>Ga0310690_10008801_pt1 | contig 12746 bp, 20 predicted proteins | sample AusTroGonzalo_MG_2_FD_207661 | JGI IMG/M metagenome (GOLD analysis project Ga0310690, IMG submission 207661) | Bovine rumen microbial communities from tropical cattle in Woodstock, Queensland, Australia - Gonzalo_04 (v2) (version 2) | ecosystem: Host-associated > Mammals > Digestive system >...
AGCCTTTTTTCATGTATATAGTGCCGGGATTGAGTTTTCAAGAGCGGACACTTGAATGGTACGAAAAGAAATACCAAACAGAAATAATTCGCTTGCCGCACATGGATGTAAGCGAATTTTTTCATTATGGTTCTTTTCGCCCGCCGGATTTTAATTTTCCTGTCGTGTCGATCAACGACATATATAAATATGTTCGGCTTAAATCTGATATATGGTGGATAGCCGCAGGTGAGCGTATAAATGATAGCATTGTGCGGCGCGCTATGATGAAGAAGTCCGGCAGCATTGACGTGCAGCGCGGGAGATTATACCCGGTATCGGCATGGAAAAAGCAGGAAATACTTGAGTATATCAAATTCCACAAGCTGTATTTATCGCCGGACAGTCGAAAACTCGGCTTTTCGTTTAGATCGCTCGACGGCTCGGAGCTGTCACAAATAAAACAGCTATTCCCGGACGATTACCAAAAGATTTTGCGTTTATATCCGTTTGCAGAAGCGGGAGTAAAAAGAGAGGAGCTTTTACATGGCAAAGAGCAAATACCAAGCGTATGATACGGAAACGATCAGCCGCAGCCAAATAAAAAACGCCCCTTACAATCCCCGTATAATGGACGAAAAGGCAAAGAAGCGGTTAAAAAAGAATATCGCAAAGCACGGGCTTGTTGCTGCTCTGACGTGGAATAAGCGGACGGGAAATCTCGTCGGCGGGCATCAGCGCCTTGAACAGCTCGACGCACTCGAAAAAAATCAAGATTATGATCTGACCGTCTGCGTCGTTGACGTGGACGAACGCGAAGAAGCCGCGCTCAATGTGCAGCTTAACAATCCGAGTATGCAGGGCGATTGGGATTTTGACCGCCTTGCAATGATGACCGAAGAGTTTGACCTTGACTTGCAAGAAGATCTCGGGTTTTCCGAAACGGATATAGACTTTATGTTTGAGGGCGATGACAGATTTTCGCAGTTGTTCGATACGCAAGAGGGCGAAAATATGCGCGGTGATCTGAACGCCGTAAAAGCTGCCCGAAAAGAAAGTGCCGAAAAGCTCAAAGAGCGCAATAATATAAACTGGTTCACGGTTATTGTTTTTGAAAATGAAGAAGAAAGGGACGCTTTCATGCATGAGATAAGCGTCCCGAAGTATGAACAATATATTACCGAAGATCAAGTCCGCCGCATTGTTAAGTCATGAGCGGCTCCCAGTTTTCAACAAACCATTGTGCATGGGTCGGCGGCTCGTCGGTTTCTTCTGGCGGCAGCTCGTCAAGCGGCACATACCCTAATATATCATTTGGTATGATCTCCAAGTCTCCGTTATAATCCCATAATGACAATTTACCCTTTACGGGTACGGGTTTTATTATGCGATTGTTGCGAAGTTTCCAAGCGTAAAGCCCCGGCGCGTAGTCGGCAGGCTTCAAAAGCGCGGCGTTCAAGTGCTTTTTCTCAAAAGGTACAACGTCGTATAATTCGACGATACAAAGAGCGTGGCTAGGTATAGTTCCTTTGTAAAGTTTCGCGGTTGAACAAATGAGAAGATCGCCGCGGTAGTCTGTTTTCCAGCTCCGGCACTCAATCGACTTTCCGCCTTCCGCGATTGCCATTGCAAAATACGGGTGAATTGATAAGGCTTTCATATTTGCGTTTTAAGCTCCTTCCGGTGGTGTTAATGATATTATATACCCTTTGCGGGTAAATGTCAATACAGCGCGTTTCTGTGCGCTTATAGCGTGAATTTCCCGCCGGCATTCCCGGCGGGGTTTGTCTCTGGTTTAATGTGCGAATTTCGGTTGTCTGATCGTCTCGAAGGTCATGCAGCCGTATTTGTCTTTGATCTCGTCAAGTGTCATATCGTGGCGGTGGGTTCTACTCTGATCCTCGGGTTTTCTCCAGTACCAAGCGACTTTTTGACGCGAGAAGCGAAAACCAAGTTTTTTGATCGTCTCCCGGTGTGCGTAGGTGTTGCCCGTTAGCCATATCCAGCGCCCCACAAGCTCAATAATAAGCCCGTCGCAATGAATAAGCCCGTTTATGATGTTCATAAACTCGTGCGGCGTTTCGGTGGTGTTGCTGTAATACGCGCTTTCTGCATCTGCTGCCCGGTGTTTTTTCAGGTATTCAAACGCGGTTTCAAACTCGGCGTTGATTTCCTGCATTTTCGCGGTAAATTCAGCGCCCGCGATATCCGGGTGATATTTCTTTACAAGTTCTTTGTAAAGGGCTTTCGCATCTTCAACGGTTTTGCAGTTCTTGAAATATTTCATTGTTCATACCCCTTTCAAATATTTATACGGCTTTTGCCGTTGGCGTGGGGTTTGATAAGCTCAAGCCCCCGAAAAAGCTATTATACATCAAGATCAAACATACTTGATATATATTCGTAAATATCGGCTTTTGTATCAACGTCAAGCGCCTTTATGACGTTTAAAAGCATCGTCTCTGCACCGAGCGTTTCAAGCAAGAGATTTTCAAGCGCTTCAAGGTTTTTCATATCGTCGCCCCCTTTCAAGCGGTGAGTTCGCCGACGGTGTATTTACCGTTGCTTTGCCATTTCTCCCGCTCCAGCGGCATTAAATAACCATGCAGATTTACGCGCGCGCGCTCCAGCTCTGACAACGTGAGATATGCCCATTCCCAGCCATACACGCTTTCGCAATAGCCGTATAACAGCCAGTCGCCGCCGTCCTGCTTTTCGCCCTCGGTGATTAACCATGTACCGACGCCATACGGGTTGAATATCTTTAAAATAACCTTTGCCGCGTCGCCTTTGCCGTCCTGCGAGTAGATCGGGTACTTTTCCAGTCTCTTTTCAATCTCTTTCGTGATAAGTTTCATGTTTTCCGCCTTTCTGCCCGGTACGAAGCCCCGGGCGGGCTTGTTGGTGGTTTATTCCATTTCAGCAGCTTCAACTTGATTTCTTATTGTTTCGCGTATTCTTTCCCATTTCTTTATACTTTCTCCAAGCACCTTTGCGCGGCTTTCGGTCGGTTTCGGGTTCAGGCTTTGCAGCTCCTCCCGCATATCGACTATTATGCAAGTACAAGCAATTGCAAGGTTGCAAGCGTCGTTTCGTGAAATGTTCAAATTCATAGTGTTTACCGTCCTTTCGTGGTCGTTGTTGTTTGGTTTCTATGGTCTTATTATACATCTTTTTGAGTGAATAGTCAATATGTAATATTTCACAAATATTCATTCAAAAAAGTGTATAAAATGACGAAATGCACAAAAGTAAAAAAGCCCCCGCCGAGATCGGCGAGAGCTGCACCGCGTTCCGGGTCTCCGGCGCGGTCTTTATTCCGTTTTCTGATCGGGTATATACTCCAGTATATCGCCCGGTTGACATTCCAGAGCCGCACACAATTTGTTTACGGTCTCCATTGTTATTGATTGATCGTGTATGATCGAAGCAAGCGCCCGCTGCGATATTACATTGTCCTTTCGGATTTTGTATGTCGTTAAGCCCTTTTCTTTCATTAATGCGCGTAATTTGTTATATACGATCATTGCTTATCACTCCTTTCGGGATATCCCGTTTTTATTATAGCACAAATATGCACGCAAGTCAAGGTATATTTTTATTTTGGAGGTGAGATTTTGGGTGCAAAGGGAAAATATGAGAAGTGGTTACAGCCCGAAAATCTCACGCTTGTGCAAGGGTGGCGGCGGGACGGGCTTTCAGATGAGCAAGTAGCAAAGAATATCGGTATAAACCGCTCTACTCTGCATGATTGGATAAAGAATTACCCCGACTTTGCCAACGCTTACAAAAAGGGAACGGAAGTTTCACTATATGAGGTCGAGAACGCGCTTTATAAATCGGCTGTCGGATTTGAGGTTGAAGAAGTTGAAATGATCGAGACCAAAACGCCCGACGGAGAAGTGACGCGACAAGTCCGGAAACGTAAGCGATACATACCGCCAAATGTCGGCGCGGCTTGCTTCATTCTGAAAAATAAGAAGTCAAAGGAATGGAAAGACAGACCGGACGACTTGACAGCAGACAAAAACGAGCCGATAAAGGTGTTAATTGAAAGAAGCGGGGAAGATGAAACTACTTGATTTGACCGCTCCGATATATGACGATCTTATCCGGGACGTTTTCGGGCATAAACACACACAGTACCTTACACACGGCGGTAGAGGAAGCGCGAAATCGTCAACTATTTCCCTTGTAATCCCGCCGTTAATGATCGCAAATCCCGCAGTTAATACGCTTGTTCTCCGACAAGTCGGAAACACGCTAAAAGACAGCGTTTACAATCAAATATTGTGGGCTATCGGGGAATTAGGTTTTAGCAAATATTTCAAAGCGACAAAGAACCCGCTTGAAATAATATACATTCCCACAGGGCAAAAGATATTCTTTCGCGGAGCAGATGACCCGTTGAAAATCAAATCAATAAAGCCGGAGCGCGGCTATATCGGTATAACGTGGTTTGAAGAATTAGACCAATTTGACGGTGAAGAAGCTATCCGAAGCATATTACAGTCAACAAACCGCGGTGGTAATTTGTTTTGGAACTTCTTTTCATTTAACCCGCCGAAAAGCCGTGATAACTGGGCGAATAAATACGCACTGGACAACAGGACGGACAGGCTGACGGTTCATTCGACGTATTTTGATGTACCGTCTGAATGGCTGGGCGAACAGTTTTTCATTGACGCGGAACAGCTGAGAAATTCCAACGACTTAGCGTATCGGCACGAATATCTCGGCGAAGCAACAGGAACAGGCGGCAGTGTATTTGACAATATCGAAGGACGCACAATTACCGATGAAGAAATAGACACGCTCGGCTATTGGTATTACGGCATTGACTACGGTTTTGCAATAGACCCGTTTGTATGGCTTCAGGTTGCTTATGACAGGACGCGGAAATATCTGTATATCGTTGATGAAATTTATCAGCGGCAGCTATCCAACGAAAAAGCCGTTGAAATGATAAAGCAAAGGCAAAGCACAAGCGCGTATATCACAGCGGACAGCGCAGAGCCGAAAAGCATAAGCGAAATGAACGAGCGCGGGCTTAAGGTTATAGGTGCGAAGAAAGGTCCTGACAGCGTGGAATATGGCATACAGTGGTTACAACATTGCGCGAAGATAATCATTGACCCGAAGCGCACACCAAACGCTTACACGGAGTTCACTGCGTATGAATACGACAGAGACAAGAACGGAAATTTTATATCAAGATATCCGGATAAAAACAATCACGCGATAGACAGCTTGCGCTACGCGCTTTCAAACATCATCGGCAATCGCAAAGTCGGCGCAATGTCTAAAGCAAAGTTAGGTGTATATTGATGAAGCATTTACCTATTTTTACACTTGAAGCACTCCCGGAGCCCGAAAAGCTCCCCGCAGTTGCGGCAAAATTCATAATGAGGCATGACAACGAGGTCGGCTATCTGCTGAAACTCGAAGGTTATTACCGCGGAGATCAGGCGATACTTGACCGCGTAAAAGACGCGGATTTGTCAAATAACCGCCTTGTCTGCAATCATGCCAAGTATATAGCCGACTTCACAGCGTCATATCTGATAGGCGAGCCGGTCGCATATACAGCGGATTTTGACATCACAGCGCTGACAGACGCGCTCAAAGCGGCAGACGCGGCGACGCAGGACATAGATCTTGCGCATCACGGCGCGATCTTCGGGCGTTCGTATGAGCTGATATATCTTGACGAGGCGGCAGAGCTGAAACTTGCGCGGATATCCCCGATTAACGGTTTTGTTGTGTACGATGATACAGTTGAACAGAGACCGCTTTTCGGCGTTCAGTATTACCCGACATTCGACGACAACGGGCAGCTTCTCGGATATAAAGGCACGATTAGCACAGGCACATACATACAGGATATAACGCTCACATCTTCCCGCGGCATTAAGAACATCGGCGAGCCTATACCGCATTATTTCGGCAAGGTCCCGCTTGACGAGATATACAACAATGCCGAGAGAATGGGCGATTTTGAAAACGTGATGAGCCTGATTGACGCTTATAACACATTGCAGTCGGATCGCGTAAACGACAAAGAACAGTTTGTAAAAGCGTTGTTAGTTATCACCGGACAGGTTCTCGGAGACACTGACGCGGAAAGCGCGGAGACATACGACGCAATCAAGCGTATGGGCGTTATGACGTTAGATCAGGGCAGCACGGCCTCGTTCCTGACACGTCAGCTTGATGAAGGCAGTGTGGAAATACTGTCGAAATCTATTTCACACGATATTCACAAGTTCAGCGGCGTTCCGGACATGTCTGATGAAAATTTCGCAGGCAATGTCTCCGGTGTGGCTATGCGGTATAAGCTGCTGGCACTGGAGCAGATCACGAAATTCAAAGAGCGCTATTTCGCGGAAGGTTTACGGTATCGCCTTGAATGTATCAATAATGTGCTTGTTGCTAAAGGAAACGCGGCTATTGACGTAAACGATATTAACATACAGTTCACGCACTCGCTCCCGACTAATGAGCTTGAAATCGCGCAGTTGATTAATAATCTCACCGGCACGGTATCGCAGGAAACGCTTGTATCGCTCCTCCCGTTTGTGAAAGACCCGGCGGCAGAGGTCGCGGCGGCAACCGAGGAGAAGCAAGCAAGCGCTGAACGTGTGGTCAATAGTATGATGAGCGACGATATGCACACACACTTGAATGAATAATGAACTATGAAGATATACAGAAACAGCTTGACGCGGAATATGGCCGCATTATAAACGAAACGCTCCGCAGGCTTGCGAAGAAAACACCCTTGACGCGGCAGATTATAGCACAGGCGTTAATGGCGGCAGAGAAACGCTATTGGACGTATCGGCTTTCATTGCTTGATAATACGGCGCTTGTCGAGGCTGAACGCGTCGCAAGGGCTATTGCTATTCCCTACGCTCACGCAGCGCAGGAGCTCGCCGACCAAGTGCGGCGCGTTTATGCCGGTTATCAATCCGCGTTTAATCTTACGCAGAAAGACGCGGACGAACTTCTGAATCACGTTCGATATGACCGTTCAATTGCCGATAATCTCCGCACAATGACGGCGGCGCTTCCCGAGGGCGAGGAAAAGACCCGCATAATGGCGGAGATATCCGCGCCCGCGTATCGGTATCGCATACAGCGGGCGGAGGCAATCGCCAAGGACGCGCAGGAAACGCTTCAAAATATCGCTAAGAACGAAATCAAGACAGACAGAGCGCTTTTACAGACGGCAGTCGAAAAGGAATATAACATCGCTTTAGGCGAAGCCGCCAAGCTCCCACCGTCGGAGGCGATAATCGTTGAGCTTACAGGACAGACCCCGAAAAGCTCCGGTTATATGCCAAGAGCCGAAGAAGCTATAAACGAATTCACGCCAACGACAGACCGCGGCATTTTAGACAGCTTTTCGTTGACCAACACAAAGGCGGTCAAGGAAATTATTAACCGCGATTGGAAAGGCGACAACTTCTCTGACCGAATATGGAGCGATACAGACGCGCTTGCCCGCGAAGTCAAAGAAGCGCTGCTTCAAGGCGAATTAACAGGCTTTTCGGAGGCTAAGATCGCGGAGAAAATACAAGAGCGTTTCCAAGTCTCCATGTATAAGGCGCGGCGCGTAGTACGCACAGAGCATAACTATTGTGTTAATCAGGCGCATAAGCAAGGCTTGATTGACGCAGGATATGATTCTTATAAATTCGCGTCATTGCACGAGGCGCGGGATTGTGACACTTGTGACGATCTCGACGGCGAAGAATTCAAGTTTTCAGACGCGGCTATCGGTGTTAATTTCCCGCCGATTCACCCGTTTTGTCGGTGCAGAATAACCGCTCCCGGCGATATGCCGACGGTTGAAAGCATAAACGAGGAAATTGACAGAATGTTAAACGGTATGAGCCTTGACGAGCTGAACGATAGGCTTGAAGCGCTGGCAATGGAGCGCGGCTTATTAGAATGATAATCGCAGCGCCGGGACAACAGCCCCGACGTTGTTATTATATCCAAGTGAACGCGGGGAGGAATTTCCGCGGGCAAAATCATTTTTGTGAACGTTCCGGGCAGATGAACGGGACGGGCAAGGAGGAACATCATGAACGAAACCAACAGCACAACAGAGACCACCACAACGGCCACAGAGCAGCAGACCAACGCCGAGCAGAAGCAGGAGCCCACATTTGACGAGGTACTGAAAAACAAAGCGTATCAGTCTGAATTTGACAAGCGCATCAATAAAGCTATTGAAACGGCGAAGTCAAAGTGGGACGAAGAAGCAAAGGCACAGGCAGACGAGGCGGCGAAGCTCGCAAAGATGAAAGCCGATGAAAAGGCGGAATACGAGCGCCAGAAGCGCGAACAGGCGCTTGCAGATCGTGAAGCGGCGATCACTAAGCGCGAACTTCACGCCGAAGCGGTCACACAGTTGACCGAAAAGGGGCTGCCCGCATCGCTCGCTGACATTCTCGACTGCACCAACGCGGAAAACTGCAAGAAATCAATGGAAGCCGTTGAAAAGGCTTTCGGCGAGGCAGTCGAAAAGGCGGTCAATGAACGGCTGAAAGGTTCTACCCCGAAAAAGGGTACAAATAACACAGGAGACGATTCATTCCTTGAAGGTCTCCGAGGCTAATTAATCAGGAGGTAAAACATGGCAGGAATTAATCTCGCCGCGAAGTATTCCAATGAAGTTGATGAAATACTCCGCAATGGTGCGCTCTCCGGAGCAGGCACAAACAACGACGTTGATTTTATCGGCGTTAAGACAGTAAAAATCTATTCTATGGAAACCGCAGAGCTGAACGACTACACAGCGAGCGGCTCCAATCGCTACGGCACACCCGCCGAGCTTCAGGACAATGTGCAGGAGATGACACTTACACAGGCGAAGTCTTTCACATTCACTATCGACAAAACAAACGCGCTCGATACTCCCGCAGGCGTAAGAGACGCAGGAAAGGCACTCCGCAGACAGATAGACCAGCGCATTATTCCGGAGCTTGACCGTTACAGATTCGCGGTTCTCTCTAACAAAGCAGGAACAAAGGCTTACACCGCTAACACAGCAGCAAACGCCTATACAACATTCCTCGCCGCTAACACAGCGATCACAGACAACGAATTCCCCGTTGAAGGCCGTGTGGCGTTCTGCAAGACTTCGTTTATTGAGCTGCTCAAGCTGTCCTCGGAATTCACACGCAATACCGATCTTGCACAGGATCAGATTCTGTTCAAGGGTATGGTCGGACAGTGTGACGGCGTGGCTATTATAAGCGTTCCTTCGAACAGAATGCCCGCAGGCGTATCGTTTATCATCACACACCCGATCTGCGCTCCCGCTCCCGTGAAGATTCAGGACTACAAGATTCACGATGACCCGCCCGGAATCGCAGGCAGACTTGTTGAAGGTCTTGTATATCATGACTGCTTCGTATTCGATAACAAGAAAGCCGGTATCGCTGTCAACTATGGCGCTTTCGGCACTCTTAATATCAGCATGACGGCAGAGGAAACCGCAGGCGAGGGCAAGGTCACCGTTACCGGTAACAGCTCCGGCGCGACACTCGTATATAAGACTGCTGCGAGCGTAACCCCGCCGACAGTAGGCGCAGACCTTACAGCGTGGACTGCACTGCCCGCAGACGGCGTTGTATCTGCGACAGCGACACATAAGATCGTTGTTGCGGCAAGAGACGCAGACAAGAAAGCAGTAGCAACATCGAGCGCAATTACCGTTGATGTAGGCGCTTAATCGGAGGCTTAATCATGGCAAACAATCGATTGTACGAGAAATTCGCCGCAAGGCTCGGTGAGACTATCCCCGCAGGCAAAACGGCTTTTGTAAATGCGCTTCTTGACGAGGCAGAGGACAAGATCAAGGACGTGACAGGGCGCAACAGCGTTCCGTCACAGCTTGACAGTCTCGCGGTCAAGATCGCAGTCATCGCTTACAATATGCAGGGTTCCGAAGGTGAGAGCAGCCGCTCCGAAGGTGGAATTTCTCGTGCTTTCGATGTTCTGCCGGCTGACGATAAAGCGAGACTGATAAACTATCCGCGAAAGGTAGGGACGGTTTATGCGACTAATGGCAGTTGATACGGCTGCTTATCCGTTGAAACGGGCAACGACAGCCACAGACACGGGATATGTCGGCACCAAGAACACATACGAGAGCGCGGGAACGGTTACGGGGCAGATAGCTCCGGAGATTGACCGTATGTCTCTTGAAATGTTCGGGCTTCGCGCTGCTTCGATGTATCTTTTTAACTGCCCGATTGATACCGATATACGGAAGAATGACCGCGTAACGCTGACAGATGGCGATTACACAGTTATTTCTGTTAAGACGTATAAAACGCATAAAACGGCACTGCTTGAAAGGTCGGTAGCGTATGGCAACAGTTGAGATCAAAGGCTTACAACGGACGGTTAATGCGCTTCGTACACTCGGAGTTAATGTGCAGAATGTCGTTGATGCAAGCCTGAAACAATCAGCGGAGAAGATCGCGGAGCAAGCCGTTAAGAACATTCAGAATATGAATGTTACCTATAACGGGCGCAACTACGACGCGAAGGACACCGGCGCATTAATGCGAGAGATACACACGGAACATCTCGGATTATGCCGCTATGCGGTGGGAACAGATGTGCCGTATGCTCCGTATGTGGAGTTCGGGACAGGCTCAGCCGGTGATCCCAGTGTTCCACATACAACGCGGGCGAAATGGGTGTATTATAATCCGTATATCGGAGAATTTCGCACAGCATACCCGCAGCCGCCGAGACCGTTTCTTCGTCCTGCATTTGTGCAGTTGAAGGACGTTGTATCTCAGAATATACGCGCCGCGCTTATAAGAGCGGCACTGTCAGAAGGGGGAGTATAAATGATAGATATTATCCCGCACGTTGCGGAACTGCTCGCCGCAACAGGCGCACAGATTGAATTATCATATCGTGACACATACGTTACATTCCCGCTGATAGTGTTATCCACACCTGTTAATGCCGCCACAACGAACGGCGGCGCGGAAGTATTCACTAACATCACGGTTCAGGTCGATGCTTACACGCTCGACAAAAAAGCAACAATAGACCTTGCACAGAGCATTGACGCTATAATGACACCGGCGGGATTTACTCGCGGCATTTGTCAGCCGTCCACAGAGGACGGCATGGAGCGGTATATGATGCAGTATTCGTGCAAGGTTAATTTCACACACACCGATATTTTAATTTAAGGAGGAAAAACAATGCCTTCGGAAGTTTACCATACCAAAGGAACGACATTTACTATCGGTTCTTCGTCTCCGGCGACTATCACAAGAATGTATTCCACTCCTGCAATGGGTTCGGACCCGTCACAGGTGGACGTTACTTCTTTTGACGATACGCAGTTCAAGCACTATATCGAGGGCTTACAGGACGTTTCAAAGCTTGAATTTTCATTCTGGAACGAAAAGACAAACTTCAAGGCGGCGGCAGATGCCGAGCCTGCAAACGGTTCAACAGAAACCTATACGCTGACATTCCCTTCCGGTATATATTATACCATTACGGGAAGTCACAAGACCTATATGGACGCGAACAGCGTTGACGATGGCGAAAAATTCAAGATCGCTATCACGGTATCGAGCATTACAAGAACGGTGCCGAGTTCATAACATAACGGGCGGGGCAACTCGCCCGAAATTTTTCTGAAAGGAAATAAAAATGGCAAATTATGTTTTATATACCCGCGCTAACGGGGACGAAATAAAACTGAAAATAAATGCGGTGCGGGCGGCAGAGCTGGAAGAACGTTTTGGCGCGTCCATACCCGAAAAGACAAAAGAACTTGACAAAATATCCGTTGCGGCTGAATTCGTTGCTGCGGCTATTGACGGGGACAGCTACGGCGAACGCAGACAGACCGCTTATGCAATTTTTGACGAAATGGCAGAAAGCGGGAAAACCATAGAGGACTATCAGTATTTAATACTTGATATTCTGGTAAAAGCGGGTTTTATGAACGGCGAGAGGGTGAAGCTGCTGAAAGCGGCAAAGGAACAGCAGGAGACACTTCTCGCCGGAACTATCAAAGCATTACAGACCTCCTAAACGACGAAATGCCGCTTGCAATGTTGGCGGGCTGTTCGTATTCGGACTTTTGGCAAATGACATTCGGAGAAATACAGAAATTCCTTGAATTCGCAAACGCAAAAGCACAGAACGAGCTGAAAAACGCGCGTATAAATGCCGCGTTTACTGCGTACTACGGCGGTGCATATTCACGGGAAAAAAGTGTGATATTGCCGTCAAAGCTGCAAACAGCGTTCCCGGCACTGTTCGGGTACACAAAGGACGGGCAGATTGACGTTGAACAAAATGCAGATGAAGCTGAACGCGCTATGGAAATGTGGTGCAGGCGTTTCAATGCAAAGGCGGTGAATGAATGACAACCGATGAACTTAATATAATTATCTCCGCCGACGCAAGCGGCGCAACGCAAAGCATTAAGCAAACAACGGAAGAACTTGGCAAGCTCGATAATCAGGCGCAAACAACGGGCGGAAATATGTCTCAGCTCGTTGAAGCTATCAGCACAATTGCAGGCGCGGCTTCTCAGGTATCGGCGGCAATTTCTGCAAGCGTTTCCGGGTTTGCTGTATTCAATTCGGAAGTAATAGGCGCAAGCGGACAGATAAACGAACTTGCAAGCGCGGCTTCGGGTTCTGCAATAGCGCTGAACGGAATAAATGACGCGGCGGCGGACTTTTCCGGCAATATGAGTC
>Ga0310690_10008802_pt1 | contig 12743 bp, 11 predicted proteins | sample AusTroGonzalo_MG_2_FD_207661 | JGI IMG/M metagenome (GOLD analysis project Ga0310690, IMG submission 207661) | Bovine rumen microbial communities from tropical cattle in Woodstock, Queensland, Australia - Gonzalo_04 (v2) (version 2) | ecosystem: Host-associated > Mammals > Digestive system >...
GGCGTGACCCACGACTACGTTTACAACATCCGTTGGAGTGTTGGTAACTGACCGCACTCCCTTCTCTGCATATTTATTAATGTATAGACCCTCTTAGTGTCGTTTTATGCAGAAAAATGTATCAAACGTGGCCTCATTGCATTGTAGTTTCAACTATTCTTCGTAAATTTGCGTCGGATTCTTTGATGCTTTAGCACAAAGGCGCGCTTTTTATGCGCGGAGCACACAGTTTAAGGTAACGAATTATGTTTTATTGGACACGTTTAATTTAAAGTAAAGTATGAAAAACGTCCCCTACAAGATCTATTTGAGTGAGGAAGAGATGCCCACCAAGTGGTACAATGTGCGTGCTGACATGAAGGTAAAGCCGGCACCACTGCTGAATCCGGGCACCGGACAGCCCCTCACGGCGGCTGAGATGGAGCCGATTTTCTGTAAAGAACTCGTAAAGCAAGAGCTCGACAACGATACACGATGGTTCGACATCCCCGACGAGGTGCTGGGCTTCTACAAGATGTTCCGCCCAAGTCCGCTCGTTCACGCGAAGTTCCTGGAACAGGCACTCGATACGCCTGCCAAGATATTCTATAAGTTCGAGGGCAACAACACCAGCGGTTCCCACAAGCTGAACTCGGCGATTGCGCAGGCTTACTATGCCAAGAAGCAAGGCTTGAAGGGCGTTACCACCGAGACGGGCGCTGGTCAGTGGGGTACGGCTCTGAGTATGGCTTGCCAGTATTTCGGCCTCGACCTCAAGGTCTTCATGGTGAAATGCTCCTACGAGCAGAAGCCCTTCCGCCGCGAAGTCATCCGCACATACGGCGCGAGCATCGTTCCCTCTCCTAGCGACACCACGCAGGTAGGCCGCAAGATATTGGCTGAGTTCCCTGGCACGACAGGTTCCCTCGGCTGCGCTATCTCCGAGGCAGTCGAGGTGGCTGTGACCAACGAAGGCTATCGCTATGAGTTGGGCAGCGTCTTGAATCAGGTGCTCCTGCACCAGACGGTCATCGGCCTCGAAGTGCAGAAGGCTCTGCAGAAGTACAACATCAAGCCCGACATCTTGATTGGCTGTACTGGCGGCGGCAGCAACCTCGGCGGTTTTGCTTCGCCCTTCCTCGGCGAGATGCTGAGAGGCGAGGCCAACTACAAGATTATCGGCGCTGAGCCAGCTTCTTGCCCGAGCTTCACGCGCGGCATCTATGCCTACGACTTCTGCGATACGGGTTGCATCTGTCCTCTGGCAAAGATGTACACCATCGGCAGCCAGTTCATCCCTTCTGCCAACCATGCAGGCGGACTTCGCTTCCACGGCATGAGTCCCATCCTGTCCGAGCTTTACGACGAAGGTCTCTTCGAAGCTCGTGCTTACGAGCAGACCGCAGTCTTCGAGGCAGCCGAGATATTTGCCCGCGCCGAGGGTACGCTTCCTGCTCCCGAGAGCAGTCATGCCATCCGCGCAGCCATTGACGAAGCCCTCAAGTGCAAGGAAACGGGCGAGGAGAAGGTCATCGTCTTCAACCTTTCAGGCACAGGTTACTTCGACCTCTATGCTTATCAGGCTTACAACGACGGCACAATGACCGACTACATCCCCACCGATGAGGAAATCAAAGCCGCTCTCGCAAAGCTGCCGAAGGTTTAGACATTGGTACGCAGGCGTCTCGCCTGCGGGTATATTCGCGGGCGAGACGCCCGCATACCAATTAAGCACAATAATAACGCCGCAAGTTAGGAACTTAATCTTAGCTTGCGGCGTTTGATTTTTCAAGACGGACGTGTTCCTGCTATTTTTTTACTCGTACTGGGCGGACAACCTGACCGGCGCATCGTTTGTAACCGTCGTCCCAAGAACCGTTCGGACTGCCGTCCATATCGTATGTTAAGTAGCTGGACTTCGTGCTAAGTGAACGTGACCAGTAGTCGCCGTTTTCGCCAGGTTCATTGAGAGTTGTGCCATCACGGAAACCCGTTGCTGGCAGGAAGATGCTGTTGCCGTTGCTCTTGCTCGTTACCTTGTGACCTTTTACACCGTTTTGCGTCGTCCATGTCTTCGTCGTGTAGCTGCTGTTGTATAGCTCTTTGCACTGGGCAATGCTTGGTGTCTGCCAGCCACTGCCCCAGTTGACAGTAGCAGCATCATCTTCAGGCAGGAGCTCGGTCTGGCTATCGGTATAGCCGTTGTAGCCATAACTGCTTTGAGTGCAGTACTTCGTCAGTGTTTTTTCTGACCCTTTGCAGTATTTATATGTTCCCCAAGTGTAGTTGTTTTTCTTGGTCGTTTCGCCCCAGGCAAAGTAGTCGCCATACTCATCAGGGCTGCTTGCACCCACATTGCACGTCGCCCACAATGTGCCGCTTGGCAGACCGAGGTCAACCCATTCGTGCGCATCAAATGTAATACTGTCTAACTGCGATATGTTGTATTCTATGGTCTGATTGCCAGCCATGTGAAGCACAACCATCTGTGCCTTGGCTGTATGCAGGCTCGCTGCCATTAGGAGCAATGCTAAAAATCTTCTCTTTTCATTCATTTTGATATATGTTTTAGAGATTAATTGTAGGTTGTAATAAAGAAAGGGCGTGAACCTCTGTCCTTATTCCAAAACGGGCACCGCCAAGCGCCTTACACCAATAAGCACAAATAGTTCCCGCCCTTTGGACGCGAACCTTTGCATGCTTATCCTCGGTGTTTGAAATTGGCGGTTTCGCTGTTAGAGAACAAGAAGCAAAAGCCTCGTTATATTAAATCGTTTGTTCTGTCTGTTTCGTAAGTAATATATTTGTCCACTTTAACGGGACAGTAGTGAGAAGAAGTAGAAGATGAAGCCGAAGTATTCAAAGATTTTTCCCAGTTCATTATTATTATACTACTTTGCCCTGCAAATATAGTGCTTATTATTTATATGTGCAAAACTTTTTGTTTTAATTTCGCCTTACAGGAACTTCCTTACGATGTCCTCGGTCTTGTCCCACAGCTCTTGCATCTGTTTGTGGTGGTAGTATTTGTCGCCGACGTCGAGGATGCGGTTCGAGCGGTTGAAGGTTCCTGTTTGGCCGGCCTTGTCTTCGTCCAGCAAAAGGCGGATGGCTGTGTCTGCTCCCTGACGAGGGGTGCGGATGACGGGACGGAAGAAATGGTCTCCAAAGAAATCAATGATTGGAATATGCATATGAATGATGTTCGTCGAGACCATCCAGGGGTCGGCAGCATTCACCGTGATGCCTTTGTCCTTCAGGAGGTTGGCCAGGTGGAACGTGAACAGCGTAATCGCCAACTTCGTGTTGCAATAGATGTGGATGCGATGGAAGCCTTTCTTCCTGCCACGAGTAAAGAACTCGGGGAAGTCCAAGCGGCCCATCCAATAAGTCAGCGATGCCATATTCACGATACGGCTTCCTTCTCCCATCAGGGGCAGCAGAAGTCGAGTGAGCAGATAGGGCCCGACATAGTTCACGCTGACTGTGTGCTCAATGTTGTCTGGCGTAAGGTGGAAACCTGTTTGTATCGTTCCGGCATTATTCATCAAGAGGTCAAGATGCTGGAAGCGAGACTTTATCCCGTCGGCAAAGCGTCGGACGGAACTGAGGTCAGCCAGTTCGATGCCGATTACCTCTACGTTCTCGTTGCCTGTCTCTCGGATAATCTCTTGCCGCTTTGCCTCTGCCGCTTCTGGGTGGTGGCAAGCCATGATAGTGTGAAACCCTTTGCCTGCTAAAGCCTTCGCTTCCTCGAAGCCCATGCCTGTGCCGGCTCCTGTTATGATAGCGACTCTACGGCCCCCCTCCTGCTCCCCCGAGGGGGAGTTACCACAAGTCTCCCCTTGGGGAGATTTAGAGGGGGCGGTTTTGCTCTCGTTCAATTCGTTCAATTTCATTTACGATGCTTTTGGGTAGTGGTTCGTTGATGTGTTGATGGCAAGCCATCTCCAAGGTGTACATCCTGCCGATGCAGTAGTTGCTGTGCCTGCATCCGCAACGATGATGCGGGTCTTCCTTGAGGCGGTTCACGAAGTCCGGTTCGTTGAGCAGGCTGCGAGCCATCTGCACAGCCTCAAAGCCGTGCCCCAGCACCTCGTTTATCTTGTCGCCGCAAACCAGGCCGCCCACATAGATGAACTTCATGTCGGGCAAGGCCTCACGGAACTTCAAGGCGTCTTCCAGGAAAAAGGCTTCCGTGTAAGGAACCGTCTTTGTCATTGTTTTCCTGACAAGCGGCTTACAGCAACCGATACCGTACTTGAGCAGAGGGTCGGTCATGTAGTGCGTCATCGTTGCCAGCGGCAGTTCGCCGCGCATCACATACATCGGCGTTGCACTCACCAGGCCGCCGCTCAGCACGATGGCATGGACGCCAAGCTCTTGCAACCGGCGTGCCACAGGTATGCTGTGCCTCTCCAGCGAAATGCCGTCCTTCAGACCGTCGCGCATGTTCATCTTGCACACCACAGCCATATCGTCCTTTGCTGCCTTCATCACTTCTTCCACACAGAGCGACATGAAGCGCATCCTGTTCTCCAGCGAACCGCCATATTCGTCCTTGCGATGATTGAAGAAGGGATTGAGGAACTGGTCGATGAGGTAGCCATGTCCGCAATGTATTTCCACCTCGTCGAAGCCTGCTTCGCGAGCCAAGTTGACCGCTTCGCCGAACTTCTTTGCCAGTTGCGACAGCTCATCCCGACGCAGGCCGCGCACGATGGTCGGGCTGTAGAGGTTGAAGCTGTTGCAGGCTCCCACGGGAATACAGCCGCAAATGTTCTTGTGGCTCATGTTGCCGCAATGTCCCAACTGAATGCCAGCCGCAGCACCTTCCTTGTGGATGCCGTCCGTCAGGCGGCGAAGGCCAGGAACGATTTCCTTCTTTATCACCAGCTGGCGGTCGAAGCTCAAGCCGCTTTCCGTCACGGCAGCGTATGCAACAGTTGTCATTCCCACACCGCCTCGCGCCACGCTCGTATGGTAGTCGTAGAGCATCTGGCTGGGTTCGTGCCCTGGGCACATGCTCTCGAAGGCAGCACTCCTGATGGTGCGGTTCCTCAAAGTCAACGGCCCGATGTGAGCCGGCTCGAAAATCTTATTTAGTTCATCGTTCATAGTTTATCGTACATAGTCCATCGTCCACAGAATTAATAGATGTATGGTATTATTCTTTTTCGCTTTCCAAGAGTTTCTTTGCCAAACTCCTCCTTATACCTATTATATATAGCGTGTGCGCGAGGCACGAGGTTGGCAGCCGTCCATATCGGGAACACCCAAGCCGCCAGCGTTGCAGTTGCGATGGCAAAGCCCGTCCACTCCATGATTTCGCCCAGGTAGTTGGCCGAAGTCACATAGCGGTACATGCCTTTCGCGGGCAGATAGTGACGGGTGTCGCCTGGCTTGCGCAGGTGTCGGATTACATGGTCGGAATGCAGGTTGATGCCCATTCCTGTGATGAACAGCAAGATACCTATGATGGCATTTGGACGCATCAAGTAGGAAACACCTTGCTCAAAGTCGGGGTTGGGAAAGAGATAAAGTCCTCCGCCCTGAATCGTGCCATTGATGAGGTTAAATAGGACACCCATCAGCATGATGGCAACAGGCATCTTGCTCTGTCCTTTCAGCAAGAAGGGGAAGACGAGACTCCTCTGGAAGTAGTGCAACTCGAAGAGGCAGAACAGAACCAACTGAGGCAAGTGCCACTTCAAGGGTGAAGCCCACCAAATCCCAAGCATGACGAGGAAGACGGGAATCTCCATCAGTACCCAAGCAAGCTTGTTGTTGATGCTCCATCCCCATTGCTTTGTGCGGAACTGTCCGTAGCCAGCCGTCACGAAGTAAAGGCTGACGAAGACCACTACAGCCAGTACCAGCATCCCATAAATCAAGCCGTTAAAGCATTCGATATTGAACATAGCGTGTCAGTTATATGTGTATTTTACTCTGCAAAGGTACGAAATAAGTGAGAGAAAACCAAACTCATTCATAAAAAAAGGAAGTCAGCTTGTCGAAACAGGTCTCCTAATCTTTTGTATTATCACTCAGCTTCTTTTGTTCCCGTTCGAATTGTTCTAAGAAATGTATCTCAACAGGTGTCAATTCATTCTTTGTCCGCTCCTTGAACTTATCATATTCCGCATCAGCCTTTGCCGTGGCGAGTTGTGCGGAAATCCGTCCGGCATGAGTCAGGATGTCCTTACGAGATATACGCAGGAAATCATCAAGAATCGCAATCCAGTCTTTCATATACATAGGCCGATGCTCCTCTGCCTGCAACTCGGCAAAGTCCAGATACAGGCTGACGATACGATTAAGTGTCGTTATCTCTTCTTTGGACAGATAGTTCTTTGCTATCTCGGCATCAGCTTTCTTGGGCATTGCACCAGTCCATGTTGTCAGCCCCATAAAATCTTTCTGTGCATCAGCACGCTCATAAATGATTTCTGCTGCCGTATGCCCATGTACCGAATAGTGCATCTTGTTCTGTACCGTCTTGAAAAACTCTTGTGTCATTTCCACCCTTGGGTCGTAGTCAATGCTAAGCGCATAGATTTCCAGCACTTTCCTGTAAAACACCTTTTCCGATGAGCGGATATCACGAATGCGTGCCAACAGTTCATCGAAGTAATTGCCGCCACCAGCCCGCTTCAATAGGTCATCGTTCAACGCAAAGCCTTTAACAATATACTCTTTCAGCACCTTCGTCGCCCACATCCTGAACTGCACGCCACGATAGGAATGAACGCGATAGCCAACACTGATAATCATATCGAGGTTGTAGAATTCCACCTGATGCGTCTGTGATTTCCCTGTAATGGCACCATGCTGAGTGGTTGTTGCGTATTTTGCAACAACCACTTCCCTGTTCAGTTCTCCCTCCTCAAACACATTCTTGATGTGTCGGGAGATAGTGGACTTATTGCGCTGGAAGAGTTCTGCCATCTGCTCCAGATTGAGCCATACCGTTTCCCCTTCCAGTCGTACTTCTATGCGTGACTCCCCATCGGGTGTCTGATAGAGCAATATCTGTCCTTTGTTTCCTTCCATATCGTTTTTTCTTTCTTCTATGTTCAAAACCATCTTTGAGTTACTTACATACGACATTGCAGTTACCCACAAAATGCTTGGGAGTTATCCAGTAACTCAAAAAGTTCCCTATGGCTATTATAGTTTTTCTTCGATTTCTTTAATTGTCGGAATAGTTCCTTCGATTTTTGCCGGATAGAATTTTTCAAGTTCATATTCAGAGATACCGATAGGTTGGCTACTTGATTCCAATGCATACTGAGCAAGGGTGTTGTCTTTACTCCTGCATATCAATAGGCCAATCGTAGGATTGTCTTTCCCTTCTTCTCTTAACAAATGATTTGCTGCGGCAACATATGTCCCTAATTGGCCGATGTCCTTAGAATCAAACTTGTCAATTTTCACTTCAATAACAACATAACATCGCAACTTAATATTATAGAACAACAAATCAATGAATTTTTCAGTCTCGCCAATTTCCAAACGATATTCCTTGCCAACGTATGCAAAACCAGTACCAAGTTCTATCAAGAACTTAGTGATATTCCCTAATAGAGCTTCTTTCAGTTGTGCTTCATTGTGTTTTTCGTCACCCCGGCAAAGGCAAAGTTATAAGGGTCTTTTGTCAATTCCTGTGCTAAGTCGCTGGATGTCTGCGGCAATGTGTCCTTGAAATTTGTCAAAGCCTTACCCGAACGTTCATACAATCCACTGTCTATCCAATTAAGCAATATAGCCCTGCTCCATCCGTTTTCCAAAGTTTGCTCAATAAAGAACAGTGCTTTTCCTGTATCACCTTTCACCTTATCTAAAATAAGTTTATGATGTCCCCACGGCACTTTGAAAACGTCCTCTAATTGTTGCAACGACAAATCGCCCTCAAGTTGGGGGCGAATTTCGCTAGCATCTTCTTTTTTGATTTCACCCCCAAGTTGAGGGTGAATGTCAAAAGCATTTGAATACAGAAGATAGAATCTCCGGCAATACCGTAGATTTGTCACAGAAAGTCCCTCAACAAGCGGCATTTCCTCTTTCAAGTCCCTACTTAACCGCTCTATCACACCTTCTCCCCAACGTTGCTCCACATTCATTTCCACAATATCGTGTCCCAATAGCCAGTTAAACCTCAACTGCTCAGTGTTCACTTTTATTGCCGCCTTGATTTGGCTTCGTCTGTAGCGTTCAACAAGACTTTTTACCCATTGAACGTATTCTTTGTCTAATATGTTGATTGAACTACTCATATCCTTATAACATTTTTATATCATTCTTATTTTGAGTTGCCACTTTCTATATTGTAGTTTTCCACCAAGTGCTTTGGAAATTAAGCATTAATCATTTTGTGGTTTCAAATTAAAGGTAATGGACTATGTTTTCAAAAAGCCGTACTCATAGACTTTTGGTTCAATCTTTTTCGCTAATTCCTTTAGCTTCTTGCGAAGGTCAGTTATGAGAGCTGTATATGTATTATCCTGGCTTTCTGTGTTCATCTGTACTTTCCCATTCGCGTTTGTCTTGAAGCCTTGGAAATGGAGACGAATGTCATAGAAAGAGGCATTGGGTTGGGTGCGTGCAATAGGCTGGGCGTGGTAGTAGCGCCAAAGTGCACGTCCGGCATCCATAACGGCTGCTGCTTCAGGAGAGAATGTAAGAGGTCGTTGTGTGCAGGGTTCTGTTACAGCTTTAGTAAAAAGGTCTGCCTCAATAATTGTAGGCCTTCCTTGTGGTAGCTTCCCTGTAATGTAGTCACTCATGAAATGGCTGTCAAATTTCTCTTGGGCGTTCACTTCGGCTTCGGTGAAGGGAATCCAGTGATTTACTCCATACTTACTTTGAATAGTATTGGCACTAATAAATAAGGTATAAGCAATACAGTTGTTTTGAAATTCATAGTCAGATTTCCAATAATCGTTTGGATAAAGAAATTGATCACGGTCATTAAGCCACGTAGCTTCTATACAATGACGAACAGCAACGAAGATAAAAACACGTAAAAGGTTTTTGGGCGTAATCCACCATCCACGTGGAGTTGGCATCTGTGATTTCTCGTTCATAAAATAAACGAGTTTTTGATTTTGGAAATCATTTCTGCCATTGCTTAGGAATCCTAATTTGATTATATTTGAGTCATCTCGGAGTTCGTTTACCCATTTCCCAATATTGCCCATAGAATCATCATAACAGTAAATGTGTTTTGTTCCAACGAAGTTTCCATTTGAACTATATACATCTGCATTTATTCCGACAAAATCGTTTTGTATGTCTGTATGCCAAATATAGAATCCTATTGGGAATTGTCCTTTAACATTGTCAAAGGTATTAGCAGGAACTAAAAAACATCGACCGGGCTTCGCCCGGAATTGTCTTCGGAACTCACGGAAGTTGGGTGCTTGCACAATTTTCAAAGTTGAAAATTGTGCAAGCACCGCTGTAGGGAGTTCATCGTAGATTCGGATTAAGAACTGAGCGAAAAGCTCTCTTCCTGCGATACCTATTTTGTTTAAATACTTTTTGTACATTATTGTCTTAACAGCAACATCTGTTTTATTCTTCCCAGTTCCTGTAAGTTGCTTACTATCGCCAGCCTCCGCATAAGGTGGATTAATGTAGATGACCAGCTTCTTTCTCTTCTCTGGGTCGCGAATGATGTCTTGCAGGGAGTCGGGCAACTTAGATTTCTCTATAATGTTACCGTTCTTGTCCTTGCTGTCAAGGAGTGTATCATTAAGGAAGTCGAATTGAAAGACGTGACTTTCTAATAAGTTAGCGCCGCCGCGGTGACTGTCACGTGCTGCGGCATTCATGGCATCTATGCGCTGAAGCATGGCATGGACGTCGGCTTTATCGAGCGTGGAGGCATAGATATTGTACTTGTTGGTAAGTCCTGCCAGTAGGTTGCCTGTCCCTGCACAGCAATCCCATACATAATACTCTTCCTGCCAGTTCTCGCCCAATTCGGCGGCAATGTACTGTTGGGAGAGTTCCACCCAACGCGCTGGCGTAAAGAAAGAACCTTTGCGTTCACGTACATCTTGCGGCACAAGCAGGTCGCGTCGGTTGACGATATAATCCCAATACTCGCGGCGTGGAGGACGGGCATAGCGATTCCAGAATTGGCAATGTGCTTGCTGGTTGTCAGTAAACTGTGCCTTGGTGAAGTTCTCCAGCCCGAAGTCGTTAATGCGTCGGTCAAGCAGGTAGTGGTCCGTCTGTAGGAGCACAAACAACTTTTCACCAAGTGTGTTATTCTCTTTCGAGAGTATGTCGGCCAAATAGAAGTCGGCATCGATGATGCCAGCAGCTTTGGCCATGTCCCAATTGATGTTGATTGTGGGCTTCACAGCTTCGAGCCACTTCAGGTAGATGTGCGTGAAGTTGTTCTTGTTGATGCGTATGTGCTGAGTCCCTATCGTGCCCAAGCGGAAGTTGTGTAGAATAAAATGGGAAAGTTCGTGGGCATCTTTCTCATAGTCGTAAATCTCAAGGCCAGAGTGAAGGGCATCAGTAAGCAAGTCCATAAGCTGGCGGAACTCCTTTGTCTGGTGGTCGCTGGGGGCAACATTCCAGTTGAAGTCATTCTGGCGCAGCACGTCAAGGATTGTCGAATAAGGGAGAAAAGCTATCTTCTCGGCATCAAAAGCACCAAGGAAAGCAGGCGGCAACATACGGTCTTGTGGGCGTTCTCGACCTAAGGTGAGAATGAGTTGTATGAACGATTCGTAAATATCGTGTCCTGTTCCTTTCTTGGCCTCTGCCCACAGTAATGGCTCAGGCTCGTTAAGTCCAAGCGGATCAGCGGGTACGCATACGCAGAAATCCACACGACCGATAATTTGTGTGCAGTCAAAATTGGGAAACAAATCTGCTGCCACCTTGTTCTTTAGTTCCTCTTCGAGGATATTGCCGTAATATGCCATATACCTTCTATATACACTCTTGTTTGTCTTTTTCTTTCCTTATCTCATCCATCACAAAGTCCTTTAAGCCATTGGCGCTTATTTCGTTGACTCATCTATCTAATTCTCCGTCATTGTTCCTATATTGTTCTTGCCAAAGTAAATTATCCACATTTGCCTCCCTTAATGTCTTTGCACAGACGGATAAACATATATTTGCTATGCAAAGTTAGCGATTTATCAGATACAATCAAAGAAAAAGGCTGAAAAGTTTGGAGGACAGCGATGTGTCCCCTGCTTTTTCTCTGTCCCGAAAGGGAGGGCGAGACAGGTTACTTCTGCATTAGGTGTTAAACACTTTTTAACTCAATTTTTCTATCAATTAGAATTTTTGATTTATGCCTACACCCCTACACCCTTTGCTATTAATTCATTGAATGTGAGATTGTTTGATGGGTGTATGTTGCATACACCAAAGCCTACACCCCTACACCCTTGCTCTTTTTGCGAAAAAGACAAACAGATAGAGTGAATATCTGCTGATAATAAATGTGATATGCAAACGGGTGGTTTACAAAAACGGCGTTTTATGGGCTGTTTTTGGAAGCGCAAAAAATCCCATCATCGAAAATGCCGCGTTAAATTATGTTATATAATCATGTGCAGAGAGGCAGGGAATGGGATGAAACGTGGCACGCCTAATTGGTCAACACGGCACGTTATGATGGTCATCACGGCACGTTATACTTTGCAACGCGGCACGTTAAGTTCAAGGAAAGTACAGCAGTTGTTGGTCGGAAGTACAGCAGTTGTTGGCAATAAGTTCAAGGACTTCTGCTGGGAAGTATAGGTACTTGTGGCGAGAAGTACAGGCACTTCTGCCGAGAGGAAAAAAGAAAGTGGCGGCAGGGTGGATTGTCCTGTCGCCGCCTTTGGGAAGATTCGTCGGTGTTTACTTTGTCCTCGTGAGCTTGAAGTTCGTCTTCTTGTCGAACTTGCCGTAGAGGTACTTGCCGTCATCGGAGAGGCGAAGGGTGTCGGGCTCGTCGTTTGGATCCAAGATGACGAGGTTGCCCTTGACCACATAGTTTGCCTTCTGCGTGGAGGGAGCAAGTGCCATAGCTGCCTTCATGGCTTTGCGCTTTGCCCAGCTTATGCCGGCCTTCTTCATGGCTTCCTCGCTGATTTGCATGTCCATCTTCATGATGGCCTGCGTCTCAGACTTGAACTCTACGGTGATGGCAGTCGTCATGCCTTTCATGACGGCATCTGCCTTCTGCAGGCTCTCCTGCATCTTCTTGTCGATTTCGGCTTTTTCAGCTGCGGTCAGCTTGCGGCCTTTCGCCTTTTCCTCCTCGGCGATTTTCTTCGCTTTGGCATCAGGCATCGCCATGCTGATGGCTTCGTTCATCTTCTCACCCAGGATGTTGGCGTTGTAGTAGGTGCGACCAACAAGGCTCGACTGCGCCAGCAAGAGGGGCAGGGAGCAAGGGGCAAGGAGCAGGACAAAGGTCCAAAGAATTCTCTTCATAGCCTTATCCACCGAAGTTGTCGAAGCGAATCATGTCGTCCTCTACGCCGAGAGAGTGCAAGAGGTCGAGCACGGTCTTGGCCATCATTGGAGGTCCGCAGAGGTAGTACTCGCAGTCTTCGGGTGCTTCGTGAGCCTTGAGATAAGTGTCGCCCATGACGGGTGCCACGAAGCCCGGAGTATATTTGATGCCTGCTGCATCTGCCTTCGGGTCGGGACGGTCGAGTGCCAAGTGGAAGTGGAAGTTGGGGAAGTCCTTCTCGAGCTGCAGGAAGTCGTCGAGGAAAGGAATCTCCTCCAAAGCA
>Ga0310690_10008803_pt1 | contig 12743 bp, 11 predicted proteins | sample AusTroGonzalo_MG_2_FD_207661 | JGI IMG/M metagenome (GOLD analysis project Ga0310690, IMG submission 207661) | Bovine rumen microbial communities from tropical cattle in Woodstock, Queensland, Australia - Gonzalo_04 (v2) (version 2) | ecosystem: Host-associated > Mammals > Digestive system >...
ATAGTAGCGGTAAATATCCTGACTCCAGCGTATGCCTTTCTGTAGATTTGATTTTACCATTCCGCTACCAAGCGATCGGTAGCAAGCGGTCTGCTCAGGCAACCAGATAAAATCGCCCATCAGGGCGGCAGCCAAAGTAGTGGCGAAATCTATGCTATAGGAACATTTTTTAAAGGCATCACTCTGCAAAACCTCGGAACGATACATCGTGGTGAGCGCCATTACGTAGTTGCCATAGCGGAACAGTGTGGGCAGATTATCGCCGGAATGGGAGCGTCCAGGAAATTTATCTATATGTGGTCTGCTTACAGGATTGTTCTCGCCATCAATAATGCGAAAGTTGGTATAAACCATCATCGCGTGTGGATTGGCATCCAGTGCATCTGCCTGCTTTTGCAGTTTATGCTCGTCCGTCCAATAGTCATCACCCTCACAGAACGCCAAATAGTTCACTCCAGAAACCATTTTTTGATAATGTATCTTCATTGGTTTCTTGATGCTGTAGTGATTGTATTTCAACAGATAGACAGCAAAAAAGCAGTTCGTGTTCTCTTGATGGCGCGCCAGAGTCAAATGGTAATCATCCGTATCCTCTATGTTTTCGGCAGTAAAATGGTCAGTCAGATATTGCCTGATGACTTCCTGCTCCCCGTCCTTACTATCATCGTCGACGATAATACAGAGGTAAGGGAAGTTGGTCTGCTGCCGGCAAAAACCGTCCAAAGTTGCCGTAATATAAGGCGCTTGGTTGAAGGTCGCACAGCGAACCCACACCTTGAAGGAGAGTTGAGAGTTGAAAGTTGAAAGTTGAGAGTTCATTTCTTCTTTCGGTATTGTTTCAGAATGCCCATGATTTCTTTATATTCGTTCATCTTGAACAGATTGCAGAGGGTGAAGAACACAGCCGTTCCCACAACAAGTTGCAAGGGCAGGATAATCCAGTAGCTTAGTGGTAGGTATTTTAAAAACCATACTGACAAGGCAATGGTTGTTGCCAAAGTATAGGAGGGGGCAATGTCGCGCAGTTGCATCCACGTACTGTAGCCCAATAGACGGCCTGAGTAATAGGAATTGAGGTAATAGCCTATGATTCCAACGAATATGTTTACCCAAAGCATTGGCATGATGCCCACAAAGGCTCCAACGAACAGGGGGGCCAAACTGATGAATCTCTTGATGATGTCAAGTCCGAGGAACAGGTCGCTACGCCCCTGCACCTTCAGCATGTTCAAGTTGATGGCATGGAGGGGGTAGAGGCTGGAACTGATGCAGATAAACGGCAGGTAAGTGGACGCCTCATGCCACTTGGGGCCTATCATGCAGTAGATGAGCGGTTCGCTGACGGCTCCTAAGGAAAACATGGCCACGGCGGTGATAAACATACTGGTGCGGATGATGCGGCGATACGCCGACACCATGCGTTCCTTATCATCTTGAATACTGCTTAGCACAGGATAGGTGACTCGATCCATCACCGATGTCAAGTTCCGAGAGAACAGCCGTGAATAGTGTTGGGCACGGGTATATTGACCCAAGGTGGCAGGACTATAGAACTTACCCACCACTACCTGATACAGTTCCTTCCACACTGCATCCAAAAGAGCAGTTACCATCAGCTTCCAGCCAAAACCGAACAGGTCGTGAAAACTTTCTATGGAGAAGCGCAGACGTGGCAGCCACCTATTATATACATATAATTGTATAGTACGCAGCGCATGGGACATCAGTTGCTGGGCCACCAAAGACCATACACCGAAGCCCATCAAAGCCATTCCGATACCCACTATGCCACTGACAGTGGACGATACAAGCGTGATCTTGGTCTGCGTCTTGAAGTCGATACGTTTGGTCAAGCGTGTCCGCTGTACCATAGCTAATGCCCCAATGATCAGTCCTAACGAAGATACTCGTATCAATGGGGTTAACTCTTCACGGCTGAAGAAATCGGCTATCAGCGGCGCACAGGGGAATGTCACAGCATAGAGCAGCAGGCTCATACCGAGATTGCAGATGAATGCCGTGTTGTAATCATCGTCGGTGGCATCTTTCTTGCGTATGAGTGCATTACTGAAACCTCCACCGACAAGGGCGGTACAGATGACGGTGAAGATGCCAGTCAGTCCCAATAGGCCATAGTCATCTGGCGACAACAGTCGTGCAAGCACTATGCCAATGACGAACTGTATGCCATATTGGGCAGCATTGTCCAAGGCTGACCAGCCCAGACCTTTTACCGTCTTATTTTTCAAAGACTCTTCCACTTACCTAAGAATTATATCACAGATTCTATCTACATCCTCAACAGTTAAGTCTGCATACATGGGAAGTGCAAGAACTGTATCAGAAGCATGTTTCGCCACAGGCATTTCTATTCCTTGATACATGGCTTGATAGCATTCCATCTCTGGTACAATAGGATAGAAATACTTTCTTGCAAATATGTTGTGCTTTGAGAGCTTTTCCTGGATTTCATTTCTATTATACTTGTAACCATCAAAGAAAGCAGTATAATATGCATAATTACGTGTTACACCTTTTTGAGGAGCAATCATGTGAATACCCTTTATTCCTGACAGTCTCTCGTCATATCTGTCTGCTGCCATTTTACGTTTAGCAACCTCTTCATCAAAATGACGAAGATTACAAACTCCCATAGCAGCTTCATACTCATTCATTCGTGCATTTGTACTAACATACTGAACATGCTCAGGACCGTTAAAGCCAAAATTAATCAAGCTTTCCAGTCTTACATGCACTAAAGAATCCTTAAAAACCGTAATTCCACCTTCAATAGTGTGAAATACTTTCGTAGCATGACAACTGAACATGGCAACATCACCAAAATTTGCAGCATCAACGCCATCTTTTGTGACACCAAAAGCATGTGCTGCATCGTAAATTACTTTAAGCCCATACTTATCAGCAATCTTTTGAATACCTTCTATATCGCATAAGACTCCATAAACATGAGTTGCAACTATTGCGACAGTCTTCTCACTAATATATTTTTCAATCTGATTGACATCAATCGTATAATCAACATCATTTACATCACAAAAGACTAGGATTAATCCGTTTCTTACAATACTATGAGTGGTTGAACAATGTGTGTATGGAGTTGTAATAACCTCAGACCCTTTAGGGAACTGCATGGCATCAATGGCAACTTCGAGTGCAACATGACCATTTGCAAAAAGAGAAAGATAATTTACTTTCATTCTTTCTTTGAGTTTCTCTTCAAATTCCTTGTGAATGACTCCACGATTCGACAGCCATCGATTGTCCCACAAGACTTTGATTTCCTCGACATACTCCTCCCATGTTGGCATGGAAGAACGTGTCACATTAATTCTCTTTTCCATATTCAATTTTCAACTTTCAACTTTCAACTTTCAATTATTACTTTGGCATAACCATCGATTAGCTCAAATTGGGTTCCGTAATTGTCACCTGACAACTTACAGAAATAGTCAAGGATTCTTCCCGTTCTATCTATCACGGGCCAGCCACGTTGCGCTCTGCCTTTTTCAAATCCTAAAGACACAGGATAAACCATAATCTCATTCACTTGATGATTTGCCATGGTAACACTTGCTGCAACCGCCTCCCATGCTTTGTAATCAGAAGACAGACCACGAGTACCTCCCTTGCTTCTAAGATTCATCCCTAATCCAACATAATCATATTTCGATGGCTCCTGATGAACCCTCTCATAAAATTCAAAAGGTAATGCTTCTTGCATCTCATTATGCAGGATGAACTCATTAAGGCCATAGAAAATGGGAGCATTTTTGTAAATCTCCAATCCTCTTAACTCATGGGAGCCATGACCGAATATGACATTTGCACCAGCATCTATACAGGCATGACAGAACTCAACGATAAACTCCGCAGGCTTGTCTGCGCTTCCATTCATTTGATGGGAATGGAAACTGACAACCACATAGTCCGCCTGAATCCTTGCTTCCCGGATAGCATTCGTTATTCTCTCCATGTCAGCAGGAAGAGGATGGTTGACCATACGGTTACATGAGCCTTTCACAAAATTCATCTCACGAAGGGAGAGTTTCTCTTGTTCTGAACTTGTAGAAGGATCGTTTCTATAGCCATTAGCTATCGCCCATTTATAGCCATCGTTCATGCCCGTTTCTTCTGCAACTTTGCTCAAAGCGTGAAAGTTTTCTTCCGTCACCTCATAATACTCAATTCTTCTGAGAGGGTTAATGCCCGGTCGCCCAGGCACAATTCCGCCTTGAGGACCGGCAGCGTCCGTGTCATGGAAAGAGCTGGTAACTCCAATAAAGGCGACTCTGCCTTCCCTACATTCCACGTATTTTGGAATTGATGCCTCCACAAGATTGCCGCCTGCTCCTACGTATGATATTCCGGCCTCCTTTAGGTTACGAATCGTTGCCTCCAAGCCTTTATGACAATAATCAAGGGCATGATTGTTGGCGATATTCAGCACATTAAAGCCAAATTCCTTTAAGTCGCCAAGAACGGCCGGATTGGCCATCGCATATCCGCCTCCGGGAAAAGCTGACGGATATCCCTCATTATCATGAACTGTTGTTTCGAGATTACCAAAACAGACATCATGACGAAATATTAAGTCTTTAATCTCATCAAAACCATCGTATGTTTTTATTGGTAATCTTTTGGCAACAAAGATATCTCCAACACCTATAATACTAATTTTGGACATGCTTTATATCTTTATTAAATATAAACGACGAACATATAAAATCATCAAATTATCTTCTTTCCATTCACAATATACAGCCCCTTCTGGGTGGGCTTGCTATTCAGTTTGCGTCCATTAAGGTCATAATGTACACCTCTGATATCCGACTTTTTACTTCTTACTTCAGCTATACCTGTAGGGTTCGGGTCGTCATCCGTCAGAGCCACGATAGAGGCAAATTCTTTCCATTGCTCTGCTGCCTTGTATGAATTGACCGAGGCTTCTGGTACATGAAGAGTTGCTTGTGATAAGGGGACTTCTTTAAATATATCTAACCCCGTAGTTGGTATCTGCTCTGCATAGCAATAGATGTCAAGGAGCCCACTACAGCCAGAGAAAGCACTATCTTTAATGCCCGTCACACTATTGCCGATGGTGACCGATGTCAAGCCAAGGCAATACTGGAATGCAAGTTTTCCAATGCTCGTCACACTATTGGGGATAATGACAGAGGTCTCATTCCCCGTATATAATATTAATGTGCCATTTTTAATGACAAATCCATTTTCTCTGGAATCCACCATGGTTGCTCCCCAATAACTAGTTGATTCAGCATCGAGAGTGCTGTTGTTAATAAAGTCCTTTTTTACAAAATAGCATGAGGAGAAAGCATTAAATCCTACTGTCTTCACGCTGCTTGGGATTATAAACTTTGTCAAGAAAACGCAGCCACGGAAGGTTTCCTTTCCTATTTCTGTCACGCTATTGGGGATCTCAATAGATGCCAGGCGGGAACAAAGATAGAAAGCCATTTTTCCTAATGTCGTCACGCTGTTGGGGATATTAATTGAGGTAAGGTTGGAGCAATCATAGAAATTCCAATCTCCTACTGTTGTCACACCATCAGATATTTCAACTATTTTTATGTATGACCTATTAGAATGCCAAGGAACATCTGAAAATGAACTAAAAGCATAATTGGTCATCGCACCTGTACCTGTGATGGAAAGGACTCCAGTGCTGGTGTCAAGAGAATAGTTTACCTTTTCACCACATGAGCCGGAATATACTTCTGCACTAATGTTTAATATACTTAAAATGTAAATAAGGAATAGAATAGTTCTCTTTTTCATATTTTTTGTTTTATTATTTATTTGCAAAATACTTATTATACGAAATGATAACGGTTCAGCATGCCGTGCAACTCCTCGCGAGAACAGTACATCATCGCGTCAATGATGCTCAGGTCGGGGACAAATTCGTCACATCGCTGCTTGTAGCGGATGTCCTCATCGCGAACCAGGAATTCGAGGTTGACACCCATCTTGCGAAAAGACTCCTTGTCATAGTAGATATTTCCATTGATAGAACTGGTAAAGGTGGAATGACCCAAGAGTTCACAAACGCGACGAATCAATTCCGGAGCCGTGCAATCACCGCGGGGGGTCACATCAGAGAGCAATATGATTTCTGTCTTGATGCCCAAATACTCGGCCACCGCCTTCAGTTGCTTGAGGAGATAGCGTGTCAGATCGGGTTCTTCATCCATCAGAATAGGCTTGATGACTTCCATTGCCTCGTTGTAGTATGGTGCCTTGCTGTAGTAGAACTTCAGCACCCGGCACAGATATTCAGCCTGTTTGCGACTGACTACTCGGCTCGTCTCGCTGATGTGGCGATTGCCGTTGGCGTGACTGATTTCGATGCCAAAAAACTGCGGTTGGTTTCCTTCGCCCAAAATACGGTTGCGGTTAATCCAGTGGTGTTTGATATAGTGAACATTATCTGCGACAACATACAAATCGACGGCGTGAATGAGCTGCCAATAACCGATGTACGGAAATAAGTACGGCTGCATGATGGCGATACGATCTTTTCTGTCAATCATAAAAACAACAACTTAAAATTTTGGGTAATCTATGAGTAATGAGCGACCATTATCCCCCCTCACCTCGATAAGACTGAGGATAGTGTTGATATGTTGGTGTAGTTCCTGCTGACTGCTGGCTCGCACAAAGATACGACATAGTACTTGCAGGAAGAGGCCGGAGTACTGCATGGTGTCACCCTCATGGTAATATTGGTACAAACTATAAACATACGGTAACTGCCTCACATCGTCTATTCCTCTGATGGTATGAATATGACCATTTTTCAGGCCAATGCAGATGGTGGCATAGCTACCATGAAGTGGTTTTGCAAGTGATGAAAGGTCATCACCAAACTGACCTGTCAGCGCATGTTGCATATAGCAGGCCACAAGGTCAATGCCCTTGTCCTCGTGCACCACCCGGAAATCCATGCCGCCGCTGAGACGGAAGGCATTGTCCATGATATAAGGCACGCCATCACTGATGATGCCCTGGAACATACAAGAACCATTGCTCACACCTAGATCATCGAAAAGGCGCGACATGGGCTGATATAGCATGCTGATGATGTCTGCCTCTGGCGAAGGGTAAAGGTCGAGGAAGGGTTGTCGGGGTGATTGGCCTATTGCCAGGTAGAAGACACGTCCCTTGGTATAGGGGAAATACGACTTCCCGTTCTGTCGCCATATCTCGAACTGGAAATAAGGACCTTCGAGGAATTTCTCGCAGAGGTATTCGCCCAGTGTGGAGTTCTGTATGGCTTTGGCGATGGCCTCTTTCATCTCTGTGCGGTCATGGCACACCGTGATGCCGAAGGAGCCACCGTTATCAACAGGCTTGACGATGACGGGGTAAGGAATGTCCTCATCCTCCAAGCGGAAGGCAGGGATGGCAGGCATACCGTAACGGATGCAAGCCTCCTTGAAATGCTGCTTGTTCATTAACACATCCCATTGGTGGGGCGTGGCAATGTAGTTGAAGCCTGTTTTTGCCATCCAACCCACTGACTTTCGAATAACCATTTCGCCCGAGCAAGACAGCAAACTGTCGATGTGTTTCTCCTTGAAGAACGGCAGCATTACGGCCTCGTCGGTGCAGTCCAAGTAATACTGCTCATCGGATACCTGATGCATCGGAGCCTCCGGTACATTACCCACTGACACCAGCACAATGCCGTGGCGACGGGCAAAGGCTGTCACTTCCTCTGTCACGTTGTTGGCTCCGAATACGGCGAGCCGTTTGCCTTTTAAATTATCAATTTCCAATTGACTAAATGTTCTCAAATCGTGAAGGATATTTTCCCTGCCACCAGTACTCTTTAGTAGGATGGTAGCCAATAAGCTGTTCAAACTCTTCGCACATTCCCCTATGATAAATCAGTTGGGGGCTGCTTATTTCTGCGTTTTCGTTGCCCTCCATCACAATCCAGTCCTTGTCTTTATCATACACAAAGTCCCAGCCGATGTAGTGCAGGGTGGGCAGACGCTCGGACATCTCGAAGGCTTTGTCGCAGAGCTGTCGCCACCGGGGTATCTTGATGCCTTTGATGGTGAAATGGGTATCTGGGTGTACATCCGTGATTCGTCCTAACTTGTCAAATCCCGTTGTCTCCACCACGCCTGTACCCACGTTGATACATGCAACAATGCCACCGGTTGTTGCTGAGCTAATGAAATTTCCACCTACACCGATGCGAATGAACGGGTACCACAGACGGATGTCGCCATCGCCTAGATTGATAGTATGCATACGAACACTGTTGACACTTGCTGGGTGATAGACGCCCATATCCTCGTGCTGAACAATCACTTCCTCCACCAGCACACCTTTGTCAATGGCAAAGTTCCAACGGCTGTTAGTAGCCTCTGTTTCAGCAAGCAACTGGTTGAGGAGCGTATGGAGGTTCTGCTCTCCAACTTCCACCTTATGCACACCCTGCGACCCTGCGAGTCCGACGGGTTTGGCCACAAAGGTGGGGTGACGACGGCAGAAGTCCTCGAAGGCTGGATAGTCCTGTTCACCTTCGAGCAGCAGTACTTCGCGCTTAAATGCATCCTTCAACAACTGGTAGGTATGCCACTTGTTACCAAGCAGATGCATATCCTCCTTTTTATTCAAATAACCTATATGGTTGAAGCGATTTCTGAAGGTGAGGTACTGACGCTTCCTTTCGTCGCTAGCTCCTAATAGCTCAAGGTAAAACTCTTCAGCCGTAGCAATACCATATTGCCAGTAGTCGTAGGTGGCTATGGCAAAGATATCCTCTAAACTTCTGCCACCCGCTATGTCAGGCCGGATGTCGGCATGTTGCTGCAGATTCTGTTTGGCATCTTCTATAACCCACTGTTTGTAGATTTCAGGATAAGCCGCTACAATTTCATGACCTGTGCGAATCTGATAGGCCTCGTCTTCACTTGCGTATAGTTTCATATCTTTCTTTTTACTTCTATATTTTTACCTTAATACGCCCTTTCGTCCCTCTTGAAAACTGTCTTGACTGTTAGCCAGATGATGCGCAGGTCGAGCCAGAAACTCCAGTGCTGCATATACCAGATGTCGCGCTCCACACGTCCTTCCATCTGCCACAGTTCACGGGTTTCACCACGGAAACCTGTCACCTGTGCCCAGCCGGTGATGCCGGGCTTGACAAAGTGACGCACCATGTACTTGTTAATCAGTTTATCGTATTGCTCAGTATGAGCCAGCATGTGAGGCCGTGGCCCCACGATACTCATATCGCCAATCAACACATTCCAGAACTGTGGCAGCTCGTCAATGTTGGTCTTGCGCATGAAATCACCAAAGGGGAACTTGCGCGGGTCGTCCTTGGTGGCCTGCAATCGGTCGGCATCGGCATTGACGTGCATAGAGCGGAATTTATAGCAATAAAAATCATGTCCGCTGAGTCCTGTACGCATCTGTCGGAAGAAAACAGGGCCAGGACTTTGCCGCTTTATCACAAATACAATGAACGGTAAAAGTATTGCTGTGGGTATCAGGCATAGGATGGAGAAGATTATGTCTAATATTCGTTTAAACAATCTGTTCAACGGTTCTTCCAACGGGCTGGTGTATGTAGTCATGACCCCAATGTCATCTATGAGGATGGGATGCAGGTTCAACTTCTCCTCTGCAGTAGGCAAATAATAGAACTTAACCATGCTGTGATTACACAGACGGGCGGTCTGTTCAATCAGTTCACGTTCCTTGCGTGGTACACACAGATAGACCTCGTCTCCCAACTTCAGACCCTCCGGCTGGGACAACAGTGTTTCGAAGTCGCTGAGGCTGCCGTCACGACTTAGCCCATCAATGTCACCGTAGATGTGGCAAACATCATAACCGTAAGTGGGATTACCAACGAGTTTGTTATACAAATGCAGAAGCTCTTTATCAGACCCGATGAGCGTTACATAGCGCGTGTTGTATCCCGACTTCCTAAGTTTCTTTACCAGCCATCGCTCTGTGAAACGCAACAGAATGATGGAGAAAAGCATGATAAATCCCATGGCAAACAATTGCCAACCCAGTCGAGCCATGAAGTGAATGGCACGCAACATCAGATATGACAACAAGGTCTGCGTGACAACAAGCATTGTACTGCGGCGCAGTATGTCATTGGCACCCACCAGACGCTCATGTATAACACAAGGGAAAAAATACTCGGCAACAATGAAGGCAAAGGTGCATACCATCCAGAATGTGCGCAGCTTTTCTTCGTCCCAATCGTCCGACAAGGAAATTGTGCCTATAACGAAGTATAGCAGTACGCACAGCACTACAAAGTCCCCCAGGATGATTGATAGCTGAATCAGCCTGTTGGTATAATTGTTATTTCTTATTGTCATGGTTCAATCTTTATCAATAGGTCTTAAAAAGGCTGTAGGGATATATGCAGTGGAGATGAGGCCAATACTCGACAAGGAAATCACCACCCTCTGCTGGCCGGCTACTCGGGCTACCCTACCCTCAACCCCTGCAAATGGACCGTCGATGACCCGGACCTGTTCACCTCCCTTGAAATGACACTGGGATGGTTGTACAAACAGTAAATGCTTGTTCATATTACAGGTGGCAAGAACGAAACGATTCATCTCTTCATCGGAAATCGTCAGTGGAGGATTCTTCTCGTTTTCATCTAGTTTGAAGTGGTTATAATAGAAACTCAAATAAGAAATAGCAGGTGTATTGTTAACATATTCCTTTGCCTTTTCAGGAGTTGTATAGGCAAACAGCATATTAGGTATAAGAGGCTGCAAAAACCGCTTAATTTTTCCTCCCACATACTTCTCTACAATCTTCTTGGCAATATAGGTATAGGTTCCGTCTTCCACAAGATAATCGGATGCTTTGCCTTCTCTTCCGTATGAGACGCGAAAAACATACCAACGTTTGTCTGCTGCAGGTACATACCTTACCGACACCCCTGTTTTTGAGCTTTTTGCTTCGGGGAAGGCATCAGGGGTAAACCTGACGCTGGGAGGATTATCCTGGCCTCTTCCAGTTTTCACATTAGACAATGTGTTCATATCGGAACCTCTTTTGTGAGGTCATTCATATATTCGGTGCAAATCACTACAGCCGCTGTCGACAGTCATACGTATTCCTCCGCTTCGACAAAGATGGGAAAATAGGCATAGTTATGCCACAGCCCAGACCCTTCGTCGGAAGATTCTAATAGGTATGGAAACATTCTGATAATCTTAACATCCTTCAAAGCTCCCACATATTTGCGAGCAACTCTATGGCGTATCTCAATGGTAGCATCTACCCGACGAAGGCAGAGCAGACTGTACGCTACACGTAGCCCGTTAAGGTCAGGTAATAGTGGTGATGATACGTTTAAGGGGGTATCCATAAAAGTTTAAAGTCTATGAAGGATAACAGTTTTTAGGGTTCTATTTTATCATACTAGCTCTCTCTGCTTCCTGTCAGGAAGAGAAAAAGGTGGTCTGTTATGTATATATTTTTTGTCTTATATGCATTTTATTAGTTGTTGTTAGTTTAGTAATTTGGCAATAGAGCAATACGCGACACATACCTGCTCGGAATTCATTTGCAAATATACATAAAAAATGATTTTATCGAGGACAAAAAGAAAAAAAATTATAAAAAATCAGGTAAATCTTAGGTTACCTGACAAGATTTACACCCGTCTTTAGGCAGTATATTATAATAGTTTTAACACAGGATCTATAATTCGCCCTGTTTATATCGTAAACGATTTATTGTTAAACATCCTTAAAGTTGCAGGTAAATCGCTTGCGATATAAAATTTTGTCTTTACCTTTGCACACAGAAACATCGTAAGCGATATAAACAGAAGGAATATGCACAAGGAATTGCAACTTGACAAGCAGATCTGCTTCCGCCTCTACACTGCGGCACGCCTTGTTACGCAGGCCTATACGCCACTGCTTAACACGCTGGGGATTACCTATCCCCAATATCTGGTGATGATGGTGCTGTGGGAGAAGGACTGCCAACCCGTGAACGACATAGCTCACCGACTGCTGTTAGAGACGAATACGGTTACTCCCCTGCTCCAGCGCATGGAGAAACTGGGCATCGTGACCCGCAAGAAAGGAGAACAGGACAAACGTCAGCAGATAGTCAGTCTGACAGAAAAAGGTAAGGAAATGGAGGAGCAGGCATACAGGATTATACCTGCCAGAATGGGCAGTGAGTTGAAAGCGTGCCCGTTCAACCTGAACGACAGGGACAGATTTTCCGAAGAATTGGATAACATTATAAGTACATTAAAGAATAAGGAGAAATAAGGTATGGCACAGAAAAGATTCCATAGACACTTCGAGACTGCAGGGCATCCGCTCTATTGGATTATCATTGCATATATAGCACTTGGATGGTTCTTCCCCGTGATAGGAAGCATTGCCATTATCTGTATGATCGGTCCCGTGCTGACCAGCATCTGGAAAGGACGTTGGTGGTGCGGACATGTATGTCCACGCGGTAATATGTACGACAGATTGCTGTCGAAATACTCCCCCCACCGTCCTATACCTGCGTTCGTGCGCACTTTCGGCTTCCGCCTCTTCATGGTGCTCTTCATTTTCAGCATGTTCGGACTTCAGTTGACATTCACCGTTCCCTGGAGCGAAGGTGGACTGGCTATGTGGAGCGGCATCGGACGGGTATTCTGGACTATCATTGTAGTGACCACCATT
>Ga0310690_10008804_pt1 | contig 12742 bp, 18 predicted proteins | sample AusTroGonzalo_MG_2_FD_207661 | JGI IMG/M metagenome (GOLD analysis project Ga0310690, IMG submission 207661) | Bovine rumen microbial communities from tropical cattle in Woodstock, Queensland, Australia - Gonzalo_04 (v2) (version 2) | ecosystem: Host-associated > Mammals > Digestive system >...
CTAAAATGAATATATATGAAGAAATTGCAAAGGTTTTAGATGCAGATTTTAGACCAGCTGATTTAAATGCTCATTATGAGAGTCATACAACTGGTGGGCATACTCCAATTCCAAATGGAATGTCAAAAGAGGAATATGGTAAGAAAGCTAGAGAAGTAAGTTTAAAGAATTTATCTCCACTGACTGATAAAAATAGAAAAGTTAGAGCTTATAAGAGACAAGGTGGAGTAATTTGTAAAACAGATGGAAAGTGGTTTGTTTCATATTCAGGTGGAAAAAATGGTAAGTTAAATACTGCATTTCCAGCTGATATTTCATACTTTGAAAGAAGAATGAAAGAGGAGAATGGAACAGAGATTTTCTTTGAATAATAGATAAAAAGAGGTAGAATAAAATGAACAAGCTTAGGTATATTTTTGATCAGTTCTTTGTCAAATGGTTTTGGTATGGAAAGATCAAGGGTTATAATTATAGAATAGTTAAGTGTCCTGTTTGTGGTCATTTAACTATTAATGATTATAGTATATGTCCAACTTGTGGTTGGGAATATGATGGTATAGTAAATGAGAATGAAGAGTCATATGTGAATGGCTCAACTATAGCTGAATATAGAATGAGGGTCATTGGTAAGTATGGCGAAAAAATCATTAAAAAACACATGGGAGACAAGTAAAAAAATAGAAGATTTATATAAAAAGCTTTTAAAGAATTTACTTGATCCTGCTAAAAAGGAAATAATAAGAAAAAGTAAAGACAAAGAAGAGCAATTAACTGTTGAGTATGTTGAAAAATATTTAAAGAAGTTCTCTGAAGCTCCAATATTTTTACAAAAGGCAGATGAAATTGCTAAAAGAATAACAACTATGATTTTGGCTGAAAATGCTAAGGATTGGAGGGAAGCTGCAAGAAAGGCTTCTAGAAATCCACAAATGTACAAGTTGTTAATGAAAGAATTAGAAAATGATAAAGAAATAAAAAAGGAATTTGATAGAATACTTGAAAGCAATTCAAAGTTAATAAAGACTCTTCCTTTAGAAATAGCTCAGGATGTTGTTAAACATATTGCTTCTAAAACATTTGCTTCTAGCAGACCGGAAACAATTTCAAAAGAAATAAAGAAGTTTTTTCCTGAGCATACAAAGGCAAAAGAAGATCTAATAGCAAGAACTGAGTCTGCTAAAGCAAGAGCCGCTTTAAAAGAATCAAGAGCAAAAAGTATAGGTGTTTATTGGTATGTGTGGCATTCTACTGGTGATCAAAGAACCAGACCTGCTCATGCTTTTATGAATAATGTAATTTGTAATTATAGGCATAATCCTTCTCCAGAGGAATTAGCTAAAAAGCATGGAAAGTATGAAGGCAAATCTTATGGTGAATATACTCCAGGAGGAATATTCAATTGCAGATGTTTTGCTGAACCTATCATAGAATTAAATTTGATTAAGTTTCCTTGTAAAGCTTATGATTGGGATATAAATGATGTGGTTCAAATGAATTCAGCTCAACAATTTAAAGAATTTGCTGAAAGCAAAGGAATGCCATTAAGGGAATATGATTAAATAATTTTGTAAGAAAAGGAATGAACTAGTCAAGATGAAAATATCTGATAGTAAGAAAGAAGAAATCATAAGGGTTTTAGATGCCGGAAGAATAAATAGAAATAGTATGGAAAATACATTAGCATTTCTTTCTAAGCATTGTTCTAGAATTAGTGATAATATTAAGACTGGTTTAGACAGAGAAGATTCGAGCTGGTTTAGACAAGCGATTGTGGGAATAAATTTGGCCATTAGTCAACTTGAGAAAATTAAAGATGCTTGTGAAATTTATGAAAATGATTTTAAATAAAGGAGTGGAAAAAGTTTTGAAGCAGATGAGCTTAAAAAGTTTTTGTATAATTTTTATGCTTATAGAGTTTAAAGAGAGGGAAAGTTATGTCTAGTCTTTACAAAGATATAATAAAAGTCTTTGATGTTGATTTATCTAAATTAGAAAAAGATTTAGCTAAACAATATAATGAATTAAAGAAAGTCAAAAGTGATTGGGATAAAGCTCAAAATAATTCAAGCAAATATTATAGAAAGCAAAGTAATAAAATAAAGAAAGAAAATAAAAATATAAGTGAATATGAGCTTAATAAAATTATGCAAGCTGATCCTGAATATAAGCCCTTGAAAAAGGAAACAGATAAAATGATGCAAAAGCACGCTAGATTATCAAGAAAGTTTAAAAGTGCTTATAATGAATATCTTAAAAATGGTGGAGAAAAAGTTCTTGAGTGGTATCAAGCGGCAACTGAATGGGATGACGCGGATTAATAATTGTGAAAAGAGGTAAAGCAATATGGCATATAGATATGATCCGATAAATAAAATACTGGTTAAAACCAAAGACGAAGATAGGTCAAAATTAAATAGTGTGCTTCCAAAGGATATGAGAAAACAAAAAGAGCACAATCCTTTAGATTATAGAATAAGACTTCAAAAGTTAGGTTATAGACCAGAGGTTATAAATAAAGAGATGCGTAGTTATAGTGATGGAGCTGGCTATGCTGATCTTAAAGAAACAAAAGATTCTAAGACAAAGGATTATTCCTATCAAGATGCATCTAAAGTATTCAGTTATTTAGATAAAGAGGTTCAGCGAGATCTTGTTAATTATTCTAAGACTCTTCAGAATGCTGATACTCCCAAGAAGTGTGAAGAGCTTGAACAAATAATTAGAGACTTAATGGAAGATTATATGGATGAATATCTTGGTATCTGGAATCAAGTTGGTCAATATGCTCAAGACAAGAGAAAGCAGACCCAGCAATTATTTAGCACTTTAATGGCTCAATGCTTTAAGAAGTATAATGAATTAAAGAGAGCAGGTAAGTAGGGTATTTAATATTTATTATGAAAAAATTAAGTAGTGAAGATAAGAAAAATCTTCTTCAAATGTTAGATAAGCTTGACAAATTAGATGGTAAAGATTCTAGCACTTTAAAAGAAGATTTAGCAGAGATCACCAATGAGTTCTCTAATGTGGTAAATAAAAAGCCATATACAAAGCAGGTTCAAGAAGTTATAGAACAAAGTGAACCAATAGAAGAAAAGACAGAAAAAATTATAAATGATATAAAAGAAAAGAATCAGAAATTTGAGGAAAATGAGCATATTCTTGGAGATGATTTGTTTCTTAATGTTTTAAAGAATGCGATAGAAAAATCTCAAGAATTATCTGAAATATTTTTGACTTTGTTAGAGAATGCAAATGATAAGCAAGCAAGGTCAATCAAGAAATGTTATGATAATGCTATTGAAAACAAACGGTTGATGAAAAATATATATAAAGATATAATTGATATAATGTAGAAGTTATAAGTCCCATATTTGACTTCTGGTGCACATTTTGACAGGTGGTTGATAAATTATATTACCACCATATATAAAGTTCACCAGTGTGTCACTCAGGGACTCTGGAGGATATGATAAGTATGGCATTAAGGATAATAATGAGGGGCAAGGCTAACTCAGTTGAGGAAGCTAAAAGGTTCATAAGTAATAATCATGGACCAGAGCCCAGATACATAAAAGAAGATAAAGAACAAGATGGAAAAATCTGGCTTTCTAATCAATTAGGTGATCCTATTGGATTCTATGAGCCAGCTACAAAAACAGTAAAAATGGTAGACAAGAAAACAACTGATGCAGATATTAAGTTTGTAAATAAGGGTAGTAAATTTATAACTAAAAATGGATCTTTTGTTGAGATTCTTTCTGACGTTAATAAAAATAATGAAATATTATTTAGAGTGAAAAGTAAGTATCAATCACTTCCGATTGCATCACTTAAGGTCAGAGAATTAATAGACTTTTTAAATTCAAATGGATATGCTCCAACAAAAGATGCAGCTTATTTTGATCCTATGTATAAGGACACAAGAAGAGCTGTAGTAAGGGAAGCTGAAAACTATCTTAGGTCTAAGGGATTGAATAATTCTGTTGGAAAGTATGATAAAGCTATTTTTGGTGTAAGAAGCTTATTAGAAAAGACTTTGCTTCAGCCAGGAACAGATAAGTTTAATGATGCTGTTCATAGGGAAGTAGATAGACTTTTAAAGAAGTATAATTTAACAAAGGATTCCACAGAAGTTCTTCAATCTAAAAATGGTTATACTCTTGGAGTTAATAATGGTAAGCTTGTTTTAGCATTTAAGGGTGAGACTCTTGAGCATCCGCATATGTGGTTAGGTGATGCTAAAAATGCAAAGAATATGAAACAAGCAGTTGATTTATTTGAAGAATTTGCTAGTGGCAAAAAAGTAAAAGATTCTGCTAATGGATCTGTTGATGATTATTTAAAGAAGATGAATAATAAGACTCAAGCTGAGGTTGAAAAGATTCTTAGACAAGCTAAAGGGAATCCGAATGCTGATAAAGCTTATAGAATTTGGAAGTCTACAATAAAAGATGCTAAAATGCCTGTTCCTGGAAATCATTTTATGAAGGGCGATAAAGTCCAATATGGAAATAGAAAAGGCATAGTTAAGAATGCTTATGGTGATGTAGTTGTAGTTCAGCTTGAAGGAGATCCGAAAGGAGATTATTCGCACTTAAGTTATTATACTGTAAAATATGCAAAGGATTCGGAAATGGAAAAGACATATAGTTATTCTATTAAGATTGGTGGAGATCTTAAGCGTGTAAGAGTAAAGGCAGATAATTCTACTGAAGCTCTGGAAAAGGTTAAGAAGGAAGCTATAAAGTTTAAGGGTGAAAGAGTAAAGACTAAGTGGGATAATAATAAACTTAGTACAAGGGATCAAGATTAATAGGAGATAAAAAATATGAATAAATCTAAAGTTGTTGATGCATTAAATGGTGTTAAAACAATTGATAAGTTTGACGCTAAAAACGCAGCCGAATATCTTTGGACCTGGGCTGATTTAAATTCCATGTCTGCTGTAAGATTTGATATCAGAAATGAATTAGAAGATATGGATAAAACTTCTAAGACTCGTGAAGAACACAATGAGTTTTGCAAGAAGAACTATAAAAAGCTCTTAGACAAATATTATAAAGAAGTAAAAAGAGAAACAGATAAACTTTTAGAAGAAGGTTATAAAAAGACCGATGATTATTTCAAAAATTTGAAATAAAAATTTTGGTATTTGGTTTACAAGTGATAGGTTATATGGTATAATAACTATATAAAATATTTAAATTTAGATATGAGGTGGTTAAGTTGGGAGCATATTTTGGTTCTAAATTAAGTCCCCATATTGTGAAAAATCCAGCGGGTTTTCTTATTTGTAAAGATGTGGCAATAGCAAGGACTGGAACTCAGCAATATCTTGGTAGGGAGATAGGTGTATCAGACAGACCAAATGATATAATTACAGTCTACAGGGTTGAGGAGGAAGTCTTTAATCCAAGAGCAATGGCTTCATTTGAAGGTTGCCCCTTTACAGAAGAACATCCGATGGATTTTGTTCAACCTAATAATTCAGATGCCCTTGTTAAAGGAACTATTGTGAATGTACATAGGGGGACAGGAAACAGTAGAGATTTGCTTTTAGCTGATATAATCATCTATGGCAAGCAAGAAATAGATTTTGTTGAATCCAAAGAAAAGCGTGAAATTTCATGTGGATATGAATGTGAATATGTTCCGTATAAAGATGGATTCAAACAAGTAAATATTATAGGAAATCATGTGGCCCTTGTTTCGGCTGGCAGGGCTGGTCAAAGAGTAGCAATTCAAGATACAGCCAAAGTTAGCCTTGATAATAAAAATATTGAAAGGAGTAAAAGAATGGGTTATAGAATTCCCAGAAAGTCGAATGTGTCAGACTTTGTAAAGGCTGTTGGGCTTAAGACCTTAGCAGCCGATGCCGAGCCTGAAGAAGTTCAAGAGATGGTTGAAGGTCTTGTTGATGAAAAACATCAGGCTGAAAAAGATGCTGAACCAATCATCATTGAACCGGAAGTTGAACCTGATACTCATGATGAAGAGATTTCAGAGCTCAAGGAACAGATTCAGAATGTAAAGGATGCAATTTATGCAATGCTTGATTCTGATGAAGAGGAAGTTGAAGAAGTAGCTGAGGATGAGGAAACTGGAGTTGAAGCTCTTGATGAACTTGAATCTGAATTTATTTCCGATGAAGATATGCTTGAGGAAGTTCAATCTGTAGAAGAGGATGATGAAGATATCAATGAAATCGTTGAAGAGAACGATGCTTGTGATGAAGATGAGACTGAGATCACCACTGATTCTATCCTCGAGTTAGCCAGAGTTATTAAGCCGATCATTGCTTCTGTTCCAGATGTAAATAAGAGAAAGAAGATGTCTGATAGTCTTGCTAAGGTTCTTAGAAAGCATGCTAAGAAGGCAAGCGATAGTTCTTCTAATTCTTATGCTAAGATGCTGAATAGAACCAAGGATAGTGAAATCGAGCAAAATATTGATTTAGGCAAGGAAATTGCCAAGAAGTACAATCCCCATTATAAGGAGGTAAAGTAGATGCCTGGTAAAGTTATTGGAAAGGTAATGAATTTTGGCTGGGCTGGTAAGATCACCAGAGATGCCGATATGGTTATTGATTCTAGAATTGTTAGTGATGCCTCTGGTGAGACTGCTATCAATTTTGGTAGTGCAGTATTTCTCAATACTGATAATACTGTAAGAAATGTTGCAAGCACTGACTCCAATGCTACTATGCTTGCTGGTATTGCTGTAAGTGGTGTTAGACAGTCTATCAACTATGTGACTCAGGAAGCTGCATATCAGCCTGCTACTCAGTGCGATATTCTGACTAGAGGTCAAGTAATGGTTGCAGTTCCTTCTAATGCAACTGCTTCTATTGTTGCTGGTGGAAAGGTTTATCTGATTCCCGCATCTGGTGTATTTACTCCTGATGCCTCTGATGGCACTAGTGTTGATTATATTGATACTGGATATAAGTTCACCACTGGTCTGGTTGATGCTAATTATATGGCTGAGATTACAATTCTTAGCAAGAACGTTCTGTAATAAAGGAGGAATAAGACACAATGTATCATGGTAATAACACTGTTCAAAGGGTCTTTGATAAAGCTCCGCTTGTAAGAATGAATGACGCTGCTATTGCTTCTGGTCTGGCATTCCTCAATGGCGAACTTGAAAAGAGAGATCCCAAGCTGTATGAGCCGCTCACTTCTGTTACTTGGCAAAGAGATATTGTTGCTGAGATTGGATCTGGTTGGGGTGAATATACCAGCAACTATTTTGTAGATTATGCTACAACTGGAAGCAAGACTTCTGGAATTATTGGTTCTGATACCAATAACATTCCGATGATGCAGGCTAATCTGACCAAGGACAACTTCAAGGTATTTAGCTGGGCTAATATCCTGAGAGTTCCCTTTGTTGGTCAAGAGCTGTTAAAGCAGGTTGGCAGAAGCCTTGATGATATTCTGGATAAGGGTATCAAGCTTGGTTGGAATAAGGATCTTGACACCATGACTTATGAAGGCTTTGATGAGCTTGGAGTTTATGGTCTTGTTAATAATCCTGATATCACTACCACTACTGCTGCTGCTGTTGGAACTGGAGGCACTACTACTTGGTCCACCAAGACTGCTGATCAGATTCTTAATGATATCAATACCGTTCTGAATAATACTTGGGCTGCTTCTGAGTATGATCTTAGTGGTATGGCAAATCACATTCTGGTTGCTCCCTCTAACTTCATGTATCTGCAGAGGAAGGTTTCTGAAGCTGGTAATGTTTCTATCTTCCAGTACGTTATGGAGAACAACGTAGCCACTGCTCAGGGAAGAGAGATCGTCATTGTTCCTTGCCGTTGGTGCGAAGGTGCTGGTGCAGGTACTACCAATAGAATGGTTGCCTATGTAAATGATAAGGATAGAGTAAGAATTGATATTCCTGTAATGCTCAACAGAGTTATGACTCAGCCTGATGTTCAGAACATGGCTTACCTGACTGCTTATGCTGGTCAGATTGGTCAAGTTAAGTTCCTCTATCCGCAGTGTGCAGCTTACGTAGACGGAATTTAGTTTAGTTGAGTGGGAGAGGGATGAAATACTCCCTCCCCGATTAATTATTAGGAGGATAAAATGGTTCAAGTATTTAGTGAACAAAGAGCAAAGTTTGTAAATGATCAGGATGATGAAATTACTTTTACTGTGCCACCCTATGTTTTTACATATGCTCCTGAATGGATAACAAAAACTTTACTTTGGAAGCTTCTTGTGAAAGATAATAAAATCAGGGTGATTGGAACAGCCAAGGATGCAATTGAGGTTACAGCTAAGGTTGAGGAAAAGATCTCTTATGAAAAAGCTGAGAAGCAAGTTGAGTCTGAGGTAAAGATTAGTGATAATGAGATTGATCAATATTCTAAGATGAAGCCCAAAGAACTTTATGAAATTTGTATTTCAAAGGGAATTGAGGTTGAACCTAAGAAGAGCAAGGATTATTATCTTGAACAATTATCTAAGTAATTTTTTTGGAGAAGTGAAAAACTTCTCCATTTGTGTATATAGGAGGTTGCGATGCTAAAATATGTATATGATAATCCAAATGATATTATAGCAGCCTCTAATGTAAGTCGAGGCGGAAATCCTTGCTTTACTATATGTGATTTTTTAAGCATATATCCTAATTTTGAAGGTGTGCTAAATGATCCAACTGTATTTCCAAAAGAAGTCATAGATATGTATATACAATTTGCTCAAGATTGTGTATCAATTAAAAGATGGGGAAGACAGTGGAAATTTGGAATGTGCTTATTTTTAGCTCATTTTTTCACCATTCATTTGCAAGCTCAATTTCCTGAAAATGCCACTGCACAAGAGGTATTAGCATATGGCCAATCAAAAGGTTTAATAACTTCTAAATCTGTTGGTGATGTTTCAGTATCATATGATTTTAGTGCTGCAGTTAATGGAGTTGAATCTTGGGGCCAATTTACTACAACCACATATGGACTTCAGTTTGCAAATTTAGCAAAACTTCTTGGTAAAGCTGGAATGTATATTTGGTAAGCATGATGAGCAATATTGACATTAAATTGAAAGAATCTTTGGGCGATTCTGGATATAGACAATTCAAACAGATTGCAAATCAAGCTATTGAGCTAAGACAACTTCAGGGTATGATATCTTATAAAGAGATGATAGCTTTAAAAGCTCAAGTAGCTGAAGTTGATAAGATAAAACTGTATGTAGGAATTCCTCAAGAAACTTCATCAAGAGGAAATCAAGATGGGGGAATAACCAATGCAGAACTATTATACATTCATACTAATGGAACTTCTAAGAAAGCTGCTAGAGAGGAAATAGAAAGAAGAAGGAGAAAAGCTTTTTCTGGTTCTTATGGAACAGTCAGGCAAGAAGTTTATCAAATGTTTTTGATGGAGCATGGTTCTCCTGCTCAACAAATTCCTCCAAGACCAGTTATTGAACCAGCTATTCTTACTGTTAAAAATGAGACTTCAAAGCATATGATTTCTGCTTTAACTTCATATATTGCTGGAGATTTAGATGCAGTAAAAAGAGAACTCCATTCAACTGGCTTGATAGCTCAATCTGCTTGTCAAAAATGGTTTGAGGACCCAAGAAATAATTGGCCTCCATTAGCCAAAAGCACTATTGAGGCAAAGAAGAAAAAACATGATCCTGATTATGAACCAATTCCACTGGTTGATACAGGAGCTTTGAGACAAGCAATCACATATGTTTTTGATGTTCCAAAGTCTGTTATTAAAAAAGGTGAGCAAAGGAGAGTAATAAAATGAAAACTCAATTAGATTTATCAGATATTATTACTTCTTCGGAGTTTAGGCAGCAAATAGAAATAATTAGAGATTCTGGTGGAAGATGGTATCAAGGAAAATATATAAAGTCAAGTGAGACCATATACACAACTGGAGTTGTATCTGGAACAAATGAAAGAGAAATTGAGACGCTTCCTGAAGGTGATAGAGGAAGTGAAACAAAAGAGATACATACAATAATTCCTGTTTATACAGCTAGAGGTGGATCTGTTGGAAGGGAAGCTGATATAGTTGTATGGAATGGAGAAAAGTATAAAGTTGTGAAGGTTCAAAATTCCGGTGATTATGGATATTGGAGGGCTGTAATTTCAAAGATAGATACTGAAGATTTTGGTTTAGAGGAGGATGAAAATGATATCATATGATTCTCTTCGTGAAATATTCTTAAAATTGACATATTTATTGCGAGGTTATAGTTTATTTGATTATACTAGTGATGACGAAAATTCTGAGCCCCACAGATTGATTCGTTATGCATATAATATAAATTCCCAGCCATTTCAAAGATTAACTGATGGATGTTCTTACGTTTGGGTAAACTATAAGGAAGATGAAGTTAATTCAATAGTGGATGCTGATGGAGTTTACAATGAGGAACAGGATAATTTTACATATTCATTTTCTCAACTAAGAGTTCTTTCAGTTCATTGGATATTTTATGGTGAAAATGCTCAAGATGAAGCCTATATGTTTAGACAAAGATTGTATGGAAATACAGCTAAATCTTTTCTAAGTCAATATGATATAGCTTTAATTTTGGATATACCTGAATGTGTATTGTTATATGAACAAGTTAATAATCAATGGTGGCCACGAGTGGAAATTGAAGTTGATTATTATATAGCAACTACTTTCGATGAAGATGTTGATCGTTTAGTAGGAGCTGAAGTTTATTTAGATACTGAAAAGAAAGAATATCCTATATTGGTCAATGTTGAAAGTGAGGTTTAATGAATGGCTAATTTAAGCTTGAATGGCATAATTGATGTTAATGTTCAACTTACGCCAACAACAGCATTTAGAAGAGGCTTTAATACAGCCTTAATTATAGGTCCCTATGTTAATAGTAGCTTAGTAGGAGTGCAGTTATTTGAAAACATTGGTGATGTTTTAGAAACTTTTGGTGAAGAATCTGAAATATATAAGACTGCAGCTATTTATTTTGGTCAGCAATATGTTCCTGGAGGAGTTTATTGTGCAACTTTAGATCAGACAACTAGTGGTGGTCAAACAATCAATGAAACTTTACTTGAGGCTATTACAAGATGCAGAGCAGAAAATTATGAATGGTATGCTTGCATTCCAACTCCATCTATATTAAGTGCCATTGGTCAGTCTGATTATGCAACAATTTCTACTTATGTTGAAGCGGCTGAACCGGCAACAATAATTGGATATACACTTACAGATTCTTCCACATATGTTGATATTTTGACAGCATTAAAGGGAGGAAATTTCAGTAAGACAATAAGCATGTATGATAATGTTGTTGTTAATACTGCTGATGCTGGAAAAGCTGTGATAGCAGCTCCTATTGGATATGCTCTTGGCAGAAATAATTCAAATTCGACAGCTTATACCCTTGCATATAAGGGAATGACTGGAATTACACCTGACACTTCTATTTCAGTACTTGGACTTCAGACATTGTTAGGTTTGAATGGAAATATCTATGTTAATCAGGGACATTATTATGATTTATTTAGACAGGGTCATATGGCTTCTGGTGATAGTTTTGATGAGATCATGTATATTGATATGCTGATTGCTGATATCAAGACTGGATTAATGAATGTTCTTATTAATACTTCAAAGGTTCCTCAGACTGAGCAAGGAATTTCAATTCTTGAAGCTGGATTAGTGAATGTTCTTGAACAGTATAGAGATATTGAATTTATTGCACCTGGTGTTTGGAATGGTGAAAAGGTAATTGCTCTTAATAATGGAGACTTTTTACCTGCTGGTTATTTGATTCAGTTTATGCCAATATCTTCGCAGACGTTAATGCAAAGAGTAGAGAGGATTGCTCCTCCTTGCTATATTTGCATCAAGTTAGCTGGAGCAATTGAGCATTTGACTGTAAGTGTAATTGTTGATAAGTAGGAGGAAATGCGAATGGAAGTTTATTCTTTTCAAGATGCAACATTAACTCTTAGTCAAGATGGATTTGCTGACTTATCTACAGCTGGTCAGGGTATTGGAGAAATAGTGATCTCCTACGCTGCTGATTCTTTCAATGATGCTGGAAATATTGCTGCTGATGGTGTTGTAGTTTTCAGTAAGATCAAGCAAGATAATGGAACATTAAGTATTACTTGTCAGCAGACTTCTTCGCTTCATAAGAATCTTGTTAAAAGATTTAATGCATTATATTATTCTGAAGATACCAGCGTTTGGGCTTCAATGAATGGTATATTTAAGAACAAGTCTACTGGAGAACAAAAGATTCTTAAGGGTGTTGCATTTCATAAAATTCCTGATAACTCAAATCAGAGGACAGTTCAAAATGTCACCTGGGAATTTGATGTGGCAAATCTGAGTACAAATATTATTTAATGGTAAATTATATTACCACGGTAGGTTTGATGCACCAGAGGTTCACTGAGGGCCTCTGGTGATGGTATATAGGAGCACATCATGGATAGAAAAAAGAGTGAATTAGTTGAGCTTCAAGGTAGGTCCTTTATTATAAGATTTTTACCTGCAGCTGAATCATTAGCTATATTAAAAGATCTTATGACAAGGTCTATTCCTTTGGATATTTTTTCAAATATAGTTTTAGATACAGCAGATGGTCCATCAAATTTAGCAAATTTATTAAGTAATTTTGGTGGCTCTAATAAGTCAATCATGTCAATTGATGAATTTGCTAAGCTTGAAAATAGGTTGATGAGAGGTGTATCTGAAAAATTTCCA
>Ga0310690_10008805_pt1 | contig 12739 bp, 12 predicted proteins | sample AusTroGonzalo_MG_2_FD_207661 | JGI IMG/M metagenome (GOLD analysis project Ga0310690, IMG submission 207661) | Bovine rumen microbial communities from tropical cattle in Woodstock, Queensland, Australia - Gonzalo_04 (v2) (version 2) | ecosystem: Host-associated > Mammals > Digestive system >...
TCGCGCCGTACACGTCGCCTGTCAGCTTGGCGGAGGTTGCTCCATAGGAGGTTGAGCCAATAAGCATATCAACGGAGGTTGTGAAAGCACCAGGAGACCAAGTGCTATTTGTCGGAAAACCGCGTGTGCCCTTTTGAGTAATGGTCACATCGTACCGTGTATTAGAGGAAAACACACTATTGTATGTCCCACTCCCATAGCGCATATATTTCGCAGTTCCAGATGTACTTAAATAGAGAGAGTAATTATCGTCTGCGGTGGCGGTTGTATAGCATCCAAAGATGTTACACGCCTTTGTCACTTTGAACGAAATTTTAACCGTGTCGCCCCCCTCCAGGCGCATACCAGTATCGTAAAATATGTTACCATCGAAAGTGATACCGGCGAGTTTGCGGTATGCAGAGGGAAGCGTTCCATCTTCAACAACCATCACATTCCCACCGAAAGACGCGGCTCTGCCGCCTATGGCTAACATCTTTTTCATAATTCCTACGATGCGCCCCAGATTTCATCTATTTCTGCCGTGGTTAGGGACTCCACATCAGGGATAACATCATCTGCCAAGTCTGATGCAGGAATACCGCCAGAAGGTTTCGAGTATGTTCCGGCCCCGATATTCGTCCGGGCCTGTGCCTTCTGCGCGTCCGTCAGGGTCTGGGGAGTATATTTGACGGCATTAGGGTCAGAGCCGCTGCCGCCGCCGCTGCCGCCGCCACCCATCGAGTATTTGTTGAAATCAATAATCATAGCTCATCCTCCCCATTAAGTTCCAGACTCCTCCGTAGCAGCGGCCTCCTCGGCATTCGGATCGTCGTAGTTCCGGTAGGTGCGCTTGTCGCTGCACTGCTCGTAGCGGATCTTCAGCGAGCCGGTGTTGCCGCTGACATAGTAGTACATCCCGGGAACGGCGTTCTTCACGAGGATGAAGTCGTCCGCGGAGGTTTCTTCCTCCCAGGCCGACATCGTGGACTTGTCCGCCGTCGGTCCGTAGTAAAGTGTTCCGCCGTCGGGAAGCGGGTCGGTGATGAAGCCGGTGCCCCAGACCTGGAACACCTCCTCACCGAAGATGTGTGCAACGATGTGCTTGTTGCTGCGGCTCGAATCAGTTGTCTTTGCCATTTTTATAGTAGATTATTAGTTTTCTTCTTCCTCTCCAACCCCGTCGGAGTCGCTGGGGTCTTCGATATGTCCGTACCGTTCCCTGGGCGAATTGCTCTCCCCTTCCCGCCTATCGAGGTATCTGCGCGTGTCCTCCCGGAACTTGACCATCTGGTTCTTGAAGTAGAGCGTCACCCCGAATACTGAGGCCGTGTAAATCATCGCTTCTCCGAGCACGGCCAGCACCGACCCGGACACCTCGCCCGTCGGTGGGACGATGAATCCGGCGATCGTCAGGCCCCAGCCGAGGACGAAGGCGATGCTTGCCGTTATGACCGCTGCGCGGTCGTGTGCGTTGACTTGTTCCATAATTTTATGCTATTGTAAGGGCGACTTTGATCATTGTTCAAAATTCTGCATCGAATAGTTATCTCCGACTTTTATAAAATGATAATAAAGTCCCGCGTTTTGATATACGGTTGCCCCAAAATCTAAAGCCACATAATTATCAGTCGGGAGAACACCGTTTGTCAAATCCGCGAAATACGACCCGTCAGTAATCCGGCGATAATTTCCGGCAAAAAGTTTATCAACGTCACTCAAAGAAATGCCAAAGTTTTCAGCAAATTCTTCCTTTGTAGCATCTTCGATTTCCTCAAACGCACTAACGCGCAACGTTGGAATTTCGCCATACGTTTTCACGTCGGTAGAGTTGTACGCCCATCCGCTTTCGGTGCGGTCGTAAGACACGGTTTCCCCGTAGCCCGCCGCGTTGTACGAAAGACAAATGCCGCCGCCCGTCGTCGCCTTGTAAGTAACGACGTACAAATGCTTGTCCGTTCCCGTAACCTTGATAACCATGTCGCCGACGTCCAACGAGTCAAGTTGGGCCGCGGTTAGACCCTTGATGTCCTCGACGACAATCGGGCTCGTCTGCACACCCTCAACCTTGCAGTTGACCAGCCGGGCGTTCACGATGGTCTTTCCGTTGAAGTCCAGGTTGTGTGATATGTTTTTGTTCTCTTTCATCGCTTTCTATGATTTTCGGAAAGTTAGCGCTTGCCCGTGGCGTGTCCGCATAATCTTTTCCAGTTTTACTGACAGGCAGATTGTTTATAAACTCGTTTGCCTTTTAGCCGATTGTTGCTACCTTTGTGATGCGCCGGCATGAATCGCAGAGTAAACGGGGGGGCACCCTCAGATCTGGAGACTGCCGGCGTAAACTCTTTATCCTTCTCCCTCCTCCTCGACAGCATTCTTGGGCATCCTCGGTAGGTGCACATCTTCCCACAGAATTGACTTGAAATGACGGCAGATAGCGCGGTAGCGGATATTCAGCGCGTGCTTGAAGCTCGGTACATGCTCTGTTTTCATCCAGCGCACCTTTGACAGCTTAGATGAATCCGAGCCACGGGTGGTCTTTCTCCTCTTTCTCCGCTGAATCTTTGCAGTACGCTTGTAAAGTTGGTTGTGGAAAAGACCACTTCCATCCAGGTCTGGTCTCCGGATGATGACGGGCGGCTTTGTGCAGACTACGCGGCTGTCGGAAACATACAGGTATGGAGAAAATCCTGCTGCGCTTGTAATTGTACTCTTCTTAATCCACGAGCCCAGGTTGGTTAGTGTGTTGCACCCAAGGTCCTCCGTCCTGAATACGATACAGAACGGAGTGTCGGTAGGTGAGCCCGCTATTTCAAGGCAACGATCGGCAAGACCTTGCGCCTCAATCCCGGTTATTTCATTAGAACCGTTGATGTAAAGCTCGAAACCAAAGTGACCCTCCGGATACCAAATCCCGTCGGCGTTCCCAGTAACATGGACCTTCCAGATTTTATCCGTCAGGATTGGGGTCAGGGCGGCCGGGAGAGGGGTCTCGAAATCAAGCCTGTCATTATAGAGTATTGTGGAGTCTGATCTCCAGATGACCCTTGCCCGGAAATTAAACTCGCCGGTACGGCAGAAATAGCTTACACCTGGTCTCCAGGTATTCGCCGGAATTGCTCGACCTATGACTAACTTCTGCTCGCCGGCCTTCGCCTTCACGGTTCTTGCTGCCTCTCTGGCGGCAGCGATGGCGCTTTCCAATTCGGCAGAAAGGGCTTCAAACCGGGATACGCGCTCCGTCTCGTTCCCGGACCGATATTGCTCGGACGACATGCGGGTCTGCTCGGCAGACGCCCGAGATGTCTCCGCGCTGGCACGAAGAGTCTCCGCGTTCTTTCGGGCAGCCTCGGCGTTCACCCGGGCCGATTCGTTGGACTTCCGTCCGTTCTCCGACTGCTGGCGCAGGTTCTCCGCTTCCACGCGGAGCCGTTCTGCCGTTACGCGGGCGTTCTCCGCGTTCACTCTACCCTGCTCCGCCGCGCGGACGGAGGTTTCGGTCTCTACGATGCGCCTGGCTGCGGCTTCCGCATCCGCAAAGGCGGATGTCAGCAACGCGCCGTCCACATAGATATTGCCCTTCGCGTCGCGCGTGATCTTCGGGCTCTCCCCGGCGCTGACGAGCAGCATCCAAACATTGTCGTTGGTGCCGGGCTCGATGCCGGTGTTATCCACCCTCGAGATATAGCCGCTTCCGTTGTGGCTGACGACGGAAAGGAACTCATAGGAGGCATCCCCCCGCCACTCTCCGGCGGGGGTCGCCATCACTTTTCCCAAGTCGATAATTCTTGTCATATCGTAGTTTCTTTATTGCAGTTTCTTTTCTTCGTTGTCTCCCTTGTTCCGGAAGTAGATACCCCTCTTGGAAAGGGAAATCCAGGCGTCCGTTCCATCGTCGCACCGGGAGGACAGGAAGATCTCCTTCTCTCCGTTGTCGTTGATGGCACTGATGAAGAAGCCGTCTCCGAGACTCATCTGGAAGCCGTTGTTACCGATGCTGAAGCCCTGGTCTGCCGGCTGGATCGTGAGACTGACGGTGGTGCTGGCCGAGCAGGTGAACTTGGCCGTTCCGCTGTCCTGCGGGGAGAGATCCCACCAGTAGTGGATGTAGACATCGAACCTCTCGTTCTGCTGGAAGGCACCGGCCAGGACGAACTGGGGAGTGGTCTCCTCCCAATTTCCGTCGCCAATATACTCCCAGTAGCTGTCGAAATCTCCATCATTGATCAGATCCGGGATGTCCGCCGCAGGGATCGTTGAGCCGCCGTCAATCATATAGTAATCGACGGACTGGGCCTTCGTGTGCTTGAGGTACATCCGATAATAGATCTTCGAATGTGCCATCGTTCCGGTAACCTGCTCGAACTTGAGCCGGAATCCGGGGACGAACAGGCGCGTTCCGCCCGTATTCGGTACGATGACGGTCTTTCCGTAGAGCAAGTTCTGTACGGTTATGTCGTCATCCGATGTGATCGTGTAGTTCTTGCTGATGGAGTCAGGATTGACGGTCCTCTCGATGGAGCCGACCTGGAAGTCGCCCGCGCTGATACGGAGCTTTGTGTTGCCCTCGTCATCCTTGAGACGGATGCTCGTGGCCTCAACCTCACCGACGACCTTGCAGTCGTACATCTCCACATGGCCGTCCTCGTAGACCTTGAACTTCGCCGAGCCGGGATTCGTGACGTTGGTCATTCCGGCGGCGATCATCAGCTTCTTGTGAACGGAGTCGAAGCCGATGGAGCTGGCGTTGAGCATCGCCACACAGTTGTTGTTCGCGTCAAGGACGCCAAGCAGATTGCGAAGGATTGCGCCATTCTGCCCGGACACATTGTCCTCGCCGAAGATGAGCTTCAGGTAGGCGAATGTCGAAAGGGCGGAGATGGTGTAGATGCCGATGATGACAGGATAAGTGTCGATATAGGTTCCGTCCGTGAACCAGATGCGTTCCAGGTTCCAGAGGTACGGCTGCGCTTCGGAGATCTGCGGGACATTGGCCCCGTCGGTCCATCCGATGTCGGAGTATCCGTTCTCGTCGATGTCGTCCTCTTCGTATGCGTTGGCAGACGCAAGGTAGAACTCTTCTATCCGGTCAATTCCGCGTCCGTCATGGCCGTCAGCACCGTACACGCCGATAACGCAGGCGGGAGTGTCCACATAGTTTCCGTTGGTGTAGTACACCCTCTCGTAGTTCCAGAGATAAGGCTTCGCCGCGCCAAAGTCGGAAGGGACCGTGTTTGCAATCCCCCAGCTCGAAGGGGCGGACGAAGGGCTGTCGGAAGCCGCATAATATTCCTCGACGTGGTCGATACCGACTCCCGCGGTGCCCGGTGCCCCGTTGGCACCGAAATGACCAATGATAACGGGATCGGTCTCCGTATTGGTCCCGTCATCGAAGGTGATGATCTCGTAGTTCCAAAGATACGGATTGAGCTCGCTGATGGTCTGAACCTGCGTTGTCCAGCCTGGATTGTTCCTCGTAATACCGGAGGACAGTGTGGTTGCGAGATACTTCTCCGTTACGGATTGGATGCTTCTTCCATCTCCATAGACGCCGATGACGCATGGCGGCGTTGCGACCTGGTTTCCATTGGTATAGTGGACGACCTCGTAGTTCCAGAGGAACTTCTTCTGCTTGGTCGGGGTAACAACCTGCGTGGACCAGCCCTGCGGAGGATTCACGCCATCTGCGGAGATGGCATAGTATTCCTTCACCTCGCTGATTCCTACGCCAGACTGGCCGTCAAGGGCAAAGTTTCCGTCAAGGATGGCCTTACCGGCGTTCGTCGAGCTGCCCTGGAAGGCGCCCCATACGCCGTTGGTCTTTTTCCTCCAGCACTTCCAGCGATAGCGCAGGGTCTCCGAGAGATCCATCGCGTTGTCCTCCCACCCCGTCGGGACGAAGTCGTCGTCCTGGAATGTCTTTCCAGTCTGCGGGTTTGTCTGGTCGGTCGGGATGTCGGGGGCCGTCCGCTGTTCGGTGGCCTTGAAAATATACTCGTACCCGAAGCCGTCCTCTCCCCGGCACCAGGTCCAGTTGTAGTCGCTTGTGCTGGTTGAGTCGGTATAGGTATAGTCCCAGTAGATGCCGATGTAATCACCCGGGAGTTCCCCGTTGTTGCCCGTGAAAATATAGTCGTTCCCGGACTTCGTGGCGTACTTGATATGGATGAAAGGCGTCTGGCCGTCCTCTCCGGGAGGGCCCTGGAGCTGGCCTGCGTTCACCCAGGAATCGCCGTCCCAAATGTAGAGGTTTCCGCCGACGAGCCAGGAGTCTCCCACCTCGTTATTCTCGGAAGGAAGCTCCGCAACGGAATCCTTCGACCCGAGGATCGTGATGGATGTGCCGGCGTCACCCTTCTCGCCCTTGATGCGGACGATGACCCAGTTCCCCCACTCGCCGTTCACGCAGTGGCGCTCGGCCCTCCAGTACATCTCCGTGAAGTCCTCGCTGCTGTCGAGGTCGGGGTCGAACCAGATCTGCGTACCGGTGCCGCCGTGCCTGTTCGTAGAGTTCGGGCTTGAAGGTATGGCATCGCTTGTCTGCTTCTTGGCGAACTCGACATCGTAGGTATCCGTGTCGGTCATCTGGCTGGGCGTGCTCCATCCCTCGTCCGTGCCGTCGGAGTGGAAGGTGTTGGATGAGCTCCATACCTGCTCCTGCCCGTCGGGGATGCCGTCGGACCAGATGAGGTCGCCGCCGCCGTCCACATCCTCCGGGATGGGGCTCTCGTAGGAGCCGCCGTTGGGCGTGGAAGGAGGCGTATTGGTCCGCGTGAACACGATGCTCTTGAAGTGGGTCGTCGGGGTCGTTCCGTCCGAGCCGTCAACGCCGTCCCTTCCCCAGCGGGCCACAAGCGTCGCGTATCCGTTGTTCGTGATGCTTCCGATGTAGTTGCCCCAATGCCCGTTCTTCTTCATACGGTAGCATTGCCAGCAATACTTCCACTCCTCGGTTACATCGTCCTGGTCATCGGTCCAGCCGGCGCTGACAGGGACATACTCGTCCTCGTCAACACTCAGGGGGACTTCCGGTGCGGAGAGGGTCTTGGTGCGCTTGTAGATGAACTCATAGCCGAAGCCATCATCGCCCTGCGCCTTGACCCAGGTATACGAAGATGCGGTCGTAGGCCGCGTCGAGCTGCTCGTGATGCAGGTGCCGAAATACTTGCCGGGATCCGTTCCGTTGTTCGCCGTGAGGGTCACGCCGTTGTCGTCGGAGAACGCGACATGGATGAAGTTGTTCTCTCCGGGAGGGCCCTGCAACTGACCCAGGTCCTCCCACGAGTCGCCGTCCCACACATAGAGGTGGCCGCTGGTCCAGGTCTTGCCGCCCGAGTCCGTTTGGGTCTCCCCGGTGTAGATGTAGGCATCGCCGGTCTCTGGGTTGTCCGGGAGTTCGTCTGGGTCGGAGAAAGTACCCTTGAAGCCGACCGATGTGGCGTCCGCGCCATCCTCGCCGGGCTGTCCGTCCTTGCCCTTCACCTGGAGGATGGACCAGCCACCCCACGAGCCGTTCCTCTTGAGACGGATCGCCATCCAAATGGTGTTGGAGTTGCCGGCGTTCACCCAGTATGACGGGTTGTCGCTGGGGTTGCCCGGGGATGTGATGGAGGAATACTTGATCTCGATGTCATTGTCGGAAACGACGACTTCCTGCGCCGCCGACCCTACCGGGACCATATTGTTGTCGGGATCCTTCATCCACTGGCCGTTCTTCTTCCAGTAGAGCTTGTTGTCCGTGTAGTACGCGACGGACATCTTGTCTCCCGGCTCAATCGGCTCGACGGGGGTAATGCTTCCTCCTCCGCTTCCGGAACTGACAAGGAAGCGCCAGGTGGTGTCATCCGTTCCCGGCTCTACGCCCTGGTTGTCCTTCAGGGACACATATACGGCATCGCCGTGCAGGACGAGGTGCAACCTCTCGTAGAACTCATTGGGGTTCCATGCCTCTCCGACGGTCAGTCCGACCTTGCCCAAGTCTATGTTAAATTCCATATCTGTAACGGTTTATTGCGTGTAAATGAGGTGGCCTTCCTCGTCAAGCTCGAAGTTGGCCGTGTGCTGGTCGGTCGTTCCCTTCACATGGAGGTGCATGTTGTCGTCCACCTCGAAGGTCGGGAAGAGGACCACGAGCTGCTTGTCGTCATCCTCGACCTCGTGGATGATGTTCACGAAGGAAGTGAGCTCGATGGTCTGCGTGCAGTCGCAGGCGCGGCGGGAGTGAGCCACGACACGGAAGGCGTCCCGACACTCCACCGAGGCGATCATGATACCCTTCCGCATGATGACGGCAGACAGCGAGCAGTTGCCGATGAAGTGCATCTGCCGGAAGTCGAGCTCCCAGGACAGGATGTTGTTGTCCGGTCCGGTGATGGTGAAACTCTTGATGGCAGTCCTGCCTCGGCCCATCATAACCGCGAGCTTGCACGAATAGAGGTCCACCGCGAACGGGCTGCCGTCGTTGCGCAGAAGCCGCCACTTGAACAGCGCGTTATTGTTGATCGGTATAAGGTTTTCCATATCTGTTATTTGAAATATTCAAGGGCTTTCTGCTTGTAAATGTCGGCCAGTTGCGCCTCCTTGTAGGCAAGGAGAACGAGGCTGACCAGGTAATTGAGGACGCTACCGGAGAGTTTCGAGGAAACGAAGAAGTCTCCGTCAAGAGCATCCATCGGCTCCGCCGCCGGGAAGTAGCGCATCATAAACTTGGCTTCCGCCAGGTCGGTGGTGTAGTATCGGTAGTGCGGCTTGTACTGGACGGAGTCGGCCATCAGCACGATGACAGGTTCGTCCGGTTGGCCCTGGGTCCAGGGTTCGGTCTGCATACGGGCCTGCGGGGAGTCCTCATAGTAGGCGTTGGACAGGACGATGTCGGAATCCTCCGCCTTGAACGCCGTTAACCGGAGTATCTTCAAGACCTCGGACTCGGCGAAATTGATGTCTATCACGCGATTCTCCACCTTCACGAAGGATGTGAGCATCGACGCATTGAGAAGCAAACCCTCCATCAGTTCCACGGGGGCGTGTAAATGGATGAACTCGATAGCGGACGGCAGCAGCTTCTCAACCGTAAGTTCGAGATTGCGGTCGTCAAGCTCGCTGACGAGCATGTCGCCCGAGTGCTGCGCAAGTTCATCTATGCTTGCCCGGACAAATTCTATCGCGGAGCTGATGGAGAGGCTCATTGGTTACTTCAACTTGAGGTTGGGGAATGTCACATTCAGTTTCGCGGCCGTCGCAAGCGCGTCGGTCGGAGAGGTGAGCTGGTCCGCCTTGGCGCCGAGATCCATAAGGACATTGACGGCCTGGCCGATGTTCGTCACCTTGTCGTAGACCTTCGTTCCATCGTCCTCGATGGATACGGAGTTGACCGCTTCGCGGTCGGTGGATTTCTCCACTTTCTTCCGGCTCTTCTTTTCCGGCTCTGTGTCGGATAACTGCTCCACGGTCGTGGAGACAATCCGGATGTTGCCGTTCACGAACAACGGCTGGTGCTCGATGATGAGCTGTACGACAGGATCGCGGGTGATGAGGGTGGCAGGGCGTTCCCTTCCGGCGTCCACAATTCCATCCTTGAACTGTGCTCTCAGCTTGGTCTTGCCTGAGACAAACAGGTAACTGGCTTCAACCACACCGTCGATTCCGTAGACTTTCGTTAGCATAAAGGATTGATTTTAAGTTTGTAAAAAGGGGCGGGCTGCAACACCCGCCCCTCGGTAGAGATTGTTTATGGTCGTGTAGGTTAGGCGTCGATGTAGCCGTCGAACGCGGACCAGCTGGAGGTGGCGGCGTTGTACTCAATGAGTTCGCCTGCGCTGAAGCCCTCATAGGCGGCGGTCAGGTAGGCGACATCGCCGTTGGACCAGGTGTGCTCGGTCTCGCCATCCCATTCGGTAGCGAAGCGGGTCAGGTTCGTCAGCAGGTTGGCGATGGAGCCGAGCTGGCTGGACGGGCCGACCAGGACGGAGTTGTAGCCGGAGAGGGCGATGGCGTCGATGCGGGAGTAGATCTCACGCTTGGCCTCGCGGTTCTCGCCGACACCCTTCTTCATATCGACGGAATCGGTCTTGGAAGCACGCTTCACATAGTGGACCGCGTTCTGGATGTCGATGACCGCGCAATACTTCTCAAAGCCGAGCAGGTCAAGCACGGGGGTGTAGACGAAGTCGATACGGCCGAAGTTGTTCTTCCACGCCTTGATGGCCATGCCGGCGACATCGACATTCTCGAACTTGATCTCCTTGTGGACGGTGAGGTCCATATTCAGCATGTTCTCAATGAAGTCCTTGCCGCAGTAGCCACGGGCCGTGTTGTTGTCCGCATACTTGGTAAACTGGATCTTGGCGATGGCGTTCAGGTCGCTGGATTTCAAGTTGCCGTCCTCGTAGGAGTAGAACATCTTGATCTGGCGGAGGACGCCCTCGGAGGTGTAGACAAATTCGTCGTTCATGTGCGCATTGGGCACGGTGACCTTGTTGCGGGACTTCACGCCGAACCAGTCGTTGATCTCGTTGCCGACCTGGAAGTTATACAGGGCGTTCTGGCGGAGGTCATCCTCGGTGAACTTGGCTTTCCGGCGATCCTTGATCCACTCGTCGGTCATCACGATGTTGGAGATCCTCTTCTGGAGGTACACCGTGTAGGGGACGGGCTCGAAGTTGTCGGGGGCCACGATCATCTGGGACTCGGCACCAGCAACCACGCCGATGACCAGCTTGGAGCCGGAGGGGATGGTAACCGCAGCCGGGGAATTGCTGACCATCGGGGGGTTCAGCACCAGGGCCGTGGCGTGAGTTCCGTCATTAGTAAGGACGAGGAACGACAGGGGGCCGGTGGCGACGGTAGCGGTCGCGGCGTTGGTATAGGTTCCTCCCTTCGGCGCATGGAACACCTTACTCGGCTGGAGCAGCTTGAGGTCCGCTTTCGTTGCAAGGGCGGCGGTGCCGGAAGCATAACTGGAGCCGGTAAACTTGATGTCGACGACGGGGTCGGAGCCGGAGGTGGAGGTAAGACTTGCAATCGTGGTGGCATCGAACAGGGCGGTGCCGCTGCGATAATGGATGATCTCATACTTCTGCACCGTCTGCTGACGCGCGTCCATCGTGATAGAATACTCGAGCGGGGTCTTGAAGGGGCGGAACAGGGCAATCGCCTGGTCAATCTCCTCCGCGGAAAAACCGCTCTCAACAGTCTCGGTCACATTGGCGCCAACACTGGGCATCTGAGTTTCAAGTCCCTGGTCGTCAGGGTTCTTCTCAGTCGTCGCGCCGTTGGCAAGGGTGACCGCCATAGCGAAACCGCTGTCCGCACCCAGCAGGACGGCGGCTACCATCAGGAGCATGGAGATGAATCCGACTCCGTGGATTTTGGGAAAATGAAGTTTCATCCTTTTGATTGGTTATGAAATGTTATCTGCTTTTCTTCTTGGCCGCGGGGATGCCGAACATCGGGATGGTGGACGGCTTTTCGGCCTGGTCGTTCTCTTCGGAATCGAAGGTGCGCCCTCCCAGGGACGGCGGCATCATCTGGGCCGTGTTGGTCTTGCGCAGCTCGCGGGAGATCTTGGCGTTCCGGCCTGCGACCTCGCCCTCGTTGCGGGCACGGGCCACATCCTTGGAGTAGTTTGCGCCGTCGTGGACCATCTTGAAGAACTCCTCGGTGTAGATGCCGTCGATGGCGTCCTCCACGAACTTGTGGGCCTTCATAAAGAGTTCAACCTGCTGGTCCTCGTCCAGTCCGGCCTTCTCCGCGAATGACTTGAGGGCCTCGATGGACTTGCCGAAGGCGGCGACATACTCCTCGTCCGCCTTGGCGTCGGCCGCTTCCTTCTCAAGATACTTCTCGTGGGCCGCGGCAAACTCCTTCTTCCCCTCCTCGCTGTCCAGGGCCTCCTTCAGCTTGTCGCCGAACTTGGTCACGAGGTAGCTGATCGGGGTGGATTCGCCCTTCGCCCAAGAACGGACCATAGACGCCGACATCGGGTCGCGGTTGAACATGTCGTTGAACTGCTTGCGCTGGGCAGCGCTCTCCTCCCGTTCCTTGTCATATCCCTCCAGCTCATCGGCCGCCAGTCCGAAGATGTCTCCGTCGGAGCCTTCCTCGTCCCACTTGCGGTCCGGGTACTTGCCGGAGTAGCGTCCGGTCAGCCTCTCGCGGCCGGACTTGGGAGTCGTTTTCTTATCTTCTGCCATAATGAATCGGTTGTGTGTATGACCTCGGTTGGCAAATCTAAACTGATTGATGTCTATTTATACTTAATCTTTGCACTTTCTATTTATTTTTTTAACTTTATCTATTAACTTTGCGAAGGTGGCGGAATGGATACCTACTTGATTGAGATACAAGGACACCTCTCTCCGGGAGGAGCGCGACCGTGCGTTGTTCGAGGCATACGAGAAAGCACTCGAAACGATGGACTTTTCGTCTCAAGGCGAGGCGATAGAATATGTGTGCTGCCACCAGGCGCCGAGGTTCTTCATTGACGGAGACTTCTGCGCAATCGTGATAGGACGGATGCTCAAGGGCTTGCCAACCGGACTGAAGGGGGAAAAGAGGGAGAGAAAGTACCAGGAACTTCTTCGGCTGTATCTCGTCGAAAGGGAGAAGCCCGGAAACGAATCCCTGTCCAAACACAACCTATGCCACAAAATCGTGAACATGCCGGCCCCGGAGTTCTACATAAACAGCCGCGCCGCCTTCGAGATCATCAAGCAGCAGATGCAGCGAAGAAAGAAATACTTGACAAGGTTCGAGAGGTGAG
>Ga0310690_10008806_pt1 | contig 12737 bp, 5 predicted proteins | sample AusTroGonzalo_MG_2_FD_207661 | JGI IMG/M metagenome (GOLD analysis project Ga0310690, IMG submission 207661) | Bovine rumen microbial communities from tropical cattle in Woodstock, Queensland, Australia - Gonzalo_04 (v2) (version 2) | ecosystem: Host-associated > Mammals > Digestive system >...
TCTCGCCGGCGGGGACCTCGATCGTTCCGAACGTCTCCCCGCCGTCGCCGACGAGCTCGATCGTCGCCTCGCCCGTCACGTCGTACGTTCCGTCGCCGTTGTCCGCGATGGAGCCTGCGCCCTCGCCCTCGCCCGTAGGCGTGACCACCACCTCTGGCTCGCCGTCACCGTCGATGTCGAGCTCCACCTTCACGATCTCGCCCCCTTCGTCGGTGGTGACGCTTGACGCGCTGCCTCCATCGCCGATGTCGACCGTGCCGTCGGGGTTGACCACCGCGGGCCCGTTGACCGTCGTCGTAGTCGTCGTGCCGTCGCCGTTGTCAACCGCGACCGTCACGCTCTCGCCATCCTCGACCGTCGTCGTGCCGTCGCCGCCGACGGTCACCGTCTCGCCGGCGGGGACCTCGATCGTGGCGACGGTCTCCCCGTCTTCGCCGACGAGCTCGATCGTCGCCTCGCCAGTCACGTCGTACGAGCCGTCCCCGTTGTCCGCGATGGAGCCTGCGCCCTCGCCCTCGCCGGTCACGGTGACGACGACGTCCGTAACGCCGTCGCCGTCGGCATCGATCTCCACCTGTCCCAGTGGCGCGCTGTCCGGCACAATCCACGACAGGCGGAATCCGTCGGAATGGCTTGCGAAGTTGTACTCGCCACTGCCTCGGTACGAGGAGGTGCAGAGCGCCTTCGCGGCGTCATACCCTCCGCCCCGGAGGACGCGGCGCTCGTCGGACGAGAGGGTGTCGCCCTCCTGCGTGCATGCCATCTGCGCGGAGTAGTGGTCGCGGCACCACTCGAACGCGTTGCCGTACATGTCGAAGAACCCCCAGTCGTTGGGCGTCACCGTGCCGACCTCGCGGGCCTCCCCGCCGGCAACGGGCAGGTACCATGCATACCTCGCGATGTCCGCGCCGCTCTCGTCGAAGAACCATTCCCAAGTCGCGTGCGACGTGTCCCGCGCCGGCATCGCGCGCGCCGCGACCTCCCACATCGCCTCCGACGGCAGGTCGAAGAGATACGCTCCATCGCCCGTCGCGGACCGGACCGCTGCCGTGAGCTTTCCGATGGGGCTTGTCGCCGTCGGGTCCTGGCTCCCGTCCCCCGTGCCGCGGATGACGTCGTACCAGGAGTACGGGTTGGGCACCATGTTCGCGGCCGTCGCGGCGACGGAGGCGTTCCTGTTCGTCATCAGCGCGTACTGCCCGACGGTCACCTCGTAGACGCCGACGTAGTAGTCCTTCTCCATCGACGCCGTCATGCCGCCCTGCACGGCGTACTTCCCGGCCGGCACCTTGCGGAAGACCATCTTCGTCGTCTTGTACACCGCGTTCGTGTAGTCGGCGGGCGTTCCCCGCTCGTACGCGACGCCGCCCGTCGCAAGGTCGACGACCATGTAGGAGCCGACGGAGCCCGCGGCCGCGCCGAGGTCCGTCTGCGTCTCGCCGGACGGTTCGCACGTGGCGATGCGGAAGCCGCGGTCCGTGACCGTGTTGTTGTAGTATTCGCAGTAGCGGACGCCCGAGCGGCAGCACGTCGAATCGTCGCCGAAGCCGCCGCCGCGGATGACGCGGTTGTAGCCGGACGCGGTGGTGTTGCCGGCCTGGTCGCCGGACATCTCGCCCTGATAGTGGTCCCGGCACCATTCCCATACGTTCCCGTACATGTCGTAGAGCCCCCAGGCGTTGGGCTGCTTCAGCCCCACCGCATGGATCGCCCCTCCGCCGTTGCCCTCGAACCAGGCATGGTCGCCGAGGTCCGAGTCGGTCGCGCCGAAGAACCACTCCCATGCGGCGTGCGAATCGTCCCCGGACGGCATCGCGCGCGCCGCGACCTCCCACATCGCCTCCGTCGGAAGGTCGAACGAAATCGAGCGGTCGCCCGTCGCCGCGCGGACCTTCTTGCCGAGCTTTCCAAGCGGGCTTGTCGCCTTCGGGACGTAGGCGCCCTGGTTGTAGCCGCGAAGCGCGCTGTAGCTGACGCCCGCCTTCGGCTTCATGTTCGCCGCGGTCGCAGCGACGGCCGCGTTCGGGTTCTGCATCAGCGCGTACTGCCCGACGGTCACCTCGTAGACGCCGATGTAGTAGTCCTTCTCCATCGACGCCGTCATGCCGCCCTGCACGGCGTACGTGCCGGCCGGCACCTTGCGGAAGACCATCTTCGTCGTCTTGTACACGTCGTTCGTGTAGTCCGACGGCCCACCGTCCTCGTATGTCACGCCGCCCGTCGCAAGGTCGACGACCATGTACGGCGCGGCCGACGCGCTTCCCGTACACAGCGCGCAGACGACTGCCAGCGCCGCCAATGTCCGCTTTATGCTTCTCATGGATGCTCTTTCTCGTGTCTTGTTCAGAGGGAGACCGACCAACCACCGACCACTGCAGAATCCCTACTGCAGCGAAGTTGCGCATATCATATCGTTTTAAACCTCGCCACCGGCGATTGAGCAGCGCGTTGCACGAATTTTTTCTTCCCCTCATTTTTCTTGCCTCGGCGCCGTCGTTGTGGTAGAATCAAGACGTCAACGAATTGAGGAGGACGACGATGGGCTGTGCAACGAAAAGCACGGACGCCGCCTGCGCGGCGGTCCGCATCGCTCTGGTCGCGGCGGCGGCGTTCCTTGGGTTCGCCGTCCGCGCGGAGCTCAAGGTCTCGGCCGGCTCCCGCGGCATGGCCGAAGAGATCGACTGCGCCAAGTGCGCGGGGCACTCGCATCTGTGCCGCAAGCCCGGTGTGACCGACGGGTTCTGCCGCGGTCGGCTTCTGGAGTGGGCCGCGAAGCACGGGGTCGAGGCCGTCGGCGTGGGCAGTCCGTGGACCGCGGCCAACCGCGCCGCCTGCCACGAAAACGAGCTCGTGGACAGGGACCTGTACTATGCGGGGCGCAAGGACGCGGAGACGCTGATGGACAGGCCCGGCGTCTGCGACATGCTCGCGGACCTGAACGGCAGGGGGTGCGGCGCCCTCTTCTACCTCGACAACGAGACGCCGAAGTCTTTCTACGGGCACCTGTGGTACGTGGGCTTTGCGCACCTCGTCGCCTCGTGGCACGACTACTCCCAGGACCGTCCGTGCTGGTATTCGCCGTACGACGACGCGACGGCGGACCGCAACGCGCTGACCGGGGACTACCACCGGCGCCGCACCTACGCGACCGTCGTCGCCGAGCAGCGCGCGCACGGGGCGCTCGCCGTGTGGGCCCACCCGACGAGCTGGTGGACGACGGACGGGACGGACGACGGCCCGTTTGTCACGAACATCGCCGCCGAAATGATCCCGCAGCTCCTGCGCGACGGCTATCTCGACGGACTGGCCGTGATGGGCTACGACGCCTACCATCCCGACTACCAGAACATCTGGTTCGCGATCCTCGACCTCGGCTACCGCGCGCCCGGCTTCGCGGAGATCGACCTCTCGCCCGCGCACGGGACGGACGGCAAGGGCGACGCGCTGTTCAACCTTCTCCCGTTCCCGAGGCGTCCGCTCACACTCGACTACCTGAAGTCCGAGTTCCGCGCGGCCCGCCACACGATGTCGTCCGGCCCGAAGCTCTTCATGAAGGTCGACGGACGCCTCCAGGGCGCCGAGATCGAGTCGTGGCCCGGCGCGTCGCACGTCGTCGAGGCGTTCGCCTGGCCGCAGCCCCCGGAGAGGGAGCTTTCGCGCGTGCAGCTGGTCGGGCGCGGGGGGAAGGTCCTCGCCGAGGAACGCCACTTCGCGGGCGGGAAGATCACGTGGCGCGTCGAGGACGACGGCGCGGGCGGCTGGGTCGCCGTGCGCGCGTTCGGCGAGCACGACTGGGACTACGACGAGAAGAGGCAGCAGCTCACGCGGCAGTGCGCCGTCACGAACCCGGTCTGGCTGAGGACGAACGCCTTCCGCGCGCCGGACCCGATTCCCGCGCCGGACCCGATGACCATCCCCGAGGTGCGCGAGCTCGAGGACTTCCTCGCGAAGGGGCGCTTCCGCTTCGACCCTCGCGCCGGAGGGAAGCTCGGCCCCGGCATGGTCCCCGTGTGGGCGTTCCAGATCGAAAGGTTTCGCGCAGCCCTTCTCAAGGCCGCTTCGTGCAGACAACCATGCGACGCCGATGCGCGCCACAGGACACAGCAAGGAGGATTCCAATGAAGAAGGCACCGCTGCTTGTCGCCGCCTTGGCCGCGGCGGCCGAGATTGCGCGCGCAGGCGCGGTATACGTGGACGCGACGGCCGGCGCCGGGGGGACGGGTTCGCCGTCCGCCCCGTTCACGACGCTGTCCGCAGGCGTCGCCGCCGCGTCGGAACGCGACGTGGTGTACGTCCGCGGAGGCACGGGCCGCACCTATGCGGTCGCGGCCGCGGAGGACGCGTCCGTCTTCGGCGAAGAGGGCGTCTCTCTCGTCGGATGCGACGCGGAGTGGACGCCGATCTCGGGCTACGCGCAGACCAACGACATGCCGGTCGTCGCCATCTCCCCGTCCTACGCGAACGACTGCCACGCCGCCACCGGCTCGGTGCCCGACCCGTTCCGCGTGTCGACGAACAACGTGTCCGTCTCGGGGTTCAAGTTCACCTTCGGCAGGGTCTCGTTCCGCCAGCAGAACAAGGGGGGCTCCGGACTGATCTGCTGCCATTCGATGACGAACCTCACGGTCGAGGCGTGCGCGTTCGTCATGACGGATGCGACCGGGACTTACTCGGGCGCCGGGACGGCCGGCGTGATCAACAGCGAGATCGTCGGCAACGTCACGTCCGTCCGCGGGCTCAACCTGCGCAACTGCTACTTCAGGCTGGGCAAGTACCGCTGCTCGATCGGCGCGTTCTCCCCCGTCGGGGGCGTGGTGAACGTGACAGGCTGCCACTTCGAGAACCTCGACACCCTGTGCATCGGCACGGGAGGAAACCACAACGGCGCGACGCTCAACTTCACGTCCAACGTCGTCCTGAACTGCGCGAACGAGAGCGACGGCTACAGACAGGACTTCCTCTACGGGGGATACAACTTCTATCCGACGAACGCCGAGATCGCCTACAACCGGTTCATCCACGACGACGGATCGACCCTCTACTACTCCGTGATGAGCCACGGCGGCTCGTACGGCGGCTCGTTCACGGGAGACGTGCGCATCCACCACAACACGGTGCGGGGCTACGACCGCTTCCTTGTCTCGAGGCGCCGGAGCAGGGATCCGTCGGACCTGTGGACGCCCAAGATATTCGACAACCTCCTTCTTCTCGCCGACGGGGGGACGGTGGTCTACGAGCAGGGTACGGAGCTGTGGTACGGGGACGCCACCTGCTCGTACAACGACGGTTCGCTTTTCTCGCACAACGGGTACTATGTCGGGAGCGGCGCGTTCAACGCGACGGAAAGCGAGATTGTCGGCTACGCGCTGACGCTGTCCCCGACGAACTGCACGGCGCTGGACGGCACGGGCTGCGCGACGGTCGTGTCCTGGTTCGTCAACACGACCGACCCGTCCAGCCCCGGCTACTACCGCCCTGGCGGCGCAGCCGCGGACTGGATGAGGCGTGGCTATGCCGGCGAGAACGGGGAGTATCCCGCCTACCTTGGAGCGCTCAATCCGTGCGCAAGGTCCGGCTTGGCGTTGATTGTCAGGTAAGGAGGGCGGGAGATGACGAGAATGCAACTTGCAGTGGCGGCCGCGGCCGCGTCCGCATGCGCCGCGGCGTCCGACTTGTTCTGCGACGTCGACGACCTGAGGCCCGCCATCATGCGGGCCTACGGCGTGAGAAACGCGCGCGCGCTCGACGAGCGGACGGTAAAGGTCGTCATCGGCGCGTCCACGTCGCCCGCCCGCGGGTCGGCCGCGGCCTGGAGGATCGTGTCGGAAGACGATCCGGACTACGCCTACGAGAAGTTCGTCAAGCCCACGGAGGCGAAGGCGTCGCACGAGAGTCCCGAGTTCGAGTTCCCGGGCGGGGCGCTCCCGCCGGCGCCCGCCGACGTCGCGCTTACGCGCTGCGAAGTGACGCTTGCCCTTCCGTTTCCGCTGAAGAACGGGGCGCACTACGCGGCGATCGGACAGGGGGATGGCGCAGCCCTCGTGACGGCCGCGGCCTGCGCCGCGGAGTTCACCCTCGCCTCTCCGACGCAGGCGGACTGCGACGCGGACAGGTTCGCGGCGCGTGCGGCCGGGCTTCGGCGCGTCTCGTCCGTCGGCGACGGAAAGCTCGTCTGCGAGTTCGGCCACGGCTACGTGCCGTCGGAGGGACTGCACCTGGCGAGGTGGAACGTGTCCGTCAACGGGCGGAGGCTCCCGGTCAAGGCGATCGGACGCCGCACGAAGCTTGAATGCTACCGCCCCGTCGGCTGGCCCTACAAGACCCTTCTGCAGCACGACGTGTTCCTCGACGTCGGACGCGAGCTCGCGCCCGGGGACAAGGTCGCCGTCTCCGTCGACGAGTCGGTCTCCGCCGGGGCCCGCGAGGCCGGTTTCACGTTCGATCCCGCGAAGAGCCTCAGCCGGTCCCTGAAGGCCAACCAGGTTGGGTATCTGCCGGATTCCCCGAAGGTCGCCTACCTCGGATGCTGGATGGGGTCCATGCCTGACGCCGGGGCGCGGCACGGTTCGGACGTGGCGGCGGCGGAAGTCTCGGCGGCGGACTACTACTCGACTGCCGCCGCGCGTCCGGAAGCCGGCGGGAACGGCGAATACGGACGTCTCGCCGCGAACGCGCTGCGCTTCGCGACGCCGCCGGTCTTCAGCCTTCTGTCGTGGCCGGACGGGAAGTCCGTCTTCTCCGGGCGGGCCGTCCTGTCGCACAGGGGCGGCGAGCGCGACGGAAAGTGCGAGAACTCCGCCGAGAACGTCTACACCCTTGACTTCACTTCGTTCGCGGAAAAGGGGCGCTACGTGCTGTCCGTCCCCGGCGTCGGACGGTCGCTTCCGTTCGACATCTCGCCGGACGTCTACGAAAGGGCCTTCCGCGCGCAGGCCCAGGGCGTCTACTCGCAGCGGTGCGGCATCGCGCTCGACCCGAAGCTGACGGGCGGATGGAGGCGCGTCTCGTGCCATGACGGCGGGATCGCCGTGACGACGGAAAGGCGCCACCTCTGCAAGGAGTGGGGCAAGTTCGTCGAGAACTGCGAGATGGTGGACAACCCGGCGTTCGCGCGGACGTCGGATGTCCGCGCGAAGGTGCTTGCCTCCGCCGCATGGCGCTCCGGCGGCGAGCACAAGACGGAGGCGGGCAAGGGAGGGTTCGCGCTGGAAAGGAGCTTCGGCGTCAGCCCCGGCTCCGGGGCGACGCTCGTCTTCGAAGTCCGGCGCGACGACAGCTTCGCCGGCGGAAACTGGGGCGGCCCGCTTGCCCGGTTCGGCGGGCCGAAGGAGGGCGCGTCGGTGGACGTCAACTGGGGGATGCTCTCCTTCGGCGGCGCCAGCCTCAGGAGGATCAACGACGGCGCCTGGCACCGCGGCGCCCTGCGGGTGCTTCCTGCGGAAGAAAACGGCCTGTCTCGCGTGGAGTTCGTCTTCGACGGAACGGCCGTCGGCCCGGAGAAAAAGGTGTACAGGGACTTTTCAAAGGCCGAGGGGACGGTTGGCGTCGGATATTCGTCGGGGCCGGGCGCCGAGGGGACGTTCTTCCGGAACGTCGCGCTGTTCGCGCGCGCGCTCGGCGACGACGAGCTCGACGCGCTCGCATCGTCCGTTCCGGAGCGGATCCCCCGCCGCATCGACGCCCGCGGCGGCCACCACGACGCGGGGGACTACAACCCGCGTTCGCACCTCGACGTCGCCCAGACGCTCATGAACGCCTTTGAGCTGAAGCCGGAGAACTTCCACGATTCGCAGCTGAACGTCCCGGAACGCGGAAACGGCATTCCGGACATTCTGGACGAGGCGCTGTGGGCGCTGAGGCTGTGGGAGGGGCTCCAGGACTCCGACGGCGGCGTGCGCAACGGCACCGAGTCGCAGGGAGACCCGAACTTCGTCCAGACGGTGGAGCTCGACGACAAGGGGGACTACGCATGGGCGAAGGACGCCAAGGGCAGCTTCCTTGCGGCCGGGGCGTTCGCGCAGGCGTCGCGCATACTCGCGCGCCTCGGGCGCGCCGGCGACTCCGCCAGGCTCCTCGGGCGCGCGCGCCGCGCCTACGCGTGGGGCGTGGACAATCCGGTGAAGGACGCGAAGGGAACGGCGCAGTACGGCGAGTACAACATCGCCCCGCGGGCGTACGCGGCCGCGCACCTCTACCACACGACGGGCGAGGCCGCGTACCACGACGACTTCCGCGCATACTCGCCGTGGGGGGGCGACCCCGGGAGCGACCTCTCGTCGTGGGGCCGGTTCGACGCCACCCTTGCCGCCTACGCCTACGCGCTCGTCCCGGAGGAGAAGGCCGACGCCGGGCTGCGCGCGGCGGTGGTCGCCGCGATCCGCCGCGAGGCGGACATGTGCATCGCCGGTTCGGACAAGATGGCGTACAAGTTCATCCGAAACCCCTACGCGCCGATAACATGGGGGACGGGCGCCTACGAGAACTTCGCCGTCTCGTCCGCCTTCGCCTGGCGGCTGACGGGGGAGGGGAAATACCGCGACTGGCTCGTGAGGACGTGCGACAACACGCTTGGGGCGAATCCGCTCGGCCTGAGCTGGATCACCGGGCTCGGCGCGCGCACGATCCGCTGTCCGCTGCACAACAGCCGCTACCGCGCGGCCGGCTTCCCGGTAGACGGGCTTCAGGGGCAGGGCCCCAACCAGCGCGGCGCGGGGTACAACTACTGCGCCACCGCCTTCCCCCGGCATGTCGACGACTACGCGCCCCTCCAGGAGTTCGCCGACGTGCACTTCGCCATCGCGATGGACGAACCGACCGTCAACAGCATGGCGAACACCATGTTCGTGTTCGGACTGCTCTGCCGGTAAGGGCCCCCTTCACCTGCGCCAGGTGGTCTTGAGCACGGGCTTGGGCCGTCCGTAGCCGCCGCGCGCGGAGGAATAGCCGGACGAGCCGTAGCCGCCGCGCGCGGAGGAATAGCCGTAGCCGCCGCCAAGGGGGTCGTCGTAGCTCGCCACGCGCTTCGTCTGGACGAGTTCGGGCGGAATCTCCTTCACGAAGACGCTCGGGTCGACGGGGAACATGCCGCCGTCGGCCATCTTCCGGATCATCGGGGAGAAGAGGCAGAGGTGGTCCTTGGCGCGCGTGACGACGACGTAGAAGAGCCGGCGCTCCTCGGAGAGCCGCCCCTCCTCGTTCGCCTTTGCGCTCGGGAACATGCCCTCCGAGCACCACGGCACGAGGACGACGGGCCATTCCATGCCCTTCGCCTGGTGGATCGTCGAGAGCGTGACCTTGTCGGCGTCGGGATCGTTCCGCCGCGCGTCCAGGTTCGTCAGGAGCGCGACGTCGGCGAGGAAGCCATCGAGCCCCGACTCGTTCGCGGCGATCTGCGAGGCGAGCTCCCTCACGTCGTCGAGACGGTCCTCGGCCTCGCTCTCCTCCCACTCCTCGCGCAGGTGGTCCTCGTAGAAGAAGTCGACGAAGTCCTCGACGAGGGAACCGGTCTCGCCGGACGCAAGATGGCCCTCCGCGAACGAGAAGCACTTCCCGAGCGCCGGCCAGAGGGGCTTCGCCTTCGCGCCGAGGAGGGAGCCGAGCGCCTCGCGGTCCTCGTTCCGCTTCGGGTCGAACGTGCGGCCGAGCCGCTCCCAGAAGCGCCGCGCACTGACCTCGCCGACGCCGGGGAGGAGGGAGACGAAGCGGAGGAACGACAGCTCGTCCGACGGGTTCACGAGAAGCCGAAGGTAGGCGAGCACGTCCTTCACGTGGATCTGCTCGAAGACGCCGACGCCCGAGGTGATGCGGAACGGGATCTTCATCCGCGCGAGGGTCATCTGGACGTCGATGGACTGGTAGTGGCTCCGGTAGAGGACGGCGATGTCGCTCCAACGGTAGCCGAATCCGTGCTGTTCCCTCGCGACCCTCAGGATCTCGTTCGCCTGGGCCCGCCCGTCGTAGACCTTGTAGACCCAGGGCCTCTCGCCCTGCGCGCCGCGCGCGGGCTTGAGGATCTTCTCGAACTGGTTCGGGGCGTCGCGCATCACGACGTTCGCGACGTCGAGGACACCGGGCACCGAGCGGTAGTTGCGCTCGAGCTTGACGACGCGGCAGCCCTGCCAGCGCTTCGGGAACTCCATGATGTTCTCGATCTGCGCGCCGCGCCAGGTGTAGATGCACTGGAAGTCGTCGCCGACGGCCATGATGTTCCGGTGGCGCCCGGCGAGGATGTCGGTGAACTCGGCCTGCAGGCCGTTCGTGTCCTGGTACTCGTCGACGAGGACGTGGAGGAAGTGCTCCTGGAGCGCCTCGCGGACGCGGTCCTGCGTCTTGAGGAGCTTCAGGCCGTTCACGAGCAGGTCGTCGAAGTCCATCGAGTTGAGCTCGCGCTTGCGGGCCGCGTACTTCTCCGCGACCTTCGCGATCTCCTCGGGGTCGACGCCGGCGGTCTTCGTCTGCCAGCGCGCGGCGACGAGGGCGACGGGCTTCGACTCGTTCGCCGCCTCGGAGATCATCTTCGCGACGGCCTCCTTCTTCGGGAAGTCCTTCGGGTCCTTCGCCGTCGTCTTGACGATGTCGCCGATCAGCTTCCTCTGGTCGTCCTCGTCGAGGATCTGGAATCCGCTCGCGTAGCCGATCGAACCGCCGTAGCGGCGAAGGAGGCGCGCGCAGACCGAGTGGAACGTGCCGGACCAGATCGGCGCGACCGCGTCGCCGACGAGCTTGACGGCCCGCTCGCGCATCTCGCGCGCCGCGCGGTTCGTGAAGGTCAGGAGGAGGATGCGCTCGGCGGGGACCCCGCGCTCGACGAGGAACGCCACACGGTGGACGAGCGTACGCGTCTTGCCCGTCCCGGCAGCGGCGAGGACGAGAAGCGGTCCGTCGCCCGCCGTCGCCGCCGCGCACTGCTCGGGATTGAGAAGTTTCGAGAAATCAGTCATCCGAATATTATACCATACGCGCCCACCCCCCGGCATGAAGCCGCCTCGGTTCGGCAGTGCTTTGCTTCTGGAGGCGGCGTTTTTCAAAAATCGCGCGCACCCCCCTTGCGTGCATGGGGTCTGTTTTGATATACTATCAGCCACTTGACCATTCGGGCGTGGCGCAGTGGTAGCGCAGTTGACTGTTAATCAATTGGTCGCTGGTTCGAATCCAGCCGCCCGAGCCAAGTTTCCAATCCTTCCCCTGTGGGGGTGATCCGGTTTCGACGGGACGCGTTGAGGTCGGGTTGCGCGTCGTGGATCCTCGTTGGCCACGTAAAAAACGAGGGAAAAAAGTAATTGCGAACAACGATTACGCCCTGGCCGCCTAAATAAAGGCCGCCATGTCGAAGCGCCGATGCCTGCTGAGCGCCGAGACATCATCTAGCAGGCCACGCTGCAGGGCTCTCCGCTCGGGCGCTGCAGGGTGCCGAACCGAACGGTTGATCGGGGATAAGCCCGCCAGTCGGCGTACTCCGGTCGAGATCAAAGGCCGGATACACGCGTAGAAGCTCGGTTGATTCCGTTTCGGACAGGGGTTCGACTCCCCTCACCTCCAAAATAGGGAATAGGTGATAGTGAATAGTGAATAGGTGGCAAGTGGAAGACCAATGAAACCTATTCCCTATTTTGGAAACTATTCGTTATTCACTATTCACTATAACCTACGGCGGCAAGGAAGCAAGGAAAGGAACGAGCAAATGACCGAATCCATCATCTTCACAAAGGCTAAGGCCTTTGCCTTGCGCATCGTGCGGTTGTACAAGTACTTGCGCGAGCGAAGGGAGTCCGTCATCGCCAAGCAAATGCTGCGCTCCGGAACCTCAATCGGCGCAAACATTGCCGAGAGCCGCTATGCGCAGAGCAAGTCGGACTTTGCGTCGAAGCTGCAGATCGCTCTCAAGGAAGCGGCTGAAACCGAATACTGGCTTGAACTTCTCCGCGACGGCGAACTCGTCGAATCATCCTCGGCCTTCGACTCCCTCTGCGCAGACTGCACCGAGCTCATCAAACTTCTCACCGCCAGCGTCAAGACGGCGAAAGAGAACATCTGACATATTCGGCATGCCGCAACCACTGTGAAATGTGGCGAGCGACCTCGATTTGCGCATTTGCGATTTTCGGACAAAGGGTTCGTTTTACTTTCTTCAGCTGAATTCTCTGCCCTTAGGTCCCTATTTTGGGGCGGATCCTATTTAGGCCTAAGTATGTAGTCCGAAAGTTTCGGACTTGCTCAAACCCCCATTTTACAAGGGTCAAATGAGGTTAGTCCGAAACCCCCACGACTTTCGGACGGGGGTTCGTTTAGGGTGCGGCAGGAGTTTTTTTCTACATCGACTGGATTGTTCTATCGTGCATGGCATCATTCCGTGGACGCCCTCAACGCCCGCTACGGCAAGGGCAAGGTGTTCTCCGCCGCCCATGGCCTCGGCGCAAGGTCGTGGCACATGAAGCGGCAGAAACTTTCAGCCCGCCCCACGACGATGCGGGTTGAGCTGATGACAGTGAGATGACTTTGTGATTTTGCTCAAATTTGCTTGAGTGTGAATTCATCATTGTATTCGCCGCAGGGATGTGGTATAATGTATGCCCTCAAAGACAAAAAAGCAATATGAACACCAACCTTCTTCTCAACGGGCTTCTTCTCCTTGCGCTTACGAGGCGCGGGGCGCGTTTGCTTGTGTAGAAAGGTTTGGGTTCAGGACAAAGGCAAACGGCTCCGCGCAGAACGCGGGGCCGTTTTTGCTTTGTCGCCAA
>Ga0310690_10008807_pt1 | contig 12737 bp, 11 predicted proteins | sample AusTroGonzalo_MG_2_FD_207661 | JGI IMG/M metagenome (GOLD analysis project Ga0310690, IMG submission 207661) | Bovine rumen microbial communities from tropical cattle in Woodstock, Queensland, Australia - Gonzalo_04 (v2) (version 2) | ecosystem: Host-associated > Mammals > Digestive system >...
TTCAATATAACCCCGGTACGTCCTTTTTTCAACTCTCCTCCCCGGTCCCGGTTCCCCGTTCCGCCTCCAGTTCGTTGATCAGCCGTTCCGCCGGAGTGAGGCAGCTCTTCGTCCGGTTGCATTCGAGGCAGCACACAACGAGATTCCCCCGGGTGCTGCGGCCGCCGCGGGCGACCGGCACGATGTGGTCGAGCGTCAGCTCCGAAGCGGGGAACTTCTTTCCGCAGTAATGACAGATCCCGCGGCGGAGAAGCTCCTGAAAATAGGGGGTCGCCCGCAGTTCCCGCGCCTTCGCCCGCTCGCGTCTGATGTGACGCTCGTCGCGGACGATCTCGACCCACTCGTCACTTCGCATCGGCGGACTTCCCCCGGTCGAGGATCTCGCGGATCGCCCGAGCGACCACCGGCAGGCGGTGCGGTTTCGGCAGGAATCCGCAGGCGCCCTGAGCGAGGAGGTCCTGCACCTCGTTCTCCGACACGAAGCCGCTCGACAGCAAAATCTTCGCCTCAGGATCGATCGCCCGGATCTGGAAGAAGGTCTGATGCCCCCCCGCCTTCGGCATGATCATGTCGAGCAGCACGAGATCGATCTCGCGGGGGTTTTCGCGGTAGATCTCGACGGCGTCGAGACCGTTTTCGGCGAGCAGCACCGAATACCCAAGCTTCTGCAGTGCCTCGATCAGAAAATCCCAGATCGTCTCGTGATCGTCGACGATCAGGATCGTCTCGTCGCCGTGCGGCAGTTCCGCGTTTTCCATATCTTGCGCTTCTCCTCTTCATCGGCGGTCGCGGTGATGCCCCCGTTCCGCCGCGCTCTCGTGGATGATGCTTCGTTCTTTAAATTATACCCGAAAAAATCGCCGATGGCAACCCCCCCCGACGAAAAAAGGCGCGAAGTTTCATCCCACGGACCCGGGATCGCTCCTCCCGCCCGTCAGAAATTGGCGATGTCGTCGCAGATCCAGTCGTTGTCGCCGTCCTTGTAATTGGAGAGCGTGGCAGGCGGCGCGGAGGCATTGCCGGAACCGAATCCGCCGTCCTCGCCCGGGGCGATCAGGTCGAATCCCGTCGCGTTGAAGACCCCCGGCGCACGGTAGTGGATCGCACCGCCGTAAGCATCGGTGATGCGACCGTTGCCGTCGAGATGCCGCGCGATCGTCTCCATTTCGACCGCCTTCATGAAGACGGCAAGCTCCGCCCGCTTGAACTGGTCCTGTCTGGAGTTTCCCGAGGAGGTGGTCCCGATCGTGTACTTGTTGCCCGCGCCGCTCCCGGAACCGAAGGTGACCGTTTCGACCACATTGCTGGTGGCGTTGCGCCCCACGGTGATCGTGCCGTAAGCGTCGGCGGGCGGATAGTAGCCGTACTTCGCGTGGAACGCCTCGATCCCCGCTTCGAGCTGCTTCACGAGCGCGCGGGTCGCGGACTCCTTCGCTCGCCCCGTCGCGTAGGAATATGCGCCGAAACCGATCGCCGCAAGGATCGAAATGATCGCGACGACCGCCAGCAGTTCGACCATCGTGAAACACTGACAACGAAATTTTTTCATGATATCCCCCTTGATTCTCGTACAATGTGGCAATATAGTACCGTTTGGAGGTTTTGTCAATGGAAATTCGCGGAAAAACGGTTCTTGTCACCGGAGGCGCGGTCCGGGTCGGCGCGGAGATCTGCCGCGCCTTCGCCGCCGCGGGGGCGCACGTCGTCATCCACTGCAACACCTCCCGCACCGAGGCGGAGACGCTCGCCGCCTCCCTCCCCGGCGGCGGACACCGCGCCGTCACCGCCGATTTCACCTCCCCCGGCGCCGCCGAAGCGCTCTTCGCCGCGGCAGGGAAATTCGACATCCTCGTCAACAACGCCTCGGTCTACCGGCTGCCCGGCGGCGAAACCCCCGCCAACGCCGCCGTCTACCGCGCAGTCAATCTGCTCGTTCCGGTCGCGTTGCTCCGGCTCGCTGCCGTCCGCCCCGGTCCCGGCGCGGTGATCAACGTGCTCGATCAGGCGGTCCTCGCCAGGAATCCCTCGGAAGGGGGCGCCTACCTCGCCTCGCGCCGCCGACTCGCGGCGTACACCCTCGCCGCCGCCCGGCGTTTCGCACCGCGCGACTGGCGGATCTGCGCCGTCGCCCCCGGACCGATGATCCCGCCGCGCGGTTTGGAAAACTCCCGGATGCGCCGGACCCTGCGGAGCGTGCCGCTCGGCCGCGCAGTCTCCCCCGCCGATCTCGCCGCCGCGATCCTCTTTCTCGCCGGATGCGACTCCGCAACCGGAGTGATCCTCCCCGTCGACGGCGGTCAGCACCTTTCATAGTACCCCCAAAAATGCACCGTTTCGCGCAATGGCGCTCACGCCCTCGCTGACGCTCGGGGTTCCGTGCATTTCCGGGGGAGCCCCCGCTCTCCGTCATTCCGTGCGGCTTCGCCGTACTCATGACTGCGAGTAAGGTCGGTTTGGATTTGATTATCCCCCACACCCCAAAATGCGGCGCTGTCGCCGTTTGAGGCTCCGCGCCCTCCGCTTCGCTCCGGGTTTCACCGCATTTCCGGGGGGGACCCCCGCTCTCACACCCCCAAAAATGCGGCGCTGTCGCCGTTTGAGGCTCCGCGCCCTCCGCTTCGCTCCGGGTTTCACCGCATTTTCGGGGGAGCCCCCGCTCTCCGTCATTCCGTGCGGCTTCGCCGTACTCATGACTGCGAGTAAGGTCCGTTTGGGGTTGATTTTTAAGCGCAAACTAACGTTTGTTGCAGACCTGTACTCGGTCTTGCGGGGGCGCCGGGGGCGGTCCCCCGGCTAGTCGTAAGTCAGCACCGAAGGTGCGCACACGACCACAACCAAAGCCACTATCGTGGCCGGCGTTCGGTCCGTGCGGCTTCGCCGTACTGAATTCGGAAGTTTGATCCGCCCTTTATTCCCATAGTCAAGATCATGCCGGTCTCGGTTACGATATAGCGCCTGCCATAGATGACGGCTCTGATCTTATCCGGAGGGTGTTGCCTTCGATGTTCATCTTTTTTCCTTGTTTTTGTTGTACTTTACTTGATTTTTGTCAAAACTCAATGTATATTGGGAATTGACAAAATAATTTGTGGATTGATATGCCGGAAGCACTGCGCAATTATTTGAAGGAGCTGTTTGGGGTAGAAACCACACTGGCTCCCATTACAAATGTTTCAGCACTGCCGGTCATGTATCCGGCACTGTTTCAACTCTACCAGGGGGCAATCGAACAGTTGCCATGCGCGTTTGCTGTTGACCGGCAGACAATGCACCTGACTCCCGGACAGATAAAGAAACATATCCTGTTTCTCAGCGAGAAATTTCGGAAACCGTTTGTTTATGTCGGGACACTGACCGATGCCCACGCGACAGAGCGGATGATTGCTGCGAGAACTCCGTTTATCGCGCCGGGAAAATCTCTTTATCTTCCTTTCGCCGGGATCGCTTTGAGCAGGAATAACAAAACTCCGGTGATCCAGAAAGACCACCTGGGGTGTTGTGCGCAATTGATTCTTCTGGGCGTTCTGCTGAAAAAAATCCCGCAGTCTTCCGGAATTGCCGATATTCTCAAAGTCGTGCCTTTCGGACCGTCCAGCATCTGCACGGCATTCCGCGAACTCGAACATTTCGGGCTTGGAAATGAAGGCACGATACCGGGAAGCCGGGCAAAATTCTTTCGATTCGGGCAGACGGGTGAAGAATTGTGGAACAAAGCGCAGGATGTTCTGTTCAACCCCTGCAAGCGTACCGTTGGATTGGCAGTCCCGCCTCCGGAGATTTCCGCGACCATAGCCGGGGCGGATGCTCTGGCACAGATTTCCATGCTGAATGAGCAGTCTCCCACTGTTTTTGCGATGGAACTCGCGGAATTTCGCAAGCATCCTGTTGAAATAGTCCCCTTGGAGTCCGCCGAAATCAAACTCCAGCTGTGGCTTTACAATCCCTGCATATTCGGGAAAGACAGAATCGATCTTCTTTCCCTCGCATTATCCTTAAAAAACGACCCGGATGAACGGGTGCAGATCGCTCTTGAATCTGCGATGAAGGTGTTCTCATGGTAAACGGCCTGACAACATTTCAAAAACACTTCGCGGACTATACCGACAGTTACATTCTGATCGGGGGTTCGGCGTGCGAAACAAATCTCTCCCGCCAGCAAATGCCGTTTCGCGCGACGCGCGATTTGGACATAGTTCTTTGCATTGAGGCTCTGAACACGGGTTTCATTCAAGCCTTCTGGGATTTCGTCTCGGCTGGCAAGTATGCCATCGGAGAGAAAAGCACCGGCGAAAAACAGTTTTTCCGTTTTCGCAACCCGGAAGTCCCGAACTATCCTTGGATGCTCGAAGTTTTTTCACGCCGCCCGGATTTGCCCGGTCTCGCGGAGGACACGAGACTTGTGCCCATCCCGGCAGACGACGAAGCGTCAAGCCTTTCCGCAATTCTGCTTGATGACGATTACTACAAGTTCATCCTGGAACACCGCATTGTCTCCGATGGACTCTCCATTGTTTCACCGGAGGCGCTTATCGTTCTGAAAGCAAAGGCATGGCTTGACCTTCGGGCGCGGAAGGCTCGCGGGGAACATGTAGATTCAAAAAACATCAGCAAACACAAAAATGACATTGCAAGGGTTCTGCCTGTCGCTGTTGCCAATTCGCTGGAATTGCCGGAAACGATCCATGCGGAGATGAAAACATTCCTGCAGGAATTCCATGATGAATCCATCGATGCGAAAGCTCTCGGCATCCCGTTCAGTGAATCCGAAGTCAAACGTATCTTGCAAACGATCATTGGATGATCCTCCTCTGCCCATTACAGCCCCGCCGGTGTCCGGAGTTTGCAAATCCAGCATTCAATATCAGAATTGCAAGGATTTCTTCCGGTTTTCGGCGTTTTCGCCTGCAAAACTCGATTGACTTTTGCGGTAAACTCCTGCATTTTTCGATGGACAGAGAATTTAATCGTATATGGGTTAAGACTGCCAAAGACGGTTAAAAGTCGAGGCCGGGCACCCCCGCTGTCGCGTCTTGCGGGGGCGCCGGGGGGGCGGTCCCCCGGCTGGTCGTAAGTCAGCACCGAAGGTGCGCACACGACCACAAACAAAGCCACTATCGTGGCCGACGTTCGGCTTTTTCCGGAAAAAAGTTTTTCCCTTCCCCCGGATCCCCCCTGCCGGTTTATTCCTCCCCGGCAAAGCGCATCAGGCGGAGCCAATCGAAGCAGGCGATGCCGTGACCCTGACTGCGCCTGTAATAGCCGAGGCAGGGACCGACGGCGGAAATGTCGAAATCGGCGGGGGAGGCGACTCGGGGCAGTCCCGGTTTGCCGAGAAATTCCCAGACGGGGGAGGCGGCTTTACAGGCCAGAAACTCGCCTTCGGTGTCGAACCACGGGTCGTCGAAGCCCGCGATGAGAAGTTTTCGCGGGGCCACCGCCGCCAGAAGGAGATGCTGGTCGAAGGTGAGCGTTTTCGCGGGATCCGAAGCGTATTTGTCATAGGCCTTGCAGTACCAGTGCCGGAACATCCGGATCTCAGTGGAAATGTTTTCTCCGAAGTCCCGTTTTGCCAGCGTGGCGCCGCCTCCGCCGCACTGGACGGGAACGCAAACGGCGAAGCGTTCATCGCGGGCGGCGGCGAGGAGGGCGGCCTTGCCCAGACGCGAATAGCCGGTCACGATGGCGTGTTTCGCGTCCAGCTGGGGGATCGTTTCCGCCAGATCCAGCCCCCGGGAGAGGGCCCATGCCCAGGCGCCGAGGGAGGTGATGTTGTCCGTGCGGGACTCGTCCCGCTTCCCCCACAGTTCAAAAAGTTTGGTATAGGCGAAGGGCTCCTGCCGGAAGCGGGGATCCTCTTCGGTATGCAGGGGATCGGGGGAGACCTGACAGTAACAGCAGCTGATGACGGCGAATCCGGAGCTCAGCAGCATTCCGACGGGGAGGACCGAGTCCCGGTTGGGATCGCACTGTGTGCCCCGCTGTTTCGGAAACTGATGATCCTTCGTGTAGTGGGACCACATCCCTTCGGGAATAACCACCTCCTTGTCCGGAATCAGCTCATGATTGCCGTCGTAATTGAGGAAGATCACGGGGCGGGCCTTTTTCGCGCAGAAGCGGGGGCGCAGGACAAGAAAATCCAGACACGGACCGCTTTTGTCGGGTCTGAACCACATCCGATATTGGGAGCGGACCGCGAAACCCGCCAGTGCACCCTCCTTCTCTTCGACAAGTTCGATTTTGAGACATTCCGGTGCGGGGGGCTCCTGCCCGTACATTTCCTTTGCGAAGATCTCCAGAATTTCCCGGCGCCGGGCGGGCCATTGGGCGGGATCCGTCACCCGCTTTCCCGAAAGGAACGCCAGAGGATCCTCCAGCGTATAGGGGCCGATCTTTGCCGGATCGTAATTGACGGGCCGGGGAGCCGGAGCCGCCGAAACCACCGCCGACAGGCAGAACAGCACGGGTGCGATTTTGTTTTTCATCTTATTTCCCTCTTCCGCAGTTTTTCCGCGAGATCGAGCAGTTGCAACCGGCGACCCGACCGTTATTTCCGATTCTCTCCGGAAGAAGTTCCGCAAAAAGGCGTTTCCAGAAGATCGAGGATCTTGCGCCCGAAGTATCCCGGCAACGCTTCCGCCCGCATTGCGTCTGGGAGTTCGATTCCGAGCGCCCTCAGCAGGTCCAGCCCGAGCACCAGATTGCCCGCCGCATTGACGTGCATTCGGTCCGTCATCAGCAGTCGGTAGAGCCCAAGGTCACTCCGCCGAAGCCGTTCCCAGCGTACGAAATGGTCCAGAAGCGGCACGCCGCACTCCTCCGCTGTTTCGCGGACGATCTGCATGTACTGCACCATCTGCTCCGCGTGTTGCGGCGGCAATTGCTCGAGGTCGCAGCTATAATAGGTTTGCAGGAGCACCTGGCTCTCCAGCGCGGCGAGTTTCCGCACGATCTCCTTCAGGTTCGCCGCGAAGGTCGGCGCGTCAACCTTGCGTTCCGGTTTGGAGTCGTTGCCGCCCACGGTGACGATCGTGAAGTGCGGATGAAACGGCGTCACGTCGCGCTCGAACCGTTCCAGCATCAGTACAGAGGTGTCGCCCCCCACGCCCATATTACAGCACTGGACGCACCCCGGGCCGTAAGTTTGCTTCAATCCCAGTTCCGCTAGATCGAACCAGTGCATTCCCATCAGCCGCCGCTGGGTGTTGGACGAGCCGAACGCCGCCATGCGCACCACCTGATGCTGCCGTCGCAACTCCGCAAAAACGTTCCCGAGATTTGGCATTGTGCCGCCCATAATTCTAATTTCCTGTTTTGTTCAACGCCGATTGCCGAGAGGAGATGCGACAAGCGTTCTGCCGATGCCGCAAGCAGATTCCATCCCTTAGAAAAATCATTCCGGAATTTCCGTCATTTCGACATGGTCGATCCAGCATTTTCCAGTGCTCGTGCCGATGGTGAATTCCAAATGCGGCGGGAAATTCTGCCCCAGCTCCTGATCCGGAGTGGTCAGAATGTATTCGTGCCGCGTCCACAGAGTCGTCCCCCGGATGAAATCCAGATACGTTCCGGTCAGGTAGATCGTCCCGGCTTTCCCCTTCCCCCCCAGACGGACCATCGGCATCAGACCGGGTTTCAGGTTTTCGGTCCGGACGAAGAAACTGATCCGGTATTTCCGCTTCGGCTTCACGGGGATCGACTGCCGCGCCCGCGCGGACTTTCCTTCCAGCCGCAGAGAAGCCCCCTTGGTGATGAAATATTCCCGATCCTGAATCAGCGCGGTACCGCAACTCCATCCGGTTGCACCCATGAAGCGTTTGCCGTGGATGGGAGTGTCGAAATCGGAACACCGGATCAGATTCACCGGGTCCGCAGACGGGACAAGCCTGATGTAACCGCAGTTTTCAGCGAGGTTCCGAGGAAAGCGACACCAGCTGTAAGCTGTGGTTTTGACCGGGATCTCCCGCAGGACCCGACGGCGGGTGAAGTTGCCGACGATCTGAGTACGACCTTCCAGTTCCGGCATCGCTTTGCGCGGGATGCGCACTTCGGCGATCCACCGTTTGCCGGGGACGACACTCGTCTTCACCTCGAAATTGCTGTCATATTTCCCGTCGACCCGATCCACCACGTTCCGGGCATCCGACTTGAAGCCGGATGAATTGAACAAAAACTGATAAATGAAATCGCTTGCGAGGTCTGCGGAGAGGAAGATTTCCGCACCGTTGTCGATCCAGACTTCCGAGCTGTCCGCAGGACGGTTGGTCATGGCGACCATAGCATCGGTATGCGGCTCGACCGCCTCGAAAGCGAAGTAGAAATTATCCTTGTCCTGCAGCATTTTTACGCGGGTCTGCACTTCCGCCGGATCTTTTTCCCTCCGGGCGGCGAGCCAGACCGGCTGCGCGTTTTTCCATGCCGGTTCATCGAGTTTGCCGTCGATCCGAATGTTTTCCGCCGTACCGGCATTCAGCGTCCACGCGGTCCGGTTGCCGATCTCCTGCCGGAAATTCTTCGCGCCGAGAAGGACCGGAGCCCACAGCTGTTCGCGCATGAACTTCACCCGCTTCAGGGATTCCCGATCTTTGGCAACGGCTTTTTCCGCGCGGTCAAGCAAGGCGTTGATCTCCTTGATCTTTTCCGGAGAGTAGATTTTCGTCCACATCTCCTGCTTCGTCGGCATCTGCCATGTGGCCCCCCACGGCGTATTGATGACATTGGCGACGATCTTATCCAGCCAGATGTTTTCCAGTTCCCGGTAAAAATCATTCATCATGGGAGCCGCCGCGCCGTACATCAGGCGGCAATGTTCCTCCAGCAGAGCCTCGATGTCGGTCCCGGAGTTCCACATGACCTTGGAAAAAACATAGCAGTTCAGCGCATCGAACAACCAGCGGTCGCTGCCCGCCTCGAACATGCAGCCGTAAATATACGGCGCCTGCCGTTTGAAAAAGGCCCCGACCGCACGGGGAGTGAAGTTCGGAATCAGCTCGACCGGCGCACACACCTTGGTCATGAAAACCTTGTTGTTGTTGTAACGGAGGTTTTTCTGTTTCCGATTCCAGAAACGCAGTCTTTCATCGTCCGCCTTGCGGCGGGCGTCATCCCTCTCGGTCCACGGTCCGGCCATTGCGACCTGAACGGTCATGTTGTCCGGCAGCTCCATGGAGTGCAGCATATTGTATCTCCCGTAACTGTCCACCATGACATAGCCGTCGATGCCGTTCCTTTTCAGTCGTTCGGCGATGCCGATCATGAAACGCCAGATATGGTCGCTCATCGCCTGCCGCCCCTGTGCTTCGATCTTTTTGCACTCCGGGCACTGGCACCATTCGATACCGTCGTTCGGAGTCGGGTTGACATGCCATGTCGTCCAGCGGCTGGTCCAGCGGGAGAGTCCTCGGGACGCCGCCGGTTTGCCGGTCAGCGCCGCCACGCAATCCTGATATACGACTTCTGCGGTTCCCTGATTGCTGTAACACAGGTGACCGTATTTATGATATCCGGATTTATTCCACGTTCCGTCGTGCCGCCGACCGTCTCTGGTCATGGCGAAATATTCCGGATGGATCTTCGCAAAACGCTGCGGCCATTCCAGCTCGGCAAGCCCCTCCACTACGCGAACGCTCTGGATTGAGCTGTTCCGCCAGGTTTTCGGAACATCTCCCCGCCCTTTGCAGGGATAGCCGGGGTAGCCGTACTCGATGAGCTTCCGTTTCCCCGGCAGAGTCTGATAACCGTACGCCAGACGATAAAGTTTATCCGGACGTTCGACAATATCGATCGCGGGCAGCGTCCAGTCTTTTTTCTTCGGAACGATCGTTCCGATCTCTCCCGGAAAATAATACCGCACGCCCGCGAAGCGCTCCAGAAATTCATACACCCCGAAGAGCGTGGCGAACTCCCGATTGTCGATCCCGAATCTGTTGCTGTCGCATCCCGTGATGAAGATCCGGTTCCCGTCGGTTCTGATGTAGAATCCGTCGCGGTCCAGCTTGGCAGGGTCCAGTCCGAGTTTTTCCGATTCCGGACAGACGCCGAGATAGAACGCCGGCACATTGCCGGAGGCTTTCTCGACCGCTTTGACCGTTTTCCCGGTAATTTGGGACAGCCTTGCGATCAGCTCGCTCACGGCAGGACCCGCCGCGGGGTTCGCCGGCTTCACCACCTCGAATTCCGCCTTGCCGTCCTTGCATAGCGTGATGATTGGTTTGTCACCGATCACGCTCTTCCGCTGAGAAACGGGATAATCGCGCAGAATGGACTTGCCGATCTCACCGGCCCCGACAGCCAGTGCCGCGGACAGGATCAGCCCGCCCAGTACGATCTTCACTTGGGGTTTCATGCGATTGCGTTCCTTGTTTTGTTCTGCTTATTGGGCATCGCTCCAATGGGGCGAAGTACTGCTGGTGGGAAACTCCTCCCACCTCCAATAGCCGACATGCAGATCGGCAAACACGAAATTGGCTCCGCCTTTGTGCCGAGCGGGAATGTTTTTGTTCTTCGCCGTATCATTGCTGCTGCTTTTGCACCGGTAGTCCGTCATTCCGCGCCCGCTCCCATCTGCGTAAAACACCAGCTTGGTGGGATGCCTCAACTTTGTCGTTTTCACAGCGGGTTTATTGTCCCTTGCATCCGAATGGCAGATCTGATAGTTGGCGGACAAGGAGAAAAATATTCCGGATATATGGCGATTGACGAATTTGCCGTCTTCCGTATAGGAAAGATTCTTTTCATCCACGCCCGGACACAAGAATTTTCCCTTCGTGAAACCGCCGTCGCGTTTTTCCATCCCTGCGATCATCATGGCGCTGTTGTTGTTGTTGGGAATGTAAGAGGCCAGGGCGCAGGTCTTTTGATCCATCCGCCAGAATTTATCATCGGAGGTAAAGCGCGCACCGTACGGGAAAATATCGTCGAAGTCGGCGAGATAAAATCCCGTGACTTTCCCGAGCTCCGAGAGGTTGTTGGCGCAGGAGGTCTTCCGCGCCGCCTCCTGAGCCTGTTGCAAAGCCGGGACCAGGATCGCGGCGAGGATCGCGATGATCGCGATCACGACGAGAAGTTCGATCAACGTGAAACTGCCGGTCGTCGTCTTCTTTCTCATCTCGGTTCTCTCCTTTCGTTTGGATCGGGGTGTGCTATTCGGATCTTAAGGCGTTTCTTATCGCGTCGAGCATCGCGCCGCCCAAGCCCTTCTCCGGGATCAGCGCCATGCCTTCGGTCCACTCGTTCCAGGCGTTGATGATGACCGCGCCGCTCTTCATCGCCAGCGCCTCGCGCATCATTTCTCCGACCCGCTCGGGGGTGTTGTTGACGACGATCGGGTAGTAACCGGTCTTCGCGTAGTCCCACGGATAGGTGAGCTGCCGGCTCCACCGCGGCGCGACGTCCATCCCCAGCGTGATGCTCGGCACGAAGGGCATCCCCTGTTCGGCGATCCGCTCCCAGCAGAAGCGCTGGTTCTCCATCATGAAGGAGTAGTCCAGCGTCGGCTTGTCCGGGGCGACCGTCTTCTCGAAGTCGGAACGCAGTCCGCTGTTGTAGGCGAAGACCGCGTCGAAGCCGTTGTCGCGCATCTTCGGGATCCTGCCCCAGCCGCAGTAGTATTCGTTGTCGTTGCAGCAGCCGACGTTCATCAGCGTGTAGACGCCGGGGAATCCGCACCCGCGCGCGACCTCGTTGATGATCCGCAGGACGTCCCGCGGCGGGATGAACTTGAAAAGCGTGTCGCAGTTGTAGAAGGAGTAGACCGGCTTGCCGTCGATCTTCCAGTAGTTTTCGCAGCGGAAGTACTTTTCGCAGCAGAACTTCATCGCGGTCCGGAGGTCCTCCTCGCTGTGGCGGATGGCGAGGAAGATCCGGCTCGACTGGTTCTCGTTGCCGTTCATCGCGCGGAACTCCTTCTCCAGCGCGGGCCACATGCCCCAGCTGTGGTTCGCCCACATCAGAAAGAACTTCAGCCGGTCCCGGTTCGGCGCGGCGAGAAAGGCTTCGTCGAGCGGCTTCTCGAGGAACTGATCCCCTTCGTACCAGTACCAGTCGAACATGAATCCGGAGATCCCGCTGTCGGCGGCGAGGTCGATCTGTTTCGCCATCCACACGGGGTCGGATTCGTCGAAGTATCCCCACTCGGGTTCGCGCGGCTGGCGGTGCCCCGGGAAGAGCGGCTTCGTGGTTCTGACGAGCTCCCACTCGCTGAAGCCCTTCCCGTACCACATTTCATAGTGGCGGTCGGGATGCCAGCTGGGGAAGTAAATGGCGAAGATCTCCTTTTTTCCGCTCATGGATGCGACTCCTTCCCGGCGGCGGACCGGGTGCTCCCCCGTTCCGTAAGATGGTGCGGCGTGACCATGAAGGGACGGGTCGTTTCGTGTTTTTTCCGCATCTCCATCAGCACCCGGACCGCGTTCCTGCCGATCTCCGCGCAGCCGAAGTCGAGCGCGGAGAGCGGCGGCGTCAGGAAATCGCAGCCGATCATGCCGCCGATGGAGAGCACCGCGATATCCTCCGGGATCCGGATCCGGCGCCGCCGGAGATATTCGTAGAGGCAGAGCGCGAAGAAATCCGAGAAGCAGAAGACCGCGGTCGGTTTCCGGTCGATCCCGTCGAAAAAGTCCCCGACGGTCTTCAGGATCACCGCCCGGTCGTTGTGGCTCGGGGAGTTGACGTAGAGCTTTTCGTCGCGCGGCAGCCCCAGTTCTTCGAGGATCCGGAAGTAGCTTTCCCGGCTGATGCGG
>Ga0310690_10008809_pt1 | contig 12736 bp, 14 predicted proteins | sample AusTroGonzalo_MG_2_FD_207661 | JGI IMG/M metagenome (GOLD analysis project Ga0310690, IMG submission 207661) | Bovine rumen microbial communities from tropical cattle in Woodstock, Queensland, Australia - Gonzalo_04 (v2) (version 2) | ecosystem: Host-associated > Mammals > Digestive system >...
GGTATATCCCTACTTCCGTGCCATCACCGGCAAACAGGGAACCGAGGTGGAGATGGGGGGCCACAAAGTGCTGATGTTCGGCTCGAATGCCTACACGGGACTTACTGGCGACCAACGTATTATAGACAAGGCAAAGGAGGCTCTTGACAAATATGGCACAGGTTGCGCAGGTAGCCGATTCCTCAACGGAACGCTAGACTTGCACATCCAATTGGAGAAGGAGATTGCACAGTTCGTCGGAAAAGAAGACTGCCTTTGCTTCTCAACAGGATTCAGCGTTAATCAGGGCGTTCTGGCCATGGTTGTAGGTAAGGACGACTATATCATTTGCGACGACCGTGACCATGCATCTATTGTCGACGGCCGTCGTCTTTCGTTCGCCCGCCAGCTGCACTACAAGCACAACGACATGGAGGATTTGGAGCGCGTCCTACAGAAATTACCTCAGGAAGCCATCAAACTCATAGTCGTTGATGGTGTGTTCTCTATGGAAGGCGACTTAGCGAAACTACCTGAAATTGTTGCACTTAAGAAGAAATACAATTGCTCTGTAATGGTCGACGAAGCGCATGGAATAGGTGTATTTGGCCGTCAGGGTAGGGGCGTTTGTGACCACTTTGGACTGACCGACGACGTAGACTTGATTATGGGAACATTTTCTAAGTCACTTGCCAGTATCGGTGGTTTTATAGCCTCAGATTCAGACACCATCAATTTCTTGCGACATCATTGCCGTACCTATATTTTCTCTGCTTCCAATACTCCTGCTGCTACTGCAGCAGCAATGGAAGCTCTCCACATCATTCAGCAAGAACCTGAACGCATCCAGAAACTTTGGGATGTTACTCGCTATGCCTTGAAGCGTTTCCGCGAAGAAGGTTTTGAAATAGGCGACACAGAAAGTCCAATCATTCCTCTGTATGTTCGCGATGTGGAGAAAACTTTTCTTGTGACAGCTCTGGCATTCAATGCTGGTGTATTTATTAACCCTGTTATTCCTCCTGCTTGTGCTCCTCAAGATACACTCGTACGCTATGCGCTGATGGCAACTCATACTAACGATCAAGTTGAACGATCAGTTCATGCCCTGAAGAAAATATTTGTAGATCAAGGAATAATTAAAGAATAAGACATCATTCCTGAATCTCTTACATCGCATCGTTAAAAATACTAACGATGCGATGCTATTTATATAAAGAGCCACTTCTATTTATCATAATGTCGATTCTGATTGAATTTATCCTTTTTAATCACAGTATCTTTTGCATCAATACCGCATCGTTATAACTGGTTCCGTCATATAACCATTGTGGAATAGTTGCGATATTCAAATATCCAAGGCTGGTGAAAAGAGAAATAGCACAGTGGTTCGTCAATTCTACAATTGCATATAGCTGATGCAAATGGAGCATTCGTATGGCATAGAGATGCAATTTTTGCAACGCGGCATGAGCATATCCTTTTTCTCGATATTGTTTAACAATGACAATGCCGACTTCAGCACGTCTATGGCGAGGATCAAAATTGACAATGTCAACCATTCCAACAATGCTCCCGGAAGGAGTTTCAATCATAAGGCGTACTTGTTGATCAGCATATATGTCATTTTTTGAATTGGCAATATAGTCATGGAGCGTATATCTTGAATAAGGAACATTAGTGTTGCTCACTCCCCATAGTTCTGGGTCGTTTTCTATCTTATACAACATGTCCAGATCCTCTGGTTCCATTGCACGAATATTGATGGAAGGAAAAACGGAATCATTCATATCAGGATATCTTTTGGAGTGATTAGAATCTTATTGCTGAGGCTATATGTCCCGATAATTACTCCTTTTCCAGAGAGCCGGGCTGCGTAGTCGATAATCTGTTGGTAAGAGAAAATATCTTTGTCGTAAACGACACAAGAGGAAGAAGCGATGGTCTCTACATCTAAAAGTGAAATATCGGGTAAGAATTCAGCAGAAATGATACCTTTACGCTTTGCCAAAAGCATACATTCGTCGAGCATGCTCTGAGAACCAACAAAATAGTATGACATGTTTGACTCTATCTCTGAAATCCCAAGGTATTTCTGCATCTTCCAATGTTGCATCTGTATAAGAGCGAGCAAGGCACGAAAATAAATGGCTAATTTGATGGGGAGCGTGACGAATAATGACAAGTGCCCATAGTGCTTTCGGAAGAAAATCAGCATAGCCTGATAGAACACATGTACATATCTGTAACTTGACTTTTGTGTAGATTCTCCCTTATAGTGAACAATTGAAGCTGGCACATACCAGTTTTCATAACCACCCTTTAGGATACGATAGCTCAAGTCTATGTCTTCCCCATACATGAAAAAACGTTCGTCAAGACTTCCCACTCGATTTATAGCTTCACGCCGCAACATACAAAAAGCGCCACTCATCACTTCTATTTGCCCCGGCTTGTCCCAAGAAAGATGGCTCATGTAGTAATGTTTAGAGAAGCCAAGCATTTTCTTTAATGATACCCAAGGAGTAGGCAAACCACGACGGGACTCAGGAGCCAAACTGCCGTCAGAGTTGAACATCTTTACCCCTACCCCACCAGCTTTTGGATGTGTGTCAAAAAATGTAATTACTTGATTTATGCAGTTTTCAGAAATAAAAGTGTCGGGATTCAAAAGCAGAATATACTCACTGCTGGTTTGCTCAATCGCAATGTTGTTGGCATGGGCAAATCCCAAGTTGTGCTGGCTCTCAATAAGTGTGATCTGATTAGCGAAACGTTCTTTAAGATACGCTACTGAATCATCTTGTGAGGCATTATCAACTACAAACAATTCATAGTCAATACCGCTAACTGCACGCTGCACGCTGTCTATGCACTGTTCTAAGTAATAGCGTACGTTATAGCTGACTATCACTACTATCAGCTTCTTCATGGAACTCTTCATTTGACGTTTCAGACACGCAGCGACTCAATGTGGGGATAATGAATGGCATACAGAGTAACACGACAACGGCAAGGTATCCATAGGTGGACTCGAAGCCAAAACCATAATAGAGGAAAGTATTTAAAACAAGCAAGCCCCCTAGACAGAAGATGCGTAGAATGCCCCACCACTTCAGGGCTTTCTCTCGTCTACAAATAAGATCTTGACGGACCCGTTCGAATTTGAACAAACGGAGAGAAAGAGGCACAATAGCGATAGTAAGAAGAATCATAAGTGTGGAAACAAAGAATCTGCTCCCTTTCGATGCATCCTCCCAGACAGACATGTCAAACTGACAAAAATCGCCAATGAGATATATACCTCCTGCAACTAGAAGGAAAGTGGCGAAAATCATCATGAGTAAATTGCTCGTCTTTTTCATAATAGACCTTATTCTTTGAATGGGGTCCTGTTCAATATGGACCGTCCTAATGTCACTTCATCAGTATACTCTAACTCATTACCGATGGCTATGCCTCTAGCAATTATACTTATTTTGATGTTATAGTGAGCCAATTTTCTATATATATAGAAGTTTGTAGTGTCGCCCTCCATCGTGGAACTTAAGGCAAGAATTACCTCGGCAACAATACCCTCCCCCACCCTCTCAACCAATGATTCAATCTCTAGCTTACCAGGCCCAATACCATCCATCGGCGAAATAAGACCGCCCAACACATGATAGAGTCCATGGAATTGTTGTGTGTTCTCTATGGCCATAACATCCTGAATGTTCTCTACAACGCATATAATAGAAGTGTCCCTTCGACTGTCCGAACAAATGGGGCAAAGCTCTGAGTCGCTAATATTATGACAGCACTTACAGTATTTCACTTCACGTTTCATTGTTGCGACAGCATCTGCAAAATGTTCCACGTCTTCTATCGACTCGCGTAACAAGTGCAACACCAGTCGCAAGGCAGTCTTGCGACCAATTCCTGGAAGTTTGGCAAATTCCTGTACGGCGTTTTCCAATAGTCGGGATGGATAATGCTGTGCTATCATCTTCTCAACAGTGTTAGGCACTTATCGTTCAGCTCTCCACGTCAACAAGTTCCAACCACCGCATGGACTTCTCGTCAAGTTCTTCGGTGAGAACGGGTAGCCGCTTGCTCATTGACGTGATGTCGGCAATAGACAGTTTGCCTGAGCAGAGAGCGTCCTCCGTTCTCTTCTTCTCTTCTTCCAACGCCGCAATGTCCTTCTCAAGCTGTATCAGTTCAAGCTTTTCCTTATATGTGAGTCGGCGGCGGGCTTCGCTACTGCTATTGGTAGAAGGCTTGGAGTCGACATGCTGGCGTATGCTGGCAGCAGGTTTGGCAGAGGCAACAGGCTTTAGGGCCTGCCACTGACGATATTGGGTGTAGTTTCCTGGGAAATCGGTAATATTCCCGTCGCCATTGAATACCAATAGATGGTCTACTACCTTATCTGTAAAATAGCGATCATGGCTAACCACAATGACGCAGCCTGGAAAGTCTTGCAGATATTCCTCTAAAATTTGCAAGGTAACGATGTCAAGGTCATTTGTCGGCTCGTCGAGCACAAGGAAGTTTGGACTTCGCATCAGTACGGTGCAAAGGTAGAGCTTACGACGCTCTCCGCCACTGAGTTTATAGACGTAGTTGTATTGCTGGTCGTTAGTAAAGAGAAAATGCTGAAGGAGCTGACTGGCAGAAAGATGTCTCCCCTGCCCTAAGTCGATGTATTCGGCAATATCTCGTATTACATCAATAACCTTCTGTTGCTCATCAAACTTCAACCCTTCCTGCGAAAAGTATCCAAACCGGACTGTATCGCCAATGACGATACGTCCTTCGTCGGGCTGCACCTCGCCAAGGAGCATTTTGAGAAATGTAGACTTGCCAGTACCATTGTTGCCCACAATGCCCATCTTCTCGAAACGCGAAAAATTGTAATAGAAGTCACGCATAATGACCAACTCGTCGAATTTCTTTGAAATGTACTGACACTCAAATATTTTGCTCCCTATGTAGACGTTGGAGGCCTTCAGACGTATGGCCCTTTCCTCAATACGAGCTTTAGCCGTCTTCTCCAGCTCGTAGAAAGCCTCCTCGCGTGCTCTAGCTTTATGACCACGAGCCTGCGGCATGCGGCGCATCCACTCCAACTCCGTGCGATACAAGTTGTTAGCGCGAGTAATCTCTGCCCTACGGTTGTCAATGCGTTCTTGTCGCTTTTCCAAATAGTAAGAGTAGTTGCCGCGATATGTATAGATGGTGTGATTGTCGATTTCAAAAATCACTGAACAAACGCGATCAAGGAAATATCGGTCGTGCGTCACCATCAGGAGCGTTTTGTTCCCTCTCGTAAGGAACCCTTCAAGCCATTCTATCATTTCAAGATCAAGATGGTTCGTCGGTTCATCAAGAATAATGAAATCAGGTTCCAAGATGAGAACATTGGCCAGTGCCACACGTTTTCGCTGGCCTCCACTAAGTTGCCCCATTGGTTGTTGAAGGTCGCGGATTTTCAGCTTTGTCAGAATTTGCTTGGCTATAAGTACCCGTTCAGGATTTCCCTGATGGTTAAAGCAAGCATCAAGTACACTTTCTTCCGGATCAAAGTCTGGCGACTGCTCTAGAAATCCCACTTTGAGGTCTCGCCGATAAGCGATGGAACCTTCGTCATAGCCTTCTCTACCGAAAAGGATTGACAGAAGTGTCGACTTTCCTGTTCCATTTTTTGCTATGAGCCCGACCTTTTGGCCCTCTGCAATAGAGAAACTGATGTTTTCAAAAAGCAAAAGAGCCCCAAACGATTTCGTCAGGTTCTGAACGTCAAGGTATGGTGTGTCTTTTGCCATCGCTGAAAAATCGTGGGGACTCGTAGTCAGAGAACTTCTTTATTGGTGCTTTCAATATAATCAAGAATTTCTTCCCTTCCTTCCCCTTTCACAGCAGATGTAATAAAGAAAGGAGGCATTTCCTCCCAAGTGAGCAACATCTTTTGTTTATAAGCCTCCACATTCTGCTTCACTTTGGAGTACGAGAGCTTATCAGCCTTGGTGAAAACAATAGAAAAAGGTATGTTCGATACCCCGAGCCAGTTTATGAACTCTAAATCGATGACCTGCGGCTCAAGTCTCACGTCGATGAGTACAAATGTGTTTACCAGCTGTTCACGGCCAAGGATATAACTCCGAATCATCTGGTCGAGACGTTGCATTTCCTTCTTTGAGCGTTTAGCATAGCCATAGCCAGGAAGATCGACTAGATACCATTGCTTGTTGATGATGAAATGGTTGATGAGAAGCGTTTTTCCAGGAGTAGACGAAGTTTTTGCCAACCCTTTGCGACGGCAGAGCATATTGATTAGACTTGACTTGCCAACATTCGAGCGACCGATGAAAGCGTACTCAGGCTTAGTGTCCATTGGACACATGGACACATGAGGAGCTGATATGACAAATTCCGATTGAATGATTTCCATTATCTGATTCTGTCGAGTGAACGCAACACACGTTCATCATGCTCAATCCCTTTACGAGCCATAAAGATGAATATGATGGCAACTGCAGGGAAGATATAGTTGCCATATATGAAATCTGGCTGATAATAGACAGCAAGCAACACGTACCAGACTAATAGGAGCATCATGGGAACCAAACATAAAAGCGACTGCAGATTGCGCTTCTTATAAAGCGGTATAATAGCCATTGTTGACACGGTAGCCACAAGTAGCAAAACCAGTTGTAAGATGGAACCTGCCCCAGTAAAAACACAGCATAGTATGAAGAAAGCTGCGAGTACCAAGTACCAAGTCTGTGGTCTAAGCATAGGTTTCCTCCTGCTGTTGCTGTGACATGTCTTTCTGTGGGTCGCGCCAATAGACCTTCCCTTCTACGAATTCTTGCGTGGCAAGCAAAGTAGGCTTCGGCAGCTTTTCGTAGTAACGTGAAATCTCTATCTGTTCACGGTTCTCAAACACTTCTTCTAACGAATCGTTGTAACTGGCAAACTCTGCAAGCTTCTTTGAAAGGTCATCCTTTATCTGCACCGAGATCTGATTTGCACGTTTGGCTATAATAGCAACACTTTCGTATATGTTGCCAGTCTCGTCACAGAGATCCATAATGTTACGCGTCACGGTATTTACCGGAGCTTTTGATTTCTTGTAGTCCATTTGTTAAATATATTATATTGTTGCTTTCATATTCAATTAATCCCCAACTATTTTCTTGCATCTTGAAATGAACCGATGGGCTGTAGACCTATCTTTCGAATCGGGGAACTCATTAAGGAATCCATAACATTCATCCTCTGCATCACGATATCGCTCAATTCTTTTGTCCTCCGATGAATTTTCTGCAAGTTCGAATTTGCTTTTCATGATAATGAGCGAAAAGTCCTCACGCCATTTGGAATATGGGTAGAGTTTTAGAGCATTCTGGGCGGTGATGATGCTGGCTATATAATTGCTCTCGTTGTTGGCATTTATATTTCCGAAGTAACCGCCTAGGTTATAATAAAGTTGTGCAGACAATAATTCTTTCAACACAAGCTTGTCTTGCAGTTCGTAGAGACGATCCTGAGCCTTCTGGCGTAATTCAGAATCAGGGAAGAAGTCCATAAACTGTTGATAGGCATTGATGGCACCGATTGTTTGTGTCTGGTCCAATCGAGGTTCAGGCGCACCTTCAAAGAGCGATTGCCCAACATAAAATGAAGCTTGCTCTGCATAGTACCCTTTGGGATAAGACTGATAGTATTTCTTAAACGTAGCTGATGCGGACTCATAGTCATGACTCATATATTCCGACATTCCCAGCATGTAGAGAGCCTCTTGGGCTTCGTCCGTACCTTTTTTAGGTGTGATAAGATCCATCAGCAAAGTTGCTGCACGATTGTACTTGCCTTCTGCAAAGCTCTGCTTGGCATACTCATACCGATAGTCCAGATCATTGCTTTTGAATACCTTATTGAACTCGCCGGCACAACTTGAAAAAAGCACGACCATGAGTCCAAGAAAGCATTTGTTATTCATCATTGCGCTTATTCTATTTTTTCTGACTGCAAAATTACGCATTTTTGCCCATATGTCAATGGTTTTGTCTCTTATTTTTGTTTTTTTTTGTAAATCTATCCGTATTGCTCGATTTTTTTTGCTAACTTTGCAGCCGTTATCGGTTCATATACATCCGCAAGAATGAAACTGATCATCATGACACAGCCAACGTTCTTTGTTGAGGAGGACAAAATTCTGTCTATTCTCTTTGAGGAAGGTATGGATTGCCTGCATCTTTACAAACCAGGAACGGAACCCGTTTACTCAGAACGTTTACTCACGTTGCTTCCGGACGATTACTATAAACATATTGTTGTTCACGAACACTTCTATCTGCGTGAGGAATACAAACTACGTGGCATTCATCTGGAGCAGCCCGAAGCCCCTCTACCTTACGGCTACCACGGAAATGTAAGTCGTACATGTATAGCGATGGAGCAACTGAGACTATGGAAAAAAACATCCTCGTATGTCTTTTTGAAGTCGATATTCGACAGCCGTTCGAATCCTACTGAAAAGCAGAGCTTTACATTCGAATTATTAAAGGCTGCATCTAAGCAAGGGCTTATTGATAAGCATGTATATGCTTTAGGGGGAATAAGCCTGGAAAACGTACGACAGCTAGCAGACTTAGGCTTTGGAGGTGTTGTAATTTGCAGTGATTTATGGAACCGTTTCAACATTCACCAAGGACAAGACTTCAAAGAACTCATTAGTTACTTTGTAAAACTAAAGAAGGCAATATCATAATATGCAAAGATAGAACGCATAATTAATTATAAATCATAAAGAATGAATAGTTCATACATGGTCTTTTCAGGTACAGCCACCAGATATTTGGCAGACAAAATTTGTCAGAGTTTGGGCTGTCCGTTGGGCAAATTGCAAATCACCAAGTTCAGCGATGGCGAGTTTGCCGTAAGTTATGAAGAAAGTGTTCGCGGGCGTGACGTTTTTCTAGTGCAGAGTACGTTCCCATGTAGTGACAATCTAATGGAGTTATTGCTGATGATTGATGCCGCTAAGCGTGCTTCTGCCCGTACTATCAATGCTGTCATTCCTTATTTTGGATGGGCTCGTCAGGACCGAAAGGACAAACCACGCGTCAGTATCGGTGCTAAGCTAGTGGCTGACCTGTTGTCAGTAGCAGGTGTGAACCGAGTCATCACAATGGACTTGCACGCTGACCAGATTCAGGGATTCTTCGATGTCCCTGTTGACCATCTATATGCTTCGGGCGTTCTTCTCCCCTATCTACAAAGCCTTCGACTCGAAGACATGGTGATTGCCTCTCCAGACGTAGGAGGTTCTAAGCGCGCCAATACCTACGCCAAGTATTTGGGCTGTCCGTTGGTACTATGCAATAAGACACGTGTTCGCGCTAATGTGGTGGCTACCATGCAAATTATCGGCGACGTAGAAGGCAAGAACGTGGTGATAGTTGACGATATGGTAGATACGGCTGGCACCATAACCAAAGCTGCCGACTTAATGATGGATTCTGGTGCAAAGAGCGTGCGTGCCTGTGCGTCTCATTGCGTTATGAGCGGACCGGCCAGCGAACGCGTTCAAGAGTCTGCTCTGACCGAAATCGTGTTTACCGACAGCATTCCCTATACGCAGAGGTGCGCTAAAGTGAAGCAAATCAGCGTTGCAGAAATGTTTGCCGAGACCATCCGTAGGGTCATAAACAATGAGAGCATTAGCGATCAGTACTTGGTCTAATTAGCTGAGCAACTTGTTATTCATAGGAAAAACAACTGATGGTTTGAAAGCCTTGGCTTCTTCAAAATCCATCAGCGCATAAGAAATAATAATAATGGTGTCGCCGACCTGAACCTTTCGGGCGGCGGCACCATTCAAGCAAATACAGCCCGACCCGCGCTCGCCTTTAATTATATAGGTATCGAAACGCTCGCCATTGTTGTTATCAACCACTTGCACCTTTTCACCAGCAATTAGATTGGCGGCGTCCATTAAGTCCTCGTCAATAGTAATACTGCCCATATAGTTCAGGTTGGTTTCGGTCACCTGAACGCAATGCAGCTTCGACTTCATTACCTCTATCAACATATTTTTAACCTTTATACCGAATGTGATCAATAAGACGTACGGGAATCTTACCGCAATAAACTGTGATGCAACCTACAACATGCGAAGCATTCTCCCATTGAGATATATCCTGAAGCGTGTCGCCGTCGACAATGGAAAAATATTCAACCTCTAAGCCTTTTATAGCATTGATTCTGTCAATAACCATACCCCTGGTCTCTTTAACTGTATGGTTTCTTGCATATTCCATACTAAACTTCAAGGATTGGTATATGTTACTTGCCATCATACGCTCATCAGAAGAAAGTAAAGCATTCCGACTCGACAATGCCAAGCCTTCAGACTCACGCACAATAGGACATTCTACAATCTCTACAGGAATTTGCAAACTATTCACCATCGCCTTCACTACAGCTATCTGCTGCCAGTCTTTCTCGCCAAAGTAAGCACGATCAGGTTTGACAATATAGAAAAGACGACTCACCACTTGGCAGACGCCATTGAAATGACCAGGACGATGTGCTCCCTCCATTACAGTTGAAATGGGAGGAAATTCAAAATGACGCTTGTCGGGAGTGGGATAGACCTCATCCGCACTAGGGGCAAAGACGAAATCTGCCTTGCAGGTTGCCAGCAGGGCACAATCAGCTTCCAGTGTTCGAGGATAGCGTTGTAGGTCACCTTTGTCATTAAACTGTGTGGGATTTACAAATACCGATACTACTGTGATGTTGTTCTCAGCCACAGAGCGGCGAACTAATGAAGCATGTCCCTCATGCAAAGCCCCCATAGTGGGGACTAGTCCTACACTCCTACCGGCCTTCTTCTCATCGAAGAGCGCATTCTGCAGGTCAACAATCTTATTGAATACTTTCATAATGGGTGCAAAATAACAACAAATTTCGCAAACAAGGAAAAAAAAGAGCAAAAATAAACCTATAAAATGTCACTTTTTCCTAAAAACGGGTGCTTTCGTATGCTTTTCTACTATTTTTTTTGTACCTTTGCAGAACATAATGCAAAATGACAGACTGATGGCAAAAAAGAAAATCCTATTCATCAACCAGGAAATTGCTCCTTACGTACCTGACACTATTCTTTCAATCATGGGACGTGAACTACCAAAAGCCATGCAAGAGTTGGGACACGAGATACGCACATTCATGCCCAAGTGGGGGACAATTAACGAGCGGCGCGGCATGCTCCACGAGGTTCAGCGTTTGTCAGGCATGAATCTCATCATTGATGATACTGACCATCCGCTCATCATCAAGGTGGCATCAATCCAATCGGCTCGCGTAGCGGTGTATTTCATCGACAACGATGACTACTTCTCAAAGCGTCAGATGACCACTAACGAAGCTGGAGAAGACTATCCAGACAATGGCGAACGAGCTATATTCTTTGCACGTGGCGTGTTGGAAACGGTCAACAAACTTCGCTGGGTTCCTGACATTATCCACTGTCAAGGTTGGATGAGTGCAGTTGTGCCACTATATATTAAGACGGCCTACAAGGATGAACCATCATTTGCCGAGACGAAAGTTGTTACATCGCTCTTCGCTCATGATCTACAAAAGGAGCTTGGCACCAAATTTAAGACTTGCTTACCTTTCCGAGATACTCGCAAGGAACTATTAGAAGGTTACAACGACTACTTCGACATCCACGAGTTAGGGAAGATGGCCGTTGACTACAGTGACGGGGTGATACAAGCAGTTACTGAGGTAGACGAGCGTCTTCTGGAACACGCACGTATCAAAGGCATACCGTTGCTCCCTTATTCTGAGGACTTCGCCACTACTTATGAAGAGTTCTACGAAAAATTATAGACGAACAATGTCACTCAATAAGATTTTCTCCCAATTTTCCGTTATGGCTGCTGTTGCTTTTGCGCTGGTAGCCATTTCTTCTTGCGAAGAAGATACGCTGAATATCGGACAGACGCTCACTGATCGGAGCGACAAACTACAGATGGGTACCGAGAGCTATGTTGTGTCCACGCAAACCATTATCGCAGACAGCGTACTGGCACTTTCTTCTGATTGCTATCTCGGTAGTGTCATCGACCCTGAAACGGAGTCATGCGTTATCAGCGAGTTCACTACGCAGTTCCATCTCTTGGAAACCACTTACATTTCACCAGAGGAAAAAATCGTAGGGCGATTTAACGGCATTGCTGCAGCAGACTCCTGCGACATCTTGCTCTATCTCAGCACGCCCTTCCGTCTTGCCGATAGCCTTGTGGCCATGAAAATTTGCACGAAAGAATTAGGCGTGCCGTTGGAGGAAGGCTTACGCTATTATTCAAATTTTGACCCTGAAGCCAGCGGTATGCTACGAACAGGGGGACTCGTTAAGCCTACCCTATACAGCTATGCAAACCTCACGATGAAAGACTCTGAGCGTACAGACGACAACTATCAGCCCTGTATCCGCATCACGCTTAACGAGCCCTATTTGGCTCCCAATAATGTTATATATAATAATTTTGGCACCTATCTTCTTAGGCAGTATTATGACCATCCCGACTACTTCCGCAATTCTTACACTTTTGCGCATCACGTTTGTCCTGGCTTTCTCTTTCAGATTCTTGACGGTCAAGGATTCCACGCACATGTTTCAAACATAGGACTCCGCACTTTTTATACTATTCAGGGTGACACATCTATCATTAATGGAGGAATTGTTCTG
>Ga0310690_10008811_pt1 | contig 12735 bp, 15 predicted proteins | sample AusTroGonzalo_MG_2_FD_207661 | JGI IMG/M metagenome (GOLD analysis project Ga0310690, IMG submission 207661) | Bovine rumen microbial communities from tropical cattle in Woodstock, Queensland, Australia - Gonzalo_04 (v2) (version 2) | ecosystem: Host-associated > Mammals > Digestive system >...
CCGCAGCACCCTGTATTCCCGCTTCTCCCGCCACCGCATGTGCGCGATGGAATACATCTACTTCGCCCGTCCGGACTCGGACATCGACGGCTGCAACGTCCACGCCTACCGGAAGGAAGCCGGCCGTCGGCTGTACCGGGAATGCCCCGTGGAGGCCGATATGGTGGTGGGCGTGCCGGAATCCAGCCTCAGCGCCGCCATGGGCTACGCCGAGGAAAGCGGCATCCCCTATGAGATGGGCCTGGTCAAGCACAAATATGTGGGCCGCACCTTCATCCAGCCGGTCCAGTCCCTGCGCGAACTGGGCGTGAAGATGAAGCTGTCCCCGGTGCGCAGCATCGTGGAGGGCAAGCGCGTGGTGCTGGTGGACGATTCCATCGTCCGCGGAACCACGTCCCTGAAGATTGTGAAGATGCTCCGCGAGGCCGGTGCCAAGGAGGTCCACGTGCGGATCGCCAGTCCCATGATGCGCTTCACCTGCCACTATGGCGTGGATACCTCCACGCCGGAGGAACTCCTCTGCTCCCACCGGACGCTGGAGGAGGCCCGCCAGGCCATCGGCGCCGATACGCTGGGTTACCTGAGCCCGGAATCCACGCGGGATTCCTGCTTTGGCTGCGCGGATCCCTGCCAGGCTTGCTTCACGGGGGAATATCCTACGTTCCTGTATGACAAAGAAATTGAAAACGAATAGATTATGGCAGTAAATTACGAAAAGGCAGGGGTGAACCTGGAGGCGGGATACGAAGTCGTCCGCCGCATCAAGCAGCACGTCGCCTCCACGGCCCGGCCCGGTTCCATGGGCAACATCGGCTCCTTTGGCGGCATGTTCGACCTGGCCTCCCTCGGCTACAAGGAACCCATCCTGGTGAGCGGAACGGACGGCGTGGGCACCAAGCTCAAGATCGCCTTCGCCATGGACAAGCACGACACCATCGGCATCGACGCCGTGGCCATGTGCGTGAACGACGTCCTGGCCCAGGGCGCGGAACCGCTCTTTTTCCTGGATTATGTGGCGCTGGGACACAACATCCCCGCCAAGGTGGAAGCCATCGTGGCCGGTGTGGCCGAAGGCTGCCGCCAGGCCGGCTGCGCCCTGGTGGGCGGTGAGACGGCCGAGATGCCCGGCATGTACGCCGGCGGCGAGTACGACATCGCCGGCTTCACCACGGGCGTGGTGGAGAAATCCAAGCTCATCGACGGCTCCAAGGTCAAGGTAGGGGACGTGCTGGTGGCCATCGCCTCCAGCGGCGTGCACTCCAACGGCTTCTCGCTGGTGCGCAAGATCGTCTCCGATGCCGGCCTGGACTACCAGGAGGCCATTCCGGAATTCGGCGGCCGCAAGCTGGGGGAGGTCCTCCTGACCCCCACCCGGATCTACGTGAAGCAGATGCTGGATGTGATCCGCCAGTGCGATGTGCACGGCGTGGCCCACATCACCGGCGGCGGCTTCGACGAGAACATCCCGCGCGTGCTGCAGCCCGGCCAGGGCCTGGAGATCCACGAGGGCTCCTGGGAGATCCTGCCGGTCTTCAAGATGCTGGAAAAATGGGGCGGCGTCCCGCACCGGGAGATGTTCAACATCTTCAACATGGGCGTGGGCATGATCGCCGTCCTGGATGCCTCGGAGGCTTCCAAGGCCATTTCCATCCTGGAAGCCCACGGCGAAAAGGCCTCCGTCATCGGCAAGGTGACGGACCAGCCCGGTGTAAACATCGTCCTGCAATGAAGCAGCTTGCCGTATTTGCCAGCGGAACCGGCACCAATTTCGTGGCCATCGCCAAGGCCTGCGCCAGCGGTGTCCTTCCGGCGGAAGTGGCGGTGATGGTGTGCGACAAACCCGGCGCCTCCGTGATCGAGCGGGCCCGGGAGTTCGGCATCGACACCTTCGTCTTCTCGCCCAAGGAGTACGCCTCGAAGGCCGCCTATGAGGCCGAGATTGTCCGCCTGCTGGACGCCAAGGGAATCGACCTGGTGTGCCTGGCGGGCTATATGCGCATCGTCGGGGATACCCTCCTGCAGGCCTATGAAGGCAAGATCATCAACATCCACCCTTCGCTGCTGCCGGCCTTCCGGGGCGCCCATGCGGTGGAGCAGGCCGTGGCCTACGGCGTGAAAGTCTATGGCATCACCATCCACTGGGTCAATGCGGACCTGGACGGCGGCCGGATCATCGCCCAGCGCGCCTTCCCCTATGAAGGCTCGGACCCGGAGGAAGTCCATCGCCTGGGGCAAGTGATTGAACATGAATTGTATGTAGAAACTATAAACAAATTATTATGCGAGCGTTAGTTAGTGTTAGCGACAAATCTGGTCTTGTGCCTTTCGTCAAAGGCCTTGTGGACCTGGGTTGGGAGATTATCGCCACGGGCGGTACCCAGAAACTGCTGGAAAAAGAAGGTGTCAAGACCATCGGCATCAGCGAAGTGACCGGTTTTCCGGAGATCTGTGACGGCCGGGTGAAGACCCTCCATCCCAAGGTGCACGGCGGCATCCTGGCCCGCCGCGACGTCCCCGCCCACATGGAAACCCTGAAGGAGAACGGCATCCAGACCATCGAACTGGTGTGCGTGAACCTCTATCCTTTCCGCCAGACCATCGCCAAGGAAGGCGTGACCCTGGAGGATGCCATCGAGAACATCGACATCGGCGGTCCGTCCATGGTGCGCAGCGCCGCCAAGAACTGGAAGGACGTGACCATCGTCTGCGATCCGGCCGACTATGACAAGGTGCTGGAAGAACTGAAAGAGAACGGCAAGACCTCCGACCGGACCCGTCTCCAGCTCTCCGCCAAGGCCTATACCCATACGGCCGAATACGACGCCTGCATCGCCACTTATATGCGCAAGCAGGCCGGCCTGAACGAGAAACTCTTCCTGGAGTACGACCTCAAGCAGGGCCTCCGCTACGGTGAGAATCCCCACCAGAGCGCCAATTTCTACGCCGCCCTGGAGCCCGCGCCCTTCTCGCTGGCCTTCGCCACCCAGATCCAGGGCAAGGAACTCTCCTACAACAACATCCAGGACGCCAACGCCGCCCTCAACGTGCTGCGCGACTTCGAGGAACCCTTCTGCGTGGCCCTCAAGCACATGAACCCTTGCGGCGCCGCCGTGGGCAAGACCATCGAGCAGGCCTGGCAGGCCGCCTATGAGGCCGACAAGGTGAGCATCTATGGCGGTATCGTGGGCGTGAACCGCACCCTCACCGCCGAGGTCGCCGCCGGCATGAAGCCCATCTTCCTGGAGATTGTGATTGCGCCCGACTTCACCCCCGAGGCCCTGGAGATCCTCTCCACCAAGAAGAACCTCCGCGTGATGAAGGTGGACATGACCCGCGACGGCAAGCCCGTTCCGCAGCTGATCAGCGTGAACGGCGGCCTCCTGGCCCAGCAGCTGGATACGCAGGTGGAGACCGTCACCCCGGAGATGTGCGTGACGAAGGTGAAGCCTACCGCGGCCCAGCTGGCCGATGCCAACTTCGGCTGGAAGATTGTCAAACACGTGAAATCCAACGCCATCGCCGTGGTCCGCGACAACCATACCATCGGCATCGGTGCCGGTCAGACCAACCGCGTGGGCTCTGCCCTCATCGCCCTGGAAGAGGCCAAAAACGCCGGCTTCACCGAGGGCCTGGTACTGGCTTCCGACGGCTTCCTGCCCTTCGACGACACCGTGGCCCTGGCCGCCCAGTATGGCGTGACCGTCATCGTGCAGCCCGGCGGCAGCATCCGTGACGAAGATGCCATCAAAAAAGCCGACGAACTGGGTATCACGATGTTATTCACCGGTGTGCGCCATTTTAAACATTGATCGAGTATGGGTCTCGTATATCCTTTACCTTCCATCAAAACGGCAGCAAGTGCCAAGGAGATCAACCTGGAGAACCTCATGGGAAAAACCGTCCTGGTGATCGGCGGCGGCGGCCGGGAGCATGCCATCGTGGATGCCCTCCGACGCAGCCCGCAGGTGTCCAAAGTCTATTGCGCCCCCGGGAATGCCGGCATCGGGCAGCAGGCGTTCAACGTTCCGCTGAAGGATACCGACGTGGAAGGCCTCAAGGCCTTTGCGCTGGAGAATCAGGTGGACCTCACCGTCGTGGGGCCGGAAGCCTCCCTGGCGGCCGGCATCGTGGATGCTTTCCGCGCCGCCGACCTGAAGATCTTCGGCCATACGCAGGCGGCTACCGCCATCGAGAGTTCCAAGGAGTTTGCCAAGCGGCTGATGGAGAAGTATGGGATTCCCACGGCGGCCTACCGCAGTTTCTCGGACTATGAGGAGGCGCTCTCCTATGTGAGCGGCCGTCCGTTCCCGGCCGTGCTCAAGTACGACGGCCTGGCAGCCGGCAAGGGCGTGGTGATCGCCCAGGATCTGGACGAGGCCCGCAAGGCCCTGGCCGACATGCTCCTGGACCACTCGTTCGGCGAGGGCAGGGTCGTGGTGGAGGACTTCCTCACCGGCCCGGAATTCTCCTTCCTCTGCTTTGTGGACGGGGAGCGGGTGTACCCCATGCCGCTTTCCCAGGACCACAAGCGGGCCTTCGACGGTGACAAGGGACCCAATACCGGCGGGATGGGCGCTTACACGGGCCTTCCGTTCATTACGGAGGAGGACCGGCAATTCGCCTATGAGGAGATCCTGTGCAAGGCTGCTTCCGCGATGGTGGCGGAGGGCCTGCCGCTTTCCGGCGTGCTCTACGGCGGCCTCATGAAGACCCCGCAGGGCATCAAGGTGATCGAGTTCAACGCCCGCTTCGGCGATCCGGAGACGGAGGTGGTGCTCCCGCTGCTGGAGAGCGATATCTACGAGATCTTCTCCGCCGTGGCGGAAGGACGTGCGCTGGACTTCGAGCCCCGCTGGTCTTCCGGCGTCACGCTGGGCGTGGTGCTGGCCTCCAAGGGCTATCCGGGCCATTATGAGAAAGGCTATCCCATCGGCTGCCTGGATCAGGTGGACGCGCAGGTGTACCACATGGGAACGGTGTTCCGCAGCGACGAATTCCTGACCAACGGCGGCCGCGTGCTGATGGTGGTTTCTGGCGGGAAGGATCTGGCCGACGCCCGGGAGAAAGTATATAAAGAAATAGATAAGATTAAATGCGATAACTTATTCTACAGAAAGGATATCGCACACATTGCATTTGAATAATCATGGGAAAAATCATTGACGGTAAGGCCCTGAGCCAGGTAGTCAAGGACGAAGTCAAAGCCGAGGTCCCGCAGCTGGAGGCCCGCTTCGGCCGCAAGCCCTGCCTGGTGGTCATCATCGTGGGGGAGAACCCCGCCAGCCAGGTGTATGTGCGCAACAAGGTGAAGGCGGCCGCCTATACGGGCATGGAATCCCGCCTGGTGGAACTGCCGGCGGACATTACCGAGCAGGCCCTGCTGAAGGAGATCGTCTCCTTGAACGAAGATCCGCTGGTGGACGGCATCCTGGTGCAGCTCCCGCTGCCCGAACACATCGACGAGGAAAAGGTGATCGATACCATTTCCCGCGAGAAGGACGTGGACGGTTTCCATCCCGGCAACGTGGCCAATCTCTGGCTGGGCAAGGATTGCATCGTCCCTTGCACCCCCGCCGGCGTGATGCGGATGCTGGACACCATCGGTGTGGAACTGAAGGGGAAGAATGCCGTGGTGGTAGGCCGCAGCAACATTGTGGGTAAGCCCATGGCCAAGCTCCTGCTGGACCGTCACGCCACCGTGACCATCGCCCATTCCCGCACCGCGGACCTGGGCGCCGTCTGCCGCACGGCCGATGTGCTGGTGGTGGCGGTGGGCAAGGCCGGCCTGGTGACCGGCGACATGGTCAAGCCCGGCGCCGTGGTCATCGACGTGGGCATGAACCGCAATGCAGAAGGAAAGCTCTGCGGTGACGTGGATTACGCTTCCGCAGAGCCTGTAGCTTCCTGGATCACGCCCGTTCCCGGCGGCGTGGGGCCGATGACGATTGCGATGCTGATGAAAAACACCATCCACTGCTTCCTCAGCCGTCAGGAGGGGAAGCAGTAGGAGGGCTTATTCTTCCGGGGCGAACATCGGGTCCCAGGCGGGCAGCAGGATGGGCCTCTGGTCCATCAGGGCCAGGATGTCGGCGGGGACGTACTTCTTTTCCACCACCAGGCGGAACATGTACTCGTTGAACCATTCGTCCGTCATGATGATGTTGCCTTTGTAGCCGCTGTTGGCGCCCCAGCTGTTTTCCACCATCCATTTCACGGGTGCGCCGTCCTTGATGTCCACGGCGATGAGCGTCATGGCGTGGGTGGAACCGCTGGCGTGCGTGAGGATGCGCTCTTTCTTGTCCATGCCGAAGCTGACCCCCATCAGGGAGCCGTAGTCGAAGTTGGCCAGGTCGGCCACGCCCCGCTGGCGGTCCAGGAACTTGCCTACGTCGCAGGAGAAATAGAGCGCGGTATTGTCCTTGATGGAGGCGATGGCCATCTCCTTGATCCGTTCGATGGGGAGGTTGAGGTACACCCAGTTTTGGCCGTCATAGACGTGGCGGTCGTACTGGATCTCATACACCTTGTTGTATTCCACCGTGGGATTGTTCATCACCATAATGTAGTTGTTCTCCAGGTCGGCGCCGATAAACTCCTGATAGAAGGACTTGGGCGTATAGGTCTTTTCGCTCACGAACTGGCCCTTGGCATCGTAGCGGGCCCAGGTGAACTCCGTGGGCGGGACGCCCAGGCACAGGCACAGCATCCGATAGACTTCCTTGAGCATGGCCACCTTCATGGCCTGCAGTTCTTTGGGCTTGGCTGCCCGTAGGCGCAGGCCGTCTTCCCGCAATTTGGTCTTGATCTGGCTGCTCATCTGCGAGGTGCTGTTGGCCGAAAGGGTTTCCGGCATCACCTCGGAGGGCACTACACCGTATTTCATCACCAGGTTGGACACGCCGGTGAACTGGCCGCCGTCGCCCAGGGGATTGGCAAAGAGCCAGTCCACGGTGCGGTCTTCCAGGGGCAGGTTCCGCGTGTCGATGATGCCCTGGAGGAAGAGGTTGGCCTTTTCCAGCTGGTCGTAGAAGAAGAGGTAGCTCTGGGAGAAGGTGAAGGCGCCCAGGTTGTGCTCCTGGATCATCTTGGCGCGCAGGACATTGAGTCCCGTGAAGAGCCAGCAGCGGCCGGAGGACTTCTGGTCCGTGCGGCCCACGGTCTTCACTTCGTCGCTGAAGTGGGTGTCGATCATGGCCAGGTTCTCGGCCGAAGTGGCCAGCGCGTTGATGGATGCGGCGTTGAGTGCGTTGCGGAGGGCTTTGTCCGCGGCGTTGCCTTCATAGGCGCTGCTGATTTCGCGCAGCATGTCGGCGGAAATGCCGCCCTTGGGGTCTCCGGCAGGCTTCTGCGCCAGGACGGAGGTCACCGTCCCCAGCAGGGCTGCCGCTACGAGGAAGAAATGTTTCATACAAAGATGTTTTTCCAAAGATAAGCATTATTTTGAGTATATTTGTATCCAATAAAAACGGAAACCATGAAACAACCGCTCAAAATGATCCTGGGCGTGGCGCTGATCGCCGCCGGCGTCCTCTGGATCCTGAGCATCCTGGGGGTGCTTACGTTCGAATTCTCCACCAAGGGATGGTGGGCGCTTTTCATCATCATTCCATGCCTCTTCGGGCTCTTCAACGACAAGGACAAAGTGGGGCCCTGCATCGGCATCGGCTGGGGTATCCTGCTCCTGCTGGCGGCCCGGGACGTCATTACCTGGAATATGATGTGGCAGATCGGCCTGGCCCTCATGATCATCGGCTTCGGCCTCCAGTTCCTGCTGCACAAGAGCTGTCATCCGCAGGGCGTGTGTGAGCTGGAAACCATCAACCGGGATGGAAAGGACATCCGCCGCATTGAGTCCTCCTTTGGGAAACAGGACCTGTCCTTCGCCGGCGAGAGGTTTGAAGGGGCCGATGTCCAGTCCTCCTTCGGCGGGCTCACGCTGAACCTGAGAGAGGCCGTCATCGAAGGGGAGGCCTTCATCGACCTGAATGTGGGTTTCAGCGGGGTCGAGATCATCGTGCCGGAAGGACTGGCCGTGAAGGTCTGCGTCAGCAGCGGCTTCGGCGGCGTCTCCGACAACCGCCGCACCAAGGTGACCACCGGCACGCCCCTGCTCATCATCACCGGCAAGGTCGGCTTCGGCGGCGTGGAGATCCGGAATTAAGTGGGAGGGCGGGGGACTTGCCGCCCTGCGTGCGCAAAAATGCCCCGCAAACGCGGATACTAACCATCGATGAATTCCTCCAGGAACTCCGAGGCGTCCGCTACGCAGTCGGGGCACTCACGGAGGGGCTTTCCGGTGCCCACCCCTTTAAGGAGCTTGCATTGGGTGGCTCCGTTCCGCTCCTGGAACTTCTCCATCATCACTTTCATACGGGCGCGGGAGGCAATCCGATCCTTTGTTGCGAGGCCCACGATCATTCCGGCCCCGACCAGTGCTCCACAGGTCCCCTCCATGTTCCCCATACCCGTACCGTATGCGCCAGCTATATCGAGGGCTGTCTGCTCCGGCAGCCCTACAAGGTCGCAGTAGGTGCAAACGACTGCCTGGGCGCAGTTATGGGTGTTGAGCCGTTTTTTCTCGGCGGCTAAGCGTTTTCTGGTTTCCATAGGAATCATTTAGTAAAGAAGATATTAAACGCGGTTCACTTCAGCGGAATGCCTTCTGCGTGGCCGATCGCATGGCGGTCCTAGTTTTGTGCATTCATTCTGGAAGTGTCACACACTTCAAAAGTCAAAAATAATGAATTGCTTACAATATTCCAAAGGCATCCTTCTGTCGAAGGACTTCCGGGGTCTGTGTCAAATGCGTATTTTGTATCATCAATGACGGATTAATAATTACGTAAATGAAATTATTTTTTTCACTTTTTTGAAAATATCGCTTGCGATATAAAAATAAAGTTGTATATTTGCATCGTGAACGACATAAATAACAATTAAATAATACAGAATCATGGATTTCACTACTACTCTTCAGATCTCTCAGATGATCGTCAACGAACTTGCAGGAAGCGCATTCGTACACAAAATGCAGGGCCAGCTTTTCAAGAGCCAGGGCTTCACGAAGCTTGGCCAGAAGTATCTGGACCATTACACAGAAGAAATGGAATGGGTCGAGAAGTACACCGACCGTATGCTGGACCTGGGCTGCGTGCCTGAGGTGAAAGTTTGCAGCCAGGCTACCCTCATCGAGGATCCCAAGGCCTACCTGGAAGCCGACCTCAAACTGCAGAAAGAAGGCGTGGAGACCCTTTACAAATCCATGCCGGCGCTGACTGCCGATCCCACTACCTATGACCTCACCAAGGCCTATCTGCTGGACGAAGAAGAGGACCTTTACTGGGACGAGGAACAGCTGGGTCTCATCGAGAAGATCGGCTATCAGAACTGGCTGGTGAAGCAGCTCTAAAATGAAAACCCGTTTGATTACAGCCCTGCTGGCGGCGCTTCTGTCGCTGCCGGCAGGGGCCCAAAACAGCAAGGATATGGCAAAGATTTACGATTTCAAAACCACCAATAATAAAGGTGCGGAAGTGGACTTGGCCCAGTATGAAGGCAAGGTCCTGATGATTGTCAATACCGCATCCAAGTGCGGCTTCACCCCGCAGTATGACGGCCTGGAGGCCCTGTATCAGGCCTACAAAGACAAGGGACTGGTGATCCTCGGTTTCCCCTGCGACCAGTTCGCCGGTCAGGAGCCCGGCTCCAACGAGGAGATTGCCGAGTTCTGCCGTCTGAACCACGGGGTTACCTTCCCGCTGATGGCCAAGACCGATGTGAACGGCGCCAACGCCGAGCCCGTCTTCGAGTATCTGAAGGCCCAGGCTCCCGCCGAGGAGTACAATGGCCTCAAGGCCAAGGCGACGGCAAAAATGCTCAAAGGCCTCAGCAAGAGCATGGAGAAGGACAGCGACATCCGCTGGAACTTCACCAAGTTCCTCGTGAACCGCGACGGCACCGTTATCAAGCGCTATGCGCCTACCACCAAGCCGGAGGATATCGAGAAGGACATCAAAGCCATGCTTTAATGGTCAAGGAAGAGTTCAAACTGGACAACCAGCTCTGTTTCCGACTGTACACCGCTTCGCGCCTTCTCACGCAGGCCTATCATCCCTTGCTTTCCCGGCAGGGGTTGACTTATCCGCAGTATTTGGTGCTGCTGGTCCTGTGGGAGAAGGACACCCAACCGGTGAACGACATTGCCAAGCGCCTGCTGCTGGAGACCAATACGGTCACGCCACTCCTGAAACGGATGGAAAACGAAGGCATCCTGACGCGCGCCAAAGGCCAGAAGGATGCCCGTCAGATGATTGTCTCGCTGACCCGCAAGGGGAAAGACCTTCAGAACAAGCTTTCCTGCGTTCCCTTTACCGTAGGGAAGGCCGTCATGTGTGACAGCGTGACCCCTGAAACCGCCCCGGACCTGTTCCGGATGCTGGACGATATCATCGGCGTCCTGAAGGCCTGAGTGCCAGGCTTCTAACCCATCACCACGTCCAGGACCATCATCAGTGCGGATCCCAGCGCCGTGCCGGCAAAGGGAATCAGAAGGGCAGTTAAAATGGCGTTGATAGGCATTGCAATGCAAAGGTACAAAACGATTCCGCTTCCGTCAAGTCCACGGCAATAGCCAGCCTGGCTTGGACTTAAAGAAAGCGCTTTGGCTGTTCCAGGCACCAGGCAAACGCCCTGGCAAGCCGGCCTTCGTTATCGTAGAAATGATTTCCCTGTTCCCAGACAAGGGTACAGCGTGCGGGACCCACTTGCTCCTGCAACAGGGAATACTGCGTGCGGAGGCAGTCGCCAACCCGTGCAATCGCTTGATTCTTAACGTGTTCCTCCTGCATGCCCAGGCTCAGATAAACCGCGTCCGCCATCGGCGCATGTTTCTTCGCAAAGGGAATCCAGTCCTTGATCCAGACAGACGGCGACGCCGCGGCGATGGCTTGGAAGCAATCCGACTGTGCCGATGCCCAGAGCGCAAAAAGGCCCCCCAGGGAATAGCCGCCAAGGATCATCGGCAGGGGACCATAGCGCTGCTGTAATTCCGGAATCAGGGAGAGCAGGACGTATTCCAGCGTATCCTGCGCGCGTTTTCCCGCCTCCGGGTCTCTGGAGATATGGCCGTCTGGCCAGGGCATCAGGTCCACCATCCAGTCCGCCAGTTCGATGGTGGCAAGCACGAACGGGACGTCCGAGCGCTCCGCAATCTCCCGGGCCTCTGCCTCCAGCGTGGCATTCTCGTGCCGGGCTGACGGCTGGATGAGGATGCACCCCGGCCTGTCCGACCCGAATAAACGGCAGATCCTGCCACCGATGAGCAACTTCTCCATCCCTTCAGTCGAGCGTGATGCTTTCGATTCTCAGGCGCAGGGTTCCGGAGGGAACCTGGACCTCGGTGGTTTCGCCCGCCTTCTTGCCCATCAGGGCGGCGCCGATGGGGGATTTCAGCGAAATCTTGCCCGCTTCCAGGTCCATCTCGTGGGGGCTGACGATCTGGAATGTCATGCGGGTATTTGTGGAAAGGTTCGTGAATTCCACCCGGCTCAGCAGGCACACTCTGTCTTTGGGGAGGAAATCCGTTTCGATTACGCGGGCATTTTCCAGGACCTTTTGCAGGAAACGGATCCGGCTGATGGTCTTCCCCTGGATCCGCCGGGCTTCCCGGTATCCCGCATTGTCGCTCCGGTCCCCTTGGGCGCTGGCCTCCGCGAGGTCCTCCTTCACTTTGGGATAGACTTCGCCAATCAGGTGCTTCAACTCGGACGCAAGTTCGTCGTATCGTTGTTTTGACAGGTATTCCATTTCACAAAGTTAGTAAGGATAATCCTAATTCCATCCCTTTTCGTCCTAAAATATCCCGCTGCTTATAGCGATCTTTGCCCCGAACTCAAAAAGCAGAGGATATGAACTTCAGTGGAATCATCGTCGGTGCTGCCGTGTTCCTGAGCATCGGCATATGCCACCCGGCTGTCATCAAAATGGAGTATTACTTAGGGAAGCAAAGCTGGTGGATGTGGCTGGTTGCGGGGCTGGGATTCTCGGCCCTGTCCCTGTTCGTGAAGAATGATACACTCTCCACCATCATCGGCGGCTTTGCCTTCTCCTGCCTTTGGGGCATCCACGAGATGTTCTTGCAGGAGAAGCGGGTACTCCGCGGCTGGTTCCCTGAAAACCCCGCCCGGCACGACTATTACGAGGCCCGCCGTTTAAAGCTCAATAATTCCTGATCCTTCCAACTTCCCGCCGGCCTGGTTCGGATTCTCAGCAAAAATTGCTATATTGCGATTTGCAAAACCGATAAGATGCTGAAGATCCCCACCCGATACCTGCTCCTGGTCAATGGTCTCCTCTGGACGGCCATCGGCATCAGGATTGCGCTGATTGGCGTGGAATACTACGGGCGCCTGGAGACCATTCCCTGGTGGTATTTCCTGCTGTCCGTTGCGGTTTTCGCGGGCTTTTTCAAGATGTTTACCGGAGTGGTAAGGAAATACGCCGCATCACGCTCAAGCGTATCCCGCAGGTTCCGGACTCCTTCATCGCCTGGTTCTACTGCGGCCTGGGACCCGGCCTGCTTTCGGCCGGCATCCGCTTCATCATCCGCTGGTGGAAAGCCGGTTCGCAAGTGGTTCATGGAGCATTGGCTCAAGCGGAGGGAAGGAATTCTATACAGAGATAGTCTACTACAAACAAAAGCATAGGCCATGAAAAAAAACTTGTTTACAATCTTGC
>Ga0310690_10008812_pt1 | contig 12734 bp, 10 predicted proteins | sample AusTroGonzalo_MG_2_FD_207661 | JGI IMG/M metagenome (GOLD analysis project Ga0310690, IMG submission 207661) | Bovine rumen microbial communities from tropical cattle in Woodstock, Queensland, Australia - Gonzalo_04 (v2) (version 2) | ecosystem: Host-associated > Mammals > Digestive system >...
TGCGCTTTGTGTGGCGCTTCGAGTGAGACACATTGCATCCACCCATGGCTTTCTTGCCGGTAATTTGACAAATCTTTGACATTGTATTATAAATTTTATATTTTTCCGTAGCCAAGCCGCTCGCTGTAAACGAGTGGCGGAATTCCCATAATATCAGCCCATTTGCGCATTTTGCGCGAAAAATCGGACAAAGATACAAAAAAAATCTCATTTATGCAAATATTTATGCAACTTTTTCTCTATTTCCGCCCGAATGTCATATCTACCCGACAAAATCAGAATTTGGGAATGCGGTCGCCTATGCAGGAAAATAATCACAGAATTGTGCACTTGTCTTGCAGATTGTATCCGGATTGAGTGAAATATAAAAAAAATATGTCGTTTTTCTTGCAAATATCGAATAATTTTTGTATATTTGCATGTTTTTTGCGGTTCCATGCGTTGCATGGAGCAATTGTGAGTGCGGAATGCGCTCAACAAGCAGATAGTTGAACCTAAGAGAAATACATAGCAAACAATGGATAAGAATACTTGGATCGGATTTTTGCTGATAGCCGGCATCATTGTAGGATTCTCAATGTTGAACCGTCCCTCGAAAGAGGAGATGGCGGAGCGTCAGCGGCTCAATGACAGCATCGCACTGGCCAGACAGTTGGAGTACGAGGCGGCACAGATTGCGGCAGCTATCAGCGAGGAGCAGGCAGACCGCTCCGCTGCAGAAGCCGCGGACAAGGAGCAGGGCTCCGAAGGAGCATCCCTGCAGGAGCGCTTGCAAGCCACCTATGGCGACTTCGCCCTGTCTGCACAGGGTGACGAGGATTTTGTGACCCTGGAGAACGAGAAAGTTCGCCTGACGTTCACCACAAAAGGCGGACGTCTGTACCGCGCCGAGCTCAAGGAGTACAAGGCCTACGGCGACACGGTCAACGACCTGCACCTGTTTACCGGCGACGAGTCGAACATGGCGTTCACGCTCATCACGGCCAACAACCGCATCATCTCGACGCAGAACCTGTATTTCGAGCCGCAAACCAGCGACTCGGTGCTGACCATGCGCCTGAAGACAGCGGCAGAGGATGCCTATCTGGACTTCGTTTATACCCTGCCGGCAAACGAATACATGTTCAGCTTCGACATTGTTCCTCACCAGATGGAGCAGGTGCTGGCGCAGAACGTCAGTACGATAGAGATGCAATGGCGCCAGAAAGTGCCGCAGCAGGAGAAAGGCCGCCAGTTTGAGGAGCGCTATGCCCAGATGCAGTACATGGATATGGGCGGCGGTATTGACAACCTCTCCGAACGCAAATCCGACCGCAAAAAGGAAGCCGGCCGTCTGCGCTGGATAGCATACAAGGATCAGTTCTTCTCCACCGTGCTCATCTCGGAGGAAGGATTCAGTTCGTCTGAACTGAAGTCTGAGCTGCAGAACAGATACTCCGGCTACATCAAGGAGTACAGCACCACCACGGCGCTGAACTTCGACCTCAAGGAGCCTATCCACCTGCGTTACTACACCGGCCCGAACCACTACAACACGCTGAAAGCCTATGACAAGGGCGTGGAGAAAAGCGAGCGTCTGAACCTCAAATCCCTCGTGCCGCTGGGCTGGAAGATTGTGGCCTGGGTGAACGTCATTCTGGTCATCCCGATGTTCGACCTGTTCACCTCTTGGGGACTGCACATCGGCCTGATCATCCTGCTCATGACCATCGTGATCAAACTCATCATCCTGCCGTTCGTATTCAAGAGCTATCAATCGACCGCCAAGATGCGCGTACTCAAACCGCAGATCGACGAGATTAACGCCAAGTTCCCGCCGGAGAAGATGCAGGAGCGTCAGCAGGCGACGATGGCGCTGTACCAGAAAGCAGGTATAAATCCGATGGGCGGCTGCCTGCCTATGCTGCTCCAGATGCCTGTGGTGATGGCTATGTTCTGGTTCTTCCCGACAGCCATTGAGCTGCGCGGCAAGTCGTTCCTCTGGGCGGATGACCTGTCCACCTACGACTCAGTCATCTCATGGAGCACACCGATCTGGGGTATAGGTGACCACCTGTCGCTGTTCTGTATCCTGTTTACTATAGTGAACGTAGCGTACACATATATCACGATGCAAACGCAGGCTACGGGTAATGACCCGTCGCAAAAGATGATGAAGTGGATGATGTATCTGATGCCGGTAATGTTCTTCTTCATCTTCAACGACTATGCAGCCGGACTGAGCTACTACTATCTGCTGGCGCTGTTCTTCAGCATCATGCAGACGATGATCTTCCGCTGGACGACCGATGACGAGAAGATCCTGAGAGAGATGGAAGAGAACGCCAAAAAGAAAGCCAATGCCAAGCCGGCATCCGGACTGATGGGACGCCTGCAGAAGATGCAGCAGGAGCAGCTCAAGCAGGCACGCGAACAGGCCAAGGCTCAAGCAAGACGCAGATAAATGGACGAGCAGAAACTCATATTACGTTCATTCGGCAGCGGCAGTAGCGGCAACTGCTACTATTTCGGTACGCCGGAGCAAGGCATCCTGATCGATGCCGGCATATCGGCGCGCACCATCCACAAGTACCTCAAGGAGATGAATCTGGACTTCAAGAACATCATGGGCGTACTCATCACCCACGACCACGCCGACCACATCCGTTCGGTAGGTACGCTGGGCGAACGCGTGCATCTGCCTATTTATGCCACCAGGCTCATCCATGAGGGTATCGACCGCAACTACGGTGTCACACAGAAACTCCGTTCGGCAAGGCGGTTCTACAATGCCGGCGAGCCCTGGCAACTGGGTGACATGACTATCAACACGTTCGACATATCCCACGACTCGACGGAGTGCGTCGGCTACGTGATAGACTTCATGCACCAGCGTTTCATGATCGCCACCGACTGCGGCGAGCCGAACGCCGACATGGAGGAGTACCTGCGCACTGCCAACCATATCATCATCGAGGCGAACCACGACGAGCAACTGCTGCTCAACGGTCCCTACCCGACCTATCTGAAGCAACGCATCCTTTCTCCGCGGGGGCACCAGTCGAACGACGTATGCGGCGAACTGCTGGAGCGAAACTACCATTACGGGATGAAGAACATCTTCCTTTGCCACCTCAGCCAGGAGAACAACGATCCGAAGGTTGCATATGACACGGTAAGCGAACATCTGCTGGAGATTGACGTTGTGCCCGGACGCGACCTCAACTTATGCGTGCTGGAGCGCACCTCACCCAGTGCTATATTTGAATTGAACGCATAGACCGTAGCAACAAGCGATGCAGTAGCGGTCTTCCGACTAAAATAATCGAAGATTATGAAGCGATTGGTAATCATACCGACCTACAACGAGAAGGAGAACATCGAAGCCATCATCAACGCGGTGTTTGCGCTGCCGGTGGAGTTTCACGTGCTGGTGATCGACGACGGTTCGCCCGACGGCACGGCCGCTATCGTCAAGCGGATGATCGGCGAGCAGAAACAGGAACGCCTGTTCATAGTGGAGCGCCAGGGCAAGCTCGGCTTGGGCACTGCGTACATCGCAGGCTTCAAGTGGGCGATTGAGCACAAGTATGACTACATCTTCGAGATGGACGCCGACTTCTCGCACAACCCCAACGACCTTGTCAAGCTGTACGAAGCACTGTCGGAAGGCGGTGCGGATGTGGCTATCGGCAGCCGGTACGTGACCGGCGTCAACGTTGTCAACTGGCCGATGGGACGCGTACTGATGTCGTATTTCGCATCCAAATACGTGCGCACCGTGCTGGGCATCGATGTGCATGACACCACAGCAGGGTTCGTCGGATACAAGCGCGAGGTGCTGGAGACCATCGAGCTCGACAAGATACGCTTCAAGGGCTACGCTTTCCAGATTGAGATGAAGTTCACCGCCATCCAGTGCGGTTTCATCGTCAAAGAGGTGCCTATCATCTTCGTCAACCGCGTGCTCGGTACCAGCAAGATGTCCGGAGGTATCTTCTCGGAGGCACTGCTGGGCGTAGTCAAGCTGAAGCTGTCTTCATGGGTTCGCAAATATCCGAAGAAAAGAGATTAGAGGTGAGAGATTAGTGGTCAGTGGTGAGTGGTGAGGGATGAGAGATGAGAGATTGAAAGTTAGAGTGAAAAGTTACAAGATACTGGTTATTTTTATTGCAGGTTTGCTGGTGTCATGCGTCAGCAAGCCTGTTAAGCATTACGCCGAAGCGGACGAGGCTGCCGAACCGGCACAGCCGCGTTATATCTATGGCATAGCCATTGATGATTACAGTATTGACACCTGCCGTGTGCAGGCGGGTGAGACCCTGTCGGGCATACTCAACCGCCACGGACTGACATCCCGGCAGTGGCGCGACATGCAGCCGTTCCTCAGAAAGCATCCCGAACTGGCATCCATACGCGAGGGCGGACAGTACTACACGTTCCGCAACGACACCGCTCTGTGCTACTACGCCTACCGTCTCAACCGGCGCGAGACGATGATTACCTCGCTGCTGGACAGCTTCTACATATGGCGTGACACCCTACCCCTGATTGTCGAACGCCGCAAGGCGGATTTCGATATCCACTCATCGCTCTGGCAGACCATCAACAGCCACGACCTGCCCGTCGAACTGGCGCTGGAGCTCTCGGAGATATATGCGTGGACCGTCAACTTCTTCGCCCTGCAGGAGGGGGACAGCGTGCGCGTGCTATACGACGAGCACTATATAGACAGTACACGCGTAGGTATAGGCCGCATCTATGCCGCGCATTTCTATCACGGACGGCGCTGGCTGCCGGCATACTACGCCGACTCGGCAAGCCTGAGTCCGTACCTGACGGAGCAGATTCCTGCCCGGACGATCCACAACTACTACGATGCCGAGGGTAACAGTCTGAGAAAGACGTTCCTCAAAGCACCGCTGAACTACAAGCGTATATCCTCCACGTTCTCCTACGCGCGCAAACATCCTGTATATCATGTGGTGCGTCCGCACACAGGCGTGGACTATGCGGCACCTGCCGGCACGCCTGTAGTGGCACTGGGTGACGGCGTTGTCACGTTCCGCGCATACAAAGGCGGAGGAGGCAACACCATCCGTATCCGCCATAACAGCACTTACGAGACCGGCTATCTGCACCTGTCAAAGTACGCCAAGGGACTGAAAGTCGGGCAGTATGTCAAACAGGGCGAGGTGATCGGTTACGTCGGTTCGACAGGCGCAAGCACCGGTCCGCATCTGGACTTCCGCGTATGGAAGAACGGTACGCCGGTCAATCCGCTTACCCTGGAGTCGCCGTCTGCAGAGCCTGTGCCCGCTGACCTGCGCCCGGCATACGACTCGCTGGCAACAAAGTATAACAACATTCTGCTAGCTGACTAGGAGTCTATACGACTAGCCGACTATATGAATTAACTCATAACACTATGCTATTCTACGAAATTAAAGTTCATTACAGCCGCCAGACCGGCGAGGACAATCCCGGCAAGGTCAAGGAGACCTATCTGGTGGAAGGCTTCACATGCGCCGATGTGGAAGAGCGCGTGATGGAGAGCATCAGGCCTTTTGTGTTCCAAGGCGATTGCGAAGTGCCTAGTTGCAAGAAGGTGCAATATTATGACCTTATCCCGGCTGCCGAGGGCGAATACTGGTACAAGGCACGCGTCGAGCTCATCACCGTTGAGAACGACAAGGAGACCCGCAAAGCCGTGAGCATCCTCGTTCAGGCCAACAACATGCTGGATGCCCTGCACACCCTCAAGCAGCACCTCGCATCCCTCGACTGCGAAATCATTGGCCTCGCCAAGTCTCCGGTAGTTGATGTCATCCGGGCTGTTGAGTAACAATTTAACGTCGCAAAGCAACCATTTTAACAATTTAACGTTGCGAAGCAACCATTTTAACAATTTAACGATTTTATGTCTAAAATCATCCTTACAGGCGATCGCCCAACCGGCAAGCTCCATATCGGCCACTACGTAGGCTCGTTGCGTCGTCGCGTCGAGCTGCAAAACACCGGCGAGTTCGACAAGATATATATCATGATTGCTGACGCGCAAGCGTTGACCGACAATGCCGACAACCCAGGGAAGATCCGCGAGAACATCATGAATGTTGCCCTTGACTACCTGGCTGCCGGCCTTGACCCCGAAAAGGTCACCATCTTCATCCAGAGCGGCGTGCCGCAACTGGCTGAACTGGCGTTCTACTACATGAACCTTGTTTCTGTCAGCCGCGTGCAGCGTAACCCCACCGTGAAGACCGAGATCAAGATGCGCAATTTCGAGGCGAATATCCCTCTGGGCTTCTTCTGCTACCCTGTGTCGCAGGCGGCGGACATCACGCTGTTCCACGGCACGGTGGTGCCTGTAGGCGAGGACCAGAAGCCGATGATTGAGCTGACCAACGAGCTTGTGCGCCGCTTCAACAGCATCTATGGAGAGGTGTTCAACGAGGCGCAGATTCTGCTGCCCGATAATGCCGTTTGCATGCGTCTGCCCGGCACCGATGGCAAGGCGAAGATGAGTAAGAGCCTCGGCAACTGCATCTACCTGAGCGATTCCGCCGAGGAGGTGGAGAAGAAGATCAAGTCGATGTATACCGACCCCACCCACCTCAAGGTCTCTGATCCGGGACATCTGGAGGGCAACGCCGTGTTTACGTATCTGGACGCTTTCTGCCAGCCTGAACATTTCGCCAAGTACTGGCCGGAATACGCCAACCTTCAGGAACTCAAGGACCACTATACAGGCGGCGGTCTGGGTGACATGAAGTGCAAGATGTTCCTGCTGAAAATCATGAAGGAACTGCTCGAGCCTATCCGCCAGCGCCGTGCCCAGTGGGAGCAGCGCCTGCCGGAGGTACGCGAGATCCTGCGCCGCGGCACCGAAGAGGCCTGCCTTGTCGGCGAGCAGACGATGGCAGAGGTCCGCAAAGCCATGCGCATCGACTACTTCGCATAAGCATCCTATCGACTACCAATAATTCCCTACCCCTTTTCAGAAGGGGAGAGATATAAAGCACTATTTCAACGCGGCTCACGGCAAAGTGGGTCGCGTTTGTTGTCCGTGCAAGCAATGCGGTCAAATCAATCTCTTGAAAAAAAACAGGGGGTGCTCTCGATGATGGCTCAGCGGAAATCCTCTGCCTGAAGACTCGGCACATGTGCTGCTACGCTGTAACGGTGCGTGGAGTGCACTGCCTTGCCTGCTGCAACAATCGACATCCGTCACCGATGCGCTGGCCGACTACTACCAGCATGCTTCGGAAGGCGACCTGGTGAAGAGCCATAATGCGTTCGCCGTATTCTCCAGCAGCGGCAAATGGGTAGGTAACCTGACCGCATTCCGTCCGGGCGAAGGATACTTCTTCCAGCGTCTGGCAGCGGGCGATGTGGATGTGCACTTCTACAACACGAATGCCGACAACGCTCCGAAGCGGGTACTGTCAAGCGCAGCGCCATTAGACAACGAACCATTCAGCAATCAGAAGGCCGCGACCAACATGACGATGATTGCGAAAGTGGAAGGCGAAGGTCTGAGCGCTTACATCGGTAGTGAACTCGTCGGCGTGGCAACGAAGAACGACAGCCTATACTTCCTCACCATTCAGAGCGACAAGACAGGTGTTCTTCGCTTTGAGAATGCTGACGGACAAACGCTTGTACCGGTCCGCGATAACCGGATATCGGCTATTCGTTATCAGGCTGACGCTCACGCCGGCACACTCAAGGTACCTGTGCTTCTGCATCCGGCTGAAGACAGCTGTGCGTATAAGGTGATTGAAAACGGTCATGTCATCATCATCCGCAACGGCGAACGTTACGATGTCACTGGCGTCAAACTCGCAGAGTAGCAACGCCGAAAACAAATAATAGAGAATCAACAACTTTATTGGGAATCGGTAGGCGAAGGCGGAAACGGCATCATCCCAACCAGGCGATGGAACAGACGTAATCGTTGGTACAGAAGGAACGGAGTGAATACGGATGGGGCATCTCAAGCACGGTAGGAAGGGTGCTAAGGTCAATACCCGTACCCATCGCCTTGAACACAGCTTCCTTGCGCGTCCATAGTTCTGTAAAACACATGGAGGAATCCTCCGCAGAGGCAATACGCTGCAGTTCAGCAGGACTCATGGTACGCTGCAGGAACGCTGCGTCTTCCGCACGCCGGACAGACACCATCGACTCGATGTCAATACCAACAGGCTGAACAGAGACAGCCACTGCCAATGCGTTCTTAGTATGGGAAATTGAAAAACAGACCGTTTCATCCATAGAGAGAATACTGCTGCGCTCAAAGATCGAAGCGCTCAAAACGGGTTTGCCATACTCATCCTCGGTGTACGTCAGATCAGCCAAAGGAAACGATACCGGAAGCAGATGATGCTCAATTATCAATTCGTGAAGCAGCTGCCACGCACGCAGGCAGCAGTACTGACCGTGCAGATGTTTGTAACGCAACGCCTTCTCACGGCGTACAAAAGGAACAAGCGGTAGTAGTTCGGCTACTACCGCTTGCATATTAGATTCGTCAGGGATGTTCTCTATACGATAGAACATTATCAGTCAAACTATATCGTATGTGATGTTAGCGACGCGTACTACCTGCGGAACGTCCTCCTCCACTCGATCCGCCACCGGAGCGCGAACCACCGCCACCAAATCCTCCACTGCTGCGAGAAGAACCACCACTGAATCCACTACTGCGGGATGCTGAGCCCGAAGAACGCGAACCGCTGTAACTACTGCCTGAGCGAGAGCTGCTGTACGAACCCGCTGAGCGTGAAGGTGCAGACTGCGATGCCGAAGCTGACGAACGTCCGGATGAGCGCGATGTGCTGTAACTGTTGCTTGCACGCGAGGCAGTATGCGTACCCGTTGAGCGCGTCGTTGCATGCTGGGTGGTTGCCGCTGTGCGGGATGCCGAACCCGAACTGTGACGTGTTGCTGTATGTGCTGTCGTACGAGTTGTCGTAACCGCAGCCGAACGCGATACACCGTCTGACCGACGCAAGCCACTGGCAGCCTGACGCGTGCCTGTTGCCGCTGTGCGACGGACACCCGAACTTCCGAAAGTATTATCCATGCGCGTCTGACGAGCAGAGGACGTTGCTCCTACCCGGGTTGCCGCCATGTTTCCCCGACGCGTTGCGCCATCCATATGGGCTGAACGTGAACCCGTACCTCGGGGTGTCGCTACAGAACGTGCATTGGTCACACCACTGTGACGTGCAGCAAACGAACGGTCACGGTGCGCTGTTGCATACTCGCGGCGTGCCACCGTGTGACGCATATCGTGGTAGGCAGGACGCGGATGTGACGCATAGCGGAATGAACAGTATGGATGATGGTGATGCCAGTAGTGACAGTGATCCCAGTAGTGTGCCGCCGGACAGCAGTACCAGCTATGCCACCAGTGCGGATAGTACCCCCAGTACCAAGGTGAAGTCCAGCAGACCCAGAAAGGATCCCAGAACCAATCGTAGATATACGGACGGTAGATATATACAGGCTCAATCACATAATTCGTACCATATATATATTCGTCACCAATTACCTGTGTGGTCACCTGGCCGGTAGCCTCATCCTTCTCCACATATATGGATGCCACATCCTGGAACACATCCTTTGCCAATACCGCCTGTATAACAACCAGATGCTTGTTGTCGGATGTAGTCTCCACTACGCGCAGGTAATCCACTACTCCGTCACCGTTGAGGTCGAGATTGGTGAAAGCGGAGTCAGGGTTGTTGAGGAGTGTTTCGAATTCCTCCACGTTCTTGACAGTTCCGAACAATGTAGCCACCGCTTTCAAGTCGAGCGCTTGGCTGATGTCCTCTGAGTTGGCAGAGACTGTGATGGTCTCGTCCGCCCACATACTCCAGCTAACTGTAGCCAGAAGTACCAAAAGTGATAGCAAGCGTTTCATAACTAATGTTAATTTAAAGATTTGAAGATTTCTCATTTGAAGATTGAAATTTTCAAATTCTCAAATCTTCAAATCCAAGTTAAACAAGATGTAATGTGTGATGCATCTTCTCCTTCTTTGTACGCATGTAGCGTAAGTTATACGGGTTCGGTTGCACCTCTATTGCTATATTCTCTGCAATAACTATGCCAAAACTTTCGAGGCCTATTCGTTTCACAGGATTATTTGTCATCAGCCGGAGCTTTTTTGCACCCATAGAACGCAGAATATGAGCACCTACGCCATAATCGCGCTCATCAGCGTCAAATCCTAAATGAATGTTCGCTTCCACCGTATCTTCGCCCTGCTCTTGGAGCTTGTAAGCACGTATTTTGTTCATTAGTCCGATACCCCTTCCCTCCTGATTCAGATAGACAAGTATGCCTTTCCCCTCCTTCTCGATACGGCGCATCGCCTCCTGAAGCTGCTCACCGCACTCGCAGCGCTTGCTACCGAATATGTCACCGGTCATACACGACGAATGTACACGACATAGGATAGGTTCGTCCTCCAGCCATGTCCCTTTGGTCAACACAATATGTTCAAGACCGTTGCTCAATTGCTTGAACGGCGTGAGTTGGAACTCGCCATACTCGGTAGGCAGCGATACGGTGTCGCCACGCTCAATGAGACCGGTTTTACCAGAAAGACCGCTATCGCTGATAGAACGTTGCGCAGAAAGATCACCACCGCTGAAAGATTTCAGCCGGTAGGCAATCAGATCCTTAATAGAAATAATATGCAGTCCGTGTTCCTTGGCGACCACCTCGAGCTGGGGCATGCGCGCCATGGTACCGTCCTCGTTCATAATCTCAATGAGTGCCGCTGCGGGACGCATCCCCGCCAGACGAACCAGATCAACAGCCGCCTCGGTATGTCCGGCACGCTTGAGCACGCCGTCTGCCTGTGCATACAACGGATTGATATGTCCGGGTCGTCCGAAGGTCTGCGCCGTGGACGCCGGGTCAGCCAGCGCACGAATGGTAGCAGCACGGTCCTCTGCCGACACACCTGTCGTGCAACCTTCAAGTTTATCCACAGTGATGGTGAACGGCGTGCCAAGCATGGATGTATTATTAGCCACCTGATGCACCAGGTCAAGTTCTGCACAACGTTCTTCCGTAAGCGGACAGCAAAGCACGCCACGTCCGTTATGCAACATGAAATTCACCTTTTCCGCCGTGATGGTCTCGGCGGCGGTGATGAAGTCGCCCTCGTTCTCGCGATCCTCGTCATCCACTACAATCACAAACTTGCCTTCGCGGATATCTTCTATTGCCTGTTCAATCGTATCCAACATAATATTCTTGTTCACTATTAACTTTTCACTACATAAAATATTTACAGTCCACTATTCACCTATGTGCAGCTTCTTCTTGAACGGGTCCAGCAGTTTCACCCACGCTTCGGGGTTGAACAGTGCGGAATCAGTGGCGGCCTTATAGGTCAGGAAAATGCCTATCGGAAGCAGCACAAACGAACTCAGCCACATGCCTGCCCAACAAGGCCATATCGCTTCACGAGCCATCTTGTAGCCGGTATTGTCAATGATATAATAGAATATAAACAGCACCACCGATATTATTACGGGTGTACCCAACCCACCCTTGCGAATGATTGCGCCCAACGGGGCACCTATAAAAAAGAATATCAGACAGGCAAATGCCAGCGTGAACTTTCTGTGCAACTCCACCTCATGGCGGCGGATATACCGTTGATAATCATCCAGCACGATGGCATTATAGTCAATCTGGTCACGTTGGGCACGCGCCCTGTCCAGCGCTATGGTCAGTACCTTCTCCTTGTTCACATCGCTGAACGAGGCGAACAACGAATCAGGATTATACTGTTCCATCCAGTCTTTACCTTCCGCCTGCGCCTCCGACACGCGAAGAGCCTGCTTCTCTTCCATTTCCATGTTAACCTCCAGCGTATGCCTGTCCCTGCCAAGATAACGTGACTGAACCAACTGCCGGCTTTGTTCGCCGCCTTTCTCAACACTAAGGGTGCGTACCGAGTCAATGGAGTGAATCAGCTGACGGGTATCCTTGCTTACATGCTGATCAGCCAGAATACTCTCATCCATACGGTTAAGTTCAGTATTGAAATCAATGAGAATCTGCTTCTCGGCAAACGATTCGCGGCGGTACGGAATATTCTTCGTCGTGCCGGTAGCACGCTGTTGCTTGCGGTTGAGGTTCTCAAATGACTCGCCGGAATACAGATGCAGCAGCAGGTAGCGCTTATCGTCTGAGAAGACTATCTTCCCCGAGTCCGCCACCATCACGGTCGCATCACGGAAGCCCTTGCTGTAATCATAAATCATCATGTCGTACAGCATAGCGCGTCTGGGATTCTTGTGGCGGACATAGATGTGATAGCCACTAATGCCGTCATAGAACTCGCCCTCCGGTATATCCAGTTCTGGAGACTTCTGACGGAGCGAGAAGATGAGTGTCCAGAGCTTGACCTGCGTGACAGGCAGAATATTGTTTGAGAAATAGAACGCGCCGGCACAAATCACCAGCACCGCAGCCACCAACGGACGGATAATCCGGAACAAGGATACACCTGCAGCTTTCATTGCCGTGAGTTCCACCTGCTCGCCCAGATTGCCGAAACTTATAAGCGATGCCAATAATACCGCCAGCGGCAGGGAAAGAGGCACCACCGATGCCACAGCATAGACAAAGAACTCCGTCAGTACGCTCAGTTCAACACCTTTGCCAACCAAATCGCGGACATGAAGCCACACAAACTGCATCAACAGAATGAAGATACA
>Ga0310690_10008813_pt1 | contig 12734 bp, 9 predicted proteins | sample AusTroGonzalo_MG_2_FD_207661 | JGI IMG/M metagenome (GOLD analysis project Ga0310690, IMG submission 207661) | Bovine rumen microbial communities from tropical cattle in Woodstock, Queensland, Australia - Gonzalo_04 (v2) (version 2) | ecosystem: Host-associated > Mammals > Digestive system >...
GTCCGCGACAATGGCAAGCTGCGGCTTTACGCCGCCATCGGCGAGGTCGCCCGGGATGCACACCCCGTCAACGCCGATAGAGCGGAAATACTCAAGCGCCGCCTTGAAGCGCTGGGCCGACTCCTCGTTCGTGACGTGGATGTCGCTGGCGATTCCGATTCTCAGCCGCCTCTTCCCCGCGGCCAGCCCTGCGCCCTGCGCAGCGGCAAGGCCCCTTCCCGCAAGCGCCGCGAACGCCGCGCCTGCGCAACCTATGAAACTTCTTCTCGTCGTGCTCATGTGTTTTTCTCCATGCGTGCCATGGCTACAACGCGGCGGCAAGCTGGTCGATGCCGTCGAAAATGACTTTCAGAAAGTCCTTTTCGTCGTAGTCGCCGGCCCATGGCGCCATAAGGAAGCCCTTCAATAGCGACGGCGACAGGTTTGCGCGACAGAACTTCACCATGTTCGCCATGCACTCGTCGTTATTGACGCCGGCCTTGATACGTGTCGGCGAGCGCCAGTTCGAGGAACATGGCACCTGGTCGAACCCGGCCTTGTCGAGCTTCAGGAAAAGCTCTACGTATGGACGGCTGCTGGCTTTGGGCTTCATGGCCGCGAGGTCGAAGCCGTCCAGCTCTTCGTCGTAGTACCAGTTGTTGTGAACTACGCTCTTCGGGCACTTCTCCACGAAGTCGTCGTGCTTCCAGCCGTAGTCGCTCCACATCCAGGGGCGCATGCCCTCGTCCTCCACGGTCTTCACGAACCAGAGGAAATCATGCCACCACACCTCGTCGGTGCGGATGCACTGGAACCCCTTCTGGTGCGAAATGCGCTCCTCGTCGTAGCCGATGTGCAGAAAACGCGGATGGTCGAACATCTCGGCCGCGTCGCGGATGATGTCGCGACAGGCCTGGTAATACGGCTTTGTCGTGACCATGCGGCCATACTCGCCGAGCCATGCATCGTGCGCCGTGGAGAAGTTGAGCTTCGGAATCGCCTCGATGCCAAGCTTCCTGAGCCTGCGCACTTCGCCACGAATCCAGTCGGGCGAGCGAGACCCCTTCACGGCCAGCTCGGGGTGGCTCGGATAGATCGGAAACTCTCCGAGGTCTATGACCGCAAGGTTCATCTTGCGCAGCACAAGCCGGTCAACGACCTTCCGCCACATCGTCTCGTCGAACTTGCAGTGGTCGTTGCAGAGATACCCGCCCTTTATCGCCTTCACTCCCTCCGGAAGCGACTCGCCCCACATGTTGTGGCCCCAGGGGAGGTACACGGCGCGGACGTTCCCAAGCTTGCCAGAGAAGCCCGGAGCTGGCGGGCGCGCCGCTCCAAGCGCGCCGCTTGCCGCCAAGGCCGCCGTGCCTCCGATAAACGATCTTCTTGTCATGTCAGTCTCTCTTTCCCATATGCAATTTCTCACACGAGCATGAACGGCTGTGAGAAAAGCTCCTCGCCGGAACCATCCACCGCATACGCCTTGACACGGGCGAAAATGTGAAGACCCGGTCCCTGCCAGTACTTCTCGTCCTCGACCGTCCACGAAACCTCCGTGCCCTTCTGCGACTTCACGACGCCGCGCGATGTTATGACCTCGAACCGCGCAGGCTTGTCAGTCGCCGCCGTCACCGTCTTGCCGTCGAACGCGATGCGCGTGAAGGCAAGTTCGTCGAGGCCGTTCAAGGCGCCGTAGAAGTCGCCGTCGCGGTATGCCTTGAGGCAGGCATGGACGGTCTTCTCCTTGACGCACAGGACATTCACGCCAAACGTCTTCTTGTCCACCGTCCAGTCAGGCACGAAGAAGCCGAAGCACTGGCGGCCCGTCGAAAGCGCCCAGTCCCAGTACTTCTCGCTGTTGTAGCCGCCGGCCTCGATCACCTCGATGCCAAGGACACGCGGATCGTGGTCGAGCAACTTCAGCATAAGCTCGCGGTCGAGCTTCGTCCAGCTCGGGTGGTTGATTGTAACGCCGCCGCCGTCGGGGAATACGAGGCCGTCTATCATCCTGTCGATTGCCGTGCCCCAGAACTCGCCGGAACCGGAATAGTAGCCATGCGAGACTGTCTTGGCAATGTTGTGCGCGTCGAACGTGCCGGAGGCGAACTTGGAGCCAGGCGAGCAGATGTGCAGGTTCACAGCCGGCTTGCCGTCCTCCAGAAGGAAGCCGTGGTGCTCCGCGTTCGGCGCCTCAAGGACGTCCTTCGGGAGCGGCTTGAAGACTTTCTCACCCTCTACGAACGGATATTTCGCCGACCATGCCGGGAACCGCGCCGCGTCTTTCGCGGAAAGCGTATTGCTCCAGGGCTTTATGATCTTGTTCCAGTCGAACGGGCCTTCCACGCGCTTGCCCTTCACCATCACGGGGAAGTCGTGATGAAGCCGCCAGTAGTTCTTTGTCATCTTCGCGGCGGGGCACCACGGCGCACTTGGATAGTAGTTGGACATCGTGATAAGCCCGAACCCGCGCTTCAGGTACTGGTCGAGATACCACTGGCTCATGCAGTGGCCGTGAGACGTGGTCTTGACCTTTACGGCCTTCGACCAGTCCAGTCCGGCATATGGCCGCCTGTTGCGAGGCGGTGCATCGTGCCTTGCGACGCGCTCCTCCCCGCGCACCTTGACTCCGGCAGCGGCGACTCCCGCCGCACCAAGCATCATGAATTCTCGCCTATTCACCGTTACCTCGCATTCCCTCATTACGACAAAACATCTTGGCCATTACAACGCCGCGACGAGCGGACGGCTCCTGTTGCCAAGCGCCGACACCGCCGCCAACTCGATCTTGAGCGGCGCGGTAGGCAACTGGTCGAGGCAGACGGTCATCGTCTCGCCCTTCCCCGTCCAATACTCGTCGTCAGGCTTGAACAAATTAGTCGCGACCATGCGCTTTACAACTGACGCCCCTCCCTGCGAAGAGAAAGTCGCCTCGTAGAAGAACGGTCGCGTGGCGCGCACTGCGTCGGCCTGCGGGAATTGAAGCCGAATGGCGGGCTTTTTCTCCTGCGGAACGATCTTCTTTACTCCGTTGACCTTCGCCTTTCCGCCCCTGTTCGCAGCCTCGACCTTTGCGACGGAAAGCGCCGCGCCTGCGGGAAACGCCGGCGGCTTCTCCTTCGCGCGGCGCGCCTCGAACGAAAACACCTTCGACTTCGCGGCCGGAAGCGGCATCACCCAGTCGCCGCCGAGCATCCTGCCTGTCGAGAAGTCGCGCCGCGTGAACGCGATGCAGTCGTCGAACACGCGCACCAGCATGCCCTGCTGGCTCGTCTCGGGAATCGGACGCATCGCCTTGAACGCATTCTGTCCGCCCCAGGAGTTCTCGTAGCCAGAATCTGGATGAAGCTCGTCGCCAGGCGTCGCACATGCGCGGAGCGATGCAGTGCCGAGCGACGTAAAGCCGCCCTGCCATATCGAGCGATCGTCCGTCAGGCTGTAGTGCGAATGGCCGGAGAACGCGACGGCGTTCGGAAACGCCATCAGCGCGGCTGTCGTCTCCCCCGAGTCGTGTCCCCACGCCCACGGGCCGTAAACGGTGTTCTGGAGATGCGCATGCTGGCAATAGAAGAACGGCTTCGACGGATCGAGCTTCGCGCCGTTCTCGGCAAACCACTTGCCGACGTGGCGGAACGCCGTCTCGCACTTCGGGTGGCATGGCACGTCCTGCCAATGCGCGCCAACGAAGGAGTACCCCTTCACGTCCTTGCGATAGACAGGCACGTAGGGCTCCTGCATTATGCGCTCCCAGCAGCCCTTTAGGTCGCGGCAGAGAAGATTGCGGTTGCGCTCCGCCTCGTCGGGATAGAGCTTGGAGACGAACACGCCGTCGTCGTATGTATAGGCATCCCAGTCGTGGTTGCCGGTGATGAAGACGCGCTCGACGTGCCGCCCGTCCGGCGCCTTTGATCCGGGAAACACCTTCCACCATGCCGCCGCGACGGCTTCCAGCTCCGCCACAAGGCCGGTGTCGGCAATGTCGCCCACAAGCATGACGGCATCGACCTTCTGGTCGCGGAACCATTCAAGCGCATGGATGAACGCGCTGCAGTCGTGGCTCTTGAGCAGGCCCTTTCCATCTGTGGCGATTCTTACGTGGATGTCGCTCACCACGCCGAACGACATCTTCGGCTTGCGCGACGGCGCATACGCCGCCGACAGCCGCATGACCGGCAGTGCTCCGAACGCCGCAGCACCGCCGATAAAGGATCGCCTCGTCAACACCATGTCAGCGGATGAGGATTACCGCGCCGTTCTTCTCGACATGCAGCATCTCGTCGACGCTCAGCACACCCTTCGAGATGCGAACCTCGTCGATGTAGCCGTTGTAGCGTGAGCCAATGGCCATGCTGGACGTTCCGTAGTCGCCGCATTCCATTTCGCCGTTGAACGTGTGCTGCGAACCGAGCTGCTGATAGTCCTTATAGACGTTGCAGAGCGTCTTGCCATTGCCGTCAGGCTCAAACGTAATGGCGATATGATGCCACTTGCTATCAGCCAAGCTGACGTTGTTGTCAGGGTAGAACGACGTCTGCGAAGCGCCGTTGATATCCTTGATCACATAGACGTTGCCCGCCGCGTTGCTGTAGCCGAAGGACCACAGTCGCCTGAACGGGCTGCTATCCGATCCCGTGGCGTTGCCATACATACGGAGGATGCTCGACCACGCCTTTGCCTCGTTTCTCGTTCCCTTCATGAAGAACTCCACCGTCATCGACTTCATGTCCTTCTCAAGCAAGATATTACGCTCAAAGAACAGTCTCTGCGATGCGGTATCGGATGATGATTCACCAGAACCATGCGCACCTGAGAAGTGCATCGACGATGTGTTGGCCTCGCGGATTATAGCACCCGTTCCGTCAATCAAGCGACCTCCTGGGATACCTGGAACAACGTTTGAATATTCCATGGTGACCGTGCTGGCAGAGGAAGAACCTTCCGGAATCGCCGCCTCGCCTGGCTTGACGCTCAAATCGCCCTCAAAGTCAATCCATGCGCGCGTCGGCTCGAACGTCGTTGTGTCCGCCGGCGCGCCTGCCATGAGGAATTCCTGTGGCGCAAGCGCGCGTCGCGTGATGCGGAACTCGTCCATGGAAAGGTCGTGCAGGGCAGACTCTCCATTGCCACTCCAACCATCGCCAATCTTGAGCGTCTTATAGGCATCCGAATATGTACTCACGCCTGAGGCCAACACGAAGTTTTCGACTATTCGTACTGGATTCCCGTCCAGATAAAGCGCCGCCCGCTGATTCGTTCTGTCAACGACGAGAGCGACATGATGCCAATCCCCTCCCACAACGTTGCTGACAGGCGTAGAGAACTTGGTTTGTGTCATGCTACTCACCTCTCCCGCCTCGTATTTATCAATTTCTTCCTGCGAATACAATGTACATTGAAGTTCGGTTGAGGAAAGTATCATCTGGATGGACCCTGCCCCTTTTGCACCGGTATTTTCGACTAGAATACGGGAAGAGCTTGTCGGAGTCGTTGGAACCTTGAGGAAGAACTCCGCCGTAAAGTCGCCAGACGAGATGAGATGCGCATTGTTGTTCTTCGAGAAGTCGTCAATGATGATATACCTAGCCTTTTCTGGATAGGCGGGGTTGTTGGTATATGTCCAGCATCCTTCGTTTATAATGCCGTTCGTTGCGAAGATGCCAGAATACAGCTCGTTGGAAACAACTGCGGACACGCCTGTGTCAAGCCTTGGATAAACACCTGCGCCGATAGTGCTCAGCGTCATGTTGACAAGACTCGCATTCGTGGAGCAGGCGCTGTTGTGGAAGATTAGCTGTCCGACCGCGCCAAAGAACTTGTCAGTCGAGAACTCAAAGGAGTTGAGCGGCAGATAGATGGCGGTATCCTGATCCGATGCATTGTTTGCAACGCCTCCGACATGAAGAAACTTTTCAGGAGGAAGAGCCTCGTCCGAAATGCGTACCTCGTCAACAAACCCATACCAGTGCCCACCATAGGTGGAGACATCCAAGCCTGCGATGTTCAACATTCCAGCATAATCCTCATTATAGTCAAGCGGCTCAGACCAGGCTTTGCTGGCGTATTCAACGTAATCCACGTATATCCGTGCGGTAGAGCCATCATACGTAAAGGCGACATGGTGCCATTTTCCATCCACGACGCTGGGGGCATTTGCCGTCGTAAATGACATGGATCTTGAACTATCAAGTGCGGCGCCTGTCGAATCGCGCGTCTGCACCTCCACTCTCACCGAACCACCCGTGTTGATTATTATCCCCCATGCCTTGATGTTGTTAGGCGACGGAGCATTACGCATGACCAGTATATGAGATTGATAAGATAGAGACCCTGATGCGGTCATTTTGACCATGCATTCCGCCGTAATGTTGGCGCAATGCAGTTTTACATCGTCATTGACGAGGAAAAGCGGAGCGTCTCCGTGTCCAAAATTGTATCCCGAATTCATATAGACACACTGTCTGTCCGCACCACGTGCACCGGTTACAGGATCAAACCAAGACACACAGGAGGGAAAATCGGCATAGTATGTCGGAAGATACGTCGAACTACCAGACCAATCCTCAACCTGCCAAGACCGCTTGACTCTTGTGGTGGCATTCAGCGAACCAGGATCGGCGGCATTTACAATGGAAGCCACTCCAGCCGTGGGCTTTGTGCCTATCGCGCCCTCGTTGAAGTGGTACCATGCCACCGTTTTTGCCTGAAGGCCGAGCATGCCGGCGACAACCGCGGCAATCGCAACAAGGAACTGCGTTTTCGAATGTTTCACGTTGACCTCCTTGATTTTGTGTTACAAGTGCTTTTTTATTGTTGAGTATTATACCATAAATTAACGCTGACGTTTCAATACTTCCATATTTCCTACACCCGCAGGAAAATCTTATGACGGTAGAGGAAGAGGAGCACGAGCCACCTGAGCAGGACAAAGCCCGCCTCCATCAGCAAGAACCCCCACACTTCAGGGAGAAGCCCCGCAACGCCGCCAAACACCTTCCGACCAAACGCCGGGAAGCTCCACGCCCACTGCAAAAGGTAAATGGTTATCGCGTTCATGCCGATCACCTTGAAGAAAAACGCCCACCGCGTCCAGCCGCGCACGTCAACAATCCAGTGGAGCGCGGCAAGCATCGCGAACGATATGCCGCCCGACACTAAAATGTAGGTCGGGCTCCAGATCGACTTGATGCATGGGCAGCCTGTCAGATACACAACGCCCGCACCGGCAAACGCCGCAGCGGCGCAGAGGAAGAGATTGACCGTCTTGCGGTTGCCGGAATCCTTTTTCCTCGCCAGAACCTGCCCGGCAAACACGCCGAGATAGGCGGACGAAATGCAGCCGAACATCTGGAAGAATCCTTCTGGGCCATACTTGTCCGGCACACGACCGCCGAGCCACTGGTCGAACGTTCGCAGGAAGTTGCCGTCTCCCCACGGATTGTGTCCTGGCGAGAAGACGAGCGGCAGAAACTGCGCGGCCGCCCAGTAGCCCAAGAAGCAAAAGGCGGCAAACGCCCAATTCCCCTTCTTCCCGAAGTACAGCGTACCGAGCGCGGCAATCGCCCAGCCGAAACCGATGCGGCCGAGAATCGAGTTGAAGCGCACATGCGCGAAGTCGAAACTGAGCAGACCGAACAGCACCGCGCCAAGCAAGAAAAGTATTGCGAACCGCTTCAGGATGCCCAGCGCGATGCGCCCGTTCGACATGCCGCGGGCCCTGCGGCTCGCGAGCGAGAACGGCCACGATGCGCCAGCGAGAAACAGGAACAACGGAAATATGAGGTCGTGGTGGTGGAAGCCAATCCAGTCCACATGCGTCACCTGAACGGCCAGGAAGTCCGTGACCGGCGACGGCAGCGCCTTCGCGAGCGCGGTGAACACGCTCGCGCCGCCCGTGATCCAGAACATGTCATAGCCCCGCAGGATGTCGATTGATAGAACTCTACCTTTCATTTTCCATCTGAGATTTTACCCTATCGCGCCTTGTGCTACCTGTATTATAACACTTCCACGCCACAACCTCATACATAAAACGCAAGAAAAATTTTTAAAACAGGCGTCTCCTTCATGCAAGGCACTTCGGCGGGCAAGGGATGGTGCGCGTGGTGGTCATGGCAAAGTTCCCTTTTTGCCGCTTATTGGCGTTTGCTTTTCCAGATTGTTGCTTTCGCTACTGGGAGTCTCGGAGTTTCGGAGAGAAAGCAATTCACATGTTGATTCTCTATTCATCCAATGACTTCCCAATGGCCGCCCTTGTCGGGACCGACGCGGCGGATTAGGTTGGCATCTTTCAGCTTGCGGATGTTCTTCTTCACGCCAGCAACAGAAAGCCCCGTGGCATTGGCAATATCCGCCATTGTAATGTCTGGCATCGACTTCATGATTGACAGGATTTTCTGGTCACTTTTCTGGCTACTTTTCTGGCTACTTTTCTTGTCAGTAGCCTCATACGCCTTGCCCTTGGCCTTGAGCGTTCGAAGAATCTTGTCGAGCATGAAATCAATGAACGGCCCACACTCACCTGCTGCCGTAGAGGCGCGAATGGCCTGGTAGTATTCCTGCTGGTGCGCCCATACGATGTTCTCGACCGGCGCACCGTAGAATTCGTTGCGCCATGAGCCGAGAAGCGCGGTCTGCCAGAGCCGCCCAGTGCGTCCGTTGCCGTCCGGAAACGGATGGATAAACTCAAACTCGTAGTGGAACACGCAGCTTTTGATCAGCACCGGGTCTTCGCTGTCGGCAAGCCACGCGAAGAGGTCTTTCACGAGCGAGGGAACGTTGGCGAATGGCGGTGCCATGTGGACGACGTTTCCAGCACCGTCTATAACTCCTACATTGCAGTTCCGAAACTTTCCGGGGCGATCGACTAGTCCTTTTGTCATCAAGCCGTGCGCTTTCAGGAGGTCGTCCATGGAATACGGATTGAACGACTCTATTGCCTCGTAGGCTGCGTGTGCACCCTTGACCTCGTCGATCTCGCGCTGCGGCCCCACGACGCGCTTGCCTAAGAGGATGTCCGTTATCTGCGCCTCGGTCAAAGTGTTGCCCTCGATGGCCGTGGTGCCGCGAATCGTGCGGATGTGGTTGATCTTGCGAAGCCGGACGCCATCGGGACCTTCGAGGATAATCCTGTACCGTTCGATGGCAGCGGCGATTTCGGCAATCATGTTCATCGCCTTACCGCTTACCTTGTACGGGGGAATGTATTTTCTGGAGCTCATTTTCTTTCCCATTGATCACTTACGGCAGGAGTATTATACCAAAATTCCCATGCCGTTTCGCAAAGCCGCGAATTAAACTGCGGCGAGTGCGGGGCAGACGGACGCAGAATCAGGATTGACCCACTCGAAGGGAAAGGTTCGGCACTTGTCGGGCTTGACTGGATTTATGAGACAGCGATTGTCGGCGGAAAGATAGACGCACGATCCGTCCGGGCGGCTTTTGAGCATGAGGCTCTTGCGGTCGGGGGCGACTTCGGCTTCGCGCTCTATGAAGTCACCCTCGCTCATGCCGAGAAACGCGGCAATGCGGGCGATCTCCGCCTCGGATACGCGAACGATGCCGTCCTTGATGCGGCAACACGCCCCGCAGCAACGACAGCGGAAATTATCATTGCATCCTACCACTCGGCGACGGAACCGTCGGCATGACGCCAGACGGGGTTCTTCCAGTTGTGCGGCGTCTTGTTTTCCTCGACGACGAGTTCCTTGTTTACCTCGACGCCGAGGCCCGGCAACTTCGGCAGCTGGACGCGCCCGACGACGAACTTGAAGTCGTCCTTGTTCGTGACGTAGTCCAGAACGGACTTGCCGACGTTGTAGTGGATGCCTATCGACTGCTCCTGGATTACGGCGTTGTAGCTCGTTGCATCCACCTGCAGGCACGCCGCGAGGGCGATAGGCCCGAGCGGGCAGTGCGGCGCGAGCGCGACGTCGTACGCCTCGGCCATCGCGGCGATCTTCTTGACCTCCGTGAGCCCGCCGCAGTGGGAGAGGTCCGGCTGGATGATGTCGACGCCGCCCGCGTTCAAGAGGCGCTTGAAGTCGTACTTCGTGAAGAGGCGCTCGCCCGTCGCTATCGGCACGTTGCACGCAGCGGCGATTTCCTTGAAGTCCTCCATATGCTCGCAGAGGACGGGCTCTTCTATGAACATCGGGTCAAACTGCTCCAGCTTCTTCGCAAGCACCTTCGCCATCGGCTTGTGGACGCGGCCGTGGAAGTCGATTGCGATGCCGAAATACTTTCCGCATGCGTCGCGGATCTCCTGCACGCGCGAGAGGACGGCATCGACCTTGTCGTAGGTGTCGATCATCTGCAGCTCTTCCGTGGCGTTCATCTTGACGGCGGAGAAGCCGGCGTCCATCTTCTCCTTCGCCGCGCGGCCCGTGTCGCCGGGCCTGTCCCCGCCAATCCACGAATAGACCTTCATGTTGTCGCGGCACCTGCCGCCCATTAGCTCGTAGCACGGCGCGTTGAAGACCTTGCCCTTGATGTCCCAGAGCGCCTGGTCGATGCCCGAGAGGGCGCTCATGAGGACGCCGCCGCCGCGGTAGAAGCCGGCGCGGTAGATGGTCTCCCAGAAGTCCTCGATGCGCGAGGGATCCTTGCCGATCAGGTAGTCGCGGTATTCCTCGACGCAGGCGAGCACCGCTTTCGCGTGGCCCTCCAGAACGGCCTCGCCCCAACCGGTCAAGCCGCTGTCGGTTACGATCTCGACGAACCCCCAGCGCGGGCGGACGAAATACACGTTTACTGCTGATATCTTCATGTCGCTCTTTTCCTTCTTTCTTTCTGGCTTTCCAAGATTACAAGACTCGGCGTCACGCCAATGACGCGCTTGAACGCTACCGCCATGTGCTGCGGCGACGAAAACCGCCATTTTATCGAGACGCTCTTGATGCTGCCCCTGCACGCCTTCAAGTCGGCGTAGGCGTGGCGCACGCGCTGATCCACGAGATACGCATGGGGCGTAAGCCCCGTCATGCGCTTGAACGCTTCGCTGAACGAGAACGACGAAAGCGACGCCTCTGCCGCGAGCGCGGCGACCGGGTACTCGTCCTCTGGATGCTCGGAGATGCGCTTTGCGATTTCCTTCACCTTCGCCGTCGGGCGGCACTTCGCGGAATGCGGCGCGTATGGAGACTCTATAAGCGCCAGCAAAAGCTCAAGCGCGGCGTTCCGCATCTCAAGGCGATGGACGACGGCATCCTCCGAATGGGCGTCGAACACGGAAAAAAGCCGGACAAACGCCGAGCGGAGGCGGTCAGTAGCATGGAACACGCGAAAAGGTATCTTCTTAAGCGCCGTGACGATGCATGAGCTTTCCGCCTCCGTAAGCCCGAGGATTCGCCCGCCCTTCGGCGGAAGGTCGATGAGTATCCTGTAGAGAGAAAGCCCCTTCGGGTTGTTGCGGCGGCGGTGCGGCTCGTCTGGGCGCGAAATGAAGACATGTCCGGGCAGGACAGGATACGCCAGGGCGTCGGTCTCGTAGATTACCTTCCCCTTCAGGCAAAGGCAAGCCTCCATCCGCCCCGAATGCACGTGCAGCGCGGCACCTGGGCGCACTGCGCCGAAGTTGCCAAACGCGAAGAGCGGAATGCAGTCGGCTCCGTGCGGACGCAAATCGACAATCCGCCAGTTGGGGCCGTCTTCGTAGAAGATCGGCTCGTCCTGGACGGCATTCATTCGCATCTGACCGGCTCCACTCTTCATTGCCTATGAAACCCTTCCCTCCCGGGCGGCGAAAACGGCGGCTCGACGCTCTTCTTCCGAAGCCAACGAGGCCGGAGTCAGAAGGGAAACGACGACTCCGGAAAAGAGCGCGATCGCCGTAGAGGGAATTGCAGGCCCGCCGAACGTCATCTTCACCCAGTCGGCGAAGGAAGGCACAAGCAGCACGGCAAGCCCGAAGAGAGTCCCCGAGACGACCGATGCATATGCCCCCTGCCAGGTCGAGCGCCTCCAGAAGCGGCCGAGGAGCATCGTGACGCCCACGCCGGGCAGGAGAGAGCCTACGACCTTCTGGAAATAGGCGATGACGTCGCCCACGAAAAGCGTTATGACGAATGCGATGGCAAGCGCGACGACGAGGGCTATGCGGCTCGCAAGCGCGTAGTTTTTTTCGGCGATGCGCCGCCCGGTGAGCGACGGTATGACGTCCGTGAGGAGGATGGTCACTCCCGAAATCGCGTCAGAGCCGCCGGAGCTCATCGTCGCCGACATCCCGCAAATTAGGAACATGAGGCCGATGGCGGGGCCGAGGACGTGCGTCGCCATATACGAAAACGCATAGTCGCCGGATTCAAGCGTGTGGCCATTCTTGACCATGATCGCGTATGCGCTCATGCCGATGAGGGCCGTGACGAAGCTCCAGAGGAACATCATTCCGCTCTGCCCGAGGAACGCGCGCCGCGCCACCTTCTCGTCACGTGAAGTGTAGATGCGCGTACGGTACGTTGGAGTCCCCAGGACGCCCATCACCGTGGAAAAGACGAGGGCGACCGCGGCAAGGACTCCATAGCTGCCAAGCCCGTAGAAGCCCATCGCCCCTGGCTTTCCGGCCGCGGCGAACGTCTGCGAAATCGCCTCGTAGCCGCCTGCGAGCGGAAGCGCCTTTATCGCGATGAACGAAAAGCCGCCGATTATGGCGCAGAACTGGATGACGTCGGCCTTGACGACCGCCACGTAGCCGCCGACGAACACATACGCGCCGAAGCCGCACACGGTTATGAGCTTGCACCACGTCGGGTCTATGCCGAGGA
>Ga0310690_10008814_pt1 | contig 12733 bp, 5 predicted proteins | sample AusTroGonzalo_MG_2_FD_207661 | JGI IMG/M metagenome (GOLD analysis project Ga0310690, IMG submission 207661) | Bovine rumen microbial communities from tropical cattle in Woodstock, Queensland, Australia - Gonzalo_04 (v2) (version 2) | ecosystem: Host-associated > Mammals > Digestive system >...
TTGATGAAGTTGATGCTGTATCCTTCCTCCAGCATCCTCATGTACTTCATCCGTTCTTTGTAATTGTGTCTTTTTCGCATAAAAAACCCCGAAAGTTTTTTGTCCAACTTTCGGGGTTCATGACACACTCCCGCCTTTTTTTCGTTACATCATAGAAACTTTACTTTCCAAAGATGCTGCCAAGGCCACCGAGAATGCTACCGAGGCCGCCCGAGTTGTTGTTGCCACCCTGTTGGGCACCACCCAGCAAAGCGCCGAGCAATCCGCCTAGGCCAGCAGCACCCGAGCTGCCGTTTTGTTTGCCCAGGATGGCGAGGAGACTCGGGGCGATGGAGGCCAAAATCTTACTAACGATGCCCGACGACACACCTGTGTTCTTCGAGATGCCGCTCAGCACCGACGAGAGGTTGCCACCGAAGATGTGGCTCAGGATCTTGTTACCATCGGTCAGGTCGGTGATCTTCAAGTTGTTGATGAGGTTGCCTGCGCTGCCGGCATGGTCGCCCAAGGCCTTGGCCAGGGCTTCGGCGCCGCCAGGAGTGGAGGCGTTCTTTTGCATGGCGCCCAGTAAGGAGGGCAATGCGCTGGTGATGACCGAAGACACTTGATTCGGGTCGACATTCAGGTTTTGTGAAACGGCGTTGACGGCATCGTTGCCCGTCAATGCGCCTAAGATGTTGGTTAAGTCCATATGTTCGTGTTTTAGGGGTTGAATAATACGTTTCTTGGACTGCAAATGTAGCAAAGAATCGACAAAAACAAGAACAAAAACGTTAATTTTATGGTTCCTGAATCGGCAAGTCGACCCACAGCGTGTCGACAGCCCTGCCTGCCACGATGCCGAAGCCGTTGGTGATATTGGAATAGGTGTGGATAGGCTCGGCCCAAAGCAGCATGGACTCGTCGCCCTGGTTGCAGGTGCTCAGGTAGTTGTAGTATTCTTTGGAGAGGTGTTCCACTATGAAAGGCACGCGGAAGAAGTCGGGGTCGAACTCCTCGGCCAATTCGCAATCAAACCAGACTTTCACTTTCAAACGATAGGAATTGCCGTCAAACAGGATGTCGGTAAACACGCCTTCGGGGCGAGTGTCAAGATCGCTGGCATCGAAAAAATCGTTCTCCATCATTCCGGTTTCAAAGATGGGGTCGTCGTAGTCGAAGCTGATGTGACGTCGGTTATCACCAACGGACATGGTGCTGTTTCTGCTTGTGATGAGCCTGAAACAGTTGGTCTTCCCCGGGTTGGGATCGGTGATGGTGAAGGTCAGGTTCAGATACCCTCCAATATCCAAAATACTACTGTCTGTTTCGTATTCTTGGGTGTCGTAGTTGAAGTGATAAATATACCCTGAGTTCCATTCGGTCACTTCCACCTCCATTTGGCAATCCACGGCTTTGGGCAGTGCGTTTGTCGTGCCTTCCACGTCCTCGAAACCGTTGGCCGACGCGGTGATTCTGACGATGTCGCCTTCTTGTGGACGGTAGTCGCTATAGAAAATCGGGAAAAGCTGATAGTCATAAGGCCAGTACATTTCCCAGATGGTGTCAAACCCTGGCGTCATCTCACCGATGTGGTTGCCGTTCACGTAAAGCGATGCCACGAGGTCGTCGGGAGCTTGGGTGTCTTCGTTGATGTCCAAGAAGAAGTAACTCTTGCTGAAATGGGCCTTGACTGGTTCGCCAGTCGCCACGATGCTGTTGATGACCAGTCTGGGGTCGGACTGCTCGCCGTTGAATTCGATCTCTTTTTCACATGAGCTCAGTAGAGCTAGACTTATCAATAAAAACAATACTCTTTTCATGGCTTAGAATTTAAAACTATAACTCAACGACGGGATAATCGGGAAGATACTTGCCTGCATCAGGACTTTCTTCTCTTGTCCATTTTGGTCGATCCCGTAACTTGTGTAGACGATAAAGGGATTGTTGTGGTTGTAGGCGTTGTAGACGCTGAGGTTCCAGGTGCGGATGCCGTGTTTTTTCTGTTTGTGGAAGTTCAGGCTGAGGTCGAGGCGATGGTAGTTGCCCAAGCGGAAGTTGTTGCGTTCTAAGGCGTTGATGGTGGGGATATAGCCCCATTCGTCGACCAGACCCTCATAGATCTGTGTACCAAGCGTGCCGCAGTTGCCGCTGCTGAAGACCCAGGTGCCGCTCATGTCGAAACGGTCGTTGAACTTATGCTGCACGGTGATGCTGAGGTCGTGGCGACGGTCGTACTTGGCGGGGAACACCCTGCCTTCGTTGATCTCCATGCCCTCGCGGTCGAACTGCCTGTTGGAGTGCGCCCAAGTGTAACCGATCCAACCCGTGGTCTTGCCAAACGAGCGTTGCACTAGGAACTCCACGCCATAGGCCCAGCCTCTACCCATGCAGACCTTGTTCTCCCAAGTGTCGGAAGAGCCGAAGAACGAGGCACCGTCCTTATATTCCAAGAGGTTGTCCATCTTCTTGTAGTAGCCCTCGATGGAGATGTCGAACAGGTGCGGCAGCTCGTAGAAAGCACCCAATGACACTTGATGGGCGTTCATCGGGACGATCTTCGAGGTGGAGGGCACCCAGAGGTCGGTGGGTAGGCTGAGGCTGCTGTTGGAGAGCAGGTGAACGTATTGTGTCATGTAGGCATAGCCCGCCTTGAGCGAGAGATTGGAGGCCAACATCACGCTGGCGCTGAGTCGCGGCTGTAGGCTCTGATAAGTCTTGCCCTCAACGGTGAAAGTGGAGTAGTGCAAGCCCGCATTGACGCGGAAGATATCGCCGAAGGTCATATTGTCCTCGGCATAGAGGGCTGTCTCGTGGGCGAAGACGTTCGACGCACCGATGACGGTGTCAATCTCGACCTCGTTACCTTCAATCATCTTGGCCGACTGCACCTCGGGGCGGAACATGTGATAGGTATAGCTGCCGCCGAAGCGAATCTCATGGTTGGGCCGGGGCGTGTAGTCGAAGTCGACTTTGGCGGTCAGGTCGTTGATGCCCGACTTATAGGCCATATTGAATTCATTGCTGATGGTAGTGTTGTAGGCCTGATATTCCACCTCATCGGTGAGTTCCATGCCGAGGTTGTGGCGGTATTGCGTGTAGTTGACTGAGGCGTCCATGAAGAGTTGCTGCGACATGACGTGGTTCCATCGCAGTGCTGCCACTTTGTTGCCCCATTTCCAGTTAAGGCCCATGTTGTCGGTATATTGGATACCATCGTAGGAATAGTCCCTGTATCTTACTCCGAAATAGACGGCATCGTCGCCCGAATAGAAACTCAAGTAAAGGCGGTCCCTGTCGGAAATCTTCCAGTTGAGTTTGCCGTTGAAGTCATAGAAGTAATAGCCTGCGCTCAGTTTGCCCATGTCGGGATCTTGCCGACGGGCCATCCACAGGGCAGGCTTCAGCAGCAAGTCGCTGTAGGTGCGGCGGAACGAGAGGTTGAACGACAGTTTATCTTTCACGATGGGGCCTTCGAAGTTGAGCTTCGACGAAATCAGTCCCACGCTGACGTTGCCATGGTATTGCTGCATGTCGCCTTCCTTCATGCGGATGTCGACTACCGACGAGAGGCGGCCTCCGAAGTGTGCGGGGAAGCTGCCTTTATATAGAGTAACGTTTTTCAAGGCGTCAGGGTTGAAGACGGAGAAGAAGCCCAAGGCATGGTTGACATTATAGACCGGCACGCCGTCGAGGAGCAGCAGGTTCTCGTCGGGACCGCCGCCGCGCACGTACATGCCCGCCGAGCCTTCCGAGCCGTTCTGCACGCCGGGCAGCAGCTGTATGGCTTTCAGCACGTCGGCCTCGCCGAAGAGGGTGGGGATGCTCTTGATCTGTTGCACGGGCAGTTCCACCACGCTCATCTGCGGACTGCGGGCACTCACCGTGGCGCGTGCGGCCTCCACCACTACCTCGTCCAAGGTCGTGTTGGTCTCGAGCGAGAAGTTAAGGCTGATGTTTTCGGTCAGGTCGAGGGCCTTGTTCTGCTGGGTGTAGCCCACATACGAGACTTGTAGGTCTACTTGGCCTTGGTCGAGGGTGAGGGTGTAGAATCCGTAACTGTTTGTGGCACAGCCCTTCCCTGAATTTTTGTCAAAAATGGTTGCCCCGATGAGGGTCTCCCTGCTGGCGGCGTCCATCACGTAGCCGCTGATGGTGCGTTTCTGCGCAAATGACGGCAGACAGGCCAGCATCATGCCGAGGATGAGGAGGCGACGGAGAATAGAATAATGGTGTTTCATAAAACAACTTTGTTGAGAGTCTCTCTATGCCGCATTAACGGCGTGATTAGGGTTTTATTGCAGAAACGGATGTGGGTTTTATTGTTATTTTTTGCAAAACAAATATTTCATCAACATGTTTTTTTTAATCATCGAAAACAGAAAATGTAGGGAATCCCTTTATTTTTCTCATAATTTTGGATTATTTTTCCAACCATGTACGTATTTTTACTATCTTTGCGCGCTTTACCTAGTTATATTTTAAAAAAAGAAAATAACATTCAATATAAACCAATGAAAACCAAACAATTACTATTATTATCCCTTCTTGCAGCACTGTTTTTCCCGATGGCAGTGAATGCCCAGGAAACGTTTACCGTGTACAACAGCGGCACGACGACTAACGCCACCATTCCCTTCTCGGGTGCCAATGCCAAGTATCAGCAACGGAACCAAATGATTTACTATGCTGATCTACTATCGAGCATAAGTGGCAAAGACCTCACCGCCATGACGTTTTACATTTCTGGCTCTCCCACTGGCGACCTCGGCAACTGGGTGGTTTCTTTGGCCGAAACAACAGCGGCCAATTTTAATTCGGGTGCCAGTTTCAATACCACTCCATTGACTCAGGTTTATTCTGGTCCGATGGTTTTCAACTCCAATAGGACTCAGATGACGGTTTACTTTGACCAAAGTTTCCATTACAACGGAGGCAACCTCTTGGTGCAATTCAGCAACCCCGACCCTGTAAACTCTCAAACGGCGAATAGTGCATATAATTTCTATAGTAGCGCACAGTTGACTACCAGTCAAAAACAATCGTATGCCTACAAAAATTTCTCGAGTGGTGCGGTCGTCAATGAGCAAAAAAGATATTTGCCAAGAGTGACCTTTACCTACGACAGCGAAAACACCAATCCCAAGCCGACGGATCTCACTGTCAACCATACAGACGGTGCTTCCACTGCCGAGTTGAGTTGGACCAGCACTGCCTCGGCATGGAACGTCGATGTGAACGGTACCGTGACCACCGTCACCAGCAACCAATTCACCTTGACGGGACTTGTAATGGAAACGCCTTGTGTCATCAAGGTGCAGGCCGACTTTGGCGGTGGCGAGACAAGTGATTGGGCCACTATGGCTTTCACGCCTACTAACATCACCATGGTTGGCTCGGGTACGGCCACCAACAATTGCTTCCCGACCTACGGAGGCGACAAATACTCTCTGACGGAGCAAATCTTTACCCCAGAAGAACTCGGAGGTCCTGGACTCATCACAGGCCTTGATTTTTACAATACCACATCAGGTGCCACTACACGTAAGCTTCTTATTTACATGCTTTACACGGAGAAGGATTGTTTTGAGAGTGGGACTGACTGGGTTCAAGTTACTTCGAGCGATTTGGTGTACACTGGTGCAAGTAATGCCACCATTCTTTCCACCAACGGTTGGTCCCACATCAACTTAACCACCCCCTTTGACTACGACGGCGGCAGCAATGTCCTCATTGTGATTGACGACAACACGGGCAATTATAACGATGGCGCCAAGAGTTACAGAAGTTTCACCACCACTCAACGACAAGCCATATATCAACATGCCGACGACACGAACCTTAACCCGACATCAGCGACTTTTGCTGCTAGTGGTACTCTCTCAACGTCCAAATGTCAGATTCGCGTTCACAAAGGCAATGCGCCTACCTGCCCGAAGCCTATCAACCTTGCTGTTAACCACGCTAATGGTGCCACTACGGCTTTGGTGACCTGGACCAGCGATGCTTCGGAGTTCAACATCGACATTGATGGCACGGTGACCCATGTCTATGACAACCAATACACCATGACCAACCTTGTGATGAACACGACCCACACCATCAAAGTGCAGGCCGATTGTGGTGGCGGCGACCTCAGCGACTGGAGCAGAACCTACACCTTCATTCCAACCAACGTGGCCGTTCTGGGCGAAGGCACGACCACATGCACTGATCTTCCCACTAACACCTTTTACAAATACTCGCTGACCTATCAGATTCTAACCCCAGCAGAGCTTGGTAGCCCTGCTCCTATTACGGGCATAGAATTCTATAACAATTCAGCGAATACGTCCGCGCGTACCTTTGTTATCTATATGTTGAATACCGACAAGGATAGCTTTACAAATGGTGAAGACTATGTTAGAGTGACATCAAGCAACAAAGTGTTTGGCAGCACAGGCGTAACCTTTGCGGCAAATGGTTGGACGCGCATCAACTTCACCACCCCCTTCGACTATGACGGAAGCAGCAATGTGCTTCTTGTCGTTGACGACAACAAGGGAAGCTACGTTCAAGACGTAGGATATATACCTTTCCGTTCATACACAGCAAGCGCCAACCAGTCTCTTTATTTCCGTGCTGATGACACCAACTACGACCCGACGAAAGCCACTGGTCAGACAACTACCCCGACAGGTGGCTCCATCACGAACACCAAGAGCCAGATGCGCATCATCAAAGGCAATGGACCTTCCTGCCTGAAGCCCATATACCTCACTGTTAGCCATGAAAATGGTGCCACTACCGCTCAAGTGAGTTGGGAAAGCGATGCCGAGGCATGGAACATCAGCGTGAACGGCACTGTGACGGCCATCACCGAAAATCCCTACACCTTGACCGACCTCAACATGGAAACGACCTACTCCATCAAGGTGCAGGCTGACTGCGGTGGTGGTGACGTTAGCGCTTGGAGCGACACTTACACCTTCAAACCGACCAACCTGAGTATAGCAGGAGAAGGCACAGCCAAAAATGGCTTCCTTCCCACTAACACCTATTATAAATATTCGCTTTCACAGCAGATCTTCACTCCTGAAGAAATCGGCGACCAAGCTGTTATCAAGGGTATAGACTTTTTCTATACCGATGAAGCCTCTTCCCGTACACTGCAAATCTATATGTTGAACACCGACAAGGACAGCTTTGACAATGCGAACGATTGGACGCAAGTCACCACAAGCAATCGCGTGTTTAGCGGCACCGTGAACTTTGTCCAAAACGACTGGACCTACATCCCCTTCAGCACCACCTTCGACTATGATGCTGGAAGCAATGTGCTCCTCATCGTTGACGACAATACGGGCAGTTTTGCGGTAAACTCTCAAACCTACTTCCGTTCTTATACCACAACGGAACGCCAAGCCATCTATTTCAGTGATGACGAGAAAAACCTCGACCCGACCTCTACATCACTAACCGCGGCAACATCTACCCTTAACCCAGACAATGCTGGCACCATCACGACCACCAAGAGCCAGGTGCGCTTCCATAAGGGTAATGCGCCTACTTGTCCGAAGCCCATACACGTTGCTGTGAATTACAACGGCGGTCAAACGGCCGAAGTGACATGGGAAAGCGATGCCGAGTCGTTCGATATCATGCGGGGCACTACCACCGTGGCCACGGGTGTCACAGGAAACTCCTATACCTTGACCAACCTGAGCCTTGGCACTACCTATAACGTAAAAGTACGCGCCAACTGTGGTGGCGGCGACCTCAGCGAATGGACCAATCCCGTCTCCTTCACGGTGGACCAATATGCCAGCATGTGTGATATTCACTACACCCTCACCGATAGTTACAACGATGGTTGGTTCGACAATTCCGCAACCCCGAAACAGCACAAACTGCTTGTGAGAAGAGGCACTACCACGCTTTACACTTTGACAATGGCAGCAGGAGAAAGTCCTAAGACGGGTACCCTTCACATCCAAGACGACATTGACATCAATTTCTATTGGCAAAAAGGAGGCGCGGACTATAACGAGGAATGCGGATTTGTGTTCACCGATGCCTACGGCAAATTAATCTTCCAAGGTCACGGCTATGACGGCAGCGGACAGATGGGTACCTACCACATGAACTGCAACGAAGTCACTTACACCTTGGACATCGACGGCTATGGCGATGGCGACGGCAGATGGTATCTCATCGCTTCGCCGGTGGATTTCGCCCTTCCCGAGAATATTGACGGCTGCATCGACGAAGAGAACGAAGAAGACTATGACCTCTACTACTTCGACCAGACCCAAGAGTTGGAATGGCGCAACTACAAAGCCGAACCTTTCCATTTGGAATCCGGCAAGGGCTACCTCTACGCCAACAAGCATGACGTTACCCTTACCTTCACGGGGCTGGCTATTGAGAGTGATGGCGACGTGGCGTTGACCTATAGCGATGCAAACTCTGATGCTATCATGCAAGGCTTGAACCTTGTTGGCAACCCCTTCACTGTACCAGCTTGGCCCAGCCTTGATTGGTATTGGATGAACGATGAGGGAACGGAAATAATCTATTCAGACTGGACGGATCCTGTTGCACCTATGCAAGGCATTTTTGTCTATACTACTACAAACACGGAAATGACCTTCTACCCGGTAAGATCAAAAGGTGAAAATTGCACCGTGGCTGGCCTGTCACTTAACCTTAGCCATGCTTCTACAGGTTCAACACCCCTTGGCATCATCGACCGTGCCATGGTTCGCTTCGGCGAAGGCAGCCCATTACCCAAATTCCAGCTTAACCCGAACCACACGAAGATCTACATTCCGCAGAGTGGCAAGGATTACGCCATGGTGCACAGCGAGGGTATGGGTGAGTTGCCTGTTTGCTTTAAGGCTGAGAGGAACGGCTCATACACTCTGAGTGTCAATGACCATGAAGTGACATTCGGCTACTTACACCTTATAGATAATATGACGGGTGCCGACATCGACCTGCTTCGTACTCCGAGTTACAGTTTCGAGGCCCACACCACTGACTATGCTTATCGTTTCAAGCTGGTGTTCATCTGCGACGATGCCAATGTTGATGATGAGAGCTTTGCCTTCTTCAGCAACGGTAGCTTCCTCATTAGCAACAATGGCGAAGCTACACTTCAGGTCATCGATGTGATGGGACGCATCATGAGCAGCGAAAGCTTTTCAGGGAACACCAGTGTCAACATTGACGCCGCACCAGGTGTGTATGTGTTGCGTCTCATCAGCGGAGAAAACGTGAGAACACAAAAGGTGGTAGTGAGATAATAAGTGAATAAATAAATACTACATACAATGAAAAAACTGGCATTGACAACAGCAATCATTCTTGGACTGAGCTTGGCTTCTTTCGCCCAAGGCGGCTTCTTCCAACGTGGTCACGACGTGGACGACAGCAGGGCTAACAACCGTACTGTCACCGGCGGTCTCGTCCAGTTGCCCGACGACCACGGCATTGGCAACAATCAGGATGCTCCTCTTGGCTCGGGCATAGCCCTGCTGATAACTCTCAGCGGCGCCTACTTCGTTAGCAAGAAACGCAGTGAAGAATAATCTTCGACGAATAAAACTACTCTGAGTACCTATTGACTATTCAATGAGACCAATTCAAAATAGAGATGTGCCGAGAAACCGCTTTCTCAAGTGGCTTTTGGTCGTGTTGATGGTCGTACTCATCCCTACAAAGCACTTTGGACAGACCCCTTATCGACAATATGCTGACAATGGTGTCTTGCTTAATTTCTTTGAAATCGAAAACGTCGATTATAGGATATACCTATTGTATAATATAGAGCACGCCGACCAGTTCTCATTGATTCCAGAGCATGAGAGTGGGCTATTTGTGGTGAATCCTAGCGAAGATCGTTTCGAGGGTGACTTCTTTAACGCCTTTGAAACGTTCTATAACGACATTTACTATAATTTCGAGCTGATGGACAAGGCGGATATTTATCCGTTGATGCCACAATGGAAAGAGAACGTCACGGCACGATACCTTGCCTCTATTACCTTGGATATTATGCTCGACAGGTCTATGAGATCTCAAAACACCTGTCTGACCGCCGATTGCTTCCTCACCTCACAAACCTTTACCTACCAGCCCACTACAGGAGGCCAGTTGTGCGAGGGTATTCCTGGCACAGGATGCATTTACTCCACTGATGACCCCAGATGGTTCTATATGAGAATCCATGACCCAGGGCAGTTCATCATCTACATGTCGGCCACCAATAACAGGGATATCGACTTTGTCGTTTGGGGTCCCTTCTCCAGTCCAACGGCACCTTGTACTTCGCAGTTAACGAATAACAATATCATCGACTGCTGCTACTCCTCCAGCAATGTGGAGCGGGCCTATTTTGGGTATCCGGAGGGTCAGCATAATCACGATACTGGTCACGGCACCATCCACGAGCATACCCCCCAAGCGGGTGAGTATTACATCATGCTCATCACCAACTATTCGAATAACAACTGTACCATCACAGTCAGGAAACAAGCCAATTCTGGTCCAGGTACTACCGATTGCCAAATAGAATCTCCTGTAATTGGTTGTACTGAGACACAACAGTCTACCACTTTCGTCGATTGCGAGTATTGTGTAGGTGATGTTATTCGTCTGTACTGCGAACCCGTGCAAGGAGCCACTTATTATTGGGAAGGGCCTTTAAATGGTAATCCTCTTGGATGGCATGCCTCTGGAAATAGAGCTGCTCGTGGAGGCTGCAGAATGGATTATGCCGGCACCTACTACTGTACCATTACAGTCAACGGGCAGACAGCCGTTTCGCAAATGGAGGTGACTGTCAATCCTGCACCAACAGCCAACTTCACCTTTACTGATCATGTTTGTGCCGGTGATCCCGTCAGTTTTACCAGTACCTCGACAACCAACCCTTCGGGATACACCATCAGTGATTACTCTTGGAACTTCGGTGACGGAGGAACCAGCAACTTACAGAATCCGACCCACATCTATACTTCGGCTGGCACTTACCAGGTGACGCTGACTGTGTCGAATGGCCCCGCTCAAGGTACAACACATAAATGTGTATCCGAGATTACACAGACGGTAACTATTGATGCATGTAATGTCACCCCTGTTGTTGACAACACTGGCCCTTACTGCGTTGGTGAAACCATCTATCTGACTTGCCAGACCATATCTGGAGCCACCTATTCTTGGACAGGCCCTAATGGATTTACTTCCAGCCAACAGAACCCCACACGCCCCAACTGTACGATGGCGATGGCAGGTGCTTATACTTGTACCGTCACAGTCAACGGGCATACTGGTAGCGCAACAACTCAGGTTGTCATCTATCCATCGCCGACCGCCAATTTCACCTTCACCGAGGTTTGTGTTGGCAACCCCACGACGTTCACCAGCACCTCAACGACCAACCCATCAGGGCAGCAAATCCAGAGCTACACTTGGAACTTCGGCGATGGGCAGTCAGGTAGCGGGCAGACAGTAACGCACACCTATGCTACGGCTGGCACTTACCAGGTGACGCTCACTGTCTCGACAGGCAACGGACATTGTACCGACCAAATCACAAAGACCGTACATGTTTATTCTGGCTATTCTGGAACAATCACCGATACCGCTTGTGACAGCTATGTTTGGAATGGTCAGACCTATACCCAAAGCGGCACCTACACTTACAATGGGCAGACTTCACATGGCTGCGACTCCATTGTGACGCTGTATTTGACAGTGAACCACAGCGACACGGTATGGGATTCTCACACGGCATGCGACAGCTATGTGTGGCATGGCGTGACATATAACACGAGTGGCACATACTATTATCTGGATGGCACGAATGCCTCGGGTTGTCCTCACTGGCAGGCGCTAGTGTTGACGGTGAACCAAAGCAGCACGGGCATAGACACTCAGGTGGCGTGCGACAGCTATACGTGGATTAACGGAGTGACGTACACGTCGAGCACGAACACCCCGACATATACGCTGACGAATTCCGTAGGCTGTGACTCTATTGTGACGCTGCACCTTACGGTGAACCATAGCGACACGACATGGTATTATCAAACAGCATGCGACAGCTATGTGTGGCATGGTGTGACATATAACACGAGCGGCACATACTATTATCTGGATGGCACGAATGCCTCGGGTTGTCCTCACTGGCAGGCGCTAGTGTTGACGGTGAACCAAAGCAGCACGGGCATAGACACTCAGGTGGCGTGCGACAGCTATACGTGGATTAATGGAGTGACGTACACGTCAAGCACGAACACCCCGACATATACGTTGACGAATTCCGTAGGCTGTGACTCTATTGTGACACTGCATTTGACGATTAACTACGGGACGCACAACTCGTATTCTGAGACGGCATGTGAGAGTTTCACCTGGACGTCGGGCAACGGCCAGACATACACTCAGAGCGGCACGTACACGTACTCGTACAACAACAGTTCCGGCTGTCCGAGCGTAGACACGCTGCATTTGACGATCAACTACGGTACACACAACGTGTTTACGGTGACCGAGTGCGAGAGCTACACATGGTGGTTGGGCAACGGCCAGACGTACACGCAGAGCGGGACGTACACGCACTCGTACACGAACGAGGCGGGGTGTCCGAGCGTAGACACGCTGCATTTGACGATCAACTACGGTACACACAACGTGTTTACGGTGACCGAGTGCGAGAGCTACACATGGTGGTTGGGCAACGGCCAGACGTACACGCAGAGCGGGACGT
>Ga0310690_10008815_pt1 | contig 12731 bp, 11 predicted proteins | sample AusTroGonzalo_MG_2_FD_207661 | JGI IMG/M metagenome (GOLD analysis project Ga0310690, IMG submission 207661) | Bovine rumen microbial communities from tropical cattle in Woodstock, Queensland, Australia - Gonzalo_04 (v2) (version 2) | ecosystem: Host-associated > Mammals > Digestive system >...
ATTATGGATTTATTGATTCCAAGTACTGGCCTGTTGTTCTGGATGGCGCTGACGTTTCTTGTCGTGCTGTTCATCCTTTGGAAGTTTGGGTTCCCCATCATCACGAATATGGTGAAGGAGCGCAAGGCTTTCATTGATGACTCGCTGCGCAAGGCTCACGAGGCGAATGAGCGGCTGGCCAATATTCAGAAAGAAGGTGAATCCATCCTACAGGAGGCTCGCGCCCAGCAGGCTCAGATTCTGAAAGAGGCTGCAGAGACACGCGAGGCCATCGTAGCACAAGCCCAGGCAAAAGCCCGCGAGGAAGGCGCACGACTGCTTACCGACGCCAAGTTGGAGATTGAGCAGGAGAAGAAGGCCGCCATCGCCGATATCCGCAGGCAGGTGGCTACGCTGAGTGTCGAGATTGCCGAGAAGGTGCTTCGTCAGAACCTTCAGGGCGACAAGGCGCAGATGGATCTCATCGACCGTATGCTGGATGATGTCAATAAAAAGTAACCCGTTGATTTTTAATCTTTAAACTTTAAACATTCAACTTTAATCTTTATGGATATAGGAATCATTTCGGTACGTTACGCCAGGGCGCTGCTGAAGAGTGCCATTGACGCCAAGCTCGACGGGCAGGTGTATCAGGAGATGCAACTGCTGGCCAAGAGCTACGTCGAGGTGCCTGAGCTGCGCCACACGATAGACAACCCCATGCTGGCCAAGGAGAAGAAGGAGATGCTGCTCCTGACTGCCATCGGCGGCGATGGGGCATCGGCATTGAGCAAGGCCTTCGTGGCCTTGGTGCTGAAGGAAGACCGCGAGAACATGATACAGTTCATGGCCAACTCCTACGTCACCCTCTATCGCCAGCAGAAGAACATCATCCGTGGAAAACTGACCACCGCCGTGGCCGTCGCTCCTGCCACCGAGCAGAAGATGCGCCAGATGGTGGAAAGCAAGACTCAGGGAACTGTAGAGTTTGAGACTGAGGTGAATCCCGACATCATCGGCGGCTTCATCCTCGAATACGACACGTATCGCATGGATGCCAGCGTGAAGTCTCAGCTCAACAACATTCTAAACTCCCTTAAAAAGTAATCATGCATTAAGCATTAAGAATTAAGCATTGAATATATGTCAGATAAGATTAAACCAAGCGAAGTCAGTCAGGTGTTGCTCGACCAGCTGAAGGGTATCAGCGATGCTCAGCAGTTCGACGAGGTGGGTACCGTGCTCACCGTCAGCGACGGCGTGGCTCGCATCTATGGCCTGCGCAATGCCGAGGCCAACGAGCTGCTGGAGTTTGAGAACGGCACGATGGCCATCGTGATGAACCTGGAGGAAGACAACGTGGGCTGCGTGCTGCTCGGTACGACGTCGGGCATCAAGGAGGGCATGGTGGTGAAGCGCACTCGCCGCATCGCCAGCATCCGCGTGAACGACAACATGCTGGGACGCGTGATCAATCCGCTGGGACAGGCCATCGACGGCAAGGGCGACATCGACCTCACGGGTGCTTTCGAGATGCCCCTCGACCGCAAGGCACCGGGCGTGATCTATCGTCAGCCTGTGAAGGAACCGCTGCAGACCGGCTTGAAGGCTGTCGACTCGATGATCCCCATCGGACGCGGACAGCGCGAGCTCATCATCGGCGACCGTCAGACAGGCAAGACTGCCATCGCCGTTGATACCATCATCAATCAGAAAAGTTTCTACGAGGCAGGCAAGCCCGTCTATTGTATCTATGTGGCTATCGGCCAGAAGGCTTCAACGGTGGCTGCTCTTGTGCAGACCCTGAAGGAGCACGGCGCTCTGCCTTACACCATCATCGTGGCTGCTACGGCTGCCGATCCTGCTGCCATGCAGTATTATGCACCCTTCGCAGGTGCTGCCATCGGCGAGTATTTCCGTGACCGTGGCTTCGCTGCCCTCGTGGTCTACGACGACCTGTCGAAGCAGGCTGTGGCCTATCGTGAGGTGTCGCTGATCCTGCGTCGTCCCTCTGGTCGTGAGGCCTATCCTGGTGACGTGTTCTACCTGCACAGCCGCTTGTTGGAGCGCGCTGCCAAGATGAACGAGCAGCAGGAGGTGGCCGAGCAGATGAACGACCTGCCCGAATGCATGAAGGGTCATGTGAAGGGTGGCGGCTCATTGACCGCTCTGCCCATCATCGAGACGCAGGCAGGCGACGTGTCGGCCTACATCCCCACCAACGTGATCTCTATTACCGACGGTCAGATATTCTTGGAGTCAGACCTCTTCAACCAGGGCTTCCGTCCTGCCATCAACGTAGGTATCTCCGTGAGCCGTGTAGGTGGCTCGGCACAGATTAAGTCGATGAAGAAGGTGGCCGGTACGCTGAAGATCGACCAAGCACAGTATCGTGAGCTCGAGGCCTTCTCGAAGTTCTCGAGTGATATGGATGCTGTGACGGCTATGACGCTCGACCGCGGCCGTAAGAACAACCAGCTGCTCATCCAGCCACAGTACAGCCCGATGCCCGTTGGCGAGCAGGTGGCCATCCTCTATTGCGGTGTGCACGGATTGATGCGCGAGGTGCCCATCGACAAGGTGCGTGAGTGTCAGAATCAGTTCCTCGACAAGCTGCGCAACACGGCACCTGAGGTCATCGAGACGCTGGGCGCCGGCAAGATTGACGACGAGACGACCGGCAAGATTGAGGCCGTCATGGCTGACATCGCCGCCACGTATAAAGCCTAATAGCTTATGCCATCATTAAAGGAAATCAAAGGCCGCATTGCCTCGGTTAACTCGACGCGCAAGATTACCTCTGCCATGAAGATGGTGGCGTCGTCGAAGCTGCACCATGCTCAGGTGGCTATCCAGAACATGCTGCCCTACGAGACGCTGTTGGAGCACATCCTGAAGAGCTTCCTCGCTGCCGAGGCAGAGGCACAGTCGATCTACGACCAGGAGCGGCCCGTCAAGCGTGCTGCCCTGGTGGTCATTTCCAGCAACTCGTCGCTCTGCGGCGGCTTCAATGCCAACGTTATCAAGATGATGCAGCAGACGGTGAACGCCTACGTCGAGAAGCTTGGCGCTGACAACGTGGAGGTTTATCCCATCGGCCGCAAGGTGACGGAGAAAGCCACAAAGCTGGGTTACAACGTGAAGACCATCGACGAAGCCTCCAATATGGTTGATCATCCCAGCGTGGCGCCTTGCATCGATCTGGCTATGACTCTTGGCAAACGCTTTGAGAAAGGCGAGATTGACAAGGTGGAGCTGATCTACCATCACTTCAAGAGTGCCGGTTCGCAGATTCTTACCCGTAAGACCTTCCTGCCCATCGACATCGAGACAGAGCTGGAGCGTGACCATGAGCGTGACCTCACCACCAATGTCGTGACGAAAAAGGCGCAGGACTATCTCAAGAAGAGAGGAGAGAGGAAAGAGGAAAAAGATGAGGAAGAGACGAAGCCGTTGAACGACAACTTCATCGTGGAGCCCGACATGGACTCTGTGCTGGCGCTGCTCATTCCTAAGCTGGCCCATCTGATGCTCTATACCGCCCTGCTCGACAGCGTCGCCTCGGAACATGCCGCCCGCATGGTGGCCATGCAGACCGCTACCGACAATGCCGATGAGCTGCTGCGTCAGCTAAACCTGCAATACAACAAAAGCCGCCAGCAGGCTATCACCAGCGAGCTGCTCGATATCGTAGGAGGCTCCGTCAACAACTAATGAATAGCTATGATTAGGAATACTCTTCTTGCGGCAGCCTTTATGACTGCCGCTTTTGTATATGCTCAGAACGGTCCGACGATGGGCTGGAGCTCGTGGAACACCTACGGCGTGAACATTAACGAGACGCTCATCAAGAACCAGGCCGCCGCTATGGTAAGCAAGGGCCTGCGCAGCGTGGGCTTCGACCACATCAACATTGACGACGGCTACTTTGGCGGGCGTGACGCTACCGACGGGCATCTGCTCATCCATCCCACGCGCTTTCCCAATGGACTGAAACCTGTAGTTGACTATATCCACTCGAAGGGTTTGAAGGCAGGCATCTACAGTGATGCTGGACGTAATACCTGTGGCAGTATGTTCAGTGGCGATGCCACTGGCAAGGGAGTAGGCCTCTACGAGCATGACCAGCAGGACTGTGACTATTTCTTCAAGGATTGTGGCTTCGACTTTATCAAGGTCGATTTTTGCGGCGGTTCCTACTATCACAATGAAGACCACCTCGTTCTCGACGAGCAGGAACGCTACACCGCCATCGCCCAGGCCATCAAGAACACAGGCCGTACTGATGTGCGTATGAACGCCTGTCGCTGGGCCTATCCTGGCACGTGGATTGACGACGCAGCCTTCTCATGGCGTACCACGGGAGATATCAACGCCAGCTGGGAATCGGTGAGGGACATTATCGCCGAGAATCTCTACCTGTCGGCCTATTGTAGCGAGGGCCACTATAACGATATGGACATGCTCGAGGTAGGACGCTCGCTCACCACAGAGGAAGACAAGACGCACTTTGGCATGTGGTGCATCATGAACTCGCCGCTGCTCATCGGCTGTGATCTCACCAACATCAAGCAGACCACGCTCAACCTACTGCGTAACAAAGAGCTCATCGCCCTCAATCAGGACACGCTCTATCAACAGGCCTATGTCGTGAAGTATGTCAATGGATGCTACATTCTCGTGAAAGACATAGAGAAGCTGTTTGGCACGAAGCGCGCCTTCGCCGTCTACAATCCCAACGACGATGCCAAGACTGTGCAGGTCAGTTTTACTGACTTGGATTTAGCTGGTGTAGTGAAGCTGCGTGACATTTTTCAGAGGAAAGACCTCGGCGAATTCACCGATGTTTACTCAGTAGACATACCTGCTCACGGCACACGCATCTATGTGGCTGAAGCCGAGACACGTATGGAGCGTACCCGCTATGAGGCAGAGACAGGCTATAACAGCGTTTATCAGGAAATTAAGAACAATCAGCAGGAAAAGACAGGCTCCTACTCAGCGTCCAGCAACTGCTCTGGCGGCTACAAGGCTGGCTGGTTAGGAGGCAGAGATGCAAACGACCTGCAATGGCGCAATGTCTACAGCTTCACGGGTGGCGAGTACAAGCTCACCATTGGCTATCTTTGTGGCGAGAATCGTAACATCACCGTCAGCGTCAACGGACAGAAGGTGAAGACCATTAGCTGCAACAGCGGTGGATATGACAGGGTAGGCAAGAAACAGCTGGATATACAGCTGAACGAGGGCATGAACACCATTCGCCTCTCTAATCCCTCCAACTGGATGCCCGACATTGACTACATTGAGCTGTCCTGCACCATGCCTTTAGCCATTGATGATGTAAAGAGACAGCCTGCATCAGATGATGTTCTTTACGACCTCCAGGGACGCAGGTCAACAACCACGTCCCACGGACTTTATATCAAAAACGGTAAAGTCATCGGACAATGAGCCATTAGGCCACAAAAAAAATCCGCAAACTCCATCAGGGGCTTGCGGATTCTTTATGTTGATTCCTTAGAATTCCACCAAGATGCGGAAAACCTTTCCAGGATTCTGGCTCCACCAGCGCATGGTGTCGAGGGCCTCTTCGGGTTTGACAACGCGGGTGATGAGAGCATCGGTAGGACAGTTGCCACGCTCCATATAGCGGATGACGGCGCGGAAATCCTGCGGCATAGCGTTGCGTGAGCCACGAATGTCCAGCTCTTTCTGCACGAAAAACTTCGTCTGCAGCGACACCTCGCTCTTGGCATAGCCAATGCAGGCCACACGACCTGTAAAGGCCACCTCGTTGATGGCCATCTGATACGTGGGCACACTGCCAACGGCCTCGATGACTACGTCAGGGCCAAAGCCACCGGTGAGGGCCTGCAGCTGCTCATGAGCGTTGGGCTGTAGGGTGTTGACAGCATAGGCTGCACCCATCTTCTTGGCTAAGGCCAGCTTCTCGTCGTCAATGTCAGCAGCGATAACGGTAGCACCACGGAGTGCTGAGCGCACGATGGCCCCCATACCCACCATGCCGCAACCAATAACCATCACGACATCACTGTCGGTGACCTGTGCGCGGCTAACGGCATGGAATCCCACGCTCATCGGCTCGATGAGGGCACTGTCGCGTGCTGACAAACTGCCAGCGGGAATAATCTTCTGCCAAGGTAGGACAATGAACTCGCGCATGGCGCCATTGCGTTGCACACCCAGTGTTTCATTATGTTCGCATGCATTAACGCGATTGTTGCGACAGGATGCACAGTTACCACAGTTAGTGTAGGGATTGACGGTGACCACCATGCCTGTCTTCAGTTCCTCGGGCACGCCTTCGCCTACGGCCTCGATGGTTGCTCCAATCTCGTGGCCAGGGATGACGGGATTCAGGGCCATACCGTTACGGCCCATAAAGGTGTTGATGTCAGAGCCGCAGAAACCCACGTAGCGCAGGCGTAGCAGTACCTCGCCATAACCGGGCGCCTGGGGCTTCTCCAGTTCAATGATGTTCAGCTCTTGGCTGTGTGTGATTTGAATTGCTTTCATTTATTTTGTTGTTTGTAAACGATACGTCCTAAAGCCATACATGAAGATGACGAAGAAGCAGATCAGCGGCAGGATGAAAGAGAAGTTGACGGCCGGCATACCCATGATGGTCTGCTGGTCAATGATTGCACCCTGCAACGGCGGCAGGATGGCGCCTCCAACGATAGACATCACGAGGAAGGCTGCGCCGAGATTGGTGTCAGGCGCCTCCACATTCTCAAGTGCAATGCCGTAGATGCTGGGGAACATGATAGACATAAACAGGCTGATGAGCACCAGCGAGTAAAGGCCGAACATGCCGTCGATGAAGATGGCGCCCATCGTGCATACCGATGCTCCCACAGCGAAGATGGCAAGGAGCAGGCGCGAATTAACGTACTTCATGATATAGGTACCCACGAAACGTCCCGTGAGATTCAGCGACATAGCCGCGATGTTGAACATCTGTGCCTTGGCCCATGAGATGCCCAGGCGCTCAGCATACTGAATAATAAAAGTCCAACACATGATCTGGGCACCTACGTAGAAGAACTGTGACGTGACGCCGAAGCGGTAGTTGTGGTTGTGCCACAGATTCGACAGCGTCTCCTTGACAGGACGTCGTACACCCAGGGCTTTCAGCTCCTCGCTTTCCGTCTTCGGCATTTTCTTAAACAGGAAAATGGCAAACACTACGAGCACAATCAGTCCGATGACGATGTAAGGAGTGCGGATGGCCGCAAGGTCGTGCACACGGATGTCGGCTTTCTCAGCTACACTCTTTGCAGCGAAAGTAAGCTCGCCTGCAATGTCGCGCTCATCGGAACGCAAGTTAGGCAACACGATGAGTGAGGCTACAGCCATGCCTGTGAGTGAGCCTACAGGATTGAAGGCCTGCGCCATGTTCAGTCGGCGGGTGCTGTTCTTCTTCTCTCCCAACGACAAGATAAACGGGTTGGCTGTGGTCTCGAGGAATGCCAGACCGAAGGTGAGAATATACAAGGCAAAGCAGAAGAACATGAAACTCTGCTGCTGTGCAGCCGGCATGGCCAGGAGGGCACCCGCTGCATAGAGCGCCAATCCGATGAGGATACCACTCTTGTAGCTATACTTGCGGATAAACAACGCAGCAGGGATAGCCATCGTGGCATAGCCACCATAGAAGGCAAACTGAATGAGCGATGCCTTGAAATTGCTCAACTCCATCACGGTGCGGAAGGCAGCCACCATGGGATTAGTGAAATCGTTGGCGAAACCCCACAAGGCAAACAGCGACGTCACAAGGATAAACGTCACAAGGTATTTCTTTGGAATCAGCTTCCCTTTTTCGTTTTTCTCTTCGGTACTCATATTAAATCTTATATTCGTGTTTTAAAGTAATTCAGCTTCGCTTTCTGAGGAGGGGTTGGTTTTACTCTGACATATTTTTAATGTATGGCAGCTCGGGCAAGTTCTTAAAACCATAGAAACGCTGGGCGTTGCCGCCGAGGAACAATGCCTTCTGTTCGTCGCTGAGCTCAGGACTCTTGCTCACAAAGTCATAGCTCATGCGATAAGTGATGGCGGTGATGGTGCGCGGATAGTCGCTGCCCCACATCAACCTGTCCCAGCCCACCCAATCGGCGGCCTGCCGGATGCTTCGGATGGCAGTGGGGTAGGGGTAGAACTCGCTGTTATAGAGCCAAGTAATGCCTCCGCTCTCTACCATTACATTATTGCCAAGCAGCGCCAGCTTTACTTGTTGCTCGAAGCTCTGAGTCGTCACCATGCCGAAGTGGCCGATGGCAATACGAAGCTTGGGACATTCCTGAATGACCTCGCCCATCTCTGCTATCTGCTGCTCATCATCGCCGAGGCACATCGACAGCACCATATCGTTCTTTTCCAACAACTTGAACAGTTCCATCATACGTGGCGCATTCAGGTGCAGTGTCTCAAAGTGGTCTTCTTCTGGCGAGGTGGGCACGCTGAACAGCCGATGGCCAGGAATGGCAAGGCCCTTCAACGGACTGTCAATCACGGCCCGAGCACCAGCCAGAAAGTCGTTGCCGTAGCGGAATTCTGTCATACCCATGCAGAAGAAACGGTCAGGATATTGCTGCTGCACCTTCGTGAGGTACTCGTTCTGGTTGCCGTCGATAATTTCCTGCACCACCACGGCGGCACCCACCTGTGCGTAATTCATGTTAGACAGGAACACCTCAGCCGAGTTCACACCGTCAATCATAAACGGTGGCAACATCTGTACCTCCTCGTCGAGGAAAATGCTTCGTCCGTTTTTCAGCGTCAGGATGCGTTTGCCGTCAACCCATGTGTCCTGTTTCAGCCACAGGTGCGAGTGTGCGTCGATGATTGTCATCATAATGTAGTTGTTTGTCGTTGGAATAACGTGTGCAAAATTACAATATTTTTCTGAAATTATATGACATATTAGAAAATATTTGTATCTTTGCAGCCGAATGTGAACTTTAAAAACGAACAAAACTATGAAAAGAACCTGTAAGGCATTACTCCTTGGCCTGTGTCTGACAGCTATCTCGTTGTCTGCTCAAGCACAAGGCACGAATTTCCCTTTTGTTAAACAGTTTGAGTATGGTTATTTCAACCATCTTGGCATCGGAGCCTCTTTGGGACTCGACGGTATAGGCTTTGATCTGGCCGCACCAGTAGGTAATCACTTCGGCTTGCGAACAGGTATCTCGTTTATGCCTAAATTCAGTTATGAAGACAACTTCGACCTCCACGAAAGCGATCCGGACATCACGGATAATGTGGATGCGAAAATCACACTGAATGTATTCGACTTCAAGCTACTGGCCGATATCTATCCCTCGAAGAGGGGCTCTTTCCACTTTACCGTCGGTGCCTTCATCGGCAGTGATAAGTTTGCGAAGGCCACCAATACCTCGATGTTCATCAAAGATCCTGCCAAATATGGCAAGATTGGTTTGATACTGGGCGATTATCGCGTAACGACAGACAAAGACGGCTATGCCCACGGCGACGCTGTGGTGAACAGCTTTAAGCCTTATCTCGGCTTTGGTTTCGGACGTGCCGTGCCTAAAAAACGTGTAGGTTTCTCGTTTGACTTCGGTCTGAAATTCTGGGGCAAGCCTGCATTGGGAGTCGCCGAGACCCTTGACGACTGGGGAAAAACCTATTACCATAAGTTCAAGTCCTCTGAATTGGACGACAAGGATGACGAAGACGTGAAAGACGGTCTGGAGATTGCTGAGAAGGTGTTTGTCTTCCCCGTCATCACCTTCCGCCTCAGCGGTAGAATCTTATAAAAACAACAGTATAAAAGAACAAAAATATCAAACAATGAAAAAGTTTTTCCTTTACGCCTTTGCTGCAATGGCGGCAATGTGTATGACTGCTTGCAGCAGCGATGATGACAATAACAATAATGATAACAATGTTGTTAACATGCCGACTCCGCGATATGCTGACCAGGCTGTGCAGTATAGCCTCGACACGCCGAAAGCTCCTGAGAACGCCGATGATGATGCACCTCAGATGAAGGCCATTGACTTCACGGAGAGCGGCGATTTGCTGGTGGAGTTTTACAGGCCTGTCAGCCGTAGTACCATTTATATTAAGGAGAAGGCAGCTGTCAACGGCAACAGCTATATCGTGAACGGCACGAAGATGAGGGGCACCATCAAGGTGGTGGAGCAGGCCGCAAGAACCACTCGCTCAGGCAGCACCAACATCATTGTTGACGTGGCAGTTACTTTCTCGGCAGAACAAACTTATACCTATACCACTGAGGATGGAGAAACCATCACTGTGAATAAGGGCGTTCCTCCGACTGGCGACGAGGCTTTGGCCATCCTGGCTCGAACTTGGAACGTGCTCGGCCTTATTCTCGACCTGAAGGGTGATGACGTGAAGGCCTTTATGACTTGGCCTGCCACGAATGGTCTTCTTGACCTGAGGACAACCCTACTGAAAGAGGCCCTCGACAGGGGTGTCAGCCTGACTCCTGAAGAGCAGGACGAGCTGAGAAAGACGGTGAAGAGCGTCACTATCACCAAGACCAAGCTCTTCGCCCTTAACTATACCGATGCTCCTGACGACGTTGCTAGCTGGGACTGGACAGACGGCAGCAAGACCGGCATACGTATCACCTTGAAGGATGGCAAGATGGGCAACAAGTTCATTGAGGACGCCTCGATGATTTCCTTCACCTTCAACGGCAATCGCTGCAATATGAAGATGGCGACAACCTTCACCGACAATGCCAATAAGAAATGGGATGCCATCGTAACGCTGCAGATGCAGTCGCCTGAATAAAGAGAAAGTGGAAAAAGAAATTTGGAATAATATGAAGGCTGCGCTGTTCGATCTGGACGGCGTAGTCTTTGATACTGAGCCTCAGTACTCTGTGTTCTGGGGCAGTCAGTGCAGGCTGTACCATCCTGAGCATCCTGGCTTGGAGCACGAGATCAAAGGCTCCACGCTGGAACAGATATTCGAGATGGGGTGGGGTGGTGAGCTGGTGCCTGAGCGAGAGAAGGTGGTAGAACGGTTGAATGCCTTCGAGGCCCAGATGCATCTCGACTATGTAGCGGGCTTTGAGGCTTTTGTCGAATCCCTGCGCCGCAAGGGTGTTAAGACTGCCGTGGTGACCAGCTCGAACCGTCAGAAGATGGAGAACGTCTACAAGAAACATCCTGAGTTTAAGGGCTGGTTTGACACCATCCTCACCAGCGAGGATTTTGCTGAGAGTAAGCCGTCACCCGACTGCTACCTAAAAGCTGCTAAGCGATTGGGTGTCAGTACAGATGACTGCGTAGTGTTCGAGGATAGCATTAATGGTCTGCGCTCAGGAAAAGCAGCCAAGATGAGGGTGGTGGGACTGCTTACTACTAATCCCATAGAAAAGGTACGAGAACTGAGCGACATACAGATTCCCGATTACAAAGATTTTACATTAAGCGTTTAGCTTTAACCATTTAGCATTTCAAAATAAACAGAAAAATGGCTGGATATTTAGTCAGCGACGAACGCAAGGTAACGACGCGTCGCTTCATTGAGATGAAACAAAAGGGTGAGAAGATCAGCATGCTCACCTCCTATGATTTTACTACGGCAGGCATCGTCGACCGTGCAGGTATCGATGGCATCCTCATCGGCGACTCGGCCTCCAACGTGATGGTGGGCAACAGCACGACGCTGCCCATGACCGTCGACCAGATGATCTATCATGCACGTGCTGTGGTAAACGGTGTCAAGCGTGCCCTTGTGGTGTGCGACATGCCCTTCGGCAGCTATCAGACGGGTGTCCATGACGGTGTTGTCAACGCCATCCGCATCATGAAGGAGAGCGGTTGCGATGCAGTGAAGATGGAGGGCGGCGTGGAGATTCTCGACACTGTGAAGGCCATCCTCGATGCCGGCATCCCCGTGATGGCGCACCTGGGCCTGACGCCGCAGAGCATCAACAAGTTTGGCGGCTATGCCGTACGTGCCAAGGAGGAGAAGGAGGCTCAGAAGCTGCTCTCCGATGCGAAGGCTCTGTCAGAGGCCGGCTGCTTTGCCGTGACGTTGGAAAAGGTACCCGCTGCATTAGCCGAACAGGTGACACGCGAGATCTGCGTGCCTACCATTGGTATTGGTGCTGGTGTCTATTGCGATGGTCAGATTCTCGTTGTGGCCGATATGCTGGGCCTCACACAGGGCTTTTCGCCCCGTTTCCTGCGCCGCTATGCCGACCTGGGCACCATTATGACCGACGCCATCGGACAGTATGTCACCGATGTGAAAGAAGGCAACTTCCCCAACGAGTCAGAATCCTACTAACTCTCACCTCACACCTCAATAACATGGAGAAAGTAGGACGATATGAGTTTATGGCCGAGCCGTTCCACTGCGACTTCAACGGAAGGCTGTTCATGGGGCATTTGGGAAACCACCTGCTCAACGCTGCTGATTTCCACAGCACAGACCGCGGCTTCGGCATGAAATACCTGATGACGATACAGCGCTCATGGGTGCTCTCGCGCCTTGCCATCGAGATGACTGAGATGCCCGAACAGTACACGCGTTTTGTCGTAGAGACGTGGGTGGAGAATGCCATGCGTTTCTTCACCAGCCGCAATTTCCGCATCTGTTCGCCCGATGGCACGAAGGTCTATGGCTATGGACGTAGCATATGGGCGATGATTGACACAGAGACGCGCCAGCCTACCGACATCTTCTCCATCGACAACGGTGCCATCAACGAC
>Ga0310690_10008816_pt1 | contig 12730 bp, 12 predicted proteins | sample AusTroGonzalo_MG_2_FD_207661 | JGI IMG/M metagenome (GOLD analysis project Ga0310690, IMG submission 207661) | Bovine rumen microbial communities from tropical cattle in Woodstock, Queensland, Australia - Gonzalo_04 (v2) (version 2) | ecosystem: Host-associated > Mammals > Digestive system >...
CTTTTGGGGTCCACTCTAATCCTTTGTCATATTTTTCTTTTAGAATTAAAAATAAATAACGATCTCCTAGAATCTGTTCATTTTCCCTTAAAACAAGGGCTGTTAAAATTTTTGCATAGAGCTCTTTAGATCCTTTTTCAGCGAAATCTTTAGGTAATTTTTTTACGAATAAACGAGGAATAGTCCCTTTTTGTGTATTAAACAGCTTTTCTAATTCGGCCGTTGTTTTGGGCGTGATTTCTTTTCCTTGCACTTTTGCTGTCATTACAGGGAGGAGTTTTTCAAATTTTTGGGACAACTCTTCAGCCTGAACTGAAAACAAAATTGTTAAACAAAACACGAAAGTAATTAAAAATTTCATGCTCTCCCTTTCAGTTTTTTTAATACAATACTTTTCAATTGCTTGGCAGGAATAGCTTTAGTTAAAATTAAGCTGAATAAATAAACGGTGCCAGCTATACCAATGATAATCCCCAAAGCAATAATTTCTTGGAAGGTATTTGTGTTTGGTAATAAAATTACCTTTAACTTTTGTAAAAGGTAAATACAGAGGCCCATTAAAGCAGCAGATTCTAAAATCTTAATCGCTCGGATTTTAAACAGCTGATCAAAAGAAAATTCAGGATGGCGTAATAATCGGATTAAATATTGGCCCATGTTGATCCATACACTGCATGTTGTAGCCAGTGCGATACCCGCGTATCCCATTGACATTCTGAAAGTGCCAATTCCTACGATGCCACTAAAAGTTAGGGCAAAAACAGAATTTAAAATAACACCGATTATGGCGATTTTAACGGGAGTTGTTGTATCTCCACGGGCATAAAAGAATGGGGCAAATGTCTTTGTCGCCATATAGGCGGGGAGTCCTAACGAAAAAATCATCAAAGCTTTTGCAGTATGGACTGTATCATTTTCTGTAAAAATGCCATGTTGGAATAAAGTAGCGATAATTGGAGTAGACAACATAAACAAACCGATGCAAGAAGCAATGGACATCATCAGTGATATTTCTAATCCTCGATTTAGATGCATATTTGCTTGCTGAATTTCGCCCAGCTTAACATGTTTAGATAAAACAGGTAATAGGGCTGTTCCTATGGCAACTCCAATAACACCAATGGGTAACTGAAAAACATGGTGAGCGTAATTGAGCCAAGAAATAGCTCCGGCTCCCACAAACGATACAAAAAATGTGTCTAAAAATAAATTGATTTGATAGACTCCTGAGCCTAATACTCCGGGGGCCATTTTTTTTAAAAGAATTTTAACCCCTTTGGATAAATGAAATAAAGTTTGAACAGGACCTTGAATTCCAAATAAAAATTTGGCTTTTTTTATATGCCACAGTAAAAATAATAATTCTAAAACCCCTGCTGCAGCCACACCACACGATAGGGCATAAGCTGGAGCATATGGCCCTTGAAATAAAGGGCTTAAACACACCAAAAAGAAAATCATGGTTAGATTTAGCAGGACTGGTGCAAAGGCAGCTGCCCAAAACTTACCCAATGAATTTAAGACACCCGATAATAAAGATACTAGTGAAACAAACAATAAAAAAGGAAATGAAATACGACTAAGCGAAGTGGCAAGCTCTAATTTGCCAGGAATTTTATCAAATCCTGGAGCCAAAACATAGGTCATGGCAGGCATAATGACTTCCATAACCAGTGTGAAAATCAATAGCGTGTAAAATAAGAAACTGAATACCGTTTGTGCAAATTGTTTGGCTTGTTCAGGACTTTTCTTGTGCAATTCTTCCGTAAATAATGGCACAAAAGCAACATTGAGTGTTCCCTCAGCAAATAAACTTCGAAATAGATTTGGGAAGCGCCAAGCAACAAAAAAAGCATCAGCCATCATGCTGGCACCTAAAAAACGCGCCATCAAAATATCGCGAACAAAACCAACAACACGGCTGATCGCTGTACATCCACCAACGGTGGCTATGGATTTAAATAATGACATAGTTACATCTTAAAATAATTTATTATCTTTTACAAGTATTTTTTTGAAAGACAAGCACGCGGATAATTCCCCCTAAATCTTTGTGTGTAGACAAGAGTTGCCATCCTGCCTTTTTAAAAAGCTGGCAAATAGCGGTCTTTTGACCTTTGCCAATTTCTAAAAATAGAAGAGGAATAGATTTAATTTGACTAAGTGCGTGATAATAATCTAAACCATTTTTTCCACCATCTAAAGCCATTAAAGGATCATAAAGACGAACATTTTTATCTAGCTTTTCAATATTTTTTGTTGGAATATAGGGAGGATTGGAAATGCCAAAGTCGAAGGAATCGTTTAGTGTGCGCATATCTTTTTTGATAAATTTGGCTTTAACACCATTCTTTTGAGCGTTTTTTTGGGCAATTTTTAGGGCTTTCTCTGATAAATCTAACCCTACGGCTTTGGCATTTTTATATTCCATTAATAAAGAAATTAATAAACACCCACTGCCTGTACCGATATCAACAAAAGAGTAGGGGATTGATTTGTTTGGTAGAGTTTTTAAAACAGCTTCGATCAAAGTCTCAGAATCGGCTCTAGGATCTAATACATCCTTAGATGTGATAAAATCGCCTTTCCAAAAGCCTTTATGACCCAATATTTTACTGAGTGGTTCACCTTTTTGACGGCGTTTTAAAATATTCAAAATTTTCTTTTCACTCTGAACTTCAGATAAAATCCACCGTGCTTCCAATAAAGGCATATCAGAAAAAGATTTTAATTTTTGTGCTAGTGCGCTAGGGGTCATCTTAGCCTTCGGCCAAACGTTGCATTTGATCTTCAGTAATGAGAGCTTCAATAAAATCATCTAACCCTTCGCCGTTTAAAACTTGGGGTAATTGATAGACTGTTTTATTGATACGATGATCAGTGACACGTCCTTGTGGATAGTTATAGGTCCGAATACGCTCCGAACGATCTCCTGAACCGACCTGACTTTTACGACTATCAGAACGCTCTTTATCAGCTTTTTGACGTTCCATGTCATAGAGAGCTGTTCTTAAACGAACCATAGCTTTTTCTTTATTTTTAAATTGTGAGCGTTCTTCTTGGCATTCCACGGCAATGCCAGTAGGTTTATGCACAATCCGAATGGCGGAATCCGTTTTGTTGACGTGCTGACCACCGGCGCCGGAAGCACGACAAGTTGTAATTTCCAAATCAGCTTCGTTGATCTGAACGTCTACTTCTTTGGCTTCTGGTAAAACAGCCACAGTTGCGGCTGAAGTGTGTACACGGCCTGAGGTTTCTGTTTCGGGTACGCGTTGCACACGATGAACGCCTGATTCATATTTAAGGCGTGCAAAAACAGAATTACCACTAATTTGTGCAACTGCCTCTTTATACCCACCCAGACCTGTTTCGTTTAAAGACAAGACTTCAAATTTCCATTTTTTAAGTGCAGCATAGCGTTCATACATACGGAATAATTCGGCTCCAAACAAAGCGGCTTCTTCACCACCAGTACCAGCACGCACTTCTAAAATCACGTTGCGATCATCTGCCTCATCTTTAGGTAATAACAATACCTTTATTTCGTGTTCCATTTGCGGTAGACGTTCTTTTAATTGGTAGTATTCATCAGATGCCATCTGCTTGAGTTCCGGATCCATAGAAGGATCGTTCATCATCTCCTCGTTATCTTTCATTTGTTTTTGGGCATCCAAATATTCTTTGGCAACACGCACAATGTCTTCTGTGGCGCTTAGCTCTTTTGATAGTGCAATAAAATCTTCACGAGTTTGCTCCTGCGTCAGCATTTGCGTCAACTCTTCATGACGCGCTAAAATAGATTGCAATTTTTCATCTAGATTCATAATATTCTCCTTTAATAGATTGATTTAATTAAAAAATAGCGTTAAGAATCTGTCTTAAGCTAATCTTTTGTCAATCCAATTAAAGGTGTATTATCTTCTTTTTTGAAAGTTTGAGTGCGAATACCGTTAACATATAAATCTAAAACTCCACCACGTGCTGTGCTGACAGACAAATTTTCTAACGGAATTTTAGGGATATAATGTTCATTTTTAGCCATTACCTTATCTAATAAAACTTTATTTTTTTGAACATCCTTAATAGCTACCCAAACACGTTCTGTTGCAACAAAAGCCATTGGAGCAGTGTAAATTTCATCGGCTACTTCTTGAATTGACTTTTCTTGTGGCTTAGCTGCAACTACCTCTTTCACAGGGGGGACAACTTCTTCAGAAACTGCAGGGGAAACAACAGCTTCTTCGATGACTGCTGAATTTTCTTCTTTAGAAGCCACATCTTCTTGCATTAGTATAGAAGGAGAATAGCTTCTTGCGATAAAATACCATACAACATAAAAAAGGACAAGTAGAATTGCTACTAAAAGCAAGGTCTTTTTAGATGGCAAAGTTGCCTTTTTTTCGATAACTAGCATATCCATTGGCTCTTCCTTATCTTCGGATGTCTCTTGATGGAAAAGTATTACCATTTCTTCAGGATTTAACTTCAACATCTTTGCATAAGTACGTAGAAAACCGATAGCGTAAGCTTTTGCTGGAAAAACGTAGTAATGTCCTTTTTCCAATGCTTCAATATAGATAGGCTTTATGCAGGAAATTTTTGAAACATCACTAATATCCCAACGCTTTTTTTGACGCGCTTGCCTTAAAATATCTCCTAAAGTTTGAGCGGTAGCTACATCAGATACTGGTTGCGTTGTTTGAGTCAATTCGTCCATATCTAAATGAACAAGTTTTTCCTTTTTTTTGCGTGGCATTTTTTTGTCCCTTTCAAAAATCTATCTATATTATATTGTTTTTTATTCAATTGTCCAGCATTATTTTGCAAACATTATGAAAAAAATAATTAAAGCTGCCGTTCCTAAAGATGGTCCGTAAGCTCCTTTTTTTTGAACTGGTAAGTATGAAAATAAGATGAAAAGGAAAAATGATAGAATTAAACAAATATTTAATCCTGTTAATCCTAACCATCCTCCCAGCGCTGTAATCATTTTTACGTCTCCACATCCCAATTCTTTGGATTTCGCTTTTGCCAGTATTAAGACAGATAAAATGGAAACTAGATACCCAGAAATAGCTCCAGTTAAAGCAAAAGAAATATTATGGATATCAAAATGTACATGAAAAACAAATCCTAATAATAAAAGAGGAATTGTAAAAAAATCGGGTAGGAGCCAATAATCTGCATCAATAACACTGCAAAGATTGACAATCCATGCAAAAACACAAGCATAAACGCGAATTGATTCCGGTAATACAAAATAGGCTAATGCGAATAAAACACCATGGCACACAGCCCAAAATCCTGCCCAAATAAAAAGTTTATACCATAAGCGTTTTAATAAAAAAGCACGTGCCGGATCATAAACAGTGGGAAATATAGGTTTATGCCACAAATTTAATAATAAATTGCCGGGGTCAGCAGGAATGATCTTTCCAAAACGCCCAGCAATAAAGGGAATCATGAAACCGCTGATGAGGCCCAAAAGTATATATAACCACATAATAAGAACTCCTTTTGTGGCTAGCTTATACAAAAAAGTTAATTGTTGCAATAAAATTCTTTATTTTTTCTGAAAAAAAGTTTATACTACCCATCGTAAAGGAGAATAAAAAATGATTCGTGAAGAAATTAAAAAACAGCTTGTGGAAGCTATGAAGAACCAAGAAAAAGATAAAGTGGCTACTTTGCGCTTGATCAATTCAAACATTAAAGATCGCGATATTGCTGATAGATCTAAGGGTAATTATGATGGTATCGATGAAGCGGGGATCCTCAGTTTATTGCAAACCATGATTAAACAACGCCGTGAAAGTATTGAAATGTATAAACAGGGCGGACGTGATGATTTGGTGGCACATGAACAAGGCGAAATTGATGTGATTCAATCATTCTTGCCCAAACAAATGTCGCCAGATGAAATGCAGACAGCTATTAAGGAAGTGATTGCTCAAACAGGTGCAGCTGGTATGAAAGATATGGGTAAAGTTATGGGCGCTTTGCGCGCTAAATATGCCGGTCAAATGGATTTTGGTGCAGCTTCTACTGTGATTAAACAATTATTAGCGGGGTAGGATGTTTTTTGGTCCTGAATTTTTGGATCAGTTGCGTGATAAAATTAACCTGTCGGATGTGATTGCAAGACGGGTAAAGCTGACGCGCAAAGGTCGTGAATCTTTGGGACTTTGTCCTTTTCATAAGGAAAAAACACCTTCTTTTACCGTTAATGATGAAAAAGGCTTTTACCACTGTTTTGGTTGTGGGGCGCATGGGGATATAATTCGCTTTTTAACAGATTGCGAAAAAATGCCTTTCACTGAAGCGGTAGAAATGTTGGCGCAAATGGCCGGAGTTCCTTTGCCTAAGCCCGATAAAAAGGAAATGGCGCGTCAGGCACATCAAGCCTCTTTGGCTGAAATCATGGAGTGGGCTTGTCAGTATTTTCAAATGCAGTTAAAAACATCTGCGGGACAAAAGGCTTGTGAATATTTAAAGAATAGGGGATTGACAGGTCAGACAGCCAGAAATTTCCGTTTGGGATATGCACCAAATGGAAATGGTTTATTGAATTATCTTAAATCTAAGAATTGTGATTTACATCAATGTCAAAAATTGGGATTGTTAGCATTTAATTCAGCGCGAGGATTATGGCATGATTACTTTTATGATCGCGTGATGTTTCCTATTTTTGACCGAAAAAAACGTGTGATCGCTTTCAGTGGTCGTATGTTGGAAAAAGGCGAGCCAAAATATTTAAACTCTCCCGAAACGGATCTATTTCATAAGGGAGAACAACTCTTTGGGTTAGCATTTGCTACTGATACCATTCGTCGCAAAAATGAGGCTATTGTGGTGGAAGGTAACATGGATGTCATTTCGTTGCATCAGCATGGCTGGACTCAAGTAGTGGCACCTTTAGGGACGGCTTTTACAGAAAATCAATTGCAAATTTTATGGCATATGTGTGATGAGCCTATTATGTGCTTTGATGGTGATTCAGCGGGGCAACATGCGATGATTCGAGCACTTAATCGTGCTTTGCCTTTGTTGGTTCCTGGAAAGTCTTTAAAGTTTGCGGTATTGCCTCAAGGAATGGATCCTGATGACATGATGCGTCAAAAATCGGATGATTCTTGGAAAAATATTATCCAGAATGCGACCAGTTTTGTAGATGTTTTATGGAATGATTTGCTATCAACACATGATTATTCTACCCCAGAAAAACATGCCAAGTTAGAAAAAGATGCGTTGGAAAAAGTAGGTAAAATTCAAAACGCGGAAATTCGTCGTCTTTATGATCGAGAAATTCGTAATCGTTTACGGGGACTTCTTTATCGTAAACAGGGGAGAGGACAAAATATTAAAATTGCTGCGCCTCAGGCGGATGACTTTTTGTTGGCTAGTCTTTATGCTTATCCCCAACAATTATCTGTTTTTTCGGAATCTTTGGGTAATTTAAAGCATTTTAAAAATTTGCGTGAAACAGCCTTGTTTAATGGATGGTTGGATGCGGTGTTACAAGGGATTGATCCTCCTATGCCTGACACGGAAAAGGCACTTATGCGTCAAATTGAAATGATTCGTACCAATAAGTCTGCTGAAATTGTGTCCGAAGAAGTTGAAAAATTTATTTCAGCTCTACAATTAAAACAACTAAAAACTGAATTTTCCCAAAAACAAGATGAATATTTAAAAACGGAAGATCCAGAAATAAAAAAGCAGATTGATAGTTTAAGTAAAGAAATAGAAGATTTTTTATCTTTGCACGATGAAGAATAAGTTATGTCTTGATAAAAAAAAGACACCAATCTATGGAGATTGATGTCTTGATGGTAAAATAAAGTTTAGAATAAACCAAACCCAGACAAAGTGTCTTTAATATTTTTGAGAACTGGAGCATCGTTTGTATGTTGTTCAATGGCCTTAAAGGCATTTGACAAAGCTTTCTCTCCAGTTTTCCCCATCTCTTTGATTGGTTCCATAGTCAACTTATCCACAACCATTTGAATTGAATCAACTAAAGTTGTTTTCTTCTTTTCTCCAATATTTTTTTCTTGAATATTTGGTAGAGGAATAGTAACGGAACTTCCTAAAACTGCGAAACGAACACTTGTATCCAAAATTTGTAAGTCTTTTATAATAACAGATTTTGTTGACTTAGATCCGGTGTTTGAGGAAGTATTCGCAGGAGTCTGTGTTGTAGGCTCTGTCTTTCCCTGACTTAAATTCTTCTGGACATTATTTTTGAGGACCATTAAATTCATTTGCGCACGTTGATTGTATTCAGCTACAATTTGTGTATCTTTAATTAATACTTTATCAACGATAATCTTATCTGTTAATACAGATTTTGGTTGGAATTGAACTGAAATTTCACCCAATTCAAAAATATAAGGTTCTGCAAAGCCAGTAGGGTTGGCAATTTTTAAACCATTTAATCCAAACCGTCCTGAGAAAAGTGCAATGTCTGCACTTTTTAATGAAACCTCTGTTTTCGTAATTTTAGGAACCACAACAGAAACAAGCGGTTTAATCCAGGAACTCATGGTCAAATAGCCAACAACTATGGCAACCACGACAATAATAAACAACCAAAACAATGTTTTAAAAAGAAATTTTAATAATTTTTTCATTCAATACTCCTTTTCTAAAGTGAGGTTAGACTAGACAAGTTTTTCAATTTTGTCAAGCAATAAAATATTTTTTGTTGTATCAATTTGAACTTTGCCTCCAATAGGAAGAACAATTTTCTTATAATCATGTGAATATCCATTCAAAGAAACAACGGGGCATTTTAGTCTACTCAAAAGATTTTTAATAACTTGAAGTGCTAACTTTTTCTCTTGATCTTTCAATCCCGCTGTCATATCACCTAAAATTAAACCAGAAATATTATTAAATACGCCAGCTAAATAAAGTTGATTTATTAAGCGATCTAAGCGATAAGCCGGTTCTTTAACTTCTTCTAATAACAAGATGTTGCCCTTCATTTTGGGAAAATAAGGTGTTCCTAATAAAGAACAAAATGCTGTTAAATTTCCCCCCAATAAGATGCCTTGGGCTTTGCCGGAATTGATTGTTCTAATTGGAATTTTTCGACTTTTATTTTTTAAACACAAGTCTAAATTTTTAAGTAAAGTAGGGGACATTTTTTGAAAACCAAACCAACCAACAAATCCTGTATATGAGGGAAGTTTAATTTTTTCCCACAATGCATTTTGGAGAACTGTAATATCAGAAAAACCAATTAGAATTTTGGGGTGTCTTTTTAATTTAGAATAATTAATTTTATCTAATAATCGTAGGGAGCCTTCCCCACCACGGATTGCTAAAATGAAATCATTTTTGGGATTTATAAAGGCTTGCTCTAAATCATTAAGTCTTGTGTTATCATCACCAGCCAAAAAATATTTCTTTTCAAATAAAGAATCAGTATAATAAACTTGACAATCCAATTTTTTGAATTGTTTTGACAAGTATTCCAAATCATCCTTTCCCATATTTGGTACAAAGGCTGCTGGTGCAATTAGTTGGATGTTTTTCACGTAATCTCCCCTTATAAAAAAATAGTTGATTTTTATTTTTTCTTTTTTTATACTACAGTATAACTAGTATTAAAAAAAAGTAAAGGGGAAAATCAAATGAAAAATATTATTTTAACACTATCCTTATTCACAGTGCTTTCTAGTTCTGTTTTGGCTCAGTCAGCTGAACCCTCATTATTTCCGGATTTAGATATAGAAACTGTGGAAGATGAAGTTATTTCTGAAACAACGGCTCCGGAAGAAAACGGGGTGACACCTGAAGTGGTGGAGTCAAATTCTGAGGAAGTATCAGAAAAAGTTGTAGAAGCAGAAGCAAATGATGGATCTATAACAGATGAAGCGGTTGTTGAAGAAGAGGAAGCAATAGATGAAGAGACAGATGAAGAAAAAGATAAAAAAGTTTATTTTGCTTTAACAGACATGAAAAATACTTTGGCCGCTGTTCGGTCTGTTTCGTTTTGTTCTGGAGCCTTTGTGATGTATAATGGTACAGACAGAACTGTTCAGGAAATATCAGGAACATTTGCAATTGGCGATAAAACACATAAATTTAGTTTTCCTAATGTCGAAAAAGGGCAGTCTGTTGGGTGGAAATTTCAGATGGTTGGAAAAGCTTGTGAGTCATTGCTCAAATTACCTAATGTCCAAATTTTAACATGCAAAATTAAAGGTTTAAGTGATAAGAAATGCCGTGAAAAACTTATTTTCACACCCATTCCTTCTTCGAACGCTGCAGCATCGTAATGCGAATATTTACAATAATATTTGTTATTTTTTGTAGCCTTATACTTTGTGATGGAAGAGGGGAGGCTTCAGTCCTAAGTTCTTCGGATATCAAAAATTATCAAGAAGTATTTAAGTTGCAAAGTCAAGGCCGCTTAAAACAGGCAAAAGACGAGCAGAATAAAATTAAAAATCATATGCTATTAGGCTATGTTTTATATCAGCGTTATTTTGCAAAAGGTTATAAAACAAAAGGTAATGAAATTCGTTCTTGGATGCAAAAATATTCAGATTATCCAGTGGCTACAGAAGTTTATGCGTTGGGGCAGCAAAAAGGTGTGTCAGATTTGCCACGTCCCAAAGGTCTCTTTGGGGGTAATACAAATGCATGTGAAAGTATTACACGACTGGAACCGGGAGATTTGACCAAAAATCTGCTTGATTTATCCAGTGTTGATCGCGTAAGTGCTCAAAAATTATTGCGACAGTTTAATAGATATTTGGCTAGAGGAAATACGCTAAATGCCAAAAAACTATTAAATGCCCCCAAAACACAAGATGTCTTAAACAAAAAGATTTTATCTAATGCTCGTACTGTTTTAGCCTTTTCTTATTTTTTAGATGGTAGGGATAATTTAGCGCAAGAACAATTGGATTTAGCCTTAAAAAATGCTACCCATCCTATGACGGATTGGTTAAGTGGATTGATTTCTTGGCGTATTGGTGATTATCCTAAGGCAACTGAATTTTTTACCAAAGCAGCTAAAGAAGCTGAGGATCCTTCCTTAAAAAGTTCTTCTTCATTTTGGGCCGCTCGTTCTTTGATGCGAATTGGTCATTTTGATGAAGTAGGTCAATACCTACAAATTGCATCAGAATATCCACGTTATTTTTATGGGGTTTTAGCTTCACGTTCTTTAGGAAAAGACTTGAATCATTCATGGGAACAGCCTTCCTATGCAGATGAAACTTTGACTGCATCTTTTTCTCATCCAGCATTAAAAAGATTTTATGCTTTGAGAGAAATAGGTCAGGAACAATGGGCGTTGGAAGAATTATCCAAACTTTACTTAGAAGCAGATGATGAAGGACAAGAAATTTTGTGGTCTATTTCACGGGGACATGGTTTTGAAAAAGCTTTGCAAAATTTAACCGGTATTTTAGATGGTGAGAAAACACGTTATCCTATCCCTGATTGGAAACCAGAGGATAATTGGCAAGTGGATAAGGCATTGGTATATGCTTTTGTGCGCCAAGAATCCTGTTTCAATCATCGAGCAGAAAGTGCTGTTGGAGCTTTGGGATTGATGCAAATTATGCCTGCTACAGCCAAAGAGGTTGCTAATATCTTGCAATGCGAATATAAAACTCGGAAGTTAAAAAATCCAGAATATAACTTGCGTTTAGGACAGGCTTATTTAAAAAAATTATTGGACTTACCGCAAGTTCAAAATAATTTGATAAAGTTAGCGGTAGCCTATAATGCTGGTCCTGGAAATTTAAATCGTTGGGAAAAGAAAATGAATTATCAAGATGATCCTCTTTTGTTCTTGGAAACAATTCCATCTAAAGAAACACGTACATTTGTGGAAAGAATTTTGGTAAATTATTGGGTTTATTTGAATTTAACAGGAATGGCTATGCCATCATTGGATGAAATTGTATCAGGAAATTGGCCAATGTATCAAATGTGTTCTGTTTAATTTTTCTTGACTTTGAGAAAAAAGATGTATATATAAGTCGTGTCCTAAATCGAAGGAGGTACAAATGGAAATTATTAACGATACAAATTTTGAAGAAAAAGTTTTAAAGGCTGATAAGCCTGTTTTAGTGGATTTTTTTGCCACATGGTGTGGTCCTTGTCGCCAAATGTTACCCATTGTGGAGGAATTGTCTGGTGAAATGGCTGACAAAGTGGAAGTGTATAAATTGGATGTTGATGAAGCACCCAAAATGGCTGAAAAGTATGAAATCCAAAGCATTCCTCATTTAATTGTTTTTAAAAATGGTGAAGTAAAAGCTCAACGCAACGGAGCTTGCTCCAAAACAGAACTGATGGATTTGGTCCAAAAAAACATATAACCTTTTGAAAATGCTCGTTTTGAAAGAGCATTTTCTATTTTTGGATTTTGGGATACCAAAAGTCTTTGTCGAATACAGAGTCGAGTTTTTTGAAAAAGGATTTTCTGTAGTTGACTTCTTTTCTCTTGGGTGATTTATATTTGAATTTCTTAATTAGTTCAGGGAGTTTATTTAAGGAATTTAAGTGATAAAATTGTTTGGAGGAAAAAAGAGATAAATATCTGTTTTTTTGACGCTCTCCAATATCGAAAACTGGTACATGATAATGGGGAGCTTCTTTTATTCCACAAGAACTATTTCCAATTAAAAAGAGGGACTTTTTAAGCAGATTGATAAATATGTTTAATGGCAAAGATTTAAAGAAACAAAACTGGGAA
>Ga0310690_10008817_pt1 | contig 12728 bp, 10 predicted proteins | sample AusTroGonzalo_MG_2_FD_207661 | JGI IMG/M metagenome (GOLD analysis project Ga0310690, IMG submission 207661) | Bovine rumen microbial communities from tropical cattle in Woodstock, Queensland, Australia - Gonzalo_04 (v2) (version 2) | ecosystem: Host-associated > Mammals > Digestive system >...
TGGTCTTACACTCAGGATGACGATCTTATCTGGCGTTATATCCAGAACAAACTCGGACGTATCGAGGTCATTGACAGCGTAGGTTCCGTAGAGTTCATGAATCCGAAGACCCGCAAGCCTGCTTATCACAATATTCAGGCTTTCAAGGAAGGTGTTCTGGCATACGTTCCTGATGGTGACATCGGTGACGTTCAGGCTGGTAAGCACGTCTGGATTGACAGCGGCAATACCCGTTCCGCTCTGTTTGACGGTGGCCGTACCCTGATCCGTGAGATTCTCAACGGTGAGTACATGACCATCAAGACCAAGTCTGAGGCTCAGGTTCTGTGTGTTCCCAACTCTACACGCTGGTTCTACTACCTCAACATCATGGAGGTCGAGACCACTTCTCAGGAAGAGCAGACTGGCGGTGAGCAGCAGGATATTGTGGCAACCTATACCCCGGTAGAGGACACCACAGGCAAGAATCCTGTTGAGCAGGGCTGGTACGTGAATGAAGGTAACTCTTACGTGCTGACAAGCGACACCACTCCGCAGGCTGGTGTGACCTATTACGTGAAGTCATAACTTGTTTGTGATATGGCAAGTGAAGTTGAAAATAAGGTTCGCACGGTCGAGGATTACATCTTCGGCTGTGTGAACTTTTCCGTTCCCGAAGAAGCCGCTGAGCATATTCTCAGTGAGCGCGAAGTCAAGTCAGGCACTCCTTTGGATGATATTGACAGGAAGACTCGCAGGCTTCTTAAGGCAGACCTCTATGTGTGGATCTGCATGGGTCCTGGAAAGGTAGACTCCACTTCCGATGCCGATAATGGCTGGAAACATTCTGGGGGAGGCTACACCCTATCGGATGAAGATAAGGACCGAATGCTTGATTGCGCAAAAGCGATCTACGAAGAGTATGATGAAGAGTATGATTTTGACTCTGTCAGCGTTGCCATAACAAGCTTCGGGATTCAACCCTGCGACTACGACGAGGCAGGGATCCCGCTTCCACACATTATATAATATGAGGAAGAAGAAGGTCTTAAATCCGAGATACCCGCACATGATCAGGATTGTGCGAATGATCTATCAAGACAGGTATTCAGAAGGAGAGCCATCTGAGAAGGTCATTTACGAAGGTGAAGGGCGCAGTTATACCGACACGACTACAACGGGTGACGCTAAAGTTGATACCAACAAACGTAAGGCATCGATACCAGTTCGCTTCGACGAATGGAAAGAAGACGTGCCGATGTCTGGCGACATCTTGAAAGTAGTCAAGGGTAGTATCTCCGAGGAATGGGAAGTCAAAGACTTCGAGCCTGATAACGACAGGACAGTCATCTACGGTGAACACAATAGGAATCTGAATTTGAAGAGCAATGAGTAGCCGTATCGAGAATCAGATGAATCGAATCATCGCCAACATGAAGAAGAAGGTCGATGAAGTTGCAGAAGCAGAACTGCCGAAAGCAATGCTCGACATCATTCATATTGGACTCGACGAAATGGCAGGCTTCGAGAATGTGACTGGTAACACCAGAAACTCATTGGCGGTAGCTTTGTTCCATGACGGCAATTTCAAAGGCTTCTATTCTTCTTATGATGCGCTGAATCATGAGCCTACACGGGTAACGCTCAAGAAGGGAGAGGCATACGATCTTCCTTATTATTGGGATGGCACACCCGTTGACAGTCTCGGTAGCCCATACGTCGGTCAGACAGGTGAAAGAAACTATTGGGCACAGGATGAAGCTCAGGACTTCATGGAAGATAAGATTCCTACACGTAAAGGTTGGTGCTATGTGATAGTGGCAGCAGTTGACTACGCAAAGTATCTGGAGGCGAGAGACGGCGTGAACGTTCTTACGAGGATGCACGACGAATTTGAAGCCAAAGGTGCTGATGTTACGGATTTAATGAACGGATGATATGCTTACACCAGAAGACATCATTGAGGTCATGGACTCAGAAGCTAAGAAGGTGTGCGAAAAGACGTTTCCTCAAGAGCGTCCTAACGCCACTGATGAAAAGCTCAAGGAGTTTATCGTTGTGTCTCTGCCCTACTCCGAGTCTTACAAGACTATGGGCGAGAACGATGACTGGTGGCTTGATATGACCGTCGTTTTTGAGATCTTCGTTGCTGACAAGAAGACGAATCAGGATCCGAAGGAGTTCAATATCCCGGCCATGAAACGGCTGAGACTTGCCCTTAGAGAATTATTCCCTATTGTCACTCCGCAGTTCAAGATCGTCAGTCCGCGAACTGTCATTCCCGCATCAAGCGATGGCAACGGCTATCACTACACTCGCATCCAAGCAAAATTAACAACAATGGTTTAAATTTTTAAATAACTCAGCTTATGAAGACAAAATCTCAGTTAGCAGACAAGTTCAGTGGCCCCAGCTCATTGCTGTATCAAGAGAATCCGCTGACCATTACCTCTAACGGTAATACCAAGACTTTCACCGTTACCCCAGAACTCGACGTTCCGTGTAAGGTTGACTCTCTCAACTTTGAGCAGGGTGAGGCCGAGATCGAAGAGTATAAGGTTATCGGTCTGTCTGGAGCGTGGATCACCGACTCTGAGCCTGGTGACATCGACCTCGGCTTCCGTGTTCCCTCAATCTCTGAGGACATTCTCAAGCTCGCGTTCGGTGCAGACGCAGTTTCGGCAATCACCACGGGTACTGTGGATGGTGTTGACTACGAAGGTCTCGCCCTTATCCTCAAGAACAAGAAGGTCACTGGCACATGGCTTATCGTTAACAACACGAAGGACCGCATCATGATCATCAACAACACCGCATTGTTCGCAAGCCTCGTTCTTGACAGCGATGCCAAGGGTGTGATGGCAGTTGACTTCAACGGTTCTATCGAGAGCGACGGTACCAACCCCGATGTCATCTTCCTCAAGAAGAAGGCATAACCTATCGAATGATTGGAAACCAGAGTGGCGGGCGGGAAATCCGCTTCGCCACTTTTTTCTTTTCAAAGGTGGCATAAAAAAGATAAAAAAATAAAAGACGGAAAAGAAAAGAAAATAACAACTAACTGATAATCAGATAGTTACTTCTTTTTGGGAATTAGTAAACAAATAAAAGAAATGGCAGAAATACAACAACCAGATCTTAAATTACAGGAGGCCCTTGATGAAATTCTCAGTCGTGAGCCAGACATCATCGAAGTGAACGGCAAGAAAAGACAAATACACTGGCTTCATAATGGTACGGTGAGGAAGTTCTCGCATATCATGGTCAAGGAAAAAAGCGAGTGGAAGCGCAACGTCAAGGTCTGTGCTTGCATTCTCCTTAACAAAAGAAATGGTCTCTGGACTTGGTTTCTTCTGACTTTCTGGCTCCCTGTTATGTGGAGGTGGCTTTATTATGTCAAAGACATCAACCAAGTAGAGGTGCTTGGTGTGTTGAACGCATCTAAAAAAAAAATTCAATCAGAGCCGTTAGCGTGGGCTACCATATTATCGACAGAAATGATGGACACGATGATGACGATAGCTCAACACGAAGTTGGCCGAGCCGCACTCGCTGGGGTGCAGCCTACGCATTAGCAGAGAAGTTCCCATTTCTGCTTGAGCGTCGTTTCGGCATAAAGGCTTTTGATTACTGGTGGGGATATACACAGGCAGAGATCGACCTCATGGTCATTGATCAGGTAGTCATTGAATACAACTACAAAGACAAGAAGGGCAAGAAGTCGATGATCGCCACGAAGCAAGAGGAAGAGGAAATGAAGAATCTTGTTGAGACATGGAAGAAAGACCGCAACGGAAAGAGCTATGCAGGCAAGACATTCTCCCTTAGTGATTTCATGGAAGGTAAAGTTGAATAATTATGGCAGACGACAATAAATTATGGTTCGAAATGGGTGTCCGTGACCGTGTTACGGAAAACCTTACCGAAATTATGAAGAAGGCCGCATTAGTCCAGAAGGAAATGGATGCTATCACGGCCTCTGAGAGTGCAGCATATCAGAATGCGGCTAAACTTGAACAGGTCTATGATAAGATTGCAATTGCCATGCAGCGTATCGATGATGCCCGTTCCAAGACTTCTGATCCGGCAAAGCTGCTGAAACTTAGTCAGATGGAAGAAGCTCTGAATAAGATGAAAGCCGCTTTCAAACAAGTTGAGAACAGCGAGGCCAAAATGGGCCTGAGAGGTTCTGTTGCTTTGGAGCAGTTGAAGCAAGGTTTCCAGTTGATGACTACTCAGGTGGCGAGATATGCCAGTGAGATAGAAAACACAGCCAAGAAAGAAGCCAAAGCCAGTGATGACGAGATTCGCCGTCAGGACAAACTCAAGTCAAAGCTTTATGAGTTGCAGAATCTCCGCAAGAAACTTTCTGATAATATTCTTAGCTCAGGATCCGACATAGACACAACAGCAGCTTCAAAGATAGCTGGTCAGCTTTGGTCAAAAGAAATGCAAGTCCGTGCCTACATGAAAAACGGCAAGGACCTGCCTTTGGACTTCTTCGGTGCCGACTACACCGAAATGAAGAGACAGGCCGAGGAATATGCCAGGACTATAGGCCAAAAAGTGAAACAGGCCAACCTTGATGCCGCTGCCGCAGCCAATGCCAATGCTAAGGCCAATCAGAATCTTGTATCTACTTATGATAAGGTCATCGAAAAGAGCAAGGGCAGTCACAGAATCTTGGAACAGGTTGCTGCCCAATGGGCAAGTGTTGTCTCTCTGTATAGTGCTGAGCATCTTCTGAAAAGCGTCATTCAAGTCGGAGGTGAGTTTGAACAGCAGCACATTGCCCTGCAGAATATCCTTGGCGATATAGAGCAAGCCGATACTCTATTCAATCAGATCCAGACATTGGCCGTTGTCTCTCCGTTCAACTTCCGTCAGTTGACTTCTTATACAAAGCAGACCGCTGCCTATGGCATTCCTTATGAGGAACTGTATGACACCACGAAAAGACTGGCCGACTTGTCAGCCGGACTTGGTGTTGACATGGGCCGCTTGATACTGGCTTATGGTCAGGTGAGGTCAGCAGCCGTTTTGAGAGGTCAGGAACTACGACAATTCACGGAAGCGGGAATACCATTAGTCCAAAAATTAGCAGACAAATTCACGGCTCTGAATGGCAGGGTTGTGACTACGGGAGAGGTATTTGAACTTATCTCAAAGAGAAAGGTGCCGTTTGAAATGGTAAAGGATATTCTCTGGGATATGACAGACGCAGGCGGTTCTTTCTATCAGATGCAGTTCAAGTTAAGTGATACCCTTCTTGGTAAGTGGTCGAACTTACAGGACGCTTGGGAAATTATGCTGTCGAAGTTTGCCGAAGGCGGATCCACGGGTGGCGATTTCTTGAAAACTCTCGTACAATGGACCACCAATCTTATTGAGAGTCTTGACAAGCTTTCTCCAGTCATCAAAGGTGCAATGGGAGGCTATGCCATTACCCGTTTGACAAAGATGGCCACAGGTGACATCTTCAACACAGAAAAAACCATTATAAGTGCAAAGAAACTCGAAGCGGCACGTCTGCAAAGAGAGGCTTTGACACGTCAACTCTCAGAGCGTGAGCGTGAGATTCTACAGACATCAACTAAAATAACGGCTAACGACGTTCAGGCTTTGGCCAGTGCGGGCAGGCTCAATACTTTAAAGCTGCAGCAACTCTATTTGAGTAAACAGATCAATCAGAGCGACGTTGCAAGGCTTGTCAATGAGAAAGCCATTACCGTAGAGCAAGGCACTCAGATTGTCAATGCTACGAGGCTGAAAATACTCTGGGGCAGTCTGAAAAGTACTGTAGGAGGATTCTTGTCTGGAATTTGGTCAACCATTACAAGTCCTGCCATGATGATCACCGCAGGACTCAGTGCAGCCCTTTCCATCTATGCGTCATGGAAAGAGGCCAACGAAGAGCAAGCTTCTGTAGCAAAGGCTACTGGAGATTCCATCGTTGACCAATACAACAAGATCCTGAAAGTTCAGCAAGAGGTAAGTCAGGCCAAGCCAGTAAGTGATGGTGACTATCTTAAAGGAATAACCGATATTACAGACATTCTTAAGAGTGTCGGCTCCTTTACTCCTGAGATTGATATGCAGTCACGGTCCATTGAAGACCTTGGAAAGAGATATAGCTATCTCAAGGATCGACTTAACGAAGTATCGGAAGCATATAAGAATCTTTCACAGCACGCAGAGACAAGTCTCAAGTATGCCATAGAGCAGACTGACGGTTGGTTTGACGAGAGCATCGTCACCAACATGAAAGACCTGTCATCGACGATGGAAGACTATGACAAGGCCGCTATTGGCGTGCAGCGTTTCAGTTCTATCATTCAAGAGCAGATCAACACATTGGCAAACATGCAAGGCAACGAAGACTTGAAAAAAGCCATTGACGGCAAGAGCCTTGAAGAGGAATTGAAAGTTATTGCAGAGTCACCGTATTGGCAGAACCTACAGAACATGGTCGGTCAAGTCTCGACAAAGGCTAAGTCATCACTTGAAAACTTCAACGAGGCATACTTCGAGGTGCTTGCGGATTGGAAGACAATTACCGATACCGACTTGCCTGAGTTCATTCAGGGCATTGAAGATTCGTTCAAGCGTGAGCATCCAGATATTGACTTGGAGAATCTTGACGAGGCCATGAAGATTGAGCTTAAGCGTTTTGTTCATCAGGCCTTGACAGAAGTTGACGGTGTTCGCCAAGACATCAAAGACCGTCTTGAGCAGGACATCGACGCTCATTTCAAGATCAATGTCGGTTTTGAGCTTTCCATTCCTGCCCCACCCGATTACTGGCGTGTGCAATATCCTGTGCTCAATCAGTTGTTTGGAAAACTCAGTGAAAAAGGTATCAATCGTGATAACTCCTTCTATCAGGAACTTACGAAGAATGCCGGAAGCTCTGAATCTGTCTGGAAGTACATGGATAAGCGAGTCGATGAACTGAAAACGGCTTGGCAGGCAGAGGAAAAGCTCTATGGAGCAGCCAGTGAGCAGGCTACGAAAGCAAAGACCGCTTACGACAATATGAAGGAAGCCAGAGACTCTGTTTTTGGCACCTCCATGAAAGAGACGAAAAAGACTCCAAAGCAAGGTAAAGATACAGAACTCGAAGGTTGGAAGGAGCGTGCAAAAGAACTCGACAATTTCTACAACGTCTATAAGAGATACGCAGAATACATGTCGAAGGAAGACGCTATGGCCAAGGCCAGAGAAAGCGGTGTCTTCAAAGGGAAAAATATGCCTTCTAACATAAGTGATTATTTGCAAGTGCTTCATGATTTCAGAGACGAGATCGCAAAGAGTCCAATGAATACAGATCAACGTCGTAGTTTCTGGAGTGACCTATTAGGCAAGATTGACACCAAGGAATTTGAACAAGAGTTCAAGGAAGCCTATGAGAAGATGATGAAGACTCTACGCGAGGAAATGACACGTCAGAGTAATCAATGGAGTCTATATAAGCAGATCCTTGATCAGACTGGCAATAAAGAGTTTGCTATGGGTGCATTCTTTGAAGGTCAGGTGTGGGATTCTCAGGCTACGGCACTTGCCGATACGTTACGTATTCGTATGGAAGAGAGCCTAAAAGAAGGTGGTGCAATTCCTTTAGAAATAGATTGGAGCGCAGACGAAGAGACTGCTAAGAGATATTTCCGTACCAACTTCCAAAATGGTGATGCCCTATTTGAGATTTGGAAAGAGATTGTGAAGCTTATCAGCACGAACTATACTAATGCACTTAAAGATGGTGCAAAGGCATATCAGAATACGATGACCGCTGCCGATAAGGTTCTAAAGATACAGCAAGAGATAGCAGACCTTGAAAGCAATAATAATAGTGCAACTGGTCCAGCTGCAGAAGCCGTCAAAGCTCAGATTGAAGCAAAGAGGCGCGAACTTGAACAGGCCAAGCGTGACGCATTCCGTGAAAGTGGTGACTATCTTAACTTCTATAATGCGATTCTGACTCTTACAATACCAGAGGCAGAGAAAATTGGCCTTGCTATCAAGAAAAACCTCAATGAAGAATTGAAGTCTGGTAAGCTGAGTGCAAGACAATATCTGACTGAGATCAAAAAGATCAATGATCAGATGAAACAACTCTATAACAAAAAGAGTGGCCTCGGTGCTTTCCTCAGTGGTGGATTGCAGGGTTACTTTGAAAACATGAAGCAGTTGGGAGATAGTCAGCAACAGCGTGGTCTCAATGATATGAAGACTGCAGAAATCAACTTCCAAAAAGCCGTTGAAGCCTACAATAAAGCATCTTCAATCGGTGACAGCAATGGAATGGAAGCTGCCGATGCTCAGATGCAAGCTTCTGAGAGTGCCATGCAAGGTGCTTCCGCTATGCAAGCCAGTGGTGAAGCCATGTCTGGAGCCGCAGGTCAGGCCGCTACAACTGTTGCTATTATAGATAAGATCGTACACGGCATTGACGGTGTAGTCCAGGGACTCAAGGGAACATTTGACGAGATCCGTGAAATGTACGAAGCGTTAGGTTATGATACAGAGAGTGATGGCTGGCAGGATGCCAACACATTCTTTAGTTCTTTCTCTAAAGCAAGTGCGAGTGCGACGAAAGGCTGGGACTCCCTGAAAAATGGCGATGTCGGAGGTGTTATTGAGGGTGTTGTAGGATCATTTACAGGATGGATCACTGGTTTTGCCAAAGGTCATGATGCAAAGCGTGAACATTGGATTCAGCTTGCACAGGAGCAGATAAATGCCATCAACCGAATGAGGGTGTCACTTGAGCGTAGTCTCGAAAGAAACCTTAGTGGTATTTATAACCTTCGCGGTAGTAAAGATGTCTATGATAGTTTCTCGGAAGATATTGAGACAGACAGAAGGATTAAGATGATGCGGAAATTAATTCCTTGGCTTTCTGTAAAATCTGATCTTTCGGAAGAAACTGTAAAGGCTATGGAAGCCGCTCAGAAATCGCGTACATATTATGACCAGAATTATGCCCTTCTGTTGAAACAAAGAGACGAATTACAGGCTCAGTACAATGCCGAAGCCGATAAAAAGGATTCTGATTCAGAGAAACTTGCAGATTATAAATCTGAGATTGAAGAATTACAGGATTCGATTACACACTTCGCAGAAGACATGGCTAAGGCCTTATACGATATAGATTTCAAATCGTGGGCCAAAGACTTAAGTGAAGCACTTGTCAGTGCATGGGCTGCAGGAGAGAGTGGTGCAGAAGCTTATAGACAGAAAGTGAGTGAGATTCTTCGTAACCTCGGTGTAAAGATGATTACTGAGAGAATCGTTACCAATGCACTTGAGCCTATAATGGATGAGTTTTTGAAACAGTATGAGGCTGATGATGGTGTTCTCACAGAGAGAGGTATAGCCATCTTAAGTAAGATGTATGAGCAGAGCGACAGACTTGAACAGATGACGAATGACTTCATGGAAGGTCTTAATGAAGTAGTGAAGCGTAATGGCGGCGGCGACTTGAAAGATACGGATTCTGTCTCTTCCGCAAGCAGTAGCATCAAGGGTGTGACAGAGCAAACGGCAGATTTGCTTGCTTCTTATATCAACACTATACGTGCCGATGTAAGCGCAAACCGCATTGTTCTGACACAAATTCTTTTTCAGATACAGAACCAGTCTGAAATGCCACTAATAGCAAAGGCACAACTTGATCAACTCAAGATGGTAGTAGAAAATACAAATCGTAATGCAGAAGCCGCAGAAATGATCTACGACATTCTACACAGACTAACTCCAGACGGTGTGAAATTAAACGTAAGATGTTGATAATGAACAACTTAGCATTAAACAAGACATTAAGAGAAGAGGCAAGAAAACTTGGCCTCTGTGATGAATGGTACAATGATTGGAGTAGTTTTGAATCTAAAAAGAAACTTGCTGAGAAATACTTTCGAGGTATAGATTTCTGCATCAGGCATGACTACCCAAAACTTAATTTCATTAGAGAAAATTTCGATAAGGAATTTCTTATTTCAAACGGTATTTTTCTTGATGAAAATGTTGACGCATCGAATGTGGTGAAAGTAGTTCTTCTTGGTAAGAGCAAAGGCGAGCTTCGCTACTACGGAACAAGATCATGTGATGTATATGTTCGTCATAGCTCTGATGTCAGAATAGTTGCAACAGAAGGTGCAAAGATCTTCGTAGAGACATATAATAATTGCCATATATCAGCCAATGCAGATGAATATTCCAAGATTTTCGTGTATAGGCATGGTGGCAGTGTTGACTATGAAGGGAATGTTGTTGTAAAAGAGAGAGTAGCGGTGAAATAGCCGCTACTTTTTGTTTAACCATTCTGGCTTAAGCCACCATATCAAAAGCACGGCCAAAGCCGAAGCACCAATGATCCAAAATATATCGGTGCCGACGAAAAAGATCACGATGATAATGATCCATACCCACTTTGCAAGGTCTGTCATTTCTGAGTTAAATTTGAATCCAAAGTTACGGATTTTCGCCTTTTGATGCAACATTTATGCAATATTTATTGTTAAATTGCATAAATATTCATAGTAATTGTATTTTTATACGAAATTTATTCGTATCTTTGCGGTGAAAATGGCCTTCGTCGGGAACGAGCATTACATTGATCAACTATTCAGGATAACAAAAATATAGCATTGCTCTATGGATAAGTGGCGCAACTTCTATCTACAGAAAATGGAGGGATCGAACAATCCCGTCAAAGAGTCTGTCGCTGCATGGGGCATATACTGTAAGGATATTCCCTTCAAGCTTTTCGATAAAGTAAAGGCTCCTGCCAAACGCACATGGAATGACGAACACGGGGATGACGAGTACATTTCTTCTGACGGGCTTTACTTAGAGGCCTATACCATGCGTGTAGAATTTGGCTGCAAGAAGATGGATAACCCAACGAGCGTTACAGACGTTCGTGTCAAAGTAGGCGATTTCCTGAAATATCTCCGTACATCTGGCCATTTGAAGATGTATTCCTCTCATACGAAGATAGGCCGTCAATACGTCAGGCTTGAATCTATCTCTGACAGTGCGAAATGGAAGTCCGACGAATCGGGCGAGTACCTGATATTCGAGGTTACTCTCAAGGTGAATGATCCTGTGACGGATATAACATACGACAATTCTAATCTGACAGTACAGGCATGAGCAGATGGTCCATATACAGAAACGCTGGCGGCGCACCTACGATGGTAGCCGTTTGTGACAGCCTTGAATACCACGACGAGTGGATGGGCGACTGTTACGTTTCTGTAACCGTCAAAAGCGATCATGCCATTGACTTTCAACTCAGTGATTACATCTACTACAGAGGTGAGTTTTTCTTCATCGGCAATGATCCCAATGTCGTAAAGAAAGCAAAGACCTCGATTGAGAACGGTGAGAGGAAAGGCAAGTACGGTGAGGGCTTCGTGTATGAGAACATCAAGCTCTATTCAGAGGGTTCAAGACTTGCCGCCATCGGTTTCAAAGATTACGTCCTGAACTGGAACAGCGCATCGAATCAGAATGTGTATTCGTCATTGGGTACGTTCTCGTTCTTTGCCGGATCCATCGATGACCTTGCAGACAGACTGCAGGCCAACCTTGACCGTGTTGACAACGGGCAATGGAAGGTGTTCACTCCCGACTATATCAGAACGAATCAGCGTATCTCCGATATGTCTGATTTCTACAGCTATTACAATGGCTATGAATCATACGGAGAGAATGACATCAACATCGACGTTGACAAGCAGTCCTGCCGTGACATTCTGAAATACTCCTATGAGAAGTTCGGCCTCTCCTACTACATCAAAGGCAAGAATATTATCATCGGTGGCATGGATATAAGCGTCAGCCATATCTTCCGCTACGGCAAGAATAATGGTCTGTACGAGATAGAGCGTTCATGCGACGAAGCACAGGAGCTTGTCACCAAAGTTTATGCCTACGGCTCTGACACGAACATGCCGCCGAACTACTACGCCAATATCGGCAAGAGGATCAAGTTCACCATTGCGCACAAGACAGAGCGTGAGATCATCATGAACAATCCGATGCTCCTGATGTGGGTTCGTACTCCATTCATTCCGGCAAGCCAACTCTACAGGGCATTCAGTCCTACATTCTCATGTACTATCACTTGTGGCGGTACGTCAATCACAGCCCATGTCAGCGGTGACACCTTCACCTATGCAGACGAGAAAGAAGATCCGACCTTCGACCACGATACGAAGTACATGTTTTTCTGGCTACAGTCAAATGATGTTGGTGCAAGGGCCTTCTACGACAGTGTTCAGGCCGGAAGCAGTGTATATGTCACAGGTGTCAACATCAATAAGATTCCAGACACGTTCATAGAGCTGCCTCAGAATAACAACTACCCTGCCCTCTTGGCCATCAACAGACTGATGCTGCCAGGATTCCCATATACGTCACTGCATGACTATGTGGCAGGGAATGAAGATCTCAGTGTCTTATTGTCGAAGTATGTCTTCTCAAAGGATCCACAAGATCCTTGGATCATGTCGAGGAACTACTTAGAGGCTGGCGTGATGGAAGGTACCGTTGTCTATGACGGACAGAAGCAGAAAGAGATCTACCCCAGCATCGAGAACACCAATTTCAATTTCGTTGCAGAAGGTTCCCACGTAGAGGATAACGGCTATGTCAACGACGGTGGCACATTCACGATAAAGCTTGGCGTTTATCAGAACGCAGGCATGAACTGGAAAAAGGCCTTCGACGAAAGACTCAGCGGT
>Ga0310690_10008818_pt1 | contig 12726 bp, 27 predicted proteins | sample AusTroGonzalo_MG_2_FD_207661 | JGI IMG/M metagenome (GOLD analysis project Ga0310690, IMG submission 207661) | Bovine rumen microbial communities from tropical cattle in Woodstock, Queensland, Australia - Gonzalo_04 (v2) (version 2) | ecosystem: Host-associated > Mammals > Digestive system >...
AACCACACCGCGATGCTCATAGCCTCGCGTGACGAGATTCATGGGTATCTGTACGACAAAATCGACGACATTAGGGTAGGAGGTACGGAATGAGCAAAATCAACTGGAAGGTCCGCATCAAGAATCCATCTTGGTGGCTGGCCGTAATCCCCGCTACGCTGCTGCTGATTCAAGTAATCGCCGCTCCGTTCGGGTACAAGTTCGACTTCGGCGTGCTCAACGAGCAGTTGGCGGCAATCGTCAACGCCGTGTTCGTGGTGCTTGCTCTCTTGGGCATCGTGACCGACCCAACGACGGCCGGCATCGGGGACTCGCAGCGCGCCCTCGGCTACGAGGAACCCCATAAGGACGAGCCGAAGGCGGAGTGACATGCTCCGCGCAGTCGATATCGCATCGCATCAAGCCGGCATCTCGCCAGCGGCGCTCGATTGCGATATCGTAATCATAAAAGTCAGCGGCGGCACGTCGTATGTCAACCCCTATTGGAAGCAGTGGGCGGGCGAGGTATTGGCGTCTGGCAAGTTGCTCGGCTTGTACCATTACGCTTGCGAGTACGACACCGAACCGGGCGGCAGGGCGGAAGCGGAATATTTCTGGCACGAAGTCAAGGAGTATAAGGGACGGTTCGTCCCGATTCTCGACTGGGAGAACCACGCGACCGAGATGCCCGTGAGCTACGCTAAGGCATTCCTGGACCGCATCGCCGAGCTATCAGGTGCAACACCGTTTTTCTATGCATTCGCGAGCAACGTCAACTCAACGGACTACAACTCCATCGCGCATTGCCCGCTCTGGATGGCGTCTTACCTATATAGATATGACGGTGCAGGCTGGGTCGATCCTGTGAACACGTGGGACACGGGTGCTTGGAACGATATGACCATGTACCAGTACACCTCGACAGGATATATCGACGGCTGGGGCTCGCGGCTCGACCTCAGCGTCTTCTACGGAAACAAGTATGACTGGAAGAGACTGGAAGGGGGAAGCATGGGCAGCATCGAGAAGATGGTCCAGCATGCAATCGACATCGCCAACGATGACTATTACGGCTACTCGTGGGCCGACAGATGGGACCACGACCGCGATTGCTCGTCGTTGATGTACGACTCGGCTGATGCGGCAGGCTATGCCGTTGGGCGCGGCCCTGATAAGACGCGTTACACGGGGACGATGATTGACGATTTCACGGGCGCAGGCTTCACGTGCTACGGCTTCGGCGAGGTCGTCCTTCAGCGCGGCGATATCCTACTGCGCGACCCATGGGGCAGCGCGGGCCACACCGAAATGTACATCGGCGGCAACCAGCTCGTCGGCGCTCACTCCGCCGAGGACGGCGGCGTGTACGGCGTACCGGGCGACCAGACGGGCAACGAAATCAGCATAGGACCTATGTGGGGGTCTTGGGATTACGTTCTCAGACCGCCAGAAGGAGGCAGCATGGGCGAATGGATCGAGAAGGATGGCAAGTGGTGGTACAAGCATCCAGACGGCAGCTACACCACTAACGGCTGGGAGTACATCAACGATAGATGGTACTACTTCGACGCGGACGGCTGGATGAAGACGGGCTGGCTGGCGTACAACGGCTGCTGGTTCTACCTGCTGCCGAAGTCCGCCGAGACGGGCGACAGCTACGGCCAGATGCTCACTGGATGGCAGCGCATCGTCTACAAATCCAAGGAATCCTGGTTCTGGTTCGCGGACAGCGGCGAGCTGGCGCAGAACGGGTTCAGGAGCATCGGCGGCAAATGGTACGCCTTCGACGGCGATGGCCGAATGGTCGAGGATGACAAAGAGATCGTGGTGGACAAGAGCGGCGAGGTCAAAATCGCCTAGGCAAGTATAGTTTGTGCCCCGTGGCTTCGGCTGCGGGGCGTTTTTTTGTCGGTGCATCCTGGTGCAAATTTGGTGCATCGAGCGCATTGGACAGGATTGGACAACGTGGGACAAATCCCAGATTAACATGTAGAAACCGTGTTTTCGTGTGGGACAGCATGGGACAACGTTTGCCCAGGTGGGATACTTGCGCCTAGTCGGTCGCAGGTTCAAATCCTGTCCAGCCGACCATCAAAACACCAGGTCAGACGCTTGCGTTCTGGCCTTTTGCTTTTCCTGGTGCAGATTTGGTGCATTCGAGCGCGTCCCAGGCGCACGCGACGGCGAACTTCACGCTGTCCAGATCGTCGTGGATGTAGATTCGTGCGGGCGCTATCGATGACCACCCAGCCCACCGCTGCAGGTCGAACGGCGACATGTAGCGCGCCATCATCGAGAGATTCGAGTGGCGGAGCTGATGCAGCGTCATGCCCGGGCATCCTATCGTGTCGCGCACGGCGACGTGCGTGGAGTCGCCAGCCCACCATCGGTGGAGCAGTTGCGGGCTCAACAACCCACCGCGAGTGTTGCATGCAAGATACTCCGCATCGCCGAAACCGAGCACACGGCGCGCCTCGCGCCATTCGTCCACCTTGCGCTGCAATCTCTCCGACATCGGCAGCACGCGGATACCGGACGCCGACTTCGGCGCCCCGACCGTGCCGCTCTTCTCCTTGACGGCCTGGTGGACATGCGCGAGCCCGTCGTGCACGTCGGCGTCGAGCAGCGCGCAGGCTTCGGCGCGGCGCAGGCCGAGGCAGGCCATGAGGTAGAGCGACATGGTGCGCCCGTCCAGCGGCAATTCGTCCACGCGGTTCAAGAGCAATTGCAGCTCGACGGGGGACAGCGCCTCCTTCTCGGGGGTGTCCACCTTCGGCTGCTTGACGCTGGACAGCGGGTTGCGCGGTATGCGCCCATCGTCCACGGCCTGCTGGAATATCGAGTGCAGGCAATTGTGGAACTTCGCAAGCGTGGCGCCCGACAGCTCGCCTTCTCCCTTCACGGGATTGCGCTTCAGCCACAGCAGCGCCGCGCGGCAATCGTCGGGCGCTATCTCGCCCAGTTTCATGCCCGCCAGCGGCGAGCGGCACAGCGCGGCGACGTTGCGTCGGTCGTTCGCCAGCGTGTTGGGCGCATAGTCGCCCGATTCGGCGCGCCAGAGCGCCCAGGATGCCGCGTAAGCCCCGAATTGCTCGGAGTCGGGCACTTCCCGCTCCAACTGCGAAACCCACACTTTTATCGCATCCTGCGCGTCCGTCCACGTGCCGTGCCAGCGCAGCGACCTACGGCCCGCGTCGGTGACCGCCCAGAAGCGCCAGTCGCGGCAGCGCGCCTTCGGGCCTTTCTTGAGCTGCTGGATCGTGTAGGAGCGGACCTTCATCTCTTCACCGCCTTACTCAGATCCCAGGGTCGCGGTACTTCGGACTATCCTCGATGCTCTTCCCAGTCGCTTCCTCATAGGCTGTCGCAACGGCTTCCCTGTCCTTCATCAGCGCCATGCGGATTTCAGGGTCGAGCATATGGAAGTATCTGTCGGGCGGCACGTATCCGGCTTCGTCCAAGATGAAGATAATGCCGTATCTGCGGAGCGCGATGGCGTCCGCGTTCGTTTCCCCCAAAAGCAATCTGCCGTCTTTGCTCGACATCAGCGTCCAAACCATCTCCATCTGGGTGGGCGTCAGCATAAGTATGATGTTTTCCAACGCCTTTTTCCTAGCGTCGGCAGCTTCGGCAGCTCGCGCTGCTTCGGCTTTCTTCGTCTGCCTAGTAGCCGCGAAACGATGCACGAGGTAACCGAAAATGAAGCCCGCGACGAATACCGATATGTACGTCACGATGTTCGGTTCGACGTTCTCGATCCGCTGCCATACGGCGAGAGCCGTCGTGATAATGGCGCAGACCATCATTATCGCGGTTTTGGCGGACTCTTTCATGATCTACTCGAATCGTCTTCGATTAGGCATTCGCGGAGCATTTTGTCATCAACAGTATTTCTGCAAACTAGTTCAGCGGCAACGAATGCTGAAAGTTTCGGCTCTTGGGCACCACTTTCGAATTTATATATGGTCTCTTTTGAAATTTTATAACCAGCTACTTCGGTCATCGCTTTAGCGAAATCATCTGCGTTTGAATAGCCTGCGCTTGTTCTCATGAAGCGCATCATGGCTCCGAGTTTTCCTTTATTCAGAACTGACATAATGGCTCCTCTCGTTGATGATGCCCATTCTATATCAAATACAAAAATTTGCAAGAATAGACAAGATTTTGCAGAAAGGTACTTGTAAGAACATGCAAAATCTTGTATAAAGAGACAAGTTGATAGGAGGAAGCATATGCCATATTCGAAAGATGTACCTGCTCTGCTTACTATTACAGACTTTGCAAAGCGATGTGGCGTGTCGCGAACAACGGCTGCGAAAATCGCTGAAGCTCATCCCGAGTATATAGAGCAGATTGAAGGAGGGCAAAAGCGCGTAAAAGCGAGCCTCCTTTTTTCTTTCTACGACAACTCAGGTGCGTTTGTTGAACTTGACGAAAACGCAAAAGCAATCGCAAAAGCCGAGGCGATCTAGATGGCATCAGTCGCATTGGCCGCCGTCTGTCTCGCCGGGTTCATAGCGGGATGGGCGTTCTTCGGCCAACCGAAGCGATAGCCGCCCGACGCCCTGCGTGCCGCGAAGGGGGCCGTGCGCAGGGCCGTCATCCAGGCGGGCGATGGGTCTTATTCCCTCTCTCTCCATCGCCTGCTTGGATGCCGTGGGCATCGGCACCTTGAAAACCGAAGAAAGCACGGTGAAGGACCACCCGGAGACAACGTAAACGGTGAAGCCGTGGGAACAAGGAAAAGCACCCGCCATCCAGGAGCGCGAAGCAAAGCGCCCGTCTGTCGCTTGAAACGGACACACCAAAAACCTCCTTTCTTTTGGGCATAGATGCTGCACCTGTCGCATAGCAAACCGCTTCGCGTTCCCCGATGGCGGGTGTGGACAAGAAAGGAGGGCGCCATGGTCGTGACGCTCGACCAGTATTGCCAGATGCGCTACGGCCTGGGCGATGCGATGCCCACCAAGGCGCAACGAAACACGGTGAGCAAGATGTGCCGCGACGGGGCCTTGCGCAAGCAGGCGTTCAAGAGCGGCAAGCGCTGGCTCATCAGATTGGAGGTCTGAATGGCTGGAAAAGAAGCGGCGCGCGGAAGCGGCAACTTCGCACGCGCCAAGCATGTCCACAGCGATAGGGACATGCGCATTGTACCACGGGACGAGTGGGATTGGGCCATGAAACGGCTCGGCTGGGTGCTCGGCATCTGCTTCGGCGTGATGTTCGCAATCGCGTTGATCGCGGGGTGAGCGCCGTGGACATGAACAAACTCGAAGGCATCGCCAAGGGCGCGCTCGGCTTCGTCAAGGCGCATGCATACGCCGAGCGCGTGATGGTCATCGCCGAGCGGAACATCCAGGGCCGCATGGAGGCCCGCGCATATCTGTCCACTGCGTCCGGGCACGAGCTGTCCGTCACGCTCACGGACCCGCCCGAGGGCGGTGATGGCGATGCGTGCCCGTTCTAGGGACCGAGCGCCGTCGTGGATGCGCGACACGGTTTACCCCGACGTGGTTATCAGCGAGGAATCCACTTGGCGCGACATCAACGACGAGACGCTGCGGCCGAGGCCGAGCGGCATGAAACGCCTGCTCATGATGTTGAGGGGGGGCCATGGACGGCGCTAGGTACATCAGGCTGAAGGACGATTACGGGCAGGTCGCCGTCGCGATCCGAAAGTACGACGGTTCGTGGACGCTCACGTTCAGGAATGGCATCGAAAGCTACTCGCTGGTATTCGACACCTACGGGAAGCTGTCCGAGATGCTCAAAACCAAAGGCAAAGGTTGGAGGGTGATGCGCAAATGGTGAGCAACTATCCCGACGGCGTGAACGGCGGCGAGGATTACTTCAACCCGCCCGACAAGACGGGCGAATGCCCGGCGTGCTACGCGGACACCGACTGGGAATGGCTCTACTGCCCATGGTGCGGCACGAAGTTGCGCCCAGATGAATGGATGGGCGACGAGTACGTCGGTTCCCAGCAGTACGACTGCGCGCGCGACTGGGAGTACGACAAGGCTCTCGACAGGATGGAGGCCGACTGATGGCATACGACGATTACGGCTACGACCATTGGGACGCCCACGATTACTCGGAATACGAGCCCGACGAGGAATGCGGCGAGGACGCCGACTGGTACGCCGACGAGGGCGAAGCGTATCTGCGCGCCGAGGTGTACGAACCGCTCGCCCAGCGGATAAGGGAGGAGGAATGATGGCGCTTTTCAGGAGCTATCCCGCAAACGTTCGACTCGACTATCCCGAAATCGACGGGCTGATGCGCGTCCTTGACGAGCGGATCGCGGACGCCCGCGAATCGGGCGCCGACGCGCTGTGCTTCGAGGGCGCGCGCATCGCGTTCCATATCCTGCGCCATTTCGACAGGGCGGAGTACCCAGTCGATTTCATGGCGCTGTTCGAAAAGTACATGAAGGAAGGGGGTTTCTGATGAGCATACCCGTTCTCATCGTCGGCAACAGCGGCACGGGAAAGTCCACCAGTGCGCGCAACTTCGCCAAGGGCGAGTGCGTGGTCGTGAACACCGAGGGCAAGCTGATGCCGTTCGAGTGCAAGGTCGACGTGTTCGACGTGCCCGAATACGCGGGCAAGGTGCAGCGAGCGAAGGGCGCGAAGCCGTACAAGGTGGACATCATCGCCGACTACCTGTCGCGCGACGGCGGACCGAAGGAGCGCGCCGTGGTGGTGGACGATTTCGGCGAGGTGCTTGTCGAGATGTACAAGCGCTGGATCTCGCCCGACTCGCCCGACAAGCTTCCCGACCCGTACAAGGGTTACACGCTGATGGCGTGCAAGGTCCACAATCTCATCGAGGGATTCATGGAGGACGGCGACCGAGAGCGCATCATCTACCTGGTGATGCACACGGAAAGCCAGAACGACGGCAGCGTGATACCAGCCGTCATGGGCAAGATGCTTACCGAGAAGCTGAACATCGCGGCGCTCATGACCGTGACGCTGCAATCCATGAAGCTCGGCGACGAGTACATCTTCTGGACGAACAACGCGAATCCCGCGAAGTCCCCGATGGGGATGTTCGAGCCCCAGATACCGAACGACCTGAAAGCGGTGGACAGCCGCATAAGGGAATACTACCGATTCGATTCAGCGAAGGAGAATTAGACATGCCGATGATCGATGACGCGGCCTATGCAGCCGCAGAGGAAACGCAGGGCGGATTCAGCCAGATGGAACCGGGCGCGTACATGCTGCGCATCAAGAAGGTGCTCACCGAATGGGAGGAGCGAGACTTCAAGACGCAGATGCCCGCATACAGGAGCGCGGCCAACGGCGACGGCGTGATGTTCGTGTTCGACGTTGACGAGGGCGACCATGCGGGCGAGTTCAGCCGCGAGTTCTTCATGGACGGCAGCGACTATGCCGAGAACAAGAACTGGATGCACCAGGTCAAGTACACGTGGGGCAATCTCGGCAAGCTGAAGCGGATGAACAACGTCCTGGCAGCATGCAATCCCGGCTTCGACCCGATGGCCGCTCTGAAGGCCGACCAATGGCAGATGTTCATCGGGCGCAGGTTCGGCGCCGTTCTGAACGGCACGGTCAAGACCAACCAGAACGGCTATGACTCGTGGACGTTCAAGGTCGGCCAATGGATCACGGAGGACGAGCTGCGCGCTGGACAGCACGATAAGCCGAAGGTGACCGATAAACGGGACTCGGCTGCATCGTCCACCACGGCAGTACCCGCAGATACGAACGACGATATACCATTCTAGGGACAGGCAGTATGCCATGACGGTAATTTACGAGGACAACAGACAGCAAGTCCATCATGGCGACAAGCACGCGGCGAAGCATGCATGGTGGTCGGCGCACGGCATCGAGGTCGTGCGCTGCACCATCCCGTTCGGCGATTACACCGTGGACGGTTCGAACGTGACGGTCGACACGAAGGCCAGCCTGGACGAGATCATGGGCAATCTGGGCGCAGGATACCGCAGGCTCGACCACGAGTGCAAACGCGCAGCCGAAGCCGGATACCGCATCGTGTTCCTGATAGAGGCGGGCGGCGAATGGGCGAACCCGCAGAAGCTGTTCCAGGTGGTCGGCTACGTATGCCGCTACTGCGCGCTGCTGCGGACGAAGCAATGCAACCCGCGCCTGAAGTCGCAGAAATGCGCCAAGCGCAAGGGCAAGCCGTTCCAGGGTTACCAGCTCATCGGACGGATGAAATCGCTGCACAGGAAGTACGGCGCCGAGTTCGAGTTCATCGATGCGAAGGACAGCGCAAGGCGCATCTGCGAGCTGCTGGGGGTGGCGTATGAATGAGATGCAGGAAGCCGCGCGCCGTTTGCACAGGATCGGCTTCAAGACGCTGCCCATCAAGCCCGGTACGAAAGCGCCGTCCATCGAGCACGGAGTGAAGGACGCGACGGCGGACGATGCTGCGACAGACGCATGGTACGCGATGCATCCGAACGACGGCATCGGCATATCGGGCGAAGGCTTCGTCATCTTCGATTTCGACATCAAAGACGGACTCGACGGGCGCGACGCGCTGCTCGGCTGGGATCTGCCGGAAACCCTATGCCAGACCACGCCCAGCGGCGGCTACCACATGATCTACAGGTGCGGCCAAGATGTCCACCCATCGGTAAACTCGGCGATGGCGGTGGACGTTCGCGGATGGGGGAGCTACGTGGTATGCGACCCGACGCCAGGATACTGCTGGGAGGACGATTGCGAACCGGCTGAGGCAGACGCGACCGTCATGGCGTTCCTGGAGCACGTGCGGCCAGCCAAGCGCGGCACCAAACGGCATCTGGAATCGGGTGACGTGGGCGAGGGAGGCAGGAACGACTTCCTGTACCGCGAGGGGTGCGGCCTGCGCGCGAAGAACGTCGAGCCCGACGTTATACGCGCCAACCTGCACGGCATCAACCGCATCAAGTGCAAACCGCCGCTGCCCGATGCCGAGGTGGACAAGATAGCGGAGAGCGTCCTGGCGAACGAGCCAGGTTTCTCCGAAGAGGTCAAGAAGCAGGAGAGGCGCGGCAGGCCGCGCAAGTTCGAGCACAACAAGGTGGCGCGAAAGCTGATAGACGATTTCGGCGCCTGCCTGATAGACGGCGAAACCCCTGCGATACGCCTGGCAGACGGGCGCTACAGCATGGGATGGGATGCGTTCGACACGGCCATCATCGACATGCACGACGATTGCACGGAGTCGAACAGGCGCGAGGTGAAGGCATACGTCAAGGCGCGCGCGCCGCACCGCAGCCAATCGTCGCCGTTCCTGATGGGCTTCCTGAACGGCGTCCTGGACGTGCGCACGATGGAGTTCCGCGATTACGGGGCGGAAGACCTCATACCGAACGTCATCCCGCACAACTGGAATCCGGCTGCACGAAGCGCCCTGCTCGATTCGATGCTGGACAGGATAGCGTGCGAATCGACTGACACGATGCTCAATCTGGCCGAGTTCATCGGCATGTGCATGATGCGGGACGTGGCGGTGCTGCCGTACTTCCCCGTGCTGATCGGGGAGGGCAGCAACGGAAAGTCCACCTACATCAAACTGCTCGAGAACGTGGTCGGGCGCGACAACATCAGCGGATTGCAGCCGAAGGAGATAAGCGCCCATTTCATGGGGATGCACATCGTCGGCAAGACGGCGAACCTGGGCGACGATATCGCGAACGGCTACCTGGACGATAAGGATTGCAGCGTCATCAAGTCGGTGGCCACGGGCGACCTGATGTTCACGGACGTGAAGGGGTCCAAAGGCTTCCATTTCAGGCCGTACTGCACGATGGTGTTCAGCTGCAACGCATTCCCGAGGCTGGCCGACACGACGCCGGGCTTCATGCGCAGGCTGTTCCCCGTTGAGTTCAACGCGGTGTTCAGCCGCGATGACGCCGACTTCGACCCGCTTATCGGCACGAAGCTGCAGGACGAGGAAGTGCTCGAATATGCCTGCGTGCTGGGCATCGATGGGTTGAGGCGGGCGCTCGACCAGAACGGACCGACGCCCAACGATATCAGCAACGCGATGAAGGCGGAGATAGTCAACGAGGCCAATACCGGCATGCAATGGATCAACGACGAGAACATCACGGCGGAGCATCTCATCGGCATGACGAAGGCGGAGGCTTACGCCGAATACCAGGCATGGTGCGAGAGGAACGGCTATGCGAAGACCGCGATGGGGTCTGGCACCTTGTCGGCACTTTTTGGCACCTATTTCCGTCTGAAATGCTCGAAAACGGACCATCGGGAGTTCGCGACTGGGCGAAAGTCGGTGAAGGTATACGAGAGGAAGGTGCCATAACGTGCCATATGTAACGCCTGATGGCTGCGCGTTTTGGCACGTTTGGCACCTGGCACCCTCCATCTATTGAACTAAAGAAAAAAGAAAGATTTTATTACATATAAATACGCGCGCGCGAGAGGTGCCAACCAAGAAAGAAGGTAGGAAATGAGTTTCTATGCGGAATTGGGCGAATATTTCCCCGATGCGGCCAGCAAGGTGGTGAGCCGCTATTACGGCATGCTCGACTCGAAGGGCGTCCGCTCGATGGAGGATGTGGACGCCATGAGCATGCACGACGCGTACATCGCATTCTCGGGCGGGCTGTTCCACGGTCTGTTCTGCACGCGAGCCGACGAGCGGCTTGCGAAGGCCGAGCCCGTGCTTGCCGATACGTTCAACCGGCGCTGGCAATCCTGCAACGTGTGGACATATGAGCTGTTATGCGGCCATAGCGTGCCGATGCTCGAATGCAAGGCGCCGAACTACTGCCCCGTATGCGGCAGGGAGGTGAGCGCGTCATGAGCGCGCTGTGGACCGCCCTGGCCATCGCGATCTGGATGGCGCTCGGAGCTGCCATCGCGCTGGGCATCGCGGCGTGCGCGCGGCGCGCGGAGGACGATGGGGAGGTGGACGAATGAGCGAATGGCTATGCGAATCATGCAGGTACCGCAACGGCGAGCTTCGCCCGTACCACACATACGACACGTGCGGCACGGAGTACAGCTACACGGGCGCCATGAAGGTGGCGTGCACTGCATCGGCGAAATACCCGCACATGGTCAAGGACGCCGTGCGCGCAGACCCGTACCTCGAGGCGGAGTTCACGTGCCTCGACTACGCGAAGCGGAAGGGCAGGCCATGAAACCGCACGCAATCGAAGGCCAGATGGCGCTCGACCTTTTCCCGCACCGCATCCCAGGCGCATGCGCGGACGAAACGCGGACCGTCGACATCGGCGGCGTCAAGTCGTTCTGCGCACCGTGGGATTGCTGGACGAATTGCAGGGAGGTCGGGCATTGCGTGTACGAGACGAGAAAGGAGCGATGATGCCGACCAAACGCAAGAACAACGGCATCGAACCCGGAAAAATCACCAAGACCATCAACAGGGTGCCGCTGTCGCCGGAGGAGAACGCGAAGTTCAAGGCGATGCAGGACAGATACGACGGCACGGCTGGGTATATCGCGGGGATGGCGATTTCCCAGTGGTTGAAATGGAGGAAGGCATGAGCGGAAGCAAGCTGGAATCGCTGGACAGGCTGCGCGATGAAATCAAGCACCATCTCATCGGCTGCGAGCAGACATGGTATGCGCTCGCCGACGAGATAGAGCGCGAAATCGAGCGCGACTTCATGCGCCTGCCCGTGGACGCTGACGGCGTGCCGATTCACGTGGGCGATGAGCTATGCGGCTACGGGCATCCTGGCGGTGGCGTTCAGGTCGCGATGGTAAGCGAGTCATGCGTTATCGTCCGCGAGGACTTGAACCACAATCCTGCGAAGCATGGTCTTCTGTGGGTGGCAAACGAAACGCGCCACGTCAAGCCCGACAAGCTGAAAGAGCGCGTGATGGAATGGCTCGATTCGTGGGGATGCTCTTACGACTTCGACGGCGTTGATAGGGCTGCTGACGAGCTGTGCGCCGACATCCGCGAGATGGCGAAGGATGGCGATCTATGAGCAACATCTGCGCGAACCGCACGGAAGGCGAGTACCACGGATTCCCGCCAGCAGACGCGCCAGCCTGGGATGTCGGCACCGTCTACTTCTGGTGCCCAATCGAAAGACACCACGATCAGTTCAGGGCCGCCTGCGATAGCTTCGACCTTGGAGCGCCGAAACGGGTCGACAAGCGCGGAAACGAGATTTAGGGGGGGGGAGCTATGAACTACGGATTCGGAGAATGGGTCGTGTACGACCCAGGTTACAAGCAGGAAATCGGACGTGTGACTGAATGCGGGGAGAGCAGCGCGTTCGCGTGCTACACGCAGGGATGCACGGCCGCTTCGACGCCGTTGGAACATCTGCGTAGGGCAACCGATGCGGAAGTCGCCGAGGCATCTGCTGGAATCGGGTTCCACCGCTTCGATGAGACATGCCCGAGCAGGGACGAGGAATGCTGTTGGATGTGCAAGGCGAAGGCGGTGAGCGCATGAGCGAGTACGTCGGCTTAGTTAAAGGCAAAGTCCACAATAGGCGCGAGATGAGCGAATACTACTGCGGCGGTTGCGGCTGGCCCGTGACCGACCACGACAGCTATTGCCGAGAATGCGGCGGCGCGTTTCAAAAGTCGTCCGCAACGGAGCGATGGAATGGCACGCGCTGGCACGAACTGTTCGGCACGCCCGAGAGGGCGGCGCGGACGATGGCTGGTAAATGCGGCGATTGCTGCGAATGCGTGCTTGCGAATGCTTGCGAGCAAGGCAGTGGCGAAGGATGCCTTCTGAGCGACGAAT
>Ga0310690_10008819_pt1 | contig 12724 bp, 9 predicted proteins | sample AusTroGonzalo_MG_2_FD_207661 | JGI IMG/M metagenome (GOLD analysis project Ga0310690, IMG submission 207661) | Bovine rumen microbial communities from tropical cattle in Woodstock, Queensland, Australia - Gonzalo_04 (v2) (version 2) | ecosystem: Host-associated > Mammals > Digestive system >...
CCAGTCCTGCCAGCGAGCCCTCCGTCTGCCACAGGTAGTCAATCCCCTTGACATAAACGCGGATGCGGAGTTTCCAGATGGGACTGGTAGGCGTGCTGTAGAACTTCTGCATGGAGAGCGTGGATTGATAGGTGTCGCGCTCATCGTAGGGTATGTAGTCACCATATTCGCCGCTGAGGATGACCATATCCTTCAGCGTGTCGAGTGCCATAGGTTCAGGTTGGTTCATCACTTCGTAGAAGCCATTCTCCAGCGTGCGGGGCAGCGGCTCGTGGAAGCAGGCAGGGCCGTAGAGCTGGGCGGGCGAAGCGGCTTCGGGCTGGTAACTGACAGGGGTAACTTGAACACAGGCGGTAGAAGCGCGATCCATGCCGACGAACTCCTGACGGGAATACTCCTGCGGGGAGTAGTCGATGATGACACCTGTATAGCGGCCATGCCCCAGATAGAGGTCGGTGTGGCGCACGTTGGCAGTCGTGATGCGCGAGGGCTGGATGCTCTCGTCCTCGGGGAAGAACCAGCAGGTCATGCCGTCGGGGTTGCTGCTCTGGTACTGCCGCCAATCCACATCGAGGCTCACGCTGGTGAACTCGCTGCCATAAACCCACAGGTCGCGACGGCAACCAGCCAGCAGCAGGACTGCGGCCAGAGCCAGGCAGGTCAGGCAGAGGGCAGAGCCGCGTCTGCCAGCAGAGACCATGCGACGGGTGATATATGGTTTAGTGTCTATCATTCAGCTTCTTAGATTTGAAATGGAAAGGCCATGCGTTGAACATATATGCCAGTTGCAGGCTGGCGTGGCAGGCTCCGGGCCAGAGGAAGTTGCCGCTGTCGTGATACATGAGGTGGCGGTCCCAAGGCTCTTCGTTGCCTTCGGGATAGGTGCTGGAACCATAGTAGTGGCGGTACTTCGTCAGCAGGGCACCCAGACCTATCGAGGCATCCAAGGCCCAATGCTTGCCCCAGCGCGTCTGGTAGCCGATGTTAATGTAGCCGTTAATGTACTCGCCCTGATAGCCTTCGCTGCGCTTCCACTCCCAGTCGTAGTAGCCTGCGGCAACGGCCAAGCCGATGTGCCAACCCTGTAGCCAGCGGTGACGCTCGCGATGTCCTAAATAGCGACGCACCTCTACGCCAAAGTTATGGAACTGAGAGGCATGGGCATTGTTGCTCCAGATGAACCAGGGGGCAAAGTATTCCAGCTCCAAGCTCCACTTGTTCTTGCGCCCCAAGGGTACTTCAAGCTCGATGTTGGGGGCTACCACACCCCAAAGCAGGAGGTTTGTCTTTAAAGCCCACGCGGGATAGCGCAGCCGCTCCAGACGCAGCGAGTCGGTTGCTGCGGAACGGCCTGTGCCCTGAGAGCCAGGATAACCCGGATAGCCCGAAACGATGGTAGGCACCGTGGCTATATAGATAGTATCGCGGACAGGGATGTGTTCGCGGATGATGACGGTAGTGTCGCGCACGACGATGGTGTCGCGTACGCCTCCGGCAAACCTCCAACTGATGATGGCGGTTGCTCCACTACGCAACGGAGCAAGATACTTCTCGAGGAGCACGGGCCACACCTTGCCTCCCTGCAGGCGGCGCAGCTTCCACTCGCGGTGGTCGCGCTGGAAGGTGCCTGTGGTTGCAGGCAGGTCGATGATGCGCAGCACCTCGTCGCGCCAAGGCTCGTTGCTGCGTGCCACCAAGTCGTAAAGACCTTCCCAACGGGCAGCCTCGTTGTGGACGATAATCTCGCCCAAGCGGTCTCCCAAGCGCTGACGCACAAGACGGCGCACGGCCAAGCCTCGGTTCTCGCCCAGCCAGCGGTTGCGCTCTGCCGTTCCTTCGGGCGAAGCACCACTATAGATGTCAAGACGAAGCAGGGCGGGATTGACGTTTCGGAAGTCGCGGTTGAAGCGTTCCTCAAACGCCTGCCAATGGGCGGCGTTGTCGGCAAAGTCCATGTCGATGTTGATGCTGTCGATGCGGAAAAGGATGCTAAGCGTATCGGCATTAACAGAATTAGAACCTACGGCAGGAATATCATTTGAAGCAAATACGCGGAGGGAACTTATACTCAAAAGCACAAACAGAATACATGCCATGCACCTGCACATCGTCCTGCAGTGATGCTGTGTTGTGAAGCGCTGACTACGCTGTCCTTTCTTGCCTGTGTTCCGTTTTAATACCATACACCTTTTTAGTTATCCCTCGCGCACATATACACATATATATGCATATATTATTAACGCGCACGGACGCGATGTACGCATCCAAATTGCAAAGGTATGGCAATTATTCCACATAGGCAAGTTTATCGGCATAAATCAGCTACCACCACCTCTTATTTAACTATATTTAACCTTTGAGGGGCTTCGGATGTATCAACTAAACACAAAGGCACAAAGACTCAAAGACAATTTTCTGCCATCTGCATAACATCAAAAGACACAAAGTTTACGCCGCTATTAGCTTTGTGTCTTAAAAGTCTTTCGGCCTGATAAATCTTCGTGCCTTCGTGTCTTTGTGTTCCATTAACATTAAAAGACCTTTTCTTTTTGGGGGGGCACAGAGGGGGCGGGGTGGGGGCACAAAGGGGGCGGGGTTTTTGACCAACATAGCCCCCCGTAACATATTTGCTATCAGCATGATAAACCATTGGGGGGCGCGGGGGGCGCAGTTTTTTCTTTTTTACCTATATAGGGGACATACAAACTCTCGAAATGCAGCATCATCGGCCCAGAAGTACGTGTACTTATTGCCAGAAGTACGTGGGTTGTGAGGCAGAAGTACGTGGGTTGTCGGGCAACACAGCACGTTATCTTTGCCAACACAGCACGTTATCTTTGCCAACACAGCACGTTATGTCGGGCAACACAGCACGTTATCTTTGCCAACACAGCACGTTATCTTTGCCAACACAGCACGTTATGTCGGGCAACACAGCACGTTATCTTTGCCAACACAGCACGTTATCTTTGCCAACACGGCACGTTATGTCGGGCAACACGGCACGTTATGTCGGAGCTTTAAGTTAGTGTCTGCAAGGCGGAGTATTTGGAGCAATCGAAGGGAATAAATTGCATGGGGATTTGTAATGCTTTTTCGGTGGTTTTATGAAGCCCGAACAGAGGCTTGGAAATTTTCTCTCACATTTGTTTGCAAATGTGGGAAAAAAGCTGTACCTTTGTGGGCGAAAAACAAGAAAAACCAAATGGAAGATACAGAAAAGAAACCACAGGAATATAGTGCCTCGAACATACAGGTGCTGGAAGGATTAGAAGCAGTGCGCAAACGCCCTGCCATGTACATTGGCGACATTAGCGAAAAGGGCTTGCACCACCTCGTCTATGAAACCGTTGACAACTCCATCGACGAAGCCCTCGCCGGTTACTGCACACACATCGAAGTGACCATCAACGAGGACAACAGCATCACCGTTCAGGACAACGGTCGAGGCATCCCCGTGGATATGCACGAGAAAGAACACAAGAGCGCACTGGAAGTTGTAATGACAGTTCTGCACGCAGGCGGCAAGTTCGACAAGGGTAGCTACAAGGTCAGCGGCGGTCTGCACGGCGTAGGCGTCAGTTGCGTTAATGCCCTCTCGTCCAAGATGGTCAGCCAGGTCTTCCGCGACGGCAAGATTTACCAGCAGGAATACAGCATCGGCAAGCCTGTGACGGGCGTCGAAGTCATCGGTACAACCGAGCTGCGCGGCACACGTCAGCAGTTCTGGCCCGACAAGACCATCTTCACAACTACCATATATAAATATGACATCCTGGCCAACCGTATGCGCGAGCTGGCATACCTGAATGCCGGTATCACCATCACCCTGACCGACCTGCGCCCCGACGAGGAAGGCAACACAAAGACTGAGAAGTTCTACAGTCAGGGTGGCCTGCGTGACTTCGTGCGCTACATCGACAGCAGCCGCACACACCTCTTCGACGATGTCATCTACCTGAACACAGAGAAACAGGGCACACCCATCGAGGTGGCCATCATGTACAATACAGCCTACTCGGAGAACCTCCACTCCTATGTCAACAACATCAATACCATCGAAGGCGGTACGCACCTGCAAGGCTTCCGCATGGCCCTCACCCGCGTCCTGAAGAAGTATGCAGAGGAGAAGCATGACAAGGAACTGGAGAAGCTTGCAAAGAACAGCGTCGAGATAAGTGGCGAAGACTTCCGCGAAGGTCTTACGGCTGTCATCTCCATTAAGGTGGCAGAGCCGCAGTTCGAGGGACAGACCAAGACGAAGCTGGGCAACAGCGAAGTGGCTGGTGCCGTGCAGCAGGCCGTTGGCGAGGCTCTCACCAACTACCTCGAAGAACATCCGCGCGAGGCAAAGCTCATCGTTGACAAGGTGCTGCTGGCTGCACAGGCACGTGTGGCAGCTCGTAAGGCAAGAGAGAACGTGCAGCGCAAGAGTCCGATGGGCGGCGGCGGACTGCCAGGCAAGCTGGCTGACTGCTCGGACAAAGACCCTGCCAACGCAGAACTGTTCATCGTCGAGGGTGACTCCGCAGGCGGCTCAGCAAAGCAAGGCCGCAACCGTCACTTCCAGGCCATCCTGCCCATCCGAGGCAAGATATTCAACGTGGAGCGCGTGATGTGGAACAAGGCTTTCGAGCATGAAGAGGTGAACAACATCATCCAGGCCTTGGGCGTGAAGTTCGGCCTCAACCCCGACGACTACAAAGAAGCCAACTATGACAAGCTGCGCTACTACAAGACCATCATCATGACTGATGCCGACGTCGATGGCTCGCACATCGACACGCTGCTGATGACACTCTTCTTCCGCTACATGCCGCAGCTCATCAAGGACGGCCGTCTCTACATCGCCACACCCCCACTCTATCGCTGCACATACGGCAAGGTGGAGGAATACTGCTACGACGAGGATGCCCGCATCCGCTTCATACAAACCTACTGCAATGGCGATGCCGACGACTCGAAGCTGCACACACAGCGCTACAAAGGTCTTGGTGAAATGAACCCCAAGCAACTGTGGGAAACCACAATGGACCCCGAGCAGCGCCGCTTGAAGCAAGTCACCATCGAGGACGCAGCAGAGGCAGACTATGTCTTCTCTATGCTCATGGGCGAAGACGTAGGTCCCCGCAGGGAGTTCATCGAGAAGAACGCCACGTTTGCAAATATCGATGCTTGAATGGGGGTTATGGGCTTAATGGGCTTAATGGGCTTAATGAGGTGAATCACCTAATCCGCCCATCAAACCCATCATCCACAAAGCCCATTAACCCCATTAACCCCACCAAGCCCATCAAACCCACCAACCCCATCAACCCCACAAAGCCCATCAACCCCATTAACCCCACCAACCCCATTAACCACAAAAAAAGGCCGCTCCTGTGAGCGACCTTGCCGTTATAGCTAAAAGATTTTGGCTTTTATTAGCCGAGCTTCTGGATGTACAGTGCCAACTTAGACTTCAGGTTGGAAGCCTTGTTCTTGTGAATGACGTTGATCTTTGCCAACTTGTCAAGTGCTTTCTGAACGTTGGGGTACATCTCTATAGCTGCGGCCTTGTCGGTCGTAGCACGAAGCTTGCGCACTGCGTTACGCATGGTCTTTGCGTAATATCTGTTGTGGAGTCTTCTTTTCTCCTCCTGGCGAATGCGCTTCAATGATGATTTGTGATTAGCCATCTGTTTTTCCTATTCTAATTTTATTACTTATTCCTTGTAGTCCCTAGGAGAGTCGAACTCCTCTTTAGAGAATGAAAATCTCTCGTCCTAACCGATAGACGAAGGGACCTTACCCTTGGCTTTTGGCCTGTGCTTTTGAGCATGGTGGCTCAATTGCGGGTGCAAAGTTACAGCTTTTTCTTAGACTGGCAAAATAATTTAAGGAAAAAATGCCCTTTAACATGCATTTTTCTTGTTTTGTACTTATTAAACAAGTGATTTTAACTACCTTTGTATGACAACAAACGAAAAATATCTCCCCTTTTGGTGGGAGACAGAGAGGGCCATTATGCTCGAGACAACACAAGGTATCGTACTGCATTACAACCGCTACAACGACGACAGTGCAATAGTAGATATTTTCACCCTGTCGCGCGGGAGTGTGGCCTTTCTGGTGCGTGACCGTCGCGGACAACGCAAGGGAGGGATGCGCACCACACTCTTGCGTCCGCTCAACATTGTGGAACTGGTGTTCGACTTCCGCCCTTCAACGTCCCTGCAAAGAATACAGGAGCTGCACATTGCTCACTGCTACACCTCCCTGCCCTACGACCCAATCAAAGAAACCGTTGCACTCTTCCTCTCTGAGTTCCTGCACAACGCCTTGCGAAGCGAAATACAGAACTCCGACCTATACCATTATATATTATATAGCCTGCAATGGTTCGACACGACCAGCGAGGGGCTTGCCAACTTCCACATAGCCTTCCTCATCCGCTTAGCATATTACCTGGGCTTTTGGCCCAACATTGATATAAAAAAGATGCTGCCCTTCTTTGACCTGAAAGACAGCATTGACACTCACACAGAGCCTCAGCATAACTTCTTCCTCAAAGGAGAAGAAGCCGCCGCTCTGCCTAAACTGCTTAGGATGAACCTGCGCAATATGCACCACTTCCGGCTGACACGCCAGCAGCGGAACCGCATCCTGGACGTGCTGACAACCTACTACCAACTGCACGTGCCAGAGTTCCGCAACCTGCGGTCACTGGCAGTGCTGAGGGAAGTTCTGGGATAGGAGCCTTTCGTTATTACGTTATTACGTTATCTCGTTATAACGCCCTAACTAAAGATTAAACGGCACCCCCATTGTCGGTGGTTCAACTTCCTGCGTAGGATTGCTCTTCTCCTTAATCTTGCTAATCTCGTCCTTAGTACGGTTATAGGCAGGACGCGCATCGACCATCGAGATGATGTCATCATTGTCGAGGTCGTCATCGGAAAAGATATATGTATTGTGGCGGCGGCGACGTACAGGCGAACCTGTTGAGGAACCGTAATAGATGCTTGCACGCTCCTCGTTGTAGTCCTCGCGTTCCTGGTCAACTGCCGACTTCTCCTGTTCCTTCTGCTCCACAATGCCACGGACACCGGGCACGTTCTGCAGGCCGAAGCCTGTAGCGAGCAACGTAATCTTCACCTTGTCGCCAAGCGAGCTGTCGGTAGCTAGCCCCCACTTCACCTCCACGTCCCTGCGGAAGCGGCTCATGAAGTCGTTCACCTCATTCATCTCCTCCATCATCAGGTTGCCCGTCTCGTTCTCGCTACAGAAGTTGATATTAAGCAGCACCTTGCGGGAGTTGAAGATGTCGTTGTTGTTGAGCAGGGGGCTGTTCAGGGCCTCCTGAATGGCCTTCGTGACGCGGTTCTCGCCCTCGCCATAGCCTGTGCTCATAATAGCCACGCCACCGTCGCGGAGCACCGTCGTGACATCCTGGAAGTCCAGATTGATGGTGCCGTGCATGGTGATAATCTCAGCGATGCTCTTAGCTGCGATGCTCAGCGTGTCGTCGGCCTTGGCAAAGGCATTGATGACAGTCAGCTCAGGATAAATCTCGCGCAGACGCTCATTGTTGATAACGAGCAAGGCATCTACATGCTTGGAAATCTCCTCCACACCGTCCAAGGCCTGATTGATTTTCTTATTGCCCTCGAACTTGAAGGGGATTGTGACGATGCCGACAGTCAGGATGCCTGCATCCTTGGCACATTGGGCAATGACAGGAGCCGCGCCGGTTCCTGTACCGCCGCCCATACCTGCCGTGATGAAGACCATGCGTGTGCCGTCGTTGAGCATTGCCTTGATGTCCTCGATACTCTCCTCGGCACGCTGACGTCCGATGACGGGATTGTTGCCCGCTCCAAGGCCGTCCTTGCCCAACTGCAAGTGATTGGGAACAGGAGAGTCGCTGAGTGCCTTCTTATCCGTATTGCACACCACGTAGGTTACATCGTGGATGCCTTCCCGATACATGTGGTTGATGGCATTGCCGCCACCACCGCCAACACCCACCACCTTGATGATACAAGGATTCTCTGTCTGTTGGAAATTGAAGTTAATGCCGCCCATGGGTCGTATTGTTTTTTCTTCTGCCATAGCTATGTCGTTTTAGGGTGATTTGTGTCATTCTTTCTCGTCATCGGTCTCTACTTCATCGGAAAGCATCTTCTCAAACGTCTTCCAGATACGCTTGATGGTAGAAGAGCCTTTGGGCCTTTCCTGTTCCTCTGGGATATCCGAAGGTTCTGGATTATCTGGACCTTCTGGAACAACCGGATTCTCTTCCTCCTTCTTCTCGAAGTCAAAGGTCTTCTGTACAGGGTCTTCTGAAAGTTCGCCTACGCAATTCTCCTTGCCTGAGAGCAACAGGGCATAAAGCGTATAGAGACGGTCTGGCTCGCCTACTTGCACACCGTATGAAACGGTAACATTCTCGGGCAAACCCTTCATAATGCGTACGTTGAGGTCGTTGCCTGTCTGCCTTGCAAAAGCCTTGGCAAGGTCTGGGATGCGTGCAGCTCCGCCCGTCACGATGATGCCTGAAAGCATCTTGTCCTTATAGGCCGAGATATGATGGCAAACGTTGGCAATAATCTCTTCATAACGAGCCTCTACAATCTCCTGCAACTTCTCCAGGTCCTCTGTACGGTCGAAGCTTAGGCTTATCTTCTGGCCTGTCTTGTCCTCGCTGTCGGAACGATAGGCTGTACCATGCTTCTTCTTCAGATTCTCTGCCTCCTCTGCCTCTACCTTGAGACTGGTTATGTCGCTCGTCACATTGGAACCGCCAAGCGGGATGACGCAAAGGTGACGCAGGATGTTGTTGACGTAAACGCTCAACGTAGTCGTATCGGCACCTATATCAACCAATGCACAGCCAGAACGCTTCTCGTTGGCCGTAAGCAGAGCATCTGCCAAACACAAAGGCGAGATGAATACCTCCTGCACCTCCAGACCAGCAGCTGCCACACACTTGCGGATGTTCTCTTCCAGTGTGGGACGTGCAATGATGTTGATGAAGTTGGCCTCCAGCATCTCTGCCTGCATACCGACAGGATCAACGATACTGCGACTGCCAATAGTAAACTCCTGCGGCACAACTTCCTTGATTTCGGCATTGGGATAAACCACACCATTATTGGTGTCGCGCATCTTGTCGATGGTCTTGTGCGAAAGCAATTCAAGGCCGTCGAACTGCAACAACACACGGTTGTGTACTGAGCGCAACGACTGTCCGCCAAGACCAATATAGATGCTCTTAACCCTGACACCTAACTTGTCGCCAAGCTTGGCAACAACACGTGTCAGTGCCTGGGTGGTCTTGTCGATGTTGTCGATGATTCCCTTGCGAATCGTGTTGGATGATTCTTCCTGAGCAAAGGCAAGTACCTGCATACTGCCGTCGGGTTCTCTCTTGCCTGCGATGGCGCGTATAGCTGTCGATGCCAGCTCTACGGCGATGATAATGTCTTTTTCTGCTCCCATATTACATGTTTTTATTGTTGTTAGCTTTTGTACATACTATCTGATTGTCATAAGCCAGACTAATGGTTTGATACTTGTTCCAGCCCACACGCTCTAACCCCTCGCGATAAAAGACACGCAAGCGATGAAGCTTGTCCTGGAAATTATCTACGCTGCCCAGTTCAATGACATGCTGCCCGACACGCGGGTACAGCTCTATCTGCTCTGGACCGACAATGTGTATCTGTTCTATCTGCTCACTCCAGAAAAGGTCGTCGTGGATATACTTGGCAAACTCCAGAAGATGCTCAGAGGCAAACTGCTTCGTGACATTGCCCGTTGCAACACACAACTCGACACAGAAGCCTGCAGCAGACATTGTCACGCCATTGCTCGCTAAATAATAATCCTCCCCGTTTTGACTGATTACATGCAGCACAGGATGTTGCGGCACGACCTTGATGCAGAGGACGCCTGCCGCATTATAGAAGCAATAGGCACGCTCGATATGCGACTCCTCAAGCATCAGTTGCTCAATCTGCTCCATGTTCACATCCCTAATCTTCATCCCTTCTGGAGAGATTTTGTTCCGCGTCAGGATGGAACGGATATAATCTTCTGTAATAAAACCGTCGGGTATCGGTATGCTGTCGATTATCTCGATGCTGACACCCTCGCAGGTTCTATTCTCTGCTTGGCTAGCGAACTCCTTGAGTGCGAAGACAAGATAGCCAACGATTAGCAGGAGCAGAAATATCTTAAAGGCTGTTTTCATGATAGCGGTTGTAGTATTTCTGTTATTTGTGATGCATAGTTCTCAATGTCGCCCGCACCAAGTGTTACAAGCACATCGAAGCCACCCTTTCGAACGACATCGAGTACCTCGTCCTTGCTGCACATCTGCCGCTTGATACCAGGCTTGAGGTTGTCATAAATAAGGGCACTGGTCACACCTGGGATGGGCTGTTCACGTGCCGGATAGATATCCACAATGCAAACATCATCGACCAGCGAGAGTGCATCGGCAAACTCCCGGTAGAAGTCGCGAGTGCGAGTATAGAGATGGGGTTGGAAGATGGCCTTGATGCGACGTCCGCTGTAAAGCTCACACAAGCTTTCAAGGCTATGACGTATCTCTTCGGGATGATGGGCATAGTCGCTCAGATAAACCATGCGGTCTGTCCTGACATGGAAGTCAAAACGACGGTCAACACCACCGAAGGAAGCCATACCGCGACGAATCTCATCGGCTGTGGCTCCACCTATCTGCGCAAGAGCCATAGCCGCAATACCGTTTTCTATGTTGACACTGACAGGCACACCAAGTTCAATACCAGAGATGTTGCCTAAAGGCGAAACAAGGTCGAAAGTAATGCGACCGCCCCCAATGCATACATTCTCTGCATGGAAGTCACCCTCCTCGCGACTATAGGTATAGACAGTAACGCCTTCTTGCACGTCAGCCTTCATCTTCAAACCTGTATGCATGACGAGATAGCCACCAGGAAGAATCAAACTACTGTACTTGCGGAAGCTCTCCAAATATGCCTCTTCCGTACCATAGATATCGAGATGGTCGGCATCGGTTGCAGTAATGACACTGGCGTATGGAGTAAGCCAATGGAAAGAGCGGTCAAACTCATCTGCCTCGATAACTACAAAAGGACTCTTTGGGCTCAGAATATAATTCGTTCCATAGTTTTTTGTGATGCCACCCAAGAAAGCATTACAATCCACATGGCTCTGATGCAATAGGTGTGCCGCCATGCTGGATGTAGTTGTCTTGCCATGAGTGCCTGCCACGCAAAGTCCCTTGAGGGCACGTGTCAAGGTGCCAAGCACTTGGGCACGTTTCTGTATATCAAAGGCATTCTCCCTGAAATATGCCAGTTCGCTATGCTCCGCAGGTATGGCAGGTGTATAGACAACAAGCGTACTCTCCCTGTCGCGGCACGAAGCAGGAATGAGGTCAACATTATCCTCATAATGAATCAAGGCACCCTCCTTGCGGAGCTGCTCTGTCAGGTCGCTCGGTGTCTTGTCATAGCCAGCAACGACTATACCACGACTGATAAAGTAACGGGCAATAGCACTCATGCCGATGCCACCGATGCCTACGAAATATACTGCCTTTATGTTCATTCTTTTCGTTTTCTTTTTTCTTTCGTTATGACGATATAACATTATGTCGTTATTACGTCTCTTGTTTAACTTGCAGCCAGTTTCATCACTTCCTCTGCTATGATGCGTGCCGAGTCGCGTAATGCCATTGCTGCGGCATTCTGTCCCAACTCACGAAGCTTGTCTGTATCGGCAACGGTTTCCAAAGCAAGAGGTATGAGCTGCTCGAGAGCGTCAGCATCACGTACAAGCAGGGCTGCCTGCTTGTTCACAAGCGCCATTGCATTGTGCGTCTGGTGGTCCTCTGCTACATTGGGACTGGGCACCAGAATAGCAGGCTTGCCCAGCAGACACAACTCGCTGATAGTGCCAGCACCTGCCCGACTGATGACAAGGTCTGCCAAATAATAAGCCTGATCCATATGACTGATGAAGTCTGTGACGAAAAGGTTGCCTGGCTTTCCCTTCACATCAAGCGTCCGCTCTATCTCCTTATTGTAATAACTACCTGTTTGCCAAATAAATTGTGCAGACGAAGCTGCAATGCGCGAGAGGTTCCGCATGACACTCTCATTTAGTGTGCGAGCTCCCAAACTACCACCGATGAGCAGAACTGTTTGCTTTGCGGGATTGAGGCCAAAAGATGCGGCACATTCCTCACGTGTCAAGGATGCATTTAGCAGGTTCTGACGGACAGGATTGCCCGTTAGCAGGATGCGGTCTTTGGGAAAGAAACGCTCCATGCCATCATAAGCTACACATATTTTACTGACCTTTTTGGCCAAGCTTCTGTTTGTCAAGCCTGCAAAGCTGTTTTGTTCTTGAATGAGGCACGGAATCCCCAGTTCATAAGCTGCATTAAGCGTTGCCGAACTGGCATAGCCGCCAACCCCAACAGCAACATGAGGTTTGAACTCGCGTAGCGTCTGCTTAACCATTCGCTTGCTGCGCATGAAGTCAATCATGATGCCGATGTTGCCAGGCTTCCACAGAGGACGAAGCAAGCCACGTACAGGCAACCCGATTATCTCGTATCCAGCTGCCGGCACACGCTTCATCTCCATCCTACCCTCAGCACCCACGAAAAGAATCTTCGTCTCCGGGTTCGCCTCGCGCAAAGCATTGGCTATGCTTACGGCAG
>Ga0310690_10008820_pt1 | contig 12723 bp, 9 predicted proteins | sample AusTroGonzalo_MG_2_FD_207661 | JGI IMG/M metagenome (GOLD analysis project Ga0310690, IMG submission 207661) | Bovine rumen microbial communities from tropical cattle in Woodstock, Queensland, Australia - Gonzalo_04 (v2) (version 2) | ecosystem: Host-associated > Mammals > Digestive system >...
GGCAGCGGAACCACTAATGGTACTATGCCACAATAATCATCCAATACACATACTTACTTCTCTCCTGCGTTGAGATAATGCGGGAGAGATTTTTTCCTTAAATATTTTGTTTTTTAAGTGTTTATTTGTAATTTTGCCATCGATATGAAGAAGATTGAAAGAAAAGATATCTGGTTATTGGAGATTCAAGTTGCCGTGTGGCTTATCATTATGCTGGCCATGCCGTTGGCCACGTACCTTAGTACACAGGATTTTCATGCTACCCGCACCTCGTTCTTCGTGGTATGGGGTATCATGCACTCGCCGTTTATTATCTACTTCGTCAATTTCTATCTCTTCGGTCCCTTTCTATTCTTCAAGAGACGTTTCTGGCTTTTCGGTTTGTGCAACCTCTTGGCTATCGTAGCTCTTAACAGCCAGTTTTTGATGCTGTGGTTTGCCCGCGATCGCATTCCCGAAATGCCCGAAATGACGCCCAATATGTGGATCGGTTTCTTTTCCGGTTTCTTTATGTTCCTGTTGCTCAATTGCTTTGTGGCTGCCATTGCCATCGGTATACGCCATTTCATCCGCACCCGTGACATCCGTCAGCAGCTGAAGGACGAGAAAGCCAAGAATACCGAGGCCGAGTTGGCATGGCTAAAAAATCAGATAAACCCCCACTTCCTATTTAACACACTCAACAACATCTCCAGTCTCACACAGATCGATCCCGACGCTGCCCAGGATGCTATTGCCCAACTCTCTGATTTGTTGCGCTACGCCATGTACGAGACCAACAAGAAAACCGTGCCCATCCAAGGCGAGATAGAATTCATGCGCAACTACATATCATTGATGAAACTACGTTGCAACGAGAAGACGGAAGTGAATACCACCTTCGACGTACAACAGAACATAGAGATTGCACCTTTGTTGTTCATCTCACTCATCGAGAACGCCTTTAAACATGGTGTCAGCAGTAGTCGTCCCTCAAAGATAGTTATTTCTCTTACTGCTTCTGAGAACGAACTCGTTTTCACCTGCGATAACACCAACTATCCCAAGGATGATGCCGATCGCAGCGGCTCGGGCATTGGACTCGAGAACACCCGTCGCCGCCTCGATCTGATGTATGCTAACCGGTATGAGTGGCAACAGAGTCTCGAGAATGACATTTACCACGTCCGCATCAAATTGAGAATTAAGAATTAAGAGATATGGCACTTACTTGTATCATAGTCGATGATGAGCCCCTAGCCGTCAAGTTGTTAGAATCGTTTGTTGCCAAGACACCCGATTTGGAACTACTTGGTTCGTTTACCGATTCCGTTGAGGCCATTAACGCTATCAAACAACAGAAACCCCAGTTGCTATTCCTCGACATTCAGATGCCTGACTTGAATGGAATGGAACTGGCTCACATGTTGCCCGAGGGCACGCGCGTCATCTTTACCACAGCCTTTAAGGAATATGCTTTCGAGAGTTACGAGGTAAGCGCCCTCGACTTCTTGCTGAAGCCCATCCGCTATAACAAGTTCATCGCTGCTGTTGAAAAGGCGCGCGAGTGGTTTGGTCTTCGCGGTGAAAAAACGCGAGAGGCCGAGCAAAGCACGGCCCCACAAATGTCCACTCCAAACGGAAACAATTCCTTATTTCTTAAAGTCGACGGTGAGTATCGCCAAGTGGCACTCGACAAGATACTATATGTTTCAGGCATGAAGGATTACGTTATGTTCTATCTTGAGGGCGAGCGCAAGCCTCTTATCACTCATCTCACAATGAAAGCCGTCGAGGATATGTTGCCCACATCACAATTCATGCGCGTTCATCGTTCATATATCGTAGCGCTCAACAAGATACGTAGCGTCGATCGTAACGACTGCATCTATATCGGCGATGAGATTATCCGTGTCACAGAAGCCTTCCGTGAAGGCTTCCAGAACTTCCTACAATCGCGATCGATTTAAGTTTTAGGGAGTTCACATGGCTCCTCTGAGCTTTCTCGCTCTTGTAACCGCGAGTCCGAAGCCATAGAGCGCCACCACAATATAACACATCAGCGGTATGATAAACGGCACCACCATGTTCGTGGCATCAGCCAAAATCCCCACAATCAGGAATCCGCAACCACCTACGGGTGTCATCATCAGGATGGACGATGCACTCTTGGTAAGACTTCCTAGGTCCCTCACGGCCAACGAGAATATGGTGGGGAACATCACAGCCTCGAAAAAGTAAATGCCTATCAAACCAATCATCGAGTAGCGTCCAAAGTCCATCAGCACCAGCATGGTACATGCCACACAACCCGCACCACAGAGGAATAGCATCTGCTCTGCTGGCACCTTTCTCATGATGAGACTGCCACCGAAGCGACCCACCATAAAGAATGCCAGTGCACACGTCAGCACCACCGAGGCTGTACGATCGTCCATCCAACCCATACCCGTCACGTAATTTATGAAGTAACTATTGATGGATATCTCGGCCACCTCATAGCAAAGCAGGGCTATGAGTCCATACACAAAGAACTTATGCTTCCACACTTTCAGCAGTGGCTCACGTCCGTAGCGCGCCTTCTGCTCCATACCGTCATGGTGTACAATCTCGGGCAGGCGCACCCTGGAGAATATGGCTGCTATCAGCAGTACTACAATGCCAAGTATCACATATGGCACTTCCACATTGCCACCATCTTCGCTGAACAAGAACTGCCCCACAGCGAAGGTAGCGAATAAGCAACCTAGTCCGTTGAATGACTGCGATAGGTTCAATCGGCTCGACGACATCTCCTTGTCGCCCAACTCGGTCACGTAGGGATTAGCTGCAGTTTCTAAGAACACCAGTCCTACGCTAATGACGAACAATGCTATCAAGAATGCCCCCAAGGTGCCAGCCGCCGTACAAGGTACAAACAGCAACGAACCGATGCCAAACAGCAACAGTCCGAACACCACGCCTCGCCGATAGCCCATATAGTTAATGAACAATCCCGCCGGAATCGCCATCAGGAAATAACCCATGTACGTAGTAACCTGAATCAGCGATGACTCCGTTATCGAGATATGCATCTCGTTCTGGAAATGTTTGTTCAGCACATCGAGGATAGCCCTTGCGAATCCCCAAAGGAAAAAGAGGGTAGTAATCAGTATGAACGGCACCAGATAATTGGTGCCGTTCGACTTAAATAATCCGTTTTCTTTATTATGCATGATTATTTATGCATTATCACTTTTCAGTGTCAATCAGCTTCCAGATACCAGCAGCGCAGGCACCACCTACCAAAGGTCCTACGATGAAAATCCAAAGGTTAGCCAATGCTGTACCACCCTGGAATACGGCAGGAGCAATTGAACGAGCAGGGTTTACCGATGTGCCTGTGTAACGGATACATACCAGATGTACCAGAATCAGCGACAGGCCGATAGCCAGTCCAGCAAAGTTATTGGTAGCACCGTTGGTCTTAGCAGTAGCGCCCAGCACAACAAGCACAAACACGCAAGTGAATATAATCTCAGCCAGCAGACCGCCCAGCACGCTGACATTAGCCTGCAGGTCGTTGGCACCCGTACCCTCCAGTCCAGGTACATTCTCTGTCAGAACAAAAAGCAACAGCGAACCAATGAAAGCACCAATCACCTGGAACAGCATGTACATACCACAATCCTTTCCACTCATGCGTCCACTCAGGAAGCATCCCAGTGTGATAGCAGGATTAATGTGGCAGCCACTGATACCACCAATGGTATAAGCCATCGCCACCACAGCCAGTCCAAAGGCAAAAGCCGTACCCACAACAGCGGGGATATTATTCACAGGGTCACAACCCAGACTAACTGCGACACCGCAGCCCATCAGTACGAGCACCATTGTGCCTACCATTTCTGCTAAATACTTTTTCATAATTCTTACAGTTTTAATTTGTTACGTTAATGGTGAATTCTGCCTGCAAAAATAATCTATTTCGAGCAAACCGCCAAATTTTTCTTAACTTTTTTACTTATTGACCACCTAATCGCTCGAAATATTCCGCCACGTCATCCCAAGTTTTAAACGTATCACTGCCGAACCTAATCTGAGTAGCCATACCCTCAAAACCCTCATCGCAACTAATCAGATAGTCGCCATAAAGTAGTCCACGCTGATTAGTAAACACGGTATGCCCATAGGCTGGTACATTTACATATTCCTCCAACCACTTCAGTGCCTTGTCATAACCTTCTGCCTCAGCCCCGGCTTCACATACAAAATACAGTTGGTATCGCTCCAGTAGTGCCCTCACCGTCTTCTGAGCCGAGCTCCTCGGCTTCAAGTAATCATCCATCAGTGTCTCTATACCTATATATATTATAGGGCGCTCACGTTTTTCCTGTCGATCGTCTATCCAACGTATCACAGGCACCACGGCATGCATAAAACTGTTGTCGTTCATGCGGTGTTCGCCATGGAAACAGATGGCCGTCTGATAGTGTGCCTTAAAGATGTCGATAGTATCTACTGTTGTATCTTCATCACCAAACAGTCCCCATACCCTACTCTGCTCCTCCTGAGTTACACCATTAAAACATTGCTCCGTCATTTCCTTGTAGGCCTTCACCAACTGTTTAGTCACCATAAACTCCTGTACACCATCCTGTCTGGGGTTCTGGAATTGCTGCTGTCCCGTCATCCCATGGGCCTTCATCGTCTCACCCATCTCGAAGGCTGGATTTACGATGATACGGTCGTAGCCATACAGCATCTCTGCATACATACCTCCCATCGATGTACCGATGATCAGGTCGGGCTTTTCCTGATTGCAGGTCTGACGTAATAGTGTCATAGCTTCTTCAGGTTCTACGGGCAGATCGGGGGCTATCACAGTTGCCTGAGGCAGCACCTCTCGGATCCTCGCCACTGTCCCGCTCTGTCCTGACGATCCGAACCCATGTACATACAATACCTTCTTCCCGCTAAACAACTCTGGGAACTGCTTGATATAAGGACTGAAATTAATCTTCATTTCGCCATTTTATTACGGATTATGTCGCAAAGATACAATAAAATGCGACAATATCGACTTAAAGAATGTTAAAAGCCTCGATTTCGTCGATAACTTTTCCCATTTCGACCTCTTAGCATTACTTTTGCACCCGCATTTCGTTAAATAGGATACCAAAACATTATTAAAAAGGGAGAAGTCGTGATGGCCTCTCCCTTTTGCTTTCTAATATCAGAATTGCCAACGATTTGGAAGTTGGCGTTCAGGCCAAAGATGCTTGGCATATTGATAACGATAAAACTCGTAAAGACTGGAGAAACGAGTCAGTCGATTTACAAAGGCGTCATAATTGCGGACCTCCTGATTCGTCCAAGCCACCTCAGCCAAGGCCGACATACGAGGCAAGGCCTGATATTCCACCATACCTTCAGTAAAGATATACTCCGTCCAGATATTTGCCTGAACACCCAGGATATGCTGACGGGCCTCCACAGAAATGCTGTCTGGAGCTGGATCGAGTGCATAAACTTTCTCTACTGGGATAAAACCATCGCAACGAGAGGGTTCGAAGATACGCTCCTCAGACTGGAGATAGTCGAAATAGCAATAGGTGGTAGGTGACATCACCACATCATGACCCAATTCTGCTGCCTGAGCACCAGGAGCGGTACCTCGCCATGACATAATCATGGCATCCTGCGGAGAGCCGTCCAGTATCTCATCCCATCCCAAGGCACGACGATGGTTGCTAGTCAGGAAGTCAAACACACGCTTGGTAAAGTGAGCCTGTAATGGCGAAAGCTTCGAGGTCAGGGGCGAGAACTCCTCATCCGACGTAACCGTCGAACCGAGTTTCTTGCTCAGTGCCTGACATTTCGGACACTGTTGCCATTTCACAGTGGGCGTCTCATCGCCACCAATATGAATCACCTCCGAAGGGAAGATATCCATAATCTCACCCAGAACACCCTCCACGAACTCATACACCTTAGGATTACCCACACAGAGCACATCGGTATAAACGCCCCAATAGTGACCTACCTGGTAAGGTCCACCTGTACAACCCAACTCAGGATAGCATGCCAAGGCTGCCAACATATGTCCTGGCATATCAATCTCAGGAACCACTGTAATATGACGTTCAGCAGCATACTTCACAATATCGCGAGCCTCCTGCTGCGTATAAAATCCGCCATGGGGGATGCCATCGTCGAGATCGGAGTTCGTACCAAGCACAGTGCCCGAACGCTGTGAACCTATTGTGGTAAGCTTTGGATATTTCTTAATCTCAATGCGCCAACCCTGATCATCGGTCAAATGCCAGTGGAAGGTATTCATGTTATGCAGGGCCAGCAGGTCAATGAACTTCTTCACGAACTCCACTGAGAAGAAATGACGTGAGCAGTCCAGATGCATGCCTCGCCATGAGAAACGGGGCGAGTCGGTGATGACGACAGCAGGAAACTCAATGGCAGAGGCATCTCCATTTTCAGCAATTGCCTTGCGAATGGTCTGAATGCCATAAAACACGCCAGCACTAGAACCACCTACAACAGAAATACCTTTCTTCGATACCGTCAGTAAATATCCCTCAGCAGCTGTATTAGGAGATATAGCTAACTCAATATAGCTAACCTTTTTCTCGCGCTTCTGACTGAGAGCGAGCTCCAAGCCCGTTAGTTCCTTAAGATAGCTCTGAAGAAAAGCAGCCTCAGTCTGCAGACTCTCGCTGGCGAGAATCTGTACCTGATTATTCAATAGGAAGGGCTCGCCCTTCTGCATCTGAATACTTTGTGGCAGAGGAACAACATCGTACGACATAGCCTTTGCGCCAACGCACAGCATCAGCCCGAAGATAACAACTAATAGTTTCTTCATACCTCCAGGAATTTATATTCTACGAAAGCCTCCATCGCTTCATAACAGGCTAATCCCAGATCATCATAACGCTTGGCCGTCTCGCGGTTACGATCCTCAGCGCGCTGCCAGAACAAACGCTCATCATTACCCAAGAAGGGTGCACTCTCCATCTGACTCTGATGACGCAGAATGGCGTTTCGCTTCTCACGGAGCTCCTCAGGGCTCATGGGCACACACATCTCAATATCGGCTACATCCCACTCTGCCCATGCACCACGATACATCCATACACGACAATCCTTCAACCACTCGGCGCCAGCTTTCTTCTCCTCATCAATAGCTGCCAGCACAGCATCGGTACACTTACGATGGGTGCCATGGGGATCGGCCAAGTCGGCAGCCACATAGATCTGATGGGGTTGGATCTCGGAAAGGAGTTCCTGAATAGGCGCCACATCGCGCTCCGACATAGGCAACTTCTCAATCTTACCACTCTCATAGAAAGGCAGATCGAGGAAGTGGATATGCTTGCTATCGATACCATTATACTCACAAGCCAGACGAGCCTCACCACGACGGATGAGTCCCTTCAGACGCAGAATCTGTTCGTTATCAAGATCGCCCTCTTTCTTGTTCTTGATAAATGCCTTCACTACCTGATAGCTGTGCTTGATCACCTCGTCGCTGCCATTGGCAAAAATGGTGTTGAAACCATTGATGAAGTGCATGAAGCGGCGCACCTCCTCATCACCCACGGCAATATCGCCAGAGGTCTCATAGGCCACATGCACATCGTGATGCTGCTGCATCAGTCGGCGGATGGTACCACCCATGGAGATGACGTCATCATCGGGATGGGGAGAGAACACGATAACCCTTTTAGGATAAGGTGTGGCACGTTCAGGACGCGTAGAATCATCGACACCAGGTTTACCACCAGGCCAACCTGTAATGGTGTGCTGCAGTTCGTTGAACACCTCGATATTCACCAATCCTGCCTGTCCGTCGAACTCCTCAACGAGGTATCCAAGGCCATTGTCCACATAGTCCTTGGTGGAGAGCTTCAGCAGAGGCTTACCCACCTTCTGACACAAATCAATCACTTGCCGACGCAACTGGTGGTCGGGCATCTTGATAGTTGATGTTAAGTTCAGATTCATAGTTTGTTGCAAATTGTTTAGTATATATTATTGACGTTTTATTTCTCTGGAAGTAGTACTACCCCCTGTTGTTTCTTACCATCCATCAGAATCTTCATCGGACGTTCGAAGCGTACGTGGCGCACGTGCATGGTTTCCTCTATAGCAGGCATCTGGTCGAGCACATCCTTCTGGAACACCCCATCGCCTGTATAGGTGTTGATGGTGAAATAGCCCACTCCAAACGAGGTAAGATTCTGGAAGAAGTGAGTGCCTTGTGAAGGATCCACATGATAGTTCTTCAGTCCTGCCTCCACTATAACGCGAGCTGCTGAGATATGAGGCCACTTCACGGGAATACCCAACCAGTAGTCGCTCGACCCCCAACGGCCTGGACCTATCAACACGTAGTTCTTCTCCTCATTCAGGAACTTACGGTTTATCTGTTCTATCTCGTCGGCTATCTGGGGATTGTTCACGGCCGTAAAGTCGTCATCAGTCTTCACGTAAACCACGTCGACCACATCTTCTGAGATACCATGTCCCAGACTGTTGTGCGAGCGGAGCAGACACTGTTCGTCGGGGATGGCATTCAGATCCTCGTCGAGCACCTGCTTGGAATCCACGATCGGACGAATCTGCAGCAGATAGAACTCGCCAGTACGATCATCGTTCAGATTACATGCGAACTCTATCTCCACAGGACGCTTCATCTCATCGGCACCATACTTCTGGGCCATCTGCAGCAACTCGGGCAGAGGGAACACTCCATGCTGGAGCACACCACAGAAGGAGATCACCTTTCGGCCACCTTCGTAGATACCATCGCGAATAATCTGATCCGTGGGATCGTAGGTCGAGGCAATATAAGTGAGCGAACCATCTTCGGCAGCCTGTTTCACACGCAGGTTCTTGATATTAAAGCCATCGTCCACCTTGAAGTCATCGCCCACATGGGCCATGTCCAAGGCATAGAAGCGGGTCTGTGTCTCCGTCAGAGCCGTCTCCATCTCTGATGTCTGGAGCACCTGATTCGGATGATAGGGCGACACACGGAGTGTCTGTCCGCCATCCACGATATACTTACCCAGTCCGAGGGCCAGCGAGGCAATACCTTCCTCGGCGGTCTCCTCGCCAATGGGATAGTAGTTCAGTGAGCGGAGCACACCCGAGAAGTTAGGATAGTAAAGGTCGCCATAACGCTTACCCACCACCTCCTGCAGTATCACAGCCATCTTCTCCTGGTCAATCACATTCTGCGTAGCCAGCATATAGGCCTTCGAGTCCTTATAGTAAACCGAGGCATAAACGCCCTTGATGGCACAAGCCAGCATGCGCAGCATCTCGTACTTATCCTCCAGATAAGGGATCATATAAGTAGAATAGATACCTGCGAAGGGCTGGTAGTGTGAATCCTCCAACAGCGAACTCGAACGAACGGCAATTGGTGCCTTGATGGCATCGAAGAAGGTGAAGAAGTCGGCTATCAGCGAGTCGGGCAACTGGGCCCGCATGAAGTGCTGCAGTATCTCCTCGTCAGGCGCATCGCTCAGGGCGATGGGATAGAGGTTGTTCTTCTCCATGAACTCATCGAAGAAGTCGGTACATAGCACCACAGTCTTGGGTATCGACACTTTGGCATTCTCGTATTGATTCAGCTCCGGATGGCGCTTGATGATGTTATCAAGGAAAGCCAAGCCACGGCCCTTACCTCCCAACGAGCCTTCACCGATACGGGCGAAATGGCTGTAGGAGTCGAACTTCAATCGGTCGAACACAGCTACCACACCTATGTTCTTCATTCTTCGATACTGCACAATGGCGTCGAAGATAATCTTTCGGTGGGCATCCACATCCTGCAGCTTATGCCAAGTAACGTGTTTCAGGAAGGCCGATACTGGGAAGATGGCTCTGGCACAGAGCCAGCGGCTCATGTGGTTACGCGACACGTGGTAAAGCATCGAGTCGTTAGGAATCTTGAAGATGTTGTCCTGCAGTTCCTTCAGCGACGACACGCGGCACACCTCTTCCTTGGTCTTGGGATCACGGAAGATGAAGTCGCCAAAGCCCATGTGTTCCGCCATCAGATGATGCAAGTCTACGTTCATCTTCGTAGAGTTCTTGTCGATGAAGTGGAAACCCTCTGCATCAGCCTTGGCACGATTGATGGTCTCCGACGAATCCAGAATCAGAGGCACATACTCATCCCTGCGACGAATCTCGCGAAGCAACTTCAGTCCTGCCTCAGGATCACCCTCCTCCACATGACTCAAACGACCCTTGTGCACCTTGATAGGGAAACGGGTATCGCTGATCACGCCCAGTGTATTCTCGTGATACTTCTCGTAAAGTTCCATTGCCTCCTCGTAGGTGGTGGCCAGCACCACCTTGGGTCTACCTCTCTTACGCTGGGCAGCAGCGTGGGGGTTTAGGGCCTCGGTCGAGAATCGCTTACTCTGGGCGAGGATGTAGTTATAGATGTTAGGAAGCACTGAGGAGTAGAAGCGGATGTTATCCTCCACCAGCATAATCATCTGCACACCAGCCTCCTTAATGTCGTGGTCAATGTTCATCTTGTCCTCAATCAGTTTGATGATCGACATGATGAGGTTGGTATTACCCAACCAGCTGAACACGTAGTCGAACACCGACATATCCTCGTCCTGAATACGCTTGGTGATACCATGCGAGAACGGTGTCAGTACCACGCAAGGAATGTTGGGATGCTCTGCCTTGATCTCACGGGCCACGGTGAAGGCATCATTATCGGCATTACCAGGCATACAAATCACCAAGTCGATATCTGTAGTACGAAGTACCTCATTGGCTTCCTCTGTGGTCGATACCTGGGTAAAGGTAGGCGGATAACGCATACCCAGTTCCATATACTCGTCGAAGATCTTCTCGTCCACACGCCCGTCGTCCTCCAGCATGAAGGCATCATAAGGGTTGGCCACAATCAGCACATTGAAGATGCGTCGTGTCATCAGATTGACGAACGATACATCTTTCAAATAGAATTTATTCCACTCCTGTGGTATCTTTACATCTTCTTCCATGAAGTATTTTAGTCATTTTGCTTGCAAAGTTACAATATTTTTTTGAATATCGTAGTTTTTAATTCCTTTTTTCGTTTCTTTGGCTTCGCTGGAGATACTCTCATTTGGAAATGCGAAGAAAAAATCATTTTTCTTTTGCATTTCTCTCATTTATTCGTATCTTTGTCCCCCAGAAAGCAAACCAAACTATAATAGAGAATGAAAACAAGAAACCTAATGCTCATGGCAGCAACCTCATTCTGCGCCTTTTTGGCAGTATCGTGTGCTACAAAACCCGATACGACCAAGGATCAATTCATCACCGTAGGCAACCCCTATCTCCCACTCTGGGAACACATCCCCGATGGCGAGCCTTATGTATTCGACGATCCTGATAATCCTGGTAAACAACGCGTATACATCTATGGTTCGCACGATAACCTGAAGACCATGTATTGTGGTCGAGACCAAGTGGTGTGGTCGGCTCCTGTCGAGAATCTGAGCCAGTGGCGCTACGATGGTGTCATACTGGTCGTCGACAAGAACGCCAAGGGCGAGCCCTTCGATTCTGCCAAGACGGCCGATGTACTCTTCGCTCCTGATGTAACCTTCACTACCGACAGTACAGGCAAAAAGACCTACTGGCTCTTCCCCAACGACCAGACGGGTTTCCGCAATTCGCTCATTGCCAAGAGCGATCGTCCCAACGGCCCCTTCGAGGTGTGCAACTGGAATGCCGAAGACCCCACGAAGGTTGATGGCATCTATGGATTCGACCCCGCTGTGTTTGTCGACGACGATGGCAAGATTTACGGCTACTGGGGCTTTGGGCACTCTTATGCCGCCCAGATCGACCCTGCCACCATGTGCACTGTCATGCCCGGCACACAGATGGTCGACGGCATGGTATCGGGCAAAGACGAACCTGGCATCTTCCGCTTCTTCGAGGCTTCCAGCATCCGCAAAATCAAGGATAAGTATGTGTTCATTTATAGCCGCTTTACTGAGGAAGGCGAGTTCGGACTCCCCACCTCAAACTACAATCTGGCCTATGCCTATAGCGACAAGCCCCTTGGTCCATGGACTTATGGCGGCACTATCATCGACGGACGTGCCCGCGAGAAGAACGAGCAGGGCGAGGTGATCGCCTCGGCTGTGCCCGATGGTAACACCCACGGCTCTATCTGTGAGATCAATGGTCAGTGGTATGTGTTCTATCATCGTCAGACGGGTACCGACGAGTATGCCCGTCAGGCTATGGTGGCTCCCATCGAGGTAAAGGTACAGGAAGGTGCTGGTGGCAAGGTGGAGATCTCTGAAGGCGAGTACAACTCTGAAGGCTTTGCCCTCGAGGGTCTCGATCCCTTGGAATGCCATTCTGCTGGCATCGCCTGCTGGCTCACAGGTCCGAAGCCTGCCATCCATATCTGGCCTAACAACACGTTCTTCGGCTCTTACGTTGAGGTGGGCTACGGCACAGAATCGAACTTCGACGAACCTTACGACCTGAAGAACAACAACAATCTCGTGGTAAACAATACCGATGGTTCTATCGTGGGCTATAAATACTTCAACTTCACCAAGACTGCTGGCAAGAAGAACGTCCGTCTGGTGCTCAGTCTGATTCCCAATGGCATCAACGGCACCATCACCATGATGATCGATCGTCCTTGGGAGTCGCAGGGTGGCAAACCCCTTGGCACCATCAAACTGAGCAGTGACA
>Ga0310690_10008821_pt1 | contig 12722 bp, 14 predicted proteins | sample AusTroGonzalo_MG_2_FD_207661 | JGI IMG/M metagenome (GOLD analysis project Ga0310690, IMG submission 207661) | Bovine rumen microbial communities from tropical cattle in Woodstock, Queensland, Australia - Gonzalo_04 (v2) (version 2) | ecosystem: Host-associated > Mammals > Digestive system >...
GCTCCCTGACAATAGTGTACGGCAGCTTGCCTGCATCCATTTGACGCATTGCATGGACATACTTTGGGTAATTCTCGTTCTTTTTCATAACCCTTTCTTTTTTGTCCAACTTTTGGGGCGCAAATCATTTTGAGGTCTGCAGGGTGCAGAAGGGCCGGTTTTGCACCCGAAATGGGCGAGAGAGCGTGAGGCGGCCAAGAACACCCACTAAAAATCACAACGTACTGTGATTTTCACTTGCGAGTCTTAATAATTCTTCCTATTTTTGCCCAAAATCACAATATATTGTGAAAATGGATACGATTGGGAAACAAATAAAGAGGCGCCGGAAGATGCTTGGCGTCACACAAAAACAGCTGGCCGATTTATCGGGAATCGGAATCAATACACTTACCAAAATCGAGCGGGGCGAAGGTAATCCTACGCTGGAGGTCTTGAATAAAGTTCTGGACACCCTGGGTCTCGTGTTAACGACGTCCGTAAAACAAATTGACTGATTATGCGGGCCGCATTGATCTACAATAACGGCAAACTGGCCGGAACTCTTGTGGAGACGGTTCCCGACGGGTATTCGTTCCGCTATGATGACGAGTACTTCAATAACCCGGAGGATTCTGCCATCAGCCTTACGTTACCCAAAAGTTGTCAGGAGTACCACTCCCGATATCTGTTTCCATTCTTTGCCAATATGTTATCGGAGGGGCATAATAGAACAACCCAGGCAGCGCTGCATAAGCTGGACCGGGAAGACGACTTCGGTATTCTCCTGGCCACGGCACAAACAGATACTCCAGGAGCCATTACAGTAAAACCTATAGAATTATGAAACAACTTTTATTTGGAAAGACCGTGTCGCCTATTCTATCGTTCAGTAACACAGAAGCAAACACGTCAAACCTTAATGAGAATCGAGGGCGTTTCTCCCTGTCCGGAGCCCAGAGCAAGTATTCCGTTCTTATCAAAGACGGAAAATTCTGTCTCACAAGTCCCGGCGAGCAAGGGACGTTCATACTTAAACCAGTCCTGACAGATTTTGAACGCAGATCGGATAGTCCTGCTAACGAGCACCTTACGATGCAGATTGCCCGGCAGGTATTCCATATCGATACCGCAGAATGCGAACTCTGCCAATTCGAAAACGGCGAACCGGCGTACATAACAAAACGTTTCGACATCGCCCCGGACGGCTCTAAAATCCAGCAGGAGGATTTTGCCTCGCTTGCCGGTATTACCAGGGACAGCCATGGCCCCGACTATAAGTATAATGCCCTCAGTTATGAGGACATAGGATGCCTCATCCGCCGTTACCTTCCTGCATGGAGGGTAGAGATGGTCAAATTCTTCGACCTGATTCTGTTTAATTTTCTCTTCTCGAATGGAGATGCACACCTGAAGAATTTTTCCATCCTGAAGACGACGGATGGCGATTACCGCCTGGCACCGGCTTATGACCTGATAAACACTCACATACATTTGCCGGGAGATAGCATTTTCGCCCTCCGGAAAGGTCTGTTTACCGATGGCAGGTCCTTCCCTCGCGGGATAGGGAATAATGATTTCCGGGAGTTTGGGCTAGCAATCGGGCTTCTGTCCAGAGTGGTAGATGGAGAGCTCGAACGATTCTGCAGCGACTATCCCGAAATACAGACAATGGTCAATAGCTCATCTCTGTCGGAAGAGTCCAAGGGACTTTACTACGGGCAATACCTCACTCGCCTGAATTCTTTCCTTCGGGACTGATACACACCTGATAATCAAGCCTTTACATTCAGTAACCTGGTGATTTTTAACCAGGTCAATGATGGTAAGCGGGAATTGAGCCTCATTTCTTTAAAATTTGGTTGCAATTTGGTTTTATTTAGGTTATATTTGCAACCAATGAATAAAAGTATGGCACAGACTGCATTCACGGTCCGTATGGATTCGGACACAAAGAAAAGATTCGATGAACTCTGTAAGGATTTCGGCATGAGCGCTAACACAGCGTTCAACGTCTTTGCGAGAACAGTGGTCAAACAAGAACGCATCCCGTTCGAAGTAGAATCACAAAAAGAAATTGAGCAGCGGGAGGCGGCACGTAAGTTAGGAGACGCCTTTGACAGGATGAGGGCCGAGGTCCAACGGCGCGGCGTCCCAGAAATGTCTCTCGACGAAATCAATGAACTGATACACGAAACCCGTGAGCAAATGAGACTGGAGGGAAAGCGATGAAATACTATGCAGTTCTGGACACCAATGTCCTTGTAGCGTACTTTTTAACGCATAACCCTGATTCTCCCATTGTCAAAATAGTTGATGCTGTTAAATCCGGACTCATCATCCCAATGTATGACGATACCATTTCCCTTGAATACTTGGAAGTGCTTACAAGAGAACGATTTGGTTTCGATAAACAAAAGGTGCTGGACTTTGTTGACATGGTGAAGAAAGCTGGTGTAAACTGTGATCGCAAACCGGTCGACGAGTCTTTCACCGACACAGATGACATTGTTTTCTATGAAGTCGCAATGTCAAGGGAGGACTCATATCTTGTAACGGGCAACCTTAAGCATTTCCCAAAAAACGGGCAAGTTGTTTCACCTTCCGACATGCTCCAGATTATTGAGTACGGAGAATTACCCTCCGGCTTCTTGAACGCAAAGGAGTCGATGTATTACATGTCAATCCCACTTTCAGAAATCAATACTATCATCGCCGAAGTAAGAAGCCGTATGCCTCTGTGCAAAAGCGGGAATTAATTGCCGGGCGGATCAGAGGATATCCCACCTGCGTGGGGCGGGGATTATTTCTTCCGGGGGGCGTGGAAGATGTAGGTGAAGGAGACCTTGAGGGAGGTGGGGTCGGGGTGTGTGAGGACGCCGGAGCTGCGGGTGATGGTGTTTCCGTCGGCGGTAGCACGATAGATGGTGTTGTCGGAGACCATCACGCCGATGCCGGCGGAAAGGTTCATACGCCACCAGTCACCCAGGGGGAAGGAGTATCCTCCGCCGACATTGCCGAGGAGGCCGCGGCCCTTGGAGCCGTTGAAGTTGAGGCGGGCGTCGTAAAGACCGGCGCCGAAACTGGCGCTGAGGAACCAGCCGCGGCAAACTTCGAAGCCGTTGTTTTCCCAAGGAGTGAAGTAATAACGGGCGCCGATATTGACGTTCATTGCCTTGAAGGCGAAGGAGTTGTCTGCAGAGCCCCACCAGGGCATTGCATATTCTGCACTCAGGCACCAATTGTGGCCGACAGGTACTTCTACTCCTATATTGACCGCTGTGATGAGGTCCAGCAGTACGTTTGTGGACAGGCCGATGATGGCCAGACCGCTTGTATCTCGTCTTTCGGCGGAAACCTGCTGCTGTTCAGCCCTTGCCTGCCGGCGGGCCTCTTCGGCAGCTTCCTTCTCGGCCTTGCGGGCTTCTTCGGCCTCCAGGCGTTCCTGCTCCTTCTGGGCCTTCAGGGCCTCTTTCTCCTCACGCTTGCGCTCCTGCTCTTCACGACGGGCCTGCTCGGCAGCTTCCTTTTCGGCACGGCGGGCTTCTTCGGCCTCCAGACGTTCCTGCTCCTTCTGGGCCTTCAGGGCCTCTTTCTCCTCACGCTTACGCTCCTGCTCTTCCCTGCGGGCCTGTTCGGCAGCTTCCTTCTCCGCACGGCGGGCTTCTTCAGCCTCCAGGCGTTCCTGCTCCTTCTGGGCCTTCAGGGCCTCCTTTTCGGCGCGCTGGCGCTCCAGTTCGGCCTGACGTAGCCTCTCCGCCTCTGCCCTAGCCTCCTCTTCCTTGCCCTGACGCTCCAGCTCTTCTATACGTTTCTGTTCCTCGAGACGCTTCTGCTCCTCAAGCCGTTTCTGCTCCTCGAGCTTCTTCTGTTCTTCAAGCTTTTTCTGCTCTTCAAGACGCTTCTGCTCCTCCAGCCTCCGCTGTTCTTCAGCCTTCTGCTGCTCCTCTAATCGCTTTTGTTCTTCAAGACGTTTCTGTTCTTCCAACCTCTGCTGTTCCTCCAATCTCTTCTGCTCGTCAACCCCTTCCTGACCGGCGACTACCGGAGGCGTAACGGTCTTACCCTGCTGCGCAGAAGGAGGCAGCACGATGGCGTCCTCAACCTGATAACGGGTAGAGGAAGTACCGGAGGGCGTAGTGGGAATGAGAAGGCTGGCGTCGTCTACGGGCGCGCCCTTTTTGTTGGAGTCGTTAACCTTCTGCTCTTCCGGAACGGGGTTTTTCACAGGCGGATTCTTCCCCTTGACATCCTGCGCGGAGACTGTCAGAGAGAAAAAAGTGGCAGACAAAGCCGCCACTATATACAGAACGCCTGATCTCACTGTTATCTGAAGTTGATCTTATTGAGCTCAAAACAGGCTCCGATGTTCTTGATATCGAGCTGAGGGCAGAGGACGCAAAGCTTGATTTTGTTGAGCGCGGTGGCCTCTTTTGCGACGTCTTTCACAAGAATGTGGCACTTGACAGGAACGTCTGCAGGGAAGGAGGTGGCGCTGTACTGGTCCGTGAGGTTCTTGTTGGCCACGGAAACCATAACGCTCTGGAGCTCGTAAACATTACCGTCGTTATCGTAAGCGACGGAGCCGCCCATGCCGGTCTGATAGATGCCGCCGACGAGGTTGATGAGGACCTCGTCCTGGGAGATGTTGGTGAGCAGAACAGTGATTTCCACGTCGTTTCCAAGCAACTGGACATCACGGAGCTGAAGCCGGAGATCCTTGCTCGGAGTGGTGATGGTTGTCTGCGCAAATGCCACTACGCCAAGGAGCAGCATAACTAATATGGCGGTCAGTTTCTTCATTTCTGGGTACAATTCACAATAACTTGCCAAAGTTACGGACTTTGTTCCATAAAAACAATAGTTTTTTTGGAGGCCCGGAAATGACGGTCAATCTTTAGTTGCAAACGGACGGTTTTTCGGGAAAAATGATTACATTTGAAACCCGGTATGAATACAAAGTATATTTTCATTTCGGGTGGAGTAGCGTCCTCGCTTGGCAAAGGCATAATCGCCTCTTCATTGGCCAAGCTCCTGCAGGCCAGAGGATTACGCGCCACGATCCAGAAGTTCGATCCCTACATCAACATAGATCCGGGCACCCTCAACCCCTATGAGCACGGGGAATGTTACGTCACCGAAGACGGTGCCGAAACCGACCTCGACCTCGGCCATTACGAGCGCTTTCTCGGAGTATATACGTCCAAGGCCAACAACGTCACCACCGGAAAAATATACTACACCGTCATCACGAAGGAACGGGAGGGTGCGTACCTCGGCAAGACCGTCCAGATCGTCCCGCACATCACCGACGAAATCAAGCGCCGTATGCTCAAACTCGGGCAGACGGGCGACTATGATGTGATTCTTACCGAAATCGGCGGCACCGTGGGCGACATGGAGTCGCAGCCGTTCATAGAGGCGGTGCGGCAGCTGCAGTGGGAGTTGCCGGAGGAAGACTGTATGACCGTCCACCTCACCTATATCCCCTACCTGAGCGCAGCCAAAGAGCTCAAGACCAAGCCCACGCAGCACTCGGTCCAGGCCCTCCAGCACAGCGGAGTCAAACCGGACGTGATAGTCTGCCGTACCGAGCACCCGCTGACCCCGGAACTGCGGCGCAAGATCGCCCTTTTCTGCAATGTGCGTCCCGGCCACGTGATTCAGAGCATCGACGCCTGGAGCATATATCAGGTGCCGCTGAACATGCACGAGGAGCATCTGGACGAGCTGACGATGCGCAAGCTCAGGATAGACAATTACAACCAGCCCGACCTGACTAGATGGAAGGAGTTCCTGGACCGCCTGAAGAATCCCCAGTTCGAGGTAAACATCACCCTTGTAGGCAAATATGTGGAGCTGCAGGACGCCTACAAGTCGATTCTGGAGGCATTCGTTCACGCTGGAGCGGCCAACCGCTGCAAGGTGAACGTGCGCACGGTCCAGAGCGAGCATATAACGCCCGAAAACGTGGCGGAAAAGCTTAAGGGGGCACACGGTATCCTGGTGGCTCCCGGATTCGGAGAGAGGGGGCTGGAAGGAAAGATCTGCGCCGTGCAGTACGCCCGCGAGAACGGCATCCCGTTCCTCGGCGTCTGCCTCGGAATGCAGATGTGCGTAGTGGAGTTCGCCAGGCACGTCCTGGGCTGGCAGGATGCCGCATCTACTGAACTCAAGCCCGACTGTGCCTGCCCGGTCATCTGTATGATGGAAGACCAGAAGAAGACTACCGTAAAAGGCGGCACCATGCGTCTGGGAGCCTACAACTGCAGGCTGGAGCCCGGTTCGCTGGCCGCAAAACTATACGGCAGCACGGATATCCGCGAACGTCATCGCCACCGCTACGAGTTCAACTCCGAGTACCTCGAAGCGTTCGAGGCTGCCGGCCTCAAAGCCACCGGCCGCAATCCCGAATCGGGGCTGGTGGAGCTGGTGGAACTGCCCTCGCATCCGTTCTTTATCGGAACCCAGTTCCATCCCGAATACAAAAGTACCCCCGAGAACCCTCACCCGCTGTTCAACGGTTTGATAAAAGCGGCGCTGGAGGAAGCCCAAAGAAAAGCGTAAAAGAAATGTATCTGATGAGACAAAGCTGGCGCTGGTACGGCCCCTGCGACCCTGTGCCCCTGGATTATATACGTCAGGCCGGGGTGACGGACATAGTTCACGCCTTACACCACATTCCCAACGGGGAGGTGTGGCCGGTTGCCGAAATCAAGGCCCGCCAAGAAATGGTGGCTGCCCACGGAATGGTGTGGAGCTTAGTCGAAAGCGTTCCGGTTCACGAACACATCAAAACCAGGGAGGGGGATTATCAGCGCTATATCGAGAACTATAAGCAGACCATACGCAACCTGGCCGAATGCGGCATCCACTGCATCACTTACAACTTCATGCCCGTTCTGGACTGGACCCGCACCGATCTGGCTTACGAAATGCCGGACGGCAGCAGGGCCCTGCGCTTCGAGCGCGCCGCCTTCCTCGCCTTCGACGTCTGCATCCTCAAGCGTCCCGGCGCCCGCGACGAATACTCCGCCGAGGAAATCGCGATAGCCGAAAAGCGCTATAAATCAATGAGTCCCGATGAGATCGCGCTCATTACCCGGAACATGATCGCAGGGCTTCCCGGCAGCGAAGAGAGCTTTACCCTGGAGAACTTTCAGGCCGCCCTGGACCGCTATAAAAACATAGATGCCGAGGCACTGAGGGCCAATCTGATATTCTTCCTTCAGCAGATCTGCCCCGTGTGCGACGAGGTCGGCTCCCGTATGGTCATCCACCCCGACGACCCGCCGTATCCCCTACTCGGCCTGCCGAGGATAATGTCCACGGCCGATGACTTCCGCAAGCTGGTCGCCGCCGTGCCCAACCCGTCCAACGGCCTCAACCTCTGCACCGGTTCGCTGGGCGTCCGGGCCGACAACGACTGTCCCGCCATGATGCGGGAATTCGGCGACAGGATCGACTTTGTGCACCTGCGGGCCACAAAGCGCGATGCCGACGGCAACTTCTACGAGGCCAACCTGCTGGAAGGCGACGTGCCGGTTTACGAAATGATGAAGGCGATGCTGGAAGTGGAGCAGAAACGGCAGTTCCGCATCTTCCTCCGTCCCGACCACGGGCATCAGATGTGCGACGACCTGCACAAGAAGTCGAATCCGGGCTACTCCTGCTATGGACGCCTCCGCTCCCTGGCGGAACTCCGCGGCATAGAGTACGCCATTGCGAAGTCCTGAGCCCAGGGAGCGGCTGTAAATCCTGTAATATTGCCCCGGAGGGCGTTCCAAATGGCCTTAGAGCAGGTGGAAACCGACGGTGAGGCCGGCCATCACTATGCTCACCATGCTCATAAGCTTGATAAGGATGTTGAGCGAAGGACCTGAGGTGTCCTTGAACGGGTCGCCCACGGTGTCGCCGACCACGGTAGCGTGATGGCACTCCGAGTTCTTACCTCCGAAATTACCCTCCTCCACAAACTTCTTGGCATTGTCCCAGGCACCGCCGGAATTGGACATAAAGACCGCCAGGACGAAGCCTGCGCCAAGTCCGCCAATGAGCAGACCGAGCACGCCGGCAACACCGAGCACCACGCCCACGACGATGGGAACGATAATCGCCAGCAGAGCCGGGCCGAGCATTTCATGCTGTGCGGCCTTGGTGGAAATCTCCACGCAGCGCTTGTAGTCGGGAGTTCCCTCTCCGGTCAGGATGCCCTTGATCTCGCGGAACTGGCGGCGAACCTCGACCACCATCTTGGAAGCGGCGCGGCCCACTGCATTCATGGTCAGACCGCAGAAGAGGAAGGCCATCATAGAGCCCACGAATACGCCTGCCAGCACGGTAGGATTCATAAGGGACACGTTGAAGTTGTGCAGGATATCCAGAATCGATGCCTCGGCGGCCTTGACCTGCCCGGCGACGCCGGAAATGAATTCTCCGGAACGCTCCAGGGCGATCTTGATCTCCTCGATATAGGAGGCCAGCAGGGCGAGAGCGGTAAGTGCCGCCGAACCGATGGCGAAGCCCTTTCCTGTGGCGGCGGTGGTATTGCCGAGGGCGTCAAGGACGTCGGTACGCTCACGCACCTCGGGCTCGAGTTCGCTCATCTGGGCATTGCCTCCGGCATTGTCGGCAATGGGGCCGTAGGCGTCGGTGGCGAGGGTTATACCCAGGGTGGAAAGCATTCCGACCGCTGCGATGGCAACGCCGTAGAGGCCCTTGGAGAGGGCGGCGGCAGTCATCATGTTCTGCACGTCGAAACCTATTGCAAAGAGGTATGCCAGCACGATGGCGCATACGATAGAGATCACCGGAATCGCGGTGGACACCATTCCGAGACCGACTCCGTTGATGATAACGGTGGCAGGACCGGTCTTGGAGGCCTCCGCAAGCTTCTGCGTAGGCTTATAGGAGTGCGAGGTGTAGTATTCCGTCGCCTTGCCGATGATAACGCCGGCAAGCAGACCTGCCACGACGGAGCAGGAGAAGTGCCACCAGTCGTTGTTCTGCGTGCCGAACACCAGGGCGAGGATGCCGAAGGTTGCCACACCGCTGAGTATGGCGGCCATATTGGTGCCGAAGCTCATGCTCTTGAGCAGCTGGCCCATTCCGGCGCCTTCCTTGGTGCGGACGGTGAAGATGCTGATAACGGAAAGCACAACGCCCACGGCGGCAATCAGCATAGGAGCGATGATGGCCTTGGTCTGCATAGCAGGGCCCGCCATATAGAATGCGGAAGCGCCCAGGGCCATGGTAGAGAGGATGGAGCCGCAATAGCTCTCGTAGAGGTCGGCACCCATGCCGGCCACGTCTCCTACGTTGTCGCCCACATTGTCGGCGATGGTCGCGGGGTTGCGGGGGTCGTCCTCGGGGAGGTCGCTCTCAACCTTGCCGACGATGTCTGCGCCTACGTCGGCGGCCTTGGTGTAGATACCGCCGCCCACACGGGCGAAGAGGGCCTGGGTCGATGCACCCATTCCGAAGGTCAGCATGGTGGTGGTGATAACCACAAGTTTCTGAGCCTCAGTGGCTTCTACGATGCAGGCGTTAAGCACGATGTACCACAGTGCAATGTCCAGCAGGCCGAGGCCGACCACGGTGAGACCCATCACTGCGCCGCTGCGGAATGCCACCTTGAGGCCGGCGTTCAGAGAGCGGCGGGCGGCGTTGGCGGTACGGCCGGAGGCGAAGGTGGCGGTCTTCATGCCGATAAAGCCGGCAAGGCCGCTGAAGAAACCTCCGGTAAGGAATGCGAACGGCACCCAGGGGTTCTGCACGTGGAACACGTATGCGAGTATGGCAAAGAAAACAGCCATTATCGCAAACACGATGACGACTACTTTGTACTGCTGCTTCAGATAGGCCATGGCGCCCTCGCGGACGTACTGGGCAATCTGTTTCATTGTAGGTGTACCCTCATCCTGCTTCTTCATCTGCCTGTAGAAGATGAAGGCGAAGAGCAGCGCCAGAACGGACGCGCAGGGTACAGCATAGAATAGTGGATTCATAATGGTCCGGTTATTTTTTTAGTGTCTGCTAAAGTACGCATTTATATGCGAAAAACAAAGCCCCGACCAATTTTCTGGTCGGGGCTCGTTGTCTGGGAAAGACTTATTCTGCCTTCTCCTCCTGGGCAGGTGCTTCTGCTGCAGGTGCTTCTGCTGCGGGAGCCTCGGCTGCAGGAGCCTCAGCTGCAGGAGCCTCAGCCTTCTTGGCGCGGCTGCGGCGGGTGGTCTTCTTGGCGGCCTTAGGTGCAGATGCAAGTGCGGCCTCGTTGAAGTCAACCAGCTCGATAAGCGCCATCTCGGCGGCGTCTCCCTGACGGAAACCTACGTGCAGAACGCGTGTGTATCCACCCGGACGGTCTGCAATCTTGGGAGCGACGTTGCGGAACAGCTCGGTGACTGCGTTCTTGTCCTTGAGGTAGCTGAACACGATACGGCGGGAGTGGGTGGTATCTTCCTTGGACTTGGTGATAAGCGGCTCCACATAGCTCTTGAGGGCCTTGGCCTTGGCTACGGTGGTGGTGATGCGCTTGTGCATAATCAGGGAAGAAGCCATATTCGCAAGCATAGCCTTGCGATGACCGCTCTGACGTCCCAGATGATTGATAGCTTTATTGTGTCTCATCTCTACTGTTCAATTTTTTTCTTGGGTTCGATATTATACTTGGTGACGTCCATTCCGAACTCGAGCTTCATCTTCTCGACGAGAAGCTCGATTTCGTGGAGGCTCTTGCGGCCGAAGTTGCGGAACTTCATGAGCTCGGGGCGGGTGTAGGACACCAGGTCTGCGAAAGTCTCGATTTCAGCGGCCTTGAGGCAGTTGAAAGCGCGGACGCTCAGACCTACGTCGGCGAGCTTGGAGAGCAGCAGGTGCCTCGTGCGGAGGGACTCCTCGTCCAGTTCGTTGCTGGCGGACTCAACGGCGCTCTCGATGGGCACCTTCTTGTCATCCGTGAACAGCCTGAAATGGTAAATCAGAATGTTGGCAGCCTCCTGGAGGGCGTCGTCGGGGCTGATGGAGCCGTCGGTGACAACCTCGAGGGTGAGTTTCTCGTAGTCGGTCTTCTGCTCGACGCGCCAGTTGTCCACGCTCCAGTTGACCTTGCGGATAGGAGTGTAGATGGCATCCACGGGAATGGTGCCGATGGGCGTGTTCTCATCCCTGCTCTCCTCGGCGGGCACGAAGCCGCGGCCCTTGGTGATGGTAAGGCTGATTTCGAGTTTGACGGACGGTTCGAGAGAGCAGATGTGCTGCTCCAGGTTCAACACCTTGAAAGAAGACAATCCTTTGGAGATATCCTCAGCGGTAAACTCCTGCTTGCCGCTGATGGTGATGTTAACTGTCTCGGAATCGACGGATTCGACCATTCTGCGGAACCTCACCTGCTTGAGGTTGAGGATGATGTCCTGCATACCCTCGATAACGCCGGGGATATTCTGGAATTCCTGGTCTACACCGACAATCTTGATCTGGGAGATAGCAAAACCCTCCAAAGATGCCAGAAGGATGCGGCGAAGGGCGTTACCAATGGTCTGTCCGTATCCCGGCTCGAGAGGACGGAATTCGAAACGGCCGACGGTATCGGAGCTTTCGAGCACGATCACCTTGTCAGGTTTCTGAAATGCTAAGATTGCCATATTATTCTTTTTATGGTGTTAACTGTTACTTGGAGTAGAGATCGACGATAAGCTGCTCGTTGATGTTTTCGGGGATTTCTGCACGGGTAGGCATGTTGAGGAACTTGCCTACGAGAGTCTTCTGGTCGAACTCCAGCCAGGAATACTTGGCTACGGAAGCCACGCTTGCCTGGATGACCTCGAGGCTCTTGGACCTCTCGCGGACGGCGATGCTGTCGCCGGGCTTGACCTGTGCGGAAGGGATGCTGCACACCTCACCGTTGAGGGTGATGTGATGGTGGGAGACAAGCTGGCGGGCGGCGGCGCGGCTGGGAGCGATACCCAGACGGTACACCACGTTGTCGAGGCGGGACTCGAGCAGGAGCACGAGGTTCTCACCCTTCTGGCCGGCCATGCGGGCTGCCTTGTCGTAGGTGTTGCGGAACTGACGCTCGAGCACACCGTACATATACTTGACTTTCTGCTTCTCCTTGAGCTGGGTGCCGTATTCCTTCTGCTTCTTGCGCTTAGCAGCGAGGCCGTGCTGTCCCGGAGGGAAGTTTCTTTTCTCGAAATATTTGTCTGCGCCGAAAATAGGCTCGCCGAACTTACGGGCGATCTTGGTGCTGGGACCTGTATATCTTGCCATAGTAATTCTGTTTTAAAAGATTAAACTTTACGACGGCCTTTCGGTCTGCATCCGTTGTGGGGCATAGGGGTGACGTCGATGATCTCGGTCACGATGATGCCCGCGTTGTTGATGGTGCGGACAGCGGACTCACGTCCGGAGCCGGGGCCCTTCACGTAGCACTTTACCCTGCGGAGACCTGCATCGTATGCAGTCTTGGCTGCATCTTCAGCGGCCATCTGGGCAGCGTAGGGAGTGTTCTTCTTAGAACCCCTGAAGCCGCACTTACCTGCAGAGCCCCAGCTGATGACCTGGCCCTGAGCGTTGGTAAGGGAAACGATGACGTTGTTGAAGGTTGATGAAATATGGGCCTCGCCATAAGCTTCAACCTTGACAACTCTCTTGGATGTTGTAGTTTTCTTTGCCATAATTCATCTGTTTTACTTGGTCGCCTTCTTCTTGTTGGCAACGGTCTTCTTCTTGCCCTTCCTTGT
>Ga0310690_10008822_pt1 | contig 12722 bp, 14 predicted proteins | sample AusTroGonzalo_MG_2_FD_207661 | JGI IMG/M metagenome (GOLD analysis project Ga0310690, IMG submission 207661) | Bovine rumen microbial communities from tropical cattle in Woodstock, Queensland, Australia - Gonzalo_04 (v2) (version 2) | ecosystem: Host-associated > Mammals > Digestive system >...
CTGTGAAGAGGTTCCGCGCCTTCCGTCCGTGTACTGAACCGCGCGAGGCGGCGTTCGGCGGACGGAGGGCGTGGAGTTCCGCAGGCTCCCCCACGTCGCAGACCGTCACATCACAGACTCGTAGGGTCTGTGGCCTGGCATCTGCGCCGCGTCTGGCCAAGGCCGCGGCGCGAGGGGATCACGACGCTGCGGAGCGCCGTACGTCCTGAAAGAGCCGCAACCGGCGGGACTCGAACCCGCATCCTCCCCGGTTCCGCCATGTCGCGTTTCGCAGGCGGACTAAGGCGCCACTGCTACTTTGCGGACAGGACTCGAACCCGTCTCCCGGGGATCTCTGCCATTGAGCTACGGTTGCATATCAAACTGGTGGCGGCAGCGGGGCTCGAACCCGCATCCCCTATCATCCCATGCGCACCGTCGTGGCACGTGTACTCCGAGTCTCACGGAGCGGAACGGTATACCTCTGCGACGTCTTTGTCCGGAGCCAAATCCTGCACAAGTTCATTCCGCAGGCAAACTCTCCGGATCTCGCATACTTTTCCCGCCCTACCACACGTCTCCCTCCTTTTGGGGTCACGGATTTATGGCGCACGGCTCGCATGGTACCTTCGGGGACACCCCATCGCTTTGTAGGCCGAGGATGTCTTCCGTTTCCATCATGCCGCCATTGAAATCGAATGTCCGGCGCGCTCATCACGCTTACGCGGGCCGGATGCTCCGCAGGTCTCTACTCCACCATCTTCAGGTCGCTCAGGTCGTACCGGTTCGCATCGAACCACGACATCCCGCACTCATGCACGAGCCTGTAGCGGAGATTGCTTCTTGCCTTGGTCGCCGAGGCGGCCACGGTCTCCATCGGGCCCGACGGGCCCCGCATCCTGTACCTGTGCATAACTTGGTCTCCTTTTGGTTGCTATAATTGAAATTGACATGCCAAAAACGGCGAACGGTATCTTTTCGGTATGCGCTACTTGAGAAGCCTCCCAAGGACACCATAGCGCACCTAAATTGACTTGTTAGCCCTCGATATGCAAGATAAGGGTGAGAGAGCAATTCTACGAAAAATAATTTTTTATTCCTTATATGTGTATTCTATTCCTTTCCCCTCTTATTATATTATTATTTTTTCACTCTTAAAGAATAAATATATGTAGAGTGAAAATGGGGGTGGCGGCTACAGTGGAAAACACTGGGAACCTTGGGCGCTCCGCGCACGCCACCCCGCAACAAGATATGCGCATATAGAAAACATACGGTTCCGTTTTTGAGACGGCTCCGCGCCCAACCCTCCCGTGGCACCCAAAAAACGCATTTTTTGCAGTTATGGGAGTTATGCACAGGTTATCGTGACCCCAGATGTACCGAGGTAGCGGTAATGTGCATGATTTCAGGAAGGGGGCATGGGGGAGACCTGGGTCTCCCCCATATTCAAAAGCCCAACCCAGGGTCGCTGGGCTGGACTTGGACGCCGAAGGCTACTTGGCGGGCTCTTCGGCAGGGGCATCCGCGAAGGTCGTCGAGATCCCGGCGGCATCCATCGCACGCTTGCGGAGCTGGGCCACCGTAGGCAGCCTCGCACCCCGCTTGAACGCGAGCGCGGAACCCTTGGAATCCTCGATGTCCGACAGTTCGCCGCGGAACGCCATGCGCTCGTAGCTGTGCTTCGGGTCGTCTTCGTTGACCGTGTAGCGCTTGTCGGGATCGGTGTACCGCACGAGGTCGCCCTCCAGCCAGATGGTGCTCAGGGCGCATGCGCTGTTCGCGATCGCGTCCCAGACCTCGGGCTCAAAGGTGATGTCGTGAACCTGGCGACCCTCCTTCGGATCGTCGATCCCGACAGACGAGGCGACGAAGCAGTACGGGCCGTTCGCGCCTTTGCCTTCCACGAGGCGGAGCTTGCGTGTGGGCAGGAGTTTAGCTTTCATTGTAGTGTTCCTTTCGTTTACCTGGTTGACTTTGTTGATTGCACCACGACGTTCATGGTGCTTGCGTAGAGTACTGTTGTTGAGGCCTCGTCGGCGGGGAGGGGAGGCGGGCGCGGCTGGGGTGGGGGCCCCGGCTGCGCCTGCTGCACACAGCTGCAGGATTACCTGTGCCGGAGGCTTCAGACCACAGACCGCAGATAACTGTTTCTGTCAAGGCCGTAGAAAAAGGATGTATGGCTTTCGCCACACATCCTTCGTCGGCTACCTCTTGCCGTGGAGCTTGTCGAGCATGTCGTGCACGTAGACCGCGGCCGAGAGCGTGTACCCGCCGCAGCACCACTTCGCGAACGCCTGGAGCTCGTGTGCGTCCTGACGCATCTGGCGCAGCCTGCGCTTGCCCGCGAGCGTGATGCGGTTGGGCTTCTTCGGATTGCGCGTGCGTTCGATGAACTCCTTGGCCTTGCGCGTGTAGGCGGCTCGGCGCTGGTAGAACTGCACCGCATCGAACGTCGAGTCGGGATCGGTGTCTTCGCCGATGCTGGTCTCCACCTGAACCACCGAGCGGTAGCGTCCCTTGCACTCATGCGTCTGCATGGGCAGCGTGGTCGAGATCGACACGCACGGGATGCGCATGCCGTCGACGCACGCGACCATCACCGTGTTGGTGAGGTTGAGCGTGATGACCGCGTTGCTTCTGACCCACAGGGTTTCCTCCATCATGGATGGCTTGGTGACCTTCACCATTGTGACGCCCAGCTTTGCGGGGTCAGCGCCTGCCGTGATGGCTTCATTGATTGATACCGTATTCTTGTTCATCTTGGTTTCCTTTGTTGACTTGGTTTAGTGTGTGATACCGTTGTGGCATCACCGCAGAGTACTGTTGTTTGCCTTGCTTTGGGCACCGGCCGACGCTTACTTGTGCTGACGATAGCGCTTTTTCGCGAAAACCCCAGCCATATAGGGGTTGTACTACATATACCGGAGTGGAGTCCGCCCCCACCCCCTTGCATCTTGACGCCGCTTTGTGATATAATACGCGCCGTTCGGAAGGAGAGCGTCCGTACACAGAAAGGCCCCCGATGGAACTCAGCATACAAGTGAACCCACAGGAGCGGGCCGTAAGGCTCCGCGAGGTACACGCGCTCGCCGCGGGCGACGTGTACAACCCCGTCACGCTCCTGAACGTCGAAGGCGCGCAGACGGCCGCCCTGCAGCTCAAGCTCTTCAAGGACTCCACGGCGACCGAGATGCTCGCGCAGTGCTCGTCGTTCGTGGATGTCTCCGGCCACCGTTCGATGCGCCGCGGAGTCCTCACGCTCGCGACGCAGGCGATGAAGACGTGGTACGAGTCGCTCGCGAACGACGCGACGGCGACCGACACGAACGGGATGCCGTCGGCGCTCGTGAACGCATGGCTCGTCATAGCCGACTCGACCAAGGTCTGGGCGGCGTGCAGCGTCCCGCTCATCCTCCGCGCGATGGACACGAACGTCGTCCAGGGGGCCGATGGGACCTCGCCCACCGTCTCCGTCACCAAGTCCGGGAGCGTCACCACGATCTCCATCACGGACGTGAACGGGACGCACACCCAGACCGTGAACGACGGCCAGGACGGCGCGGACGGAGAGTCCCCCACGATGCTTGTCGACAAGAACCCCTCCACGGGCAACACCCGCATCACCGTCGTGAACGTCGACGGGTCCACGTCCTCCGAGGACGTCGAGGTGGAGTCCGTCGTCGCGTCCGTGTGCGAGGGCATAAACCTCAAGCCCAACGCCACCGCGCGCGACATGCTCACGTGTCTGCAGTCCGTGCTCCTACGCCTCGGCGGCACGGTCGCGTCCATCCTCGTCTCCGTCATGTGCCTCGCCGACCCGCCGGCCGGCATGGCGCCCTTCGGGGACCTGGGGATGGACGTGAACGTGGTGACGAACGCCGACCAGGCGGCGAACGTCACCGGGCGCCTCGCCGGGAAGCAGGACGCGCTTCCGTACCCGACGAACGCGATACCGGCCTCGGCTGTCTCGGGCCTCCCGCAGCCGGACTTCACCACGAACAACGTGGCGCTCACGAACACGATCGCGCTCACCTCGCCGAAGCCCGACATGTCCGGCATCGTCCACGGCGACAACCGGCAGGCCGACCAGGACCAGTTCTCCGACGGGAACGGGATCAGGCTGAGGGCCGCGGACGCGGACGGCGGAAAGCTCTGCGTCCGGTTCGCCGACCCCGACGGGAGCGGATTCCGCATCTACTCCGACTCGACCGGCACGACGCTCGGGAGCCCGTGGTTCGCGTTGACCGCCTTCGGCATCACGCATCCGTCCGGTCTCGCGAGCCCGGCGTACGTCCTCACGGAGTGGTACGACTTCAACCGCGCCCACACGATCCTCGACACCATGCCGTCGTACGCCGCCCCCGGGCAGTCCGGGCGGCAGAACTACATCTACCCGATCTCGGCCGGCGCGTTCCTCGACTACTACTGGGCGACCGTCGATCTCCCGAACGGAGTGCAGGGCAAGCTCAGGAGGCAGGGCGTCGTCCACTCCGCGTCGAACCTCGTCGACTCGGCGGGCGCGACGCACACGGCGGCGTCCATCGTGTCCGACGCCGCCGACGCCGCGACGAACGAGGTGCCTGCGTACACGTACTCCGCCTGGACGAGCGACTGGCCTTCGGACGACGAGGTGCAGCTCACGGATCCCGTGTGGTCCAACGGGTACTGGACGTGCAAGGCGGTGACCGAGACGCCGAACCATCAGGAGTGGGGGCCGTATGCGGTCGCCGGGAGCTGGTTCGCGACGAACTTCACCGTATCTCCCCTCGGGTACGCGACGGTGTTCACGAGGACCGCGGTGCCGAACGGCGCGACAAGGAGCGCGAACGGGTACGCGAAGCTGTGGGACATCCCGCCGCCCGTCTCCCTCGCGCCCGCGACGGACTACGTCGACAGCGTGGTCGGCAGCCTTCCGCGCCTGTCGACGAACGACGTGCAGGGCATTGTCACGAACGAGGTGCCGTGCGGGTACGCGGAGTGGACCCTCGATCCGCCGGAGTTCTTCGGGACGCCGATCGTCCTCCTGCGCACGGACGACGCCGAAAACCGCTGGTACCCGGCGACGAACGGCGTGATGATCGGGAGGTCGCAGGGGACGGACGACTCGACGGCGCTCGAGTGGCCGCACGCGGACTCGTGGGGGTCGGGCGGCGCGACGCAGGACCTTTACGCCGTGCGCCGCCGGCTGACGCGGAACGCGCTCGGGTTCGCGAGGATGGAGGACCTCCCCACCGTCGACGTCACGAGGGCGACCGTGACGAACGTCGTCCGCGCGGTCGTCTCCGTCACGTCGCTCTACGTGTGGGACGCGCAGGACAGCTGCCTCTACCGGAGGGAGATGGAGGGCGGCTACCTCTACTGGACGCCCGTCACGAACGTCAACGCGCTTCTCCCCGAGAACGCGCACATACTCGAATACCTGGAGGTGCACCGTAATGACTAACATCGTACTTGCGGCGGCGCTGGCCGTCTCCCCGGCGGACTGGGCGCAGCTCACGAACCGCGTCGACGTCCTCTGGACGGAGCACACGAACCGCGTGGAGCGCATCGAGAGGATGCGCCGCAGACGCCAGGGGCCGCCGGACAGGCCGTTCCGCGTGAAGGGAGGCCGGCGGTGAAGAGGGCGTTGCTCATCGCGCTGCTGCCGTTCTTCGCCTTCGGGCAGGAGCGGATGCGCGAGCTGATGGTCGGCGACGACGGGAAGCTCAACTCGACGAACGCCGTCGCGACGCAGGCCGACCTCGCGAAGGTGGCGGCGTCGAACCAGGTGGCCGTCGCCGAGCAGAACGCCGCGCGCGAGGGCTTCGACCAGGCGGTGGCGCTCCTCGGGGCGGTCGCGACCAACGTGGCCGCGGGGACGCCGATCGTGTTCTACTCCGTCGAGCTCTCGAGCTTCGACGCGGCCGTCGTCTTCGACGAGGCGAACGACAAGGTGCTGATCACCGACTACGAGGACCTGCACGAGTCGGGCACGGTCGACGGGACGGCGGTCTCGAAGTGGAGGATCAAGTTCGCCTTCACCGCGAACCTCCAGTCCGTGAAGCCGCTCGTCGGCTACGCGCAGGTGCTGGACGGGACGGCGAGGGCGGACTGGGAGTACGTCGCGGACGGGCTCGTGTCCGACCCGGTGCTCGATCCGGGGACGTACACGGACGGCGACGGGAACCAGTACACGTACCTGTACCACGTCGACTGCTGGGTGCCGGCCGCGAACAGCGGCTTCAACTACATCCGGGTGCCGAACGACGCCGTCGTCGCCGACGGCGCGACCATAGACCTCCCGAACGGCGTGCAGGGAGGGGCCACGACGACCGTCACGTGGGGCGGGAAGACGCTCACGTTCCGCGGCGGCCTGCTGACGGGGGTGAGCCCGTGAACGCACTGGCCGAGCTGATCATCTGCTGCTTATCCGTCATGCTGCTCGCGTGCACGGCGTTCGCCGCGTGGCCCGCGCTGAAGCGGTTCTGCGTGCGGCTGCACGACCGGTTCGTCGGGCTCGACGCGTTCGGGAAGGCGGTCGTGACCCTGGCCGTGTGCCTCTCGGTCATGTACGGAGGCTCGAAGTCGATAAGCATCCTCGCCAAGACCTCGAGCGACTCCGCGATCGGCGTCGTCGCGGCGGACTACATGGAGGGACCGGACGGGGTTCCGGCGTCCCTCGTGTCGGCCCTGGGGACGACGAACCTCGTCGCGTACTCGTTCGCCGTCACGAACACGATACTCACCGGCAGCGAGCTCGCGTCGAAGGTGTGGTTCCGCGAGGACAACCGGCAGGCGTGGACGAACTTCACGAACGCGGGGCTCCAGTACGAGTCCATGTACGAGCTCGCCTCGCCGACGACCATCGTGTGGTTCGCGTTCGCGACGGGCTCCTGGACGCACGCGATGATCTACGTCGGCGACGATCTCCCGCCCGTGTACGTGGAGACGGAGGGCGGCGTGACGCTCGACGCGTTCCTGATGACGTCGACGTCGGCCACGATTACCTATACGGTCGACGCGGCGGCGCTGACGGGACCGGGGCAGGTCGTCTTCGAGCGGATGTCGACGGGTGGAAGCTGGGAGGTTGTCGCGTCGGAGACCGCGTCGGCGGGGCAGCATACGGCGGTGTTCGCCGGGTTCATGGTCGCAAAGCGCACGATGTGGCGCATACGGCTACTCGTGGAGGTCGAGGAATGAAGTGGCTGCTGATGCTCCTGCCCTTCGCGGCGTTCGCCCAGCTGGGCGCGGACCGGTCGGTCGTGGCCGAGTCCGTATCGAACGTCCACACGAACTACTCGTGGCGGAAGAACGTCGTCATGGAGACGGAGGACGGCGGGCTCGTCGAGAAGCAGGGCGCGCTCGCGACCGTCGCCGACACGGCGGCGCAGAGGGAGACGGCGGAGAGCGTGGGCCGTGTCGCGGCCGCGTGGAGGCGCGGGTTCTCGAACGGCGTCGAGACCCTGTCCGCGTCGCTGTCCAACGTCCCGCGGACGGGGCGCTTCATCGGCCTCAAGTTCCCTCTCATCCCGCAGAGCTCCAGGCCCTTCGACATCTACGTCGCGTCCAACCACTACAACGCCGTGACGCACGAGGACGAGCTGTACATCCACTTCGGGCAGAGCTTCTCGAACTCGCCCTCGATGACCGTCCCGTACGTCTACGAGTCCGGCATGACGACGCAGCGCGTCCCCGGCGTGTGGCGGAAGGCCGGGACGGCGAACCACTTCACGAACGTCTACAGCGTCGTCCTCCACAGGTCGAACGCGGTGGACATCGCGTATACGTGCCACAAGCTGTTCGTGCCGAGGCCGGCGGCGCTGTGGGGCGTCCCGTGCAACCTCGATCCGCACGGGCGGTGGGGAGGGCCCGAGGGCGTCGCCTTCGGGAGCTACCTCCTGACCGTCACGCAGCTCGGGGTCACGTACCCGACGTTTTCGGGGTCCGTCACCAATGTGGAGGCGGGCGTCGTCGCGCTGTTCGACAACGGCGCGTTTCTCGGAACCATACCGATAGAGGAGGGTGAATGATGAAGAAGCTGGCTATGGCCATCGTGTGCCTTGCGACCATGTTCTCGTGGGCGGGGACGAACGGGATCGAGACCGTGCTCGGGAAGGCGACGGTGTCGAGGCTGGAGGCGCTCGCCTCCCAGCGGAGGCTCCAGTCGCGGACCGTGACGAACGGCCTCATGATCTGCACCTACGTGCAGGCGGGGCGGACGTGGACGGTCACGAACAGGATATTCTCCGCCGTCGGCTACGTGAAGCCGCCCGTCTACTCGAAGCTCAAGATGTACATCGTCTTCTCGAAGGCCGGCTACTGGGACGCGCTCGAGGCGTGGCTCAAAACGCAGACCGTCGAGGGGATCAACGCGTGGACGGCCTTCGACATGTGCAACGAGGTCTCCGCGGACAACCCGCTGTTTCTCCAGTGGCTCCAGGCGGCGGAGGCGGCGCTCGGCGTCGACGACGCGACCGCCCGCGCGCTCCTGGAGCAGTGCAAGCAATGAAAGGAAAACGAAGATGAAGAAGCTCATCGCGATAGCCGCGTTCGCGGCAGCGACGGCCGCCCTCGCCGGGTACACCGTCGTCGATTCGGTGGCGGCCCCCGTCTCGCCCGTGGCCGGGCGGATAGTGGCCGTCGAGAAGACCCAGCCCACCAACACCGTGGCACTCGCCGCGACCCTCGGGCGCTCCGGGCGCGCGGCCCTGCCGCTCCTCGCGGCGTCGACGGCCATCGCGACGAACGTCTCGTACACGTCGGGCTGGACGTACGTCGCCCCCGGCGACGTCGTGGTCGGCGGTACGGCGTTCCCGGGGACGCCGAGCAACTACATGGCGCGCGTGCGCGTCTGGATCGAACACTGACATTTGGCTTCGCCGCGCCCGGAGGGGAGAGCCTGGGCGCGGCGGCCTTTCCGGAGACAATGAAGATGTCTGACATCATGGCCGACAACCAGACGGAGGCGGTGCTCTCCCTGCTGGACAGGGGAGAGGCGGACGACAAGACCCGCGACAAGGTCTCCGCCGCGCTTCTGAGGTCGCAGACGAAGGTATTGGACGAGCTCTCCAAGATACAGGACAACCTGTGGACGCTCGACAAGCTCGAGTCGCTCGTGGACAAGAGGCACACCGTGCTGTGCTCCCAGTGCCCGCTCAGGGCCGCGCCCGCCCCGGCGGCGAAGAAGGAGCCGGGCTGGCTCGCCCTTCTCCTCTCGTCCGAGTCGATACGGTACTTCGTCCTCATACTGGTCCTCGTATGGGCCGTCATCTACATCAAGACGGGGGCGGAGGGCGTGGACGCGATACGCGGCGCGGCCCGGGCCACCGTGACGGGAGGCGTGAAATGAAGTGGATTTTCGTCGCGCTTGCGCTCGCGTTCGCCGCCGGCTGCGCATCCGCGCCCGACATGAAGAACGGCGACACGTACCCTCAGCCTGAAAGGTGGTGGAGATGAACTTTCGCAAGATGTACAACCCCGCGGGTCTCAAGGTCCCGGCGCGGGTTCCGAGGAAGGCCGCGCTCAAGGTGACGGCCAGGTTCGAGGCGCCGAAGGAGCTCCTGCTCGACGGCTACTGCACGCCCGTCGAGGACCAGGGGTCGAAGCCCTGGTGCGCCGCGTACGCCGCGACGAACTTCGCGGAGAACGTCCTCTGGCGGCTGAAGGGCTGGCACCAGGACATCGACCCCGCGCCGGTGTACAGGTACGCGAAGTCCATCGACGGCGACCCGACGGGCGACGGCACGTACCTCGAGTGCGCGCTGAAGGGGCTGATCCACGTCGGCGCGTTCGGCGACAGGTGCCAGGTGCGCACGTTCGGAAACTCGTGGTTCGGGTTCGGCGACTCCGAGGGCATCCTCGAGACGAAGTTCGCCATCCACCGGTTCGGGTGCTGCCTCGCGGGCTTCAGCATCACGGACGAGTGGTTCGCCCCGAAGAACGCCGTCGTGAAGGGCGGCCCCGGGTTCGAGGCGCAGGGAGGGCACGCCGTCCTCGTCTGCGGCTACGACGAGGGCGGGTTCCTCATCATGAACTCGTGGGGCCGCGGCTACGGCCATGACGGCAAGATCTACATCTCGAACAAGGCGTTCGAGAGGCAGTTCATGTACGGCGCGGTGCTGACCCGCGTCCTTGACGGAGCGGAATGACGATGGGGTGCGACGTATGCGACAGCCCTCTCGGGGGCGGTTTCGGCGGCGGGGGCGCAGGGACGTCCACGTGGCAGCAGCACGTCGCCGACTTCAACGATCCGCACCGGACGCTTGAGCTGGTCGCGGAGCTCATCCCCCGCGTGACCGTCGGCTCCGCCGCGCCTTCGTCGGTCGAGGGCTACAAGGCCGGGGACTGGCACATCGACCTCACGTCAGGGAACCTGTGGTCGTGCCTGCCCGCGGCGGGCGAGACCGTCGAGTGGAAGAGGGTGGCCGACAGGTCGCCCGCGGCCGTCGACCTGACGGGCTACGCGACGCGGGCGATGCTCGCGGACTACGCCACCAAGGCGTTCGTCGCCGAGACGTACGTGAGCAAGTCCTCCGTCTCCGGGTACAACTTCGTCACGCAGGCGTCCCTCGCTTCGCAGATCGCGTCTTTCGCGACGCAGGCGTACGTGGCGAGCGCCATCTCGGCGGGCGGGTTCATCACGCAGGCGCAGGCCGACCTCCGGTACGTCCTCGCGGGCGACGCGGCGGAGTACGAGTACCTCACGCGTTCGCAGATCGAGGAGATCCTCGAGGACTACCTCGAGACGTCGGCGGCATCGTCCACGTACCTCACCATCGAGGCGGCGGACGCGCCCAACGGGTTCCTCCGCAAGAACGCGTCGCTGCCGTACGTCACGCCGGCGGCTCTCGCGACGGCGCTCACCGGCTACGCTCTCACGTCTTCGCTCTCCGGCTTCCTCACGCAGAGCGCGGCCGACGCGCGGTACGTGCAGGCCGGGACGGGGACGGGCGCGGCCGTGACCGTGGGCGCGATGAACACCGCGCTTTCCGCGTACCTCCGCACGGCGGACGCGGCGTCGACCCTGAACCTCTCGACCTACCTGACGATAGCCGCGGCGGACGCGTCCGACGGGTTCGTCCGCAAGGCGAACTTCGCGTCGATGGCGTCGTCCGCGAACCTCGTGACGGCGAGCGCGCTGAACACCGCCCTCGCGTCGTACGTCTCGCAGACGAACGTCACGTCCATCGTGAACACGGCGGTCGCCGCGATCGCCGAGACGTTCGCGACGGCCGAGGATCTCGCCGACCTCGCGGCCAGCATCGCGGTCGAGTCGGGGAACGGGACGGCGCTCGCGGTGCTCGAGCTCGAGTCCTCGTCGTACAGGCCGGCGGCGCGGTCGAACAACCTTGTCGTGCTGACGGGGTCGACGACGGCCATACCTCTTCTCATGCCCGTCCGGTCGGAGGGCGCGGCGCGCGACTTCATACTGACGGTGGCGTTCGACCGCGGCACGTCCATGTGGGGCGGGCAGTCGTTCACCGTCGAGCCCGCGACGCGCTCGTCCGAGACGGTGCAGTGCAGGTTCTTCTCGGCGGAGCCGGGCATCTTCACGGTGTCCGCGTCGTCGCTCGATCTCGACAGCCAGATGGTCGTCTTCGGGTTCACGGAGCTGGCGGACGGAAAGTTCCTCGTCACGCGCAAGATCGTGACGGACCTGGCGGCGGAGGTGTAGCGTGGACTCGGCCGCCGCGTACAGCATGACGCTGCCGGACGAGGGTTCCCCTTCCTGGGCCGGGTACGCCTTCGTGGGGCGCGCCGTCGTGTCGCTGGCCGACAGTCTCTACACCTTCTCCGTCTTCACCCTGTCCGGCAGCGGTACCGTGACGTTCGACTTCGGCGACGGCACGACGCAGACCGTGACGTTCCCGGCGGGCACGACCACCCTGTCCGGCGAGGTCGCGAACGACAAGCTGCAGCCGTACCTCAAGCACGAGTACGCGGCGGACGGGCGGTACATGATCCGGGTGACCGGAAACCTTACGGGGATGACGTTCGCGGGGCACCACCAGCTCGGCAGCGACGAACCCGTCAACACCAGCAACACGAACATCGACTGGACGTCCGCGCTGCATGACATCCTGCACATGCCGTTCACGCCGCAGCTGAACGACATGCTCGGGCTGTGGAACGTAGACACCCTCATGTTCGACGCGACGAACATGGCGTGCCAGTACGTGCTGAACGACTACGATCCGTCGACAGGGGACATCAACCACATCTACATGCTCCCCGGCCCGAAGAAGATCATCGCACGCGGCGCGTTCTCCCAGTGGACGTTCTCCGCGGGCGGCTACTACTACAGGGGCGTCGCCCTGTTCAGCGTCACGGGGCTCGAGGAGTTCTACGCACCGAACCTGCTGGATTTCGGCGGGCTCACGCGCGTAGGGTCCTACACCGAGTCCTACCGCGACCCTCCGTTCGCCGCGTGCGGCAATCTCAAGATCGTATATGTCCCGTCCCTGACGAAGATCGCGCACATGCTGTTCGTGTCCCCCGCCGCGACCGGCGTGAAGATCTACACGGGCAGGCTCGGCAGCATACACGCCAACGCCTTCGGGTACACAAGCGGCTCCACCCTTCCGTGGCCCGCGTCGTACGGCCAGTGCAACGTCGAGCTCTTCTGCAAGAACACCCGCCAGGAGATCCTGAACTTCTCGTCCTACCCGTTCGGCGCGTCGTACCTCAAGTGCCACTGCACGGACATCACGTTCGACAACCAGGGGAAGTTCTGGAGGAACTCCGACGGCAGGCGCGTCGAC
>Ga0310690_10008823_pt1 | contig 12721 bp, 10 predicted proteins | sample AusTroGonzalo_MG_2_FD_207661 | JGI IMG/M metagenome (GOLD analysis project Ga0310690, IMG submission 207661) | Bovine rumen microbial communities from tropical cattle in Woodstock, Queensland, Australia - Gonzalo_04 (v2) (version 2) | ecosystem: Host-associated > Mammals > Digestive system >...
TCTTTCTGCACAAGGTTGCCGCCCTCGCCGAGATTGGCGATGGCGTTGTTGTTGCCGACATTGAATTTGGCGAACGCGTTCAGCGCCTGCGGATTGAATAGAATCGCCATGGTCTTTTCTCCTTTGTTTATGGTTCCTGGAGCTGTTTTCTGCTTTGTTTACACGCCACTCGGCGAAAGGTTACACGGTCGTGCAGTGAAAACCGCAAAGACCTGCGTTGCCGTTATTGTTGGATCATTTTGCATTTCTGCTATATATTATACCACCACCCCGCCGACTTGGGGAGTAGTCGATTTCCGCAAAATGCGCAAAATGAGGGATAAAAAAGAGAACGAAGCGGCCTGTCTGCTGCGCATGTCAACGGTCGTCACGGGCTGGCGGAGATTTCTAATGTCCCGCGAGGCATCCGCCGCGCTGCTGGCTTATGCGATTATTTCCGGTTTCATCAGGAAATCCATGAGACTGACGTATGAAATTCAATTCGTCAGTGTAGAACGGCTGTATTCCGTCAACGATCACCAATTTCCCGAACGAATCGGGAATCCGCTTCAAGCCATGCGTCTGCCTTTTCGCCGCCGACGCACGAATGGTACTCCCGGAAAGTCAACGGGTTTATGCGAATGGTCTCTCCGCGCCCACGGAGGCGGTCAATCGTTGATTCCAAAAAAAGTGCATTATCACTCTTTCATGGGGTCTTGTCGTCCTTCCACTGCCGTTTGGACATTTCCACCGCCCATGCGCGGGCGTCCTGTTCGCTTACGTTCGCGTCGTGGATGAAAAAGGCATTCGCCTTTTCAGCGCGGGCGGCAAGCGGCGGCAAAACCGCCGCGATAGAGGGACATCAACTTGTCCCACTGCGGGAATGCGAGTAGTCGCATGTGGTCTCCTTTCGGGTGTGGTGTGAAACGAAGTGTTGACGCGGCGGGAAACGCCGCGTCAGGGCATAAGATGTTTATTGCCGCCGAATCAGATTTTTCCGGCGGCAAAGTGTGGGGTGGTGACGAAGTAAGGTGCTGAAACGCAAGCCGCCGCCCAAATGGGCGGCGGTCTGAAAAGCATTAGAAGTTAGTCTTACAGATTACACACCTCCCATTGCGGCACCAAGTTCGCGATCGGCGAGGGTATCTTCTTGCTTTAGAAATCTTAACACATACTTGCTGAGCGTATCTTCTGCCGGACGCGATGCGGGATCAACCTTCGGAACCATCGTCTTCGGGAACGAAATGCCGCTTAGAAACCCAGTCGAGAGCAAGGCTATCAACTTACCCTTGAGCACATCCGACAGATCTTCGCCACTCTCGCGAATGCGTAGCGAGTAGAGAATTGCCAATGGTAGATACTTTGCGTCGTTATACGTCCATTTTCCGCCATGCACCACCTTGTCCGCATCCTCATCGCAGAGGATATCTATCGCCTTCTCAAGAAGAGGTTTGATTGCAGCTGTCAACCTACATTCGGGATGCCAGCAAAGCATACGGAAAAACGACCACCAGAGTTTGCCACGCTCGACCTGCAAATGTGTCTTTGCGCAGATGTAGTTCAGCAGGATGACGATATCCTGCGGATCTTCTCCGAGGACGTACCCCGCCGCATTGTAGAAGCTGAAGTTATACTGCGGCTCAGCACCGTTTGTTAACAGGTCTCGGATGAGTTTCTTGTAATCATCGAGCGCTCCGCAATGGCAATAGTTCTGCTGCAGCATTCCGTCTTTCAGCAAGTCTCCCGCCCCGGCTATGAGCGCTGGCGTCACATACGGCTTGTCGTTGGCGCATTTCAACGCGAACGCATGGGTCGCCTTGTCCGCCCGCGCATTGAACACATATCGGGTTCCGAAGAGTCCACGCGTCGGTTCGGCAGGATTCGCCTTGTACCCTACGCGATCTGCAATGCCGTTCTTCGCTTCGGGATGAAACTTGGCGCTGTACGCCGCCCAGAGCCTCGCAAAGTCTGCGCCCCTTGGCGTCCTGACGTACTCTTCCACCATCCGGAGGTTGTCCTCGGAATCGTAGATACGCCCAAGGACTGGCTGCGGCTCAACATATCCCTGATGTTCCTGAACAAACTGCACCGATACTTCTTTGTGCGCAGAGTTATCCTCGCTTCGCCAACGAAGAACAATTTCCCTGACCGTAGTCTTACCTGAAACGAAAATCGCAGGTACATTTTCATCGCACATCGCCAACTCGAAACGTGCCGATCCCTTTTCAGGAGAGACCACAGCCGAAAGGCTGAGTTCTAAATCAGAACGCAGAAATTCAGCGAAGACAGTTTTAATCCGGCGCGCGTATTCCTTGGAGTTCGGTTCGCGCACATAGAACGAGACATTGTCAGCAAATTTCTCGACGCGTAACCTGCGCTCCTTCTCTCCCACACCTGGATACCGATACTCGTGCCCCGGCTCGACTTCCTGCTCGCCATCGAACATCTGCACCCACTTCGACTTGAATCCGTCCCAAAATCTGTAATCGGCGATCCTGTCGTAGAACGTCGGCAACCCCTTGGCAAGACGTTCCGCGAACAGCGCGGCGCCTCTCGCGACCGAATCGGCGGAAATCACCGTGACGAGCTTGCATTTAGCCTTGAACGGCGTCAGAAAATATTCACCATATTTCCGCACAACCCAACCGTTGAGAAGCAGAATGTCATCAAGGTCCAACCTCTCCAGTAAAATGTCTCGGATCGAACCTATTGCCTCAAAGATGCCATTCGGCAGTTTGTGTGAGAATGCAATTTTCCGAGGTTGCCATGCCCCACGATTGCGAACCCAGCCCTCGAATTCCGAGTCCCCGGATTCGATTGCTCGCTGAAGGTCTGAATAAAACTGTCCCCCAACAAGCTGCTCCCATTCCGGCACCCCGTCAAGCGTCGCCCGGTAGCATTCCCTCTCGAAAGCCCCGTCCTTGGACACGGTGTCGGGCGAAGGCTGCCGTCGGCTGGGGACGATCCATCCACTGTGCATCCGGTGCCGGACACACGCAAGCTCCGTCAATTCCGGGCGTCCTGCATCAAGGTCCAGGACGAAGACTCGCCGATTCAGCAACGTCGAGAGATCAACGCCATTCTTGTTCTTCTGCTGGTCCATCCAGCCCAGCAAGGCTGCGACGGGACGCCAAATGAGCGACACATTCGCGTACTTGGTGGCCGTGAGTCCCGCCAGAACGTCGTCGCGTTCTTCCGGCGATGCATGATCGGGGACGGCCACCGCAATCGTGCCGTTTACGTCCACCTCCGGATGTCCGTCCGCGCTCTGGAAGAAAGACCTAAGCCAATCTGCCGCGGGGCCTTCGGGAAGTTCGTAGCGAACGGTCTTTTCCACGCCACCCTCGAACTTTTCCTCGAACTCGCCCTGGCGGAACGCCATCGCGTTAGACCACGAAACAGCCGAATCGTAGTCGGGATGCCTCGGACAACCGCGAATGCCATAGATTGGACCGCCAGCCGCGTCCATACCGTCCGTTCCGTCGCGGACGATCCACCTCAAGGCGGAGGGAGCCATGTCAAAGCCTGTGTAGGTGCTCATGACAGGACTCCTTTCAGATAGTTCTCAAGCTGGTCAAAGACCAAGTTCACATCTGCAGAGAAGAGATTAAGCCCTTCTACGCAAGCCTCTCCAACCCATTTTACAATTGGTTCCTTCTCGTCGGAGGGGAATAGCGCCAACCCGCACATTCCCGCCGAATCGATCTCCGCCGATGCCTCCTTCGCCAGCCTGTTCGCGTCCATCTCATTTTGCGTCTTGGCGTCGCCGCAAAACGCCCACACGGGCCGGACGGCGAACTTTCCGTCCGCCGCGACCACGATGAAGAAGTCGGCGTTCTTCGCAAGAAGCCCGCGTTCGTCGGTTAGCTTGGCTGCATCGTTCGGCGAAAGGATGTAGAGCGTCTTGTAACGCCCCTGCTCCCCGAACACAAGCGAATCCTCGAAGGGAGTGGGCACGAGCCAGCGGCCATTCCTGTTTGCGGAGCGAATCATGAACGGACGGCGGGATGTCTGGAGTTTAGCACGGGGCTTGAGCCGCTCCTCCCACACCATCAAAAAGAGCATCTTCACCATGTCCGACCAAGCGGCTCGCCGCCAGCGCCACATGTCTTCCTCGATGTCCTCTAGACGCAGAAGTTTGAGATAGTACTTCCACACCTTGACATACCGGATGTTCTGCTGCAGCACGTAGTTAGGGCGCGTGCGCGGCTCCTTGAGGCGCGTCACCTCAGCGAACGCCCCGCTCCTGAGCCATGCCGCGCAATGTCGCGAGTAGGCAGCAACGAGCTTCACGCGCTCGCTGGGACAATCTTTCTCGACGACGGGATCGTGGAGCAGACAGGCCTTCTTGCGCGGACAGCGTGCGCACATTTCATCGATATACTGTCGCGCCGAACGCGCCGAGCGCAGGATGAAGTCCATCACCACACGGTTCTCGATCGTGTCCGCCGTCTCACGCCGCGTCAGGGCTGTAAGCCGCTGTTTCGGTCCCGCCTTCATGGCAACCGTCCTCCCCGGACGGCGCGCCAGGGCGACGAGCGAAAATGTGTCCATCTCCTGTATCTTGTCGAGCGGGATCTCGGTGTGTTCCCTCATGAGGACCATGCGGGGACCGGCAACAATTGAGGAGATCGCCCCCGGCACATTTCGCGCAATCTCGACGATGAGCGACTCCGGCGCAAAGTCTTTCTGACTGCCAAGATAGATTCTGAATGCGGCACAGGCATCGGACAGCTTCCGCTCAGCAAGCGGCGAGCCGGAATCTTCCCGATACCGGTAGAGATATCCACTGAGCCAAATGAACGCATCCGTCAAGGCGAAATGACAACGTCGGACAAATGAATCAGTCGCCTCATTCTGGAACTGATGCGAATACTCCGCCGAGTACAGAAAATTCCTGTCTCCATTCATCAATACACGGCTCTGTCCCACCCCCTCTCGGATCGTAGGGCCGGGTATCTCGTCAAAGATTCCATTTCCGCAATCTATGAACGCGCCAATCTCCGGCGACACGACATCGCCGGAAGGCGACGGCAAGCGACATTGGACCGCCCCAGCCGAGGCCCGCCATGGATAATGGAATACTTTCGCCATCAACCGTTCCAGTCAAATCCAGTCCAGTGGAAGAATCCGCTCTTGTTCTGATTGAGGTCGGATGCCTTTTCAAACGCATGGAGAAGTAGATTGTCTTTCACGTCATTGCGCAATATCTTTTCGACATTATTGAACGTATCCTGATGTTGCTTGATATCCACGCCATAGAGCTTCGGCATAATGCGCATGCCGATCTGATCGGCGAGAGCGCGTTTGACGATATCGTCCTTGTCCTCGCCAGGCTTGACCGGATAGTTGGCGATGTAGGAAAGCATCGCCTGATAGGTTCGGTGGGCGAACGGACGGTTGAATTCAGCCAATATCTTGTTTAGATTAGAAAGCGTTCTGGTGGCAAACCCTAGCTCCCCCTCATCCGCGTTCCTACGCCACGAATCCCACGTCACTTTCTTAATCGGCACGAACGGCAGGACATGTCCCGATCCGCCAGCCTTGGCCTGTAAATGGTCAGGCCGCCCGAAGTAAAGGACGTTCGCTCGGTCGATGACCTTGTCGGAGAGCGACTGCGTTGTCTCGTCCTCGTTCATCGTGCCGACGAAGAGCGTATTCTGGTTGGCGAAGAGGCGTATCGGCGACTCCTCGACCGCCTTGCCGTCCTCGCCCTTGGCGCTGAAGCCCTGGAATATCTCGAGCGCCACGACGCCGAGGTTCTTCTGCGTGAGCGGTGCCACGAGACGGCGCATTTCGAGCTTGCTCAGGAACTCGCTGAAATAGTATTCGATGCGGGCGAGGTTCATCTCGTCGAGCATCGGCATGAGCATGTATTCCTGCATGTCCGCGTCCGGCGTGAAGTCCTTGGAGTGAAGCCCCTGGAACTGGAAGAGCGCGCGGGCGAGCGTCGTCGGTTCGTAGCGGTTAGTGACATAGTTAAAGAATCCGAGAAGATCCTTCGGGCTGTCCCAGCGAGGCTCCACCGCCAACGGCTGGAAGTGGATGCCCATCGCCTCGGAGTAGAGCTTCGGGATCGCGCTCTTGCCCGTACCGCTGACACCCGCCATCACAGTGAGGCTCGACATGTCGGAGGTCTTGAGCGACGTATGAAATGCATAAAGGAGACGTTCCGGCACAACGAACTTCGATCGCTCCATGTGATCAGCCACCGTCGCAAGGGCATCAAGCTCGTCCTCGTTTACCGAATTCTTTTTCTCCACGATACTGAACACCCCCTCTTTCAGGCTTGCAAATGCGCTCTGGCGCAATGTCTGCACACCAGAAAGATTCATCTTGTTTAGACGATCAAGCCCCTTATCAATGCGATCCATCGTATCTGCAACCGCCTTCGTACCTTCTTTGATCTTCTCATCAATACGCTCAAGTTCTTTCTTCGCTTCGTCGATCTGGTGATCTATATCGTCACGATTCTTTAACTTATCCTTGTTCTCTTCCAACCAAGCCTTTGCCTCTTCTTGCTGCTGGGTTAACTGTTTAACTTTGCGCTCAAGGTCTTCATTCACCTTTTGATTCTTTGCGATCTCTCCCTCAAGAGTATTATTCTTCCCTGATAGATCTTTCCCCTCTTTTCTAAGGGCATCAACCTTTTTGCCTTCATCATCCACCTTTTTCCGCATATCGTCCCTGGCTCGTTCCGCCTCCTTCCTCTCGCCATCGAGAATCGCCTTGTCTCTTTCCATTTCCATGATCTCACTCGATATCTTCTTCAATTCATCATATTTCTTCTCAGCACTTTGTAATTGCTCATAAAGTTTCTTAAGCGTTAATTCCTTATCAGCAATGGTCTTTTCGAGTTTCTCGACCTCGGCGACAAGATGCGGTTGCATCTCGAGGAACTTAGTGGCTCGTGCATATTCTTCGCGTTCTATGCCTCGCGAGTGAATTTCCGCTACCAGTGCATCACGCTGTGACGAGAGATTGGCCATCTTACGCATCAAGTCATCATAGTCATCTTTTGTCTTGACGATTTTGCGTGATCGTCCAATGGAAATAAGCCCCATCACGAAGCAAGAAACAAATACAACACACAGCCCGACAAGAACCAGCAACAGCTCCTTGCCGACGACCAGTGATTCGACATTAATTGCGGAAAGCATCATTACAGACCTCCTTGTTTGACTTCTTCTTTCTGCTTCTTCTCAAGTTCATCGAGCTTGGCCTTGAATGCGTCAAGCCTCTTCGTCACATCCTCTCGCACGCCGTCGATCTGCGCCGTAACCTGCTGTGCCGAGACCTTGGCCCGCGTCTGACCAAGCTTCGCCTGTTCCTCGGCCAGAGCCTCCTTGGTTTCGTCAAGCCGCTTCTCGACCCCCGCGAGTTCGTCCCGCCGAGCTTCGAGCTTTGCGACCTCCGTCGCAAGGGTCTTCAGCCTAGCCTCTTCCGCCTCTGCTTTCGCGCTTGCGTCTGCTGCGGCCTTTTTGGCGGCCGAAGCACGCTTCTCCTGCGCAGCAACCTCCTTGTCGGTCTCAGCGCGCAAAGCGGCCACTCGGGCTTTCTGGGCGGTTTCTGCGGCTTTGGCAGCACGCTCCGCGTCCTCCTTGCGCCGCTCGGCGTCGTCCGCAGCGATCTTTGCCTCGTTTGCGCGGTCTTTCTCCCTCTTCACCCGCTCCTCCTCCTGGTCAGCAAGCCGCTTCTGTTTGGCAAAGCGGGCCTCTTCTGCCACACGCTGCTCCTGGGCCTTTTCGTACTCTTGTCTAGCCTCATTAGCTCGCTCAAGATTGAAATCTCGGTCGTTTGCAAACTTCTGCTTCGCCTTGCAAATGGCATTGGTTCGTATCTCCAATTCTGCAACCTGAGATTCAAGCCTTTCGACTTCATTGGAGCAGGCTTCGATGTCGCTTTTAAGTATACCGCGTTTTTTCGCAAGTGCTTTGCACTCCCCTTCGAGCGCCAGCTTCTCGCCGTACTTGCCTTTCAGCTCGCCTTCTTTTGTTTTGAACTCTTCCCACTCCTTGTCGAGCGCCGCACGGCGATCACGATGCCTCTGAAGGTCGCCGACCTCCTTTTGAAGTGTGTCACGCTGCCCCATGTAGGTCTGCACCTCGTTGGTGATAACAGACAGCTGCTCCTGCTTATTAATCACCAAAAAGACGCAGACGAACAGTAGTGCCAGCGTTATGGCAGCCATTGTCATCCATTTCATTAGATGGAATCTCCTTCCTTTAGTTTTTTCCAAGTGTTCTTCACTCTTTTGATACAGTTGGATGGATTTGCAATGATGTCTGCCACTTCGATCCGTAGGACAGACCATCCGTTTGCTTTAAGACGATAGTCGCGTACTATGTCCTTTGCGCGCTGTGAGGGCAGAATCTTATGTTGCCGACCATCAACCTCCACATCAAGTTTACTTTCTCCATCCACCAGAGCAATATCAAGATAATATCCGCATTCATGCCGTTGCTGCTCAATCGGCAAACCTTCATGGCGCAGTCTTTCTGCAAGCATTGGTTCCCACACAGGACCAATCATCATTGCCTTTTGCAATGGGGTTTTCTCTTGACCGTTTCCTGCACCCATGCACCAAGACCCATCTCCTATGTATTTGAAAGTCCTGTCATTCCACAAGGCATTGATAATCACCGGAAGACGCAATCTCACACTGCTATCGCTTTCAACATACAGATCGTACGTCGTTCGGGGCAAAAGCCTCCTTTTCAGAAGCTCCGCCACCGCTAACTTGGTTTCGCTTGCAACCACGTCGACGGTGATTGATGGATTAACATCTACTGACATAATGGTCTCTCTCCATTCTGTTCTTCGCCATGCATCATTCGCGTACCTCCCAATGGTCGCCCTTGGTCGGACCGATACGGCGAATATTGCACATGCCAACTGTTGCGGGTAATTCCTATTACTTTTCTATCCATTGGCTTTCTCATTTTGCTTACGGAATCAACCCTGGATATGCTTCGTCAAACAACTGCAAGAGATGTTCGCCAAACACAATGCCCGGTTGGAGAAGTTGCGACATGGTTTGCACATCCGGGTCTTTTAGATTGCGTCTCAGGTTGGACAATCGCTCCACAGAAAGATCAAATGGCACCTTCTTCTTTTTAGAGTATCGTGGAAACACCTTCTGGAACAAGGGCGCATATTCCGAACGCGGCAGAGGTGAATCATGGTGCGACAAGCTCGATGATTCGTTCGGAGCCATCAGAACAGATCTTTTCCATTCCTGAAATGTCTCGCCATCGTAATGCAGTGCAAGGAAATCTTCAAAGTTATGGTACGAAAAGAAGAACACCGGAATGTCCGATAGCCGATTCACGTATTCCGTACCATTGAACTTGCTTGGGTCTGAATTAAACGCCTCGTTTCGGATGTAAATATCAGCATCCACCCAAATCTCAACAGGTGTTGGAGCAAAAATCTCTGTCGCGGAATTATACGCCGCAACGATCTTGTCATATTGTCCTGTACATGTTCCTTCCAGCTCAGGGAATGGGACAAAGCGCAAAAACGGGTCAAGTTGACCGGGCGGCAACGGGATGTCATTCTCAACGAACCGCTGAAGCGCGTTGAGGTATGAGACATCGTTCTTGCCCTCGCAGACTATGATAATCTTCTTCTCCATCGGCATTCCCCTATAGAACCGCCTTTGGCACACCCGAATAATAACCCTTGAGATAGCGCTTGCGGAAGTTGGTGACATTCCGAATCTGCTCACCGGCGTTTTTCATCTCTATGAGGCGCTTGACTTTCGTTCCGCGCTGCCGGTTCTTGTCAACAATGATGACCTCCGAAAGCCGAAGTATCGAATCGTCAAGCAGCTGGACAAGATGTGTCGTGAACAGCAGCTGCGCGGTTCCCTCATTGTAATAACGCATCTGGAAGAGTTTTAGCAGTTCACGCACAAGAATCGGGTGCAACGACCTTTCAAGTTCATCGACGCACAAGACGCCATTGGTCTTCAATGCCAAAAGGCAACGACCTATCATTGTGGCAAGTCTGATAGTTCCATCCGATTCTTGATTCATGAAGTCAAAGACTTCATTCTTGCCGTCAAGGTTCTGATGCGTGGAATTGATAGTAACGATCTTGTTCGCTATGACGGCACCGGCCTCGCGTGCTATTTTGATCTCCGGGTCGTTTTGGTTGACTTCATACTCGTTGATGTTGATCGCCAAAATATCGACGTCAAGTTCGCGAATGATGTCAACGATTTCTCGCAATACGGTTGTTGCATCCTGCCCAGACCTTGAACATATTTCATCTATGACCTGCGGCAGAAGTATCGGTTGCGTGTTCATGACAACGACGGACTTCGAGAATTCGATAAGTCCCGTCTTGAATTCGTCATTCAGTCCTTTAAAGCGTTTGGCAAGCAACGAGGCAAAAGTATAGATGAACCGTCCTTGATCATCCGTGCATTCCGCTTTCAGAGCCTTGGCAAACATATCTGGATTATACTCTGGCGACGGCATTCTGACCGACTTGCCAAAAGCGACCTTGCAGCCATCTTCAACCCGATACAATTCACTGCCATTGCAAATGAATATCTCGGACTTCATCCCTGATGCATTGAATCGGATGGCATACGAACAGACATTCCCATTGATGGTGTAGTCAATCTGAAGTTCAATATCCTCTCCGCATTTCAACAGCCGATTCGGATCATAAAGGAACCGCCCGTTGAGTGCATTTTGCCCTGTCATGAATTGCATGACCGTAACCAATGCGCGGACGATGTTCGACTTGCCCGCCGCATTCGCGCCAAATATGGCGGCAATGGGTACGCAACGAATTCTTGCTTCTTCGACAAATGGAATACGCTCCATTTTCTCGTAATCATTAGGAGCCTTGCCCTCTGCAAAGGTAAGGTCAACGTCCAATTCACCGATTGAACGAAAGTTTTTTGCTAAAATTTTTTGAATCATTTGCCGCGTATTATACCATAATCCGCCCACACGGTCAATGGACGCGCAGATTTTTTTGCACATCGTCGTCATCGGTCATTTGAAAGGGGGAAGATACCACAAGAGTGGATTAGTCGGCGGCACTCTCGGCGAGGATGGCGGCGATTTCGGATTCGGGGAGGGAGAAGCGGGTGCGGGCGATGGCGTTCCGCCTTCCACGCGCGCGCGGCGGCATGAGCGCACCCTACACCTGAACGAAACCTGTGGCGCCGAACTGCGGGGTCTCGTCGGCGCCCTCCGCAGCCGACTTCGCGACGGGGCGGTAGGAGGCAATCGCCTTGCGCCATATCTCGAGAGTGTTCACAAATGATTCCACGAGTGCGGCGAGCGAGTCCGCGTCCAGGGTCGCGAGCGGCTCATGCCGGCAGAGATGGAACCTGCCCGTTTCATGGTCGCGCGAGATCGTAGCTCCCGCAGTCCCGGCGAAGAGGTGGTTCGCCTCGAGCATGGCCGAGAGCAGCTGCTCCAGTCCCTCGGGGGGCGGATCGCCGATTTCGCCGTGGACGGCGAGCCTGTCGGAGTCCGGCAGGCTCATGAGCGTCACGACCATGTCGTCCACGTTGATGACGCACGACCCGTCCTCCGCCGCCAGGTCCACCCCGATTCTCTCGCCCAGGGCCGATATCAGTTCTTCGAATGTCATTTAGCCGTATTCCCTCCTTGCCGGTGAAAAGGTCGTTAGATGATGCGGAACATCTGGTCGATTTCGTTGTTGTCTTCGGCGGTGAGACGGTCGTCCGGCGGATTCTCCGCGACGGACTTCAGGAACTGGAGCGCCGTCTTCACGTCCGCATTGTCGCCGGCGATCTGGTCGATCCCCGCCGCGTCCACGTTTTCGAGGGCGTGGTACCACTCGGGATGGGGCGCAATCAGCTTCGTCATCGCGAGTTCGATGAACGCCTTGCGCCTCTCCGGGTTGGCGACGCGCTCGGCGAAGCCCGCCCTGGCGAGTTCGGACATGACGATCTCGATGTTGAACGCGAGCGACTGGACGACCGACTGGCGGTTCTCGGCCCTCGTGTTCCATCCCGGCTTCGCGAGCGTCTTCGCAAGTTGCGGCATGAAGCGGAAGTCCTGCATCGCCTTCTCGATCAGCACCGACTCCATGGCGTAGATGCCGTGCTGGGCGGCGTAGCCGCCGTAGTTGGCATCCACGTAGGACTCGCGATGGGACTCGCGGCGGGCAGCCTTCGCGATGTCCTTCAGCGTGCCCCTGAGGCCGATCGCGCCGTTGCTCAGTGCGTTGAGCGCCCCGCCGAAGCCCGAGAACGACGCCGCGAACTTCTCGCTGCCGCGGTTGATCGCCTTGCCGAACCCGGCAGACGCGTCCTCATACGGTTTGACCACCGGCTCCCTGTTCCCTTCGTAATCCTCGCCCGCGAACGAGTTCTCGAGGCCGGAGAACACTCCGGGGACCACCGAGGCGAGCTGTCCGCGAATCAACGAGCTCATGTACTGACGCCACTCTTCGCGATGCCCCGAAATCGGCTCCGGGGGCGTGGCGCCGAGCGTCGCCAGCAGCTGAGCCGCACTGATACGCTCGGAGGGGTCGCCGTAGTCGACGCGGGTGGACGCGAACGCGCGTATGTCCTCAAGCTGTGCGAAGATCGCGTCCCTTGCCTCCGCCGAATCCGGATTGTCCGCCGCCGTGTCGACCATCTCAAGCATCTTCTCCTCGTAGGTCGGCGGGGCGCCATCCGGTTTCGGTCCCATGCGCGCCGCATAATTCATGATGTATCTTCGTGCGGCCTGGGTGCACGGAT
>Ga0310690_10008824_pt1 | contig 12721 bp, 12 predicted proteins | sample AusTroGonzalo_MG_2_FD_207661 | JGI IMG/M metagenome (GOLD analysis project Ga0310690, IMG submission 207661) | Bovine rumen microbial communities from tropical cattle in Woodstock, Queensland, Australia - Gonzalo_04 (v2) (version 2) | ecosystem: Host-associated > Mammals > Digestive system >...
CTCGCTCTGCGAGCCCGTCGTTGACGCATCACTTAAGGTTGCAGGCGACAAGTTTGACGAAGCGATCATCAAGCACGTAAGAAAGAGACACAACATCCTCATCGGTGAGAAGACCGCTGAGAAGCTCAAGATCGAGATCGGATGCGCTTATCCTAGAGACGAGGAGCTTACGCTCGACGTACAGGGAAGAAACATCATCACGGGTCTTCCTTCAACGGTTACCGTTTCTTCGACGGAAATGCTCGAAGCTCTCGAAGAACCCATCACGCAGATCTTCGAAGCGGTTCACAACGTTCTTGAGAGAACTCCTCCGGAACTCATGGCAGACATCTCCCAGCGAGGCATCGTTATGACCGGCGGTGGTGCAATGCTCTACGGTCTTGACCACATGCTCTCCAACAGGATCGGCATCGACGTTTACCTCGCTCAGGATCCGGTTTCCTGTGTCGTTATCGGAACCGGTAAGGCGCTTGACATGATGGACAAGTTCGCCGCTCTCTCCAGCGACAACTGATACCAATTGAGACTTTCCGATAGACGCTTATCTATTCATTGATAAGCGTCTATTTTTATGCTTGGCCGTTTCACCGCAAAGCAAATAAATTTAACAGTTGACGAGCATTGAACGTAATGTTAAAATTCACGCAGTCAGAAAGAATCTGACGTCAAGCATTTCCTTTGGTAATTCGATTGATCTTTTTAACTGATCCCAATTTCCGCGAATTTGTATTTTGATTTTTCATAATTCTATTTTGAGAGGTATTCATGGACGATTTTGAAAGCCTGAACTCCAAGACCGATGCTGACCTTGCGCAGATAGCCGTTGCTTTTGGCGACTATACGCCTGAAGAGGTTGGAAGCAAGACCAGAGAGGATCTTATCGCAGCAATAATGAACGGCGGCGCAAAGCTATCGCAGCCCGAGGTTGCGCAGGTTCCTGACGTGAAGATGGAGAAGGAGGCTGAAAAGGCCGCTCCCGCTCCGGAAGAAAAGCCCGCAAAGAAGCGCGCCACACGCACTAAGAAAACCAAAAAGGCTGAAGAGGAAACTCCTCTTGAAGCGCTTGCAGAGAAGACTGCTGAAAAGGCTCCCGAAACTCCTTCCGAAGAAGCCAAGAAGCCTGCTGAAAAGAGTGCCAAGACTCCCGCCAAGCGTGGAAGAAAAAAGAAGACCGAGGCTGCTGCCGAGCCCGCTCCTGAAGCGGAGGCGCCTGCCGCAACTGAGGAACAAGCTCCCGCACTAGAGAACGCTGAACAGCCTGTAACTGAACAGGCTCCTGAAACTCCCGCGGCAGCAAAGCCTGAAGAGCAGAACAAGCCCCGTCACAATGAGAAGATAAAGTCCAAGAGAAGAAAGATCTCTTTCGGTCCCGGTCAGGAGACAAAGACTCAGGTCGTTTCTGCAGAAGCGGAGGCTGAAGCAAATCCTGAAGAGGAACCGGTTGTTGAGATCCCCCAGGACGTTGAGATCGAGGGCGTTCTTTCGATCGGCAATCCCGACGGAGGAAACAAGAATGACTTCTGCGGTTTCGTACACAGAAGAAATTACCTTCCCGGCGAGGATGACGCATACGTTTCCGGCCAGTTCATCAAGAGGATGGGCTTAAGGCGCGGAGACTACATCAAGGGCTTTGCTTCACCCAAGAGAGGCAAGGACAGATACGCCCCGCTTAAGAGGATCGTATCCGTCAACGGCATAGAGGTCGATGAGACCAACAATTTCGAGAACATCAGGAAGCGTCCGAAGTTTGAGAACCTGACCGCTATCTATCCTGATCAGAGACTTACCCTCGAAACTGAGAAAGAAGACATTTCCACAAGAATAATCGACATATTCTCGCCTATCGGAAAAGGCCAGAGAGGTATGATCGTCTCACCGCCGAAGGCAGGTAAGACCATCCTTCTCCAGAAGGTCGCAAATTCCATTACCGCAAACAATCCGAGCTGCGTGCTTATAGTCCTCCTCATCGACGAGCGTCCTGAGGAAGTTACGGACATGCAGAGGAACATCAAGGGAGAGGTCGTTTATTCAACATTCGACAAGCGCCCTGAGAACCATGTTAGGGTAACCGAGCTCGTTCTTGAGAGGGCAATGCGTCTGGTCGAGCTCGGCAAGGACGTAGTCATCCTGCTCGACTCGATGACGAGGCTTGCGAGAGCTTACAACCTTACGATCAATCCTACCGGAAGAACGCTTTCGGGCGGTCTCGATCCGGGATCACTCTACGGACCTAAGAGATTCTTCGGCGCGGCACGTAACATCGAGCACGGCGGAAGCCTTACGATCCTTGCAACGGCACTCATAGAGACGGGTTCTAGAATGGACGAAGTCATCTTCGAGGAATTCAAGGGAACGGGCAACATGGAAGTCACGCTCGACAGAAAACTGGCCGACCGCCGCATCTTCCCGGCCATCGCGGTCGACAAGTCCGGTACGAGAAGGGAAGACCTGCTCCTCTCGCCCGAAGAGCTTGACGCCGTCTGGCTCATCAGAAGAAGGATCGCCGAGGCTGATACGACGACTGCGACCAATGCCGTCATCAATTTCATGGAAAAGACCACGAACAACAAGTCGTTCATCCTTTCCGTGAAGAAATCATTCAATTCTGATTGACAACGGTTTTAGATTCAAGTAATATAGCAAGGCTGAATTAGAAATCCGGTATGGCATACGTGAAAATGAAGCCACGCGTCATATCTTTGATTGAGAGGTGAAAACAATGAAAGAAGGCATTCATCCCAAGGCACAGCTGGTAACAGTAAGATGCGCTTGCGGTAACACATTCGAGACTCTGTCTACGAAGAGCGACCTTAGAGTTGATATCTGCTCTAACTGCCACCCGTTCTACACAGGCAAGCAGAAGCTCGTTGATACAGGCGGACGTGTTGACAAGTTCAACAAGAGAATGGGCAAGGCTTAAGTCCTTTACCCGGGTTAAAAAGATTAACCGAAGAGCTGTGCAAATGCACGGCTCTTTTTCTTTTGCCTCTAGTATGTAATATCAATCCGTTATCTTAATGCTATAATCTGCTTATTATGGATAATTATCCTCATTTAGGAGAGTACATATGTCGAAAAAGAAAGAAAAGAAGCCTGCCGTAAGATCCGCAGAGGATTCCGTCAGCTGCGACATTGGCAAGCCCGTCAAGAAGACGACGATCGGCGGCCAGGCACTGATAGAGGGCGTCATGATGGTCGGACCTTCAAGGACCTGCATGGCGGTCCGCAAGGGCGACGGCACGATACACGTCGAAGAGGTTAAGCAGAGCGAGAAGGTTTCCCATTTCGAGAACGTGCCTTTCGTCAGGGGCTGCATCAGATTCTATAAAATGCTCGTTACGGGAACAGGTGCCCTCATGAGGTCCGCAGACATATCCGAAGAGGGAAAGCCCGCCGAAGAGGGCGAAGAAGACAAGCAGCCTTCACGACTTGAGAATTTCCTTAACCGCAACCGCAACGCCGTAGTTACTTTTTCTGCTATCCTGGGAATTCTTCTCAGCGTCGGTCTGTTCATACTGCTCCCGAGGCTCATCGTCGACCTTGTCTCAAAGTTCATCCCTGAGAACATAGTCCATCTTAAGTGGATGGAGCTCGTGCTCAATTTGGGTGAAGGAATCCTGAGGCTCTTGATATTCCTCATCTACCTCATAAACGCTTCCAGGCTCAAGGACATAAAGCGCGTGTGGCAGTATCACGGGGCCGAGCACAAGACCATCGCCTGCTATGAGGCGGGTGAAGACCTGACCGCGGTGAACGTCCTCAAGTACCCTAGGTTTCATCCCCGTTGCGGCACGGCGTTCATGTTCATCGTACTCGCCATCTCCATCGTGATCTATACGGTCATCGGAGTGTTTATCGGTTCGCCCGCGATGTGGGTCAATCTCGTGATACGTCTCGTCTGCATCCCTTTCATTTGTGCGATTTCATACGAGATACTCCGCTTTGTTGGACGCCATGACAAGAACGGCTTTTGCAGGCTTTTGTGCAAGCCGGGACTTTGGCTTCAGAAATTTACCACAGACGAACCTGATGCGGCCATCGTCGAAGTAGCGATCGCATCGCTCCAGGCCGTCATTCCGGAGAACAAGGAAGATGACGTCTGGTGATGTCTTAAAGCTCCTCACCGATTCAGGTGACGAGGAAGCGCAGCTCGATGCGCGCATTCTTTGTGAAGAACTTGAAGGAGAGGCTCTGTCTCTTGCTGCCGAAAGGCGCGCAAAAGGCGAGCCTCTTGCTTATGTTTTGGGACACAGGCACTTTTGGAGGGAGGACTACAAGGTCGTTCCCGGAGTCCTCATTCCAAGGGCTGACACTGAGCTTTTGGTCGAATGCGCGTTACGTTTTTTGGGCTGCCATGACCTCGCGACCGGCGACGTGCTGGAAGTGCCCGTTTCCAACTTTAAGGACAGGGTTTCCTTTGCGGATTTTTGCACGGGAACCGGCTGCGTCGGCATATCCATAGCCAATGAGCTTTTGAGCAAGGGCTTTGAAGTCAAAGGGATCCTTACTGATATCAGCGGGGTTGCTTTGGAAACCGCAAAGGCCAATGCTGAAAGGATCCTTAAGGGTTCTTCATCCGTTGAAGTCGTCAGGAACGACGTTCTTAATGAAGACGTTCCGGGTTGCCTTAACTTCATGGTTTCAAACCCTCCGTACATAACCGATTCCGAAATGAACGAATTGGACAAGGGCGTTAAGGACTACGAGCCCGACCTCGCGTTAAGGGGAGGAATTGACGGTCTTGACTTCTATGAGAAGATATTTAAAAAGGGTTATGCCTCATTGCTGACCGGTGGAGCCGTATTCGTTGAACACGGATATCTTCAGGGTGAAGCGGTCAGGAGGCTTTGCAGGGAAGCCGGTTTTGAAAACGTCGGAACCGTAAGGGATTACGGCGGCAACGAGCGTGTCACTTGGGGGATCAAAAATGCCGGGTAAGTTTTTCAGATACAGATACGAAGAAGGCGAGACCGTCACGCTTAAGAAGAAGCATCCGTGCGGAAGCGCCGAATGGCTGGTTGCCGGAACGGGTTCTGACGTAAAGCTCAAATGCTGCGGCTGCGGTCGAATAATGACCATGGCCAGGGAAAGCCTTGAAAAGGCGACCGTTTCAGTCAAGCCGAAGGAAGGCTGAATCTTACTTGCCCGAGAATGACTCCAGGCTCTGCGAAACGCATATATGCCTGCCGTCACAGTCCTCAAAAACGAACTGCCTGTTGAACTTCATGCGCATTGCTTCGCGCGCGTCGGGAAGGGACTCGGTTATCTTGACTTCAGCGCCTTCAAGCTCGTTTTGAAGCAGGTAGGGCTCTGAACAGTATATATACATATCGTATTTGATCCCAAAATTGCGCAGGGGCCTGGCGATGTCGCCGGTGCCCTTTACCAGGACTATTGCAATGTTGTCCCTGGTGAGCCTGATGTGGGGCATCGTCTCGTCATCGAGATGCGCGGCCTTGAAGCCGAGCTTCGTCTCATAGAAGATGGAGGTCTTGTATGGATCGGGACATGCGAACACCGCAGCCTGGGAGTTCATCAGAAGGAGCCTGCCGCCATCGGTTCCGTCTTCGCTTTCCTCGGCTTTGTCATCCTCTTTGACCTCGGGGGCCTTTCCGTTGAACTGGAAACCGAGAAGGGGCTTCAGGAAAGCCTTTTCGTGTTCGGACAGGGAATCCATCATTGCCTTGCGGTCCAATGCTTCCTGAGTCGTCATCTTGGCGGGGATCTCCCTTAACAAGTCGACTTTCTCGCAGTATTCGGCGAGGTTTACGAGACGGATGAACAAGGGGAGGATCTCTTTTACTTTGTCCGGGAATTTCCTTTCGCCGTGAAGGAACATCATGCCGTATTCAACGGCCTGGGGCGGAAGGGCTGCGAAAAGGTGGTTTAGGAACAAGAGCTCGTCTCTTGCCTTTTCGTCCGTTCCGCCTGCTTCGATGGTCGAGCCCATGAGTTCGAAGACGGTGTTCATGTCATGTAAAGGATATTCTTTATTAAGCATATGGATCTCCCGTTGTCAGATTGGTCTTAATATATCAAAACGGTCCTGAAAAAGACAGCGTGAGAAAAAAGTTTCGCGCTGAAAGCATTGAAAATACTGCGTTTTTGGGTTTTTTAGAGATTTTTTCAAAAAATGGTATATTTTTTTGTAACGAATTCCGGATTTCTCCGTCTAACAGGTGAGATCACAAGAGAAAGGTTAGTTGATACGTGGATAAGAATACCGCAGAAAAGCTATATAAAGCCTTTTACATGAAGGTGTTTTCCTACGTAATGACACTTGCCAGGGATCGCAACGACGCCGAGGAAATAACCCAGGAGACTTTTTTCAGGGCGATATCAACTGAGAAGAGCTTCAAGGGAGAGAGCGAGAGCTTCACGTGGCTTTGTGCTATCGCGAAAAACATCTTTATAGATGAGAAGAGGCGTTCTGCAAGAGAAGATGACGAGCCGAGCGAAGAGCTGCCCGATAACGACAGAGGGATAGAACAACAGCTCTCGGACAAGGCGATGTCACTCAAGATCCACAGCATACTCCATCAGCTGGAGGAACCGTATAAGGAAGTATTCCAGCTGAGGGTATTCGGCGAGCTGTCATTCGCGGAGATCGGCTCTATCTTCGGAAAGACAGAGACCTGGGCCCGGGTCACGTATCACAGAGCCAGACTAAAGATCAAGGAAAGGATGGACGAAACATGAAATACGAATGTGATATGATCTCGGATCTTCTTCCGTTATATAAAGACGGCATTTGCAGCGATGCAAGCAAAAAGATAATCGAAGAGCATCTGGCAGAGTGCCCGACATGCGGCAAGATGCTGACAGATATGAACGACAGCGCGATCGACGAGACGATCGTCAAGGAAAAGAACGAAGTAATCGATTCCCAGGCCAGGTTCTTCAAGAAAAAGAGCGCTCTGGCGGGAAGCATAGTAGGAGGCATCTTCTGCGTACCGATCCTCGTATGCCTTATTGTCAACCTCGCAACAGGCGCAGGGCTTACCTGGTTCTTCATCGTGCTCGCGGCAATCCTCGTTGCAGCTTCGCTGATAGTAGTTCCGCTGATGATGCCCAAGAACAAGTTGTTTACCACGATGACCTCATTTACGGCTGCCGTTATACTGCTTCTTGCAGTCTGCTGCATCTACAGTGGCGGCAACTGGTTCTTAGTAGCCGCAACTGCAACACTCTTCGGTCTGACGATGCTCTTTGCACCATTTCTTGCGTATAACGAGCCCGTCAAAGAACACCTCGGCAATCACAAGGGCCTTGCTATCATGGGAGCATATACGGCAACTTTCGCCCTCATGATGACCTGCATCGGCCTTCACACTGGTCCCGCTAAGTTCTTCCCGATGGCATTGTCTATCGCAGGACCGCTCGTAGCAATGGCCTGGGGAATGTTCGCATCGATCAGATATCTTAAGGCCAACGCGCTCGTCAAGATCGGCGGATGCTTTGCGTCCTACAGTGTTTTCGGCTGGCTCCTTGATGTGCTCGTCAAAAACGGTGCAACAAAATCAGCAAGCCTTACAGGCGTTACAGTACAGTCAAACTCGCTTGCCGTTCTCTCCGTTATCGGATTCGGAATTGCAGCTTTACTCATCATATTAGGAATTATCATCGGACTCGCAAAGGGAGGAAAAAAGAATGCTTAAGAACAAGATACTCGCAGGAGCAATGGTGCTCATCATGCCTTTTACAATGTGCCTTACAGGCTGCTCATTCCTTAGTATGTTTAACACTTTTTCATACCAGTACGAAAACTCATCAGAATATAAGCCGGGCGACCGTGAGATCGGAGACAAGGTCACAAAGATCAACCTTGACTACATCTCAGGCGACGTAACGATCAAGGCAAACGACACTGACAAGGTCACCGTAAAAGAATCGGCAAACATCAGCCTTAAAGATCCCCAGAAAGTACACACCTGGGTCAACGACGGCACGCTCTACGTAAGATTTTGCCAGTCTACCAAGAAGATCAACTTCACCAACATCAAGAAGAGTCTTGAACTGACGCTCCCCGCATCTCAGGACTTGGATGACGTCATCATCGAAATGTCTTCAGGCGACCTCATTTTCGACGGCCTCACGACAGACGGTTTCAAGGTCAAGTCTTCATCAGGCGACGTAAGAGCCGATCTCTCCGGCAAGAACATCGACATCAAGTCCTCTTCCGGCAAGATCTACTTCACCCAGAAAGGTGACAGCGAAGCGATCAACCTCAAGGCTTCATCAGGAACCATTGACATCAAGCAGAGCGGCACCTGCAAGTCCATGACCGTCAATTCCTCATCAGGCAGCGTCACGGGCGACGTCGACAAGATCTCGAAAATGGACATCCACGTAAGCTCAGGCAAGATCAACATCTCTGCCAACAACATTGAAGACCTCACGTCCAAGGCATCTTCCGGTCACTGCAACTTCGAGTTCCAGACCGCGCCCAAGACATCTGACATCGACGTAAGCTCCGGCGGCATCACGGTTTCCATGCCCGAGGATTCAGACGTCAAAGTCGAAGTAAGGATCTCCAGCGGCAAGTTCAACTCCGACATTCCCTTCACCAAGGACGGAAAGACTTACACTGCAGGCAGCGGCTCTTCAACGATGAAGCTCCACTCATCTTCCGGAGATGTAGATATCCGTAAGATCTGACAAAGGCGAGGAAATGCTTATACGGGCGTCCCAAAACGGGACGCCCTTTTTATTTGAAACTGACAGGCAATGCGGATAGAATATGCAAAGCAATTCATAAGGAGAACAAGATGTCTCAGTTTAAGAAAACAAATGCGATGAGGATCCTTGACAAGGCAGGGATCGATTATACATATCAGGAATACGAGTATGACGAAAATGACCTGGACGGTCATCACGTCGCGGAGTTCCTGGGGATCCCTTACGAAGAAGTCTTCAAGACGCTGACGGCGGTGTCCGACAAGGGCGAGTATCTGGTTTTTTGCATCTCCGTAGATGATGAGATCGATCTTAAGAAGGCCGCGAAGCTGGCGGGCGTAAAAAGGGTGGACATGATCCACGTTAAGGACCTCCTGAACGTGACGGGTTACATCAGGGGAGGATGCTCTCCCATAGGCATGAAGAAGCAGTACAGGACCTTTATCGATGAGATGATTGAACTCGTTGACAACGTCTGCGTCAGTGCGGGCCAAAGGGGAGTGCAGCTCAGGCTTAAGCCTTTAGACCTCATTTCCTTCACGAATGCCGTAGTCGGTGATTTTGCCGTACGCTCCTGAAATGGTAAAATTACCGGATAAAGAAAAAGACGGGAAGTGACAAAACATGTTGGATTCCAAGAGTTTTAAGTTGAATGACATCCCTGGCGGCGCCAGGATCTATTTTATTGGAATAGGCGGCATCTCGATGAGCGGGCTTGCAAGGCTTGCAAAGCACGCGGGCTTTACCGTCGGAGGCTCCGACATGAGTCCGTCCGAGAGGACGAAGTGCCTCGAAGGGCAGGGGATAAAGATATACGACTCGCAGGTCGCCTCTAACGTCGATGACTTTAAGCCTGACTTCCTGGTCAAGACCGCAGCAATCCTTCCTGAAAACCAGGAAGTCGAAAGGGCGAACGAACTTGGCCTTCAGATCTTTGACAGGGCTGAATTCCTCGGTGCCTTCACAAGGACTTACAAGAACGTGATCAACGTTTCCGGTACGCACGGAAAAACGACCACGACTTCCATGATCTCCCTCATGATGCTGAACGCGGGACTTGACCCTACGGTCCATCTCGGTGCCGACCTGGAAGTGTTCGACGGCACCGTCAGGGCGGGATCAGACAGCCTTCTCGTATCGGAGGCCTGTGAATTCAAGGAGTCCTTCTTGAATTTCTCGTCAACGACAGCGGTCATTACCAACATCGATCACGATCACGTTGACTGCTATCCGACGATAGAGGACGTCATCGACGTTTTCGCGAAGTTCATAAGGCTTGTCGACGACAACGGCTTCCTGGTCGTGTCAGGACATGACAAAAACATCGTCAAGGCCGTTGCCGAAGCAAAAGAGTATTTTGCAGCTGCAGGAAGGAAGTTCCCTCAGGTCGTTACGACGGCGACGGATGATGAAATCTGCGAGGTTTCCGGTTCAAAGGCCGACTTCGTAGCCGAGAACGTTGCGTTCAATAACGGACTTCCCGAGTTTGACATAGTGGCAAACGGTACCGAAAGGGTAAGGGTCTCTTTGAAGATACCCGGAAGCCACAACGTCGCAAACGCACTTAACGCCGCTGCCGCAGCATGTCTTAACGGTGCCTCGCTTGAGTCCGTCAAGGAAGCGCTTGACGGTTTCGAAGGCGCGGATGGCAGATATACGGTCAAGGGCAAGTACAAGGGATGCGACGTCGTGGTTGACTATGCGCACCATCCGACTGCGGCGAGGGCGACCATCGAGGCCGCGTCAAACATGCCTCACAACAACATCCTCGTTGTTTTCCAGCCGCTGACCTTTAACAGGACGAAACTCCTTTTTGAGGATTACGTAACGAGCCTTCTGCCTTGCAGAAAGATCCTTTTCGCCGAGATATTCTCCAACCGCGAGAAAGATACGCTCGGCATTTCCAGCAAGAATATCTGCGATGAGATCAACAAGCGCGGCGGAGATGCCGAGTTCTATGAAAACAGGGAAGACCTGAAGAACAGGATCGATGAACTCATCGAGCCGGGAGACATCATTCTCATACTCGGACCTGAAGACATAAGGACTTTGGGCGACACGTTGTGCCCGAAGGAATAAAGCCGGCATGAATGGTAAGACGACTCCGCCCCAAAAAGCGTTAAACGGGCGTGTCCCGGAGCATAACCGTCCCGTAAGGGCCATGAAGGTTTCTCCGAAGGCGTGGCTTGCCGCTTTGCTGTCGTTTGCTTTAAGCCTTTCTTTGATCGGACTTTTCTTCCTGTCGTTTTCCAGTACGGGCGACAATGAAAGGATCGTCTTGTTCTATTGCGAGGAGCGGTTTTTCCCGTATGCCTCAATGAGGAACAGCCTTGCGGCCGCAGGCTTTGACTTGGCCGTGGTCGGTTTGCCCGACGGTTCTTCCGGAAAAGATGCTTATAAGATCCCCGAAGAGTATGGGAACAGACAGGCCGTAATCGTTTCTTTCGGAAAAGACGCTTTCAAGGTCATGGATGAGACCTTGAAGGCAAACGATGGCAACATAGCGGGTTACTGCCTGGTAAATCCAGTTTATCCCGGGAATGCCGCTCTGGAGGGCTATGGACGCAATAACCCCAAGAAGCCCGTTGCGATTTTCAGCTATACCGGAGAAACGGAAAACAAGGACCAGACTGGAGAAGCTTCACTGCTTTATGAGAAGTTCTCTGGAGCCGATACCGTTTACGGCGTTCCGGCCGTCAGCGGAACCCTTGTAAAGAACAAGGTCTACATCACTCCTGACCAGAGCAGGTATCTTTCCTTGTCGCCCCTGAAGCTCGGGTCGCACATGGTCCGTTATTCGCCTCTTTTTGAAAACGAGCTTGCAAGATACCTGGGAATCACTTACGGCAATGGAGTCTCTTCCTTCAGGATAAAGGCCTGGTTTGCTTTGACGAATTTCGCGGCTTTGGCTTCGCTCTCGCTTTTGGCGCTGTTCATATTCATCATTCCGGTGAGGCTCCCCGAAAAGAGGAATAAGGAACTCAAAGGCGTGGGAGGCATAGTATTTTTCGGCCTTGCCGCCTGGATAGCGATTACGGTTACGGTAATGTACTTTATTCCGCCCGTATCCGGTTATGCAAGATACATTGTGGTATTGACGCCTGCGGCATTGACGGCGCTCTTGGCGCTGGTGAGACTGCCGTTCCTGCTTTCCAAGAAAGTCGCCTACAAGCGCGACAAGCTTGCGGCCGGATCGGTTTCCGTCCCGATGGCGGCGGCCGTCTGCGAGGTCTTGCTCGTTTTGGGCGTGGTCCTTGTCTATACCGATGTTTCAGGCATTGAAAAGGGCATTTTAAAGCTTGCCGCAACATTCATCGTTTTCGCAATTTCATGCCTTTCGGCATTTGCCCTTGCAAGGGCGGACAGGAAGTCCAGGATTGTGGAAGAAGGCCCTGCGGCATATTTCGGAAGTCTCATGTATTTCATTGAGACCATCATCCCGGCTTTGGTTTTGCTTTTTATCTCGATAATGCGTGGAAACGGCACGAATACGTGTTATGCTCTTATGGCGCTTGCCTGCGGCGTCATCCCTTTTGTTGCCGCGGTGACGGTGAAGAGGTTCTCGGACTTTTTCGAGGCAACCGGATTCGTCTACGGAACTTTGATGGCAATTCTTGTCTATATCGCGCTTTAACGCGAGATTTTTATTGACTTTCAGGCTATCCCAGTGGTATTATACTCGGGCGACCGCATGCGACGGGCTCTCTAAACACGCTTAGATTTCGGCGAAAGCCAATGAATTCGGGCGTTGCCTCGGGTGAAGCAGCGAGACTGGAAGAACAGGAGGAACGTATATGTACGCAGTAATTAAGACAGGCGGCAAGCAGTACAAGGTTTCTGTTGACGATGAGATCTTCGTCGAGAAGCTTGAAGGTGAGGCTGGCAGCCAGGTTACTTTCGAGGAAGTACTTGCAGTTGCTGATGACAACGGTATCGTAGCTGGTGACGTAAAGGCTACAGTAACCGGTGAGATCGTAAAGCAGGGCAAGAACAAGAAGGTTATCGTCTCTAAGTACAAGGCTAAGAAGGGCTATCGCAGGAAGAA
>Ga0310690_10008825_pt1 | contig 12721 bp, 11 predicted proteins | sample AusTroGonzalo_MG_2_FD_207661 | JGI IMG/M metagenome (GOLD analysis project Ga0310690, IMG submission 207661) | Bovine rumen microbial communities from tropical cattle in Woodstock, Queensland, Australia - Gonzalo_04 (v2) (version 2) | ecosystem: Host-associated > Mammals > Digestive system >...
ACAGAGAAGCTTTGTTTCTCGTCCTTCTGAATGACTTGCGGCTTCTTCGACATCTGAAGCTTTTTCTTCATTAATGTTTCCTGTTCATCCAGTGTCAGTGCACTGTTACCCACCAGTTCTCTGTATTCATTCAACACCGTCAGGATACGCTGCATCTGCTCGTTACGTCGACTGATAATCCTATTATAATATATACTATAGGCACCTAACACAGCGAGGACTATCACAATAATGATGAGTATCACAATGATACCGTTGGCAATAGCCAGCGTATATCCTTGGGCATAGCAAAATGGAGTTGCCAATAATAACGATAAGGCGGTTGATGTCAATTTCTTTTTCATTTCCTTCAATAATTACTTTGTTGGCAAAGATACGACAAAAAAAACAATTATGCAAGCCCTAAGCATCCATCGGAAAAGATTTTGCATATTTTGAAAGTATTTTTGTTAATTCTGAAAGTCGAAGCCTTCAAGACCAAGACTGTCTATCTGCCTTACGAGATATGAATCTTCTTGACAAAACTGCAACTTCAGGAAAAGTTATTTCGGTAATCATTTGGTCATATGAAAAAAACTTCGTATCTTCGCCCTCACAATGTTTCACTCTAAACAAATACGACTATGAAAGAACTGAAAGGAACAAAGACAGAGAAGAATCTGCAAGAGGCTTTTGCCGGTGAGTCGATGGCTCGCAACAAGTACACTTACTTCGCCTCAAAGGCTAAGAAGGACGGCTACGTACAGATTGCCGCTATCTTCGAGGAAACGGCTGCCAACGAGAAGGAACACGCTAAGATGTGGTATAAACTGCTGAATGGTGGTAGCGTGAGCGATACAGTTACGAATCTGGCTGATGCCGCTAATGGTGAGAACTTCGAATGGACCGACATGTATGCCCGCATGGCAAAAGAGGCTCGTGAAGAGGGCTTCGACGAGATTGCCGAGAAGTTTGAGGGTGTTGCCGCCATTGAAAAGGAACACGAAGAGCGTTATCGCAAACTGCTCGATAATATCCAGAAGGAACGTGTATTCTCTAAGGAAGGTGATGTCATCTGGCAATGTGCTAACTGTGGACATATCGTGATTGGCAAGAAAGCCCCCGATATCTGTCCCGTATGCGACCATCCACAGGCTTACTTCCAAGTGAAAGCAGAGAACTACTAATTTCGTCCCCCTAAGTTAGGGGGAACAAAAAGGGGTCTGAACAAGCACATCTTCCTTCGTTCAGACCCTACCTAACCTCCCCTAACTTAGGGGAGGAATTTATTTCAACTCTTCCTTAAAGAAGTTCACGCATTGGCGGAACAGGTGATTACGCGTGTTGCCACCATGAATGCTGTGATTGCGGTTGGTATAAACCAGTTGGCGGAAGTCCTTGTCAGCCTGTACCAGTGCTTCGGTATACTCTGCGGTGTTACGGAAATGCACATTATCGTCAGCAGAACCATGACAGAGCAACAATGCACCATGTAGTTTGTCAGCACGCGTGATGGGATTCTGGTCGTAACCTGAAGGATTCTCCTTCGGCGTACGCATATAGCGCTCCGTATAGACAGTGTCATAGAAACGCCAAGAGGTAGGCGGTGCAATGGCAATACCGGCACGGAACACAGGACGTCCCTCAGACATCGACATCAAAGTATTGAAGCCACCAAAACTCCAGCCCCAGATGGCAATACGGTCTTTGTCGACATACGACTGTTTACCAAGCCATAACGCTGCCTCTACCTGATCACGGGCTTCCAACTCACCTAAATGAAGATAGGTGCATTTCTCGAAGTCGGCTCCTCGCCCACCCGTGCCTCGTCCGTCGACACAGACACAGATGAAGCCCTGTTGACAGAGATACTGTTCCATCACAGCACCCTGACCACTCATACCGATGTTCCAAGAATCTTTTACTTGCTGACTGCCCGGACCGCTATACTGATACATAATCACTGGATAACGCTTGGAAGCATCGAAGTCGGCAGGTTTGATGATCCAGCCGTTGAGTTTAACACTCTCGGAAGTAGTGAAGGTAAACAGTTCCCTGCTACCTAACTTCTGCTTATCCAGTTTCTCTTTCAGGTCCTTATTGTCGGTCAAAGTGCTAATCGTCTTGCCTTTGTTAGTACACAAAGCCACCACTGGCGGGGTATTCAAGTTGTCAAAGGTGTTGATGAAATACTGGTAGTTCTTGCTGAACACTGCCGTATTCCATCCTGCACGAGGCGTCAGGCATTCCTTCTTACCATTGGCATGAGCCACGAAGACACGCTGATCCGTAGCACCATACTCATGGGAAGCGTAATAGACATCGCCTGTCTGGTCGTCGACACCATACACTTCACTCACCTCATAGTCGCCCTGCTCTACCTGACGAAGCAATTGTCCATTCATATTATAGAGATAGAGATGCATCCAACCGTTACGCTCACTGGGTAAAAGCATATACTTATCGGTTACCATGAACTGCTCGATGCACTCTTCCTTGACATACTTAGGTGTCTTGTCTTCAATCAACAACTGACTGACTGTTGACAATGGATTCAGCATATAGACACGCAGACAGTCCTGATGACGGTTCATCGTCAGTACCAGAACCTTTGTGGCATCACTGGTTGACTTGATGCGGGGGATATAACCGTCGGCATCCAATGGGACTTCCATCTGACGAGGCTTGCGACTGGCGATATCGAAACTCCACACGCTGCACTTCGCATTGTCGGCACCAGCCACAGGATACTTATAGGTATAGGCACCAGGATATTCCGTAAACTCCTTGCACTCTGGTTCCAAACCCTTATAGAGAGGCATCGAATACTCCTTCACTGCCTTCTCATCATAGCGCACCCATACCAGTTGCTTACTATCGGCAGTAAACACCATTGCACGGTTGTTGGCAAACTCTTCCTCATTCACCCAGTCGGGAATACCATTGATAATCTCGTTCTTCTTTCCGTCTTTCGTTATCTGACTCTCCGCATTATCGTAAAGCAGTTTGATGAGGAAAATGTTATTCTCACGCACGAAGGCAATCATTGTACCGTCAGGTGAGAACAAAGGTGTCTGTTGGGCACCGTTCTTCGACAGCGGCACCAGTTTCTTGCTGGCAATGGTATAGATATAATACTGTGCCGTGAAAGAATGGCGATAGATGGACTCCGTTTTCGTCTGAATCAGGATGCGACGACCGTCGGGACTCATGATATAACCATCTATATCATCTAACTTAGTACCCGAAGCCGTAGCGACATCAAAGACAGTCTCCAACTCTTTTCCCGTCTTAAAGGAATAACGGACAATACGCTTATAGTCATCACTCAACTGCGTATAAGTCTCACCATCCTTCGAAGGTACTAACTCACTGATACCCTCAGCACGATACTCTCCTTGGGTAATAGTCTTCAAATCAAATCCCTTCGACCCCTGTCCCATCATAGGAAGAAATAATGCCACACCCGTCAGGGGAATGAGCATCAGGGCTACTAACATGATTCTCTTCATCATTCTGTCGTTTTTTGTAATTTGCTTGCGAAGGTATTAATAAAAAACGAGACTGCCAAATTGCAGGTAATTTATTAACAATTTAAAAAAGATTTGGCGGTCTCGGAAAATTGTTATTGTTTTGCAGTCGCAAAAGGACAAGAGACATGGAAGAGGTCTATAACAGTTACAGCCAATGGATCAGGAAGCAGTTCCCCTACCGCGTCCAGAAAATTTCCATCGATGCGGGCTTCACCTGTCCCAACCGTGACGGACGGGTGGGCAGAAACGGTTGTATCTTCTGTGATAACCACACCTTCAATCCTGCCTATTGTGACAGGAAGAAGACGATAACCCAACAATTAAAGGAAGGAAAACAATTCTTCGGCAGGAAATATCCGGATATGAAATACCTTGCCTACTTTCAGGCATATTCCAATACTTATGATACACTCGACGTATTGAAACGGAAATACGAAGAGGCTTTGGCGGTGGAAGATGTAGTAGGACTGGTCATCGGCACGCGTCCTGACTGTATGCCTGACGACGTGCTCGATTATCTGGAAACATTAAATCAACAGACTTTCCTCATAGTGGAATACGGTATTGAGAGTGCCAACAACGAGACATTGCGACGCATCAACAGAGGACATACCTTCGAAGAAGCACGGGAAGCCATCGAACGGACTAACGAAAGAGGAATACTCACTGGCGGACATATTATCTTAGGACTGCCAGGGGAAGACACAACAGAAAGTATCCGTCAGGCAGACCTGATATCTTCCTTGAAACTCGACCTGTTAAAGATCCATCAATTGCAAATCATTAAAGGTACCCGTTTGGCGGAAATCTATGAGAAAGAACCCTTCCATCTCTATTCCGTCGATGAGTATATAGAACTGATAGCCAACTATCTACAACATTTGAGAAAAGAAATCATTGTAGAACGTTTCGTGTCTCAATCACCCCCCGACATGGTCGTTGCACCACACTGGGGACTGAAGAATTATGAGTTCACCAACTTGTTGGTCAACTACATGAAGAAGAATGGAATCTGGCAAGGAAAACAATCAGCGGATATCTGAATAAAGAACTTTGCGAAGCAACTGCTCCACACTAACACCCTTATTGTTGTTCATGTAATTTTCAATCTTCGAAACGCCTGCATTATCGAAGACCTGCTTACCCATCACTTTGTTGACTACCCACTGAATCTTACCCATGTGCGCATCGCGCTCAAGGGGCGTAAACTCCTTTGCGGCAATCGGGAACATACTCAGGATATAGAAACCAAGACAATCCGGAACAATCATAGAGCGCGTCATCAATTTTCGCTGGTCTTCACTGTAATGCTCTACATAGAAAGGATAGTTAGCACCCAGATACTTATCCAACGAAATACCCAACATATTGTTTCCTACGATGATGCTCTGATCGAAAGAACCTATCTGCGCATACACCTGTGGAATCTCTATAAAGGGCAGTTCTTCTTTCAAACGGTCAAAGGCATTGGATAGATCGTTATTGATATCCTCTATATCGTCATACTGTCGCTGAACATCAACAATCATACGCTGAAGGGTAGAATCCCTGAAGAACATCAGGAATTTCGAATTGATATCGGGATCGTTCACATGTCCTAAACCGAGAACATCCTCTATCAACGTGCGCGTCTGCATAGGATAACTCTTATTCATCTGCAACAAGGCAGAATAGTCGCCCGTTGCCAGATAAAGACTTTCAATGCGGTCATAGCGTTCTATAGATATCGTCACCTTGTCTGAAGTCTCCTCATTTGACTTCAGATGCCACCCACATCCCGAACATGTGAGCATAACGATGACTAACATAAAATAGACTTTGCGCATTGGTTATTAAACGGATGGAAAGTTTTATTATTGTTAAAATCCGTTGCAAATATACTAAAAAATATTTTAAAAACCAAATTTTAACCTAAAAATATTAAAAATATCTATCATTTTCTTTGTTTTCCTCTCGAAAACAAGCCTATTTTTATCCTAAATCAGCAAACTTTTTGTGTCCTTTGACATAGTAATGCCATAGGATGGAAATAGGTAAACGTTCAGGTATTTCCTTCACCACACGACCTGCTTGTATCGCTTTCCTATCTGCCTCAAAATCCTTACGCCATCGCTTAAAGGCACGACGGGCACGATAGATTGCACAGAAATCACCCCAGTTACGATTCAAGATAAGTGTCTCCCAGGCAGCAAGATAGTCCAAGAACCAACGCCAATGCATCACATAATGCAGTTCGTCGTCTGGCAGACATTTATAAAGCATCGTCAGGTTATTACGGAAATTCAGGAAGGTTTTCATGGGATTTCCTTTCGGCAACGTACCGCCACCCACATGGTAGACATAACTTTCGGGCAGACAATAGATCTTACGACCACGGATACGCAGACGCCAACAAAGGTCAATCTCCTCGTTATGGGCAAAGAAACGGGCATCCAAACCGCCAGCATCCCAATAGTCTTTCGCACGAACCATCATGGCAGCACCCGTTGCCCACAGGATTTCCGTCGCATAGTCATACTGTCCGTCGTCTTCCTCTACCGTCTCAAAGATACGTCCCCGACAGAAAGGATAGCCGTAACAGTCGAGGAATCCCCCACTCGCCCCTGCATACTCAAACATATCCTTATTATATATAGAGAGAAGTTTGGGTTGACAAGCCGCTACTTCTGGATGGACATCCATAAACTCAATAAGGGGTGTGAGCCAGTGATGCGTCACTTCCACATCACTGTTCAACAACAGATAATACTCCGCTTCTATCTGTCGCAAAGCCTTATTATAGCCTTCTGCGAAGCCCCAGTTTTTCTCCAAAGTGATGACTTTACACTCAGGAAACTCCGTTGACAGCATTTTCAGCGAGTCATCCGTAGAGGCATTGTCTGCTACATAGACAGTAGCATCCTCCCGAGAATACTGCAAGACGTTGGGCAGATACTGATGCAGCATCTTCTGTCCATTCCAGTTTAATATGACGATTGCGACCTTATCCATTTCAATTATCAATTATCTAATCGTTTTTAAACGCTTTGTACCTTTAGGTCAAAGAATTGTCAATTAGCAAAGTGCGAAGTGCCGTCTTGTCATGATTGAAATCTCCCAGACGAACGGTCATCAGTTGGTTATCGTATTCTTCACGGGCATTGGCAGCAGACAACTCCACGCGTACATAATTCTTCGTAAAACCATGCATCGCCTTACCACGAGGTGCTTTCTCAAAGAGTACCTCTGCTTCCGTGCCGATATACTGCTGATAGAATGCATACGTCTTTTCATCCGACAAATCCAACAACCGTTTACTACGTTCGCGCTTATCCTGGTCACTGACGACATAGGGAATCTTCAATGCCGCCGTACCAGGACGTTCCGAATATGGAAACACGTGCAACTGCGTGATATCAAGGGAACGAAGGAAATCATAAGTTTCCTCAAAGCATTCTGGTGTCTCTCCACGACAACCCACCATCACGTCGACACCAATAAAGGCATCTGGCATCGTCTCCTTAATCTTGCAAATCTTATCCGCAAACAACTGACGGTCATAATGGCGGTGCATCAGTTTCAATACCGTATCACTACCACTCTGTAAAGGAATATGGAAATGCGGCATGAAAGCACGACTCTTGGCACAATAGTCAATCAGTTCATCACTCAGCAAATCAGGTTCCAAACTACTGATACGATAACGGCTGATACCCTCCACTGCATCCAATGCCTTCACCAAGTCCAAGAAGGTCTCACCTGTCGTTTTACCGAAATCACCGATATTCACACCTGTCAGTACAATCTCCTTGCCACCCTCACGTGCGGCCTCCTCTGCCTGTACCACTAAAGAAGCGATGCACGGATTACGACTGAAACCACGGGCATAAGGTATAGTGCAATAGGTACAGAAATAGTCGCAACCGTCTTGTACCTTCAGGAAGTAGCGCGTACGATTGCCGCGAGAACAACTTGGTGCGAAAGACTTGATGTCTTTCGTCTTCTGCGTGAAGTAGGTCGTGACTGTGTCACGACTAACGAACCTCTCAGAGAGGAACTGAATCAGATTGGCTTTTTCATTCGAACCTAATACCAGATCAACACCTTCTATCTTACTGACCTGTTCCGGTTTCAACTGCGCATAGCATCCAGTCACTACCACAAAGGCACCTGGATGTTCTCTCACTAAACGATGAATTGCCTGACGACACTTATGATCCGCCACCTCTGTTACCGAACAGGTATTGATTAGACAGATATCCGCCTTCTCTCCTTTCGCCACTGTCTGCACACCCATCTCCTGAAGCATCTTACCGAAAGTAGATGTCTCTGAGAAATTCAGCTTACAGCCCAATGTGAAATAGGCAGCCTTTTTGCCTTGAAAAACAGATGAATCTATCATATATATAATAAGGTGTCTTTTTTATAAATGCAAAGGTACACAAAAAGTACCAAATATGACACTTTTTTAGCAATTATTCAATTAAGTGTAAAAAGTACGCAAATTTTAACAATTCGTAAATTGTTGATTTATAATGATTTGCGAAAAAGTTACAAAAATGCATTAAAAAAAATCACAAAAAAAGATACGTCGTATTAAAAAAATGTCTAACTTTGCAGCGTTTTAATAAACAAATGATTGTTTTACAGATTTAAAAAGCTTAGAAAAATGAAAAAATTAGTATTTATGTTCGCAGCTGTTGTAGCTGTTTCTTTCGCTTCTTGTGGTCAGAAAGCTCAGCAGGCTGAGGTTGACACCGATTCAGTAGAGGTTGTTGATAGCGCTGATACAGCTGCTGTTGATACTGTTGCTGCTGATAGCGCTGCTGCTCAGTAATCAGTTACAACTCGAACAAAATTGAGAGAAAGATGCCGCTGGACGAGAGTCCGGCGGTTTTTTGTTTATTATTCCTAGGAATACCTAGGTTTTCCTAGGATATCCTAGGATTTACTAGGATTTACTATAAATAAAGAGGGTGCGTCTATTCGACACACCCTCTTTGAGTTTATAAACTCAGATTGCTTCACAGCATATTACTCTTCTGTTGCGGGAGCCTCCTCCTCGACAGCCTCCTCTACTACAGGAGCCTCAACGGGAGCAGTCTCTTCCTTCTTCTCCTCAGCAGGAGTGTTCTCTGCAACTACCTTAACAGGGATTGCAACCTCAACCTCCTTGTGGAAGTGAACAGTAGCTACGAAGTCACCGACAGTCTTAGCTTCACGCATGGTGATGATCTTACGATCAATTTCGTGACCCAACTTCTTCAGTTCCTCAGCAACCTGATTGGCACCAACAGAACCATAGAGTTGACCAGTAGCACTTACCTTAGCAGCGATAGTCAAGGCAACATCCTTGATTGCCTCGCCCTTCTTCTCAGCCTCAGCCTTCAGCGCAGCGAGCTTGTTAGCCTGCTGCTTCAGGTTCTCAGCCAGAATCTTCTTGGCAGAAGGAGAAGCGATAACAGCCTTACCCGAAGGAATCAGGTAGTTACGGCCGTAACCCGACTTTACGTTTACGATATCGTTCTTATATCCCAGACCGATAATATCTTCTTTCAGTATTAATTCCATATTGTCGTCCTCCTCCTTATTATTTCATCATATCAGTTACGTAAGGAAGCAGTGCAATCTGACGAGCACGCTTAACAGCCTGAGCCACGCGACGCTGATACTTCAGAGAAGTACCGGTGATGCGGCGAGGCAGAATCTTACCCTGCTCGTTCAAGAACTTCTTCAGGAACTCAGGATCCTTATAGTCTACATATTTAATACCACTCTTCTTGAAGCGGCAATACTTCTTCTTCTTTGTGTCGATAGAAGGAGCAGTCAAATAGCGGATTTCTGATTCTTGTGCCATAGTTTAAGCCTCCTCTTTTTTAGCAAATTTGTTACGACGCTTCTCAGCATACTCTGCAGCATACTTGTCAAGCTTTACTGTCTGGAAACGGATAACTTTCTCGTCACGACGGAAAGAAGTCTCCAGTGCTTTAATCACTTCTGGCTCAGCCTTGAATTCCAACAGGTAGTAGAAACCTGTAGATTTCTTCTGAATAGCATAAGCCATCTTCTTCAGTCCCCAGGCCTCTTCGTTCACGATCTCTGCACCCTTATCGGTCAGAATTTTCTTGAATTTAGCGACCGTTTCCTTTGTCTGTTCATCAGACAAAACGGGAGTCAAAATGAAAACGGTTTCGTATTGATTCATACTACTTAAAAATTAATAAAAATGTTATTTTGCAAAATTGCGGGTGCAAAGGTACAAAAAATTTGCCTAACCACCAAATATTTTCTCCTATTTATATATAAGTACTATGATCTTATTTCAATTTCATCTCCTTCCAACTATCTTGCAAGGCTGTGGCGACATTCACCGTTGGGGTTTGTGACTTACGATTTACAACCACAGACTGTTGCTGCACTTTAGTCGTAATATAGTCGCTCAGTTCTCCCAATGTACAGTCGCCCTTACTTTCGCGCAGTTTCTTCAGAAGGAAATAGGTAAACATACCATGACCTTTCTCTTGATATGGGAATGCTGTCTCATCGCCACTAGCAGCAGTCATCACTACCATCTTTCCACTTGGTGCTGTCGGCTTCGCCTTGATAACCACACCACGGGCAGCCATCAGCATACCGTCTCCTCTGATTGCTCCACTGAAACAGGCATCCATCAGTACCACCACACTATTGACGTTCATTGCGCCTAACTCCTGATAGAGTTTACCAACAGGATAGCAGAAGTTGGTTTGTCTTCCATCCACATCAATAGGCAACAGGTAGGTATCCCTTTCTTTCTCATCGGGAATACCATGTCCTGCATAGTAGAACACCACGTTGATATTCCCCTGATACGCCTTAGCGATATCTTGAATATCCTTGACGGCATTCAGCATCATGGCATAAGTAGCATCCTCATAGATACGTATATTGTTCTTGGGCATGCCTAATGTCTTCTCACAATATTCTGCAAACACATGAGCATCACTCTTGGCATAATCCACTTTCCGCACCATGGTATAGTTCTCATTGCCGATAATCACAGCAAAGGTATTCTCATCCTGTGGTCCTGTAGAAACAGGAATATCCTTGTCGACATCCGAGACGATACGAGGGGGCTCCGCAGGCTGTACTGGTTGCACTACTGTTGTTTGAGCCAATACGGGAGTCTGACTTGCAGGCTTATCTGTGATAATTCTCGCATGTTTCATCAGTTCCCTCGCTCTGCTTTCCAAGTGTTTCGGCACGTATGCCAGCGTTAGGTTCTTGCTATATCTAAAAGCGTTATCTCCTATGCTCGTTACACTCTCAGGAATGGTAATAGAAGTAAGATTATCACAACTAAAGAAAGCCCCTTCTCCAATAGACTTTACACTATTAGGAATCTCAACAACAGCGACATCACTTAGATAGAATGCTGCCTTTCCAATACTCGTAACAGTATATTCTACTCCTTCGTAGGTAATCTTATCAGGAATAAGGATATGACCTCTGTATGCATTACGAGCCACAGATGCCTCTTTGGTTGTAGAATTCAGTTCAAACTTAAAACCGTCAATTTTCACCTTGATGGGCTTCTGCGCATAGCCAGCCAGCGGTAGCATGAACATCAGAAATAATAGTAATTTCTTCATATCTATATTGGTTTCAGTTATTCTTTGAGTGCAAATATAGGTATTATTTCTGAAAGTCGCAAGGATTTCAATAGGAATTTACGAAAAAGAGTGTTTCGACAAAACTCCTAACATGTTAACCCAATAGGGCTCAAATGCCGATGTACAAAGGGAAGTGCGCGGGTTACCTGTTGCTCGAACACTTAACCCACTTCTCACGTATTGAAGTGCACCCCAAAAGTTGGACACAAAGAATGAAGATTATTTTATGAAAATTGTGTTCAAAATCATCTCAAACTGATCAAAGGTGAGGAGTAGGTTACCTGTTCAACCAACAGGTAACCTGGCTTGCGCCCTTTATTTATCGGTGTTTGAAGGGTGTCGGGTTAAGATGTGAGGAGTTTCCGTAAAAGAATTGAAGAATTGAAAAATTAAAGAATTGAAGTAAGCGACCAAAGGTCGAGCGGAATAACTGAAACTGAAACGCTTGATTTTTGACGACGCAAACAAAGGAATGCCTTCTATCACTTGTCCGGATGCTTTGAACAGTTTGTTCCAAGGCTTGGGACAAGTTGTTCCAGGGCTTGGAATACCCCCTAAGGAGGCATTCCTTTAAGTGAAAGGAGGCATTAGAGTAAAAAGTATATTGAATTCGCATCGAAAGTAGCTTACTTTTACCTCAAAAATAATATACTTAGCCAATGAAAGTAATATATTTGTGTGCAGGAACAAAAAAACGTGCGGAGGAAATTCCGCACGTTTGATGTTGATTTCTGAATTATTGTCTAGCAGGTCTGGCAGGACCACCAGGACCGCCGAAGGGGAAGCCCTGTGGCTGAGGTGCAATCTCTGGCTCACCATAGACAGATGCCTCGGCATCCTTATCGTTGAGCTTAAAGACCATGAACTTAGGATTCTGGGCTGTGCAAGGCTGCCATACCCCACCCTTCGGACCGTTAGGATCGCTATACTTGGCGAAGTTGGTCCATGCTGTCAGCATCTTCTCAGAGAGGTCCCAGTCACCTTTGGTCCAAGGACGCCAGCAGTGCTTGAGGCTCTTGAAGACAAACCACAGGTCGCTGGAGTGGAAAGCACCACGCAGACGCTGAGTGACTTCAGGATGACTGCCATCATCGGGCAACGGACGAGCGAACTCATAAGCCCATGCCTTGCCGCCCTTCTCTGCGCGAACCTTACAGAACTCGGCAATGTTAGGAGCCATATTACCCATATCGTTGAGGGTGAAACCAATCATATAAGGAACATCTGCCAACGTGCCTTGACGGGTAGCATCGTCGAAACTCTTCTTGCTGACATAGCCGTCAATCATCGGCATGAAGGGCAGTCCCCTGAACATAGCAGCCATTGGGCCGCCACCCTGCTGTCCGTCGCTGTTAATCTGGTGATAGAGTGTATTGAGCGCGAAGATGGTCTCTGTAGATGCAGCACGCATCTTCTGCAAATCGGTCAGACCAGCCCAGTCGAACACCTTCTTGGCATTCTTCTCAGCATCAGCAAAAGTACCACCACTGTAACGTCCCCCCATCATATTACCATTGGCATCGGGAATGCTCAATCCCTGAGCACTCATGATGACAGCCTTGTGGAACAAACCACGAG
>Ga0310690_10008826_pt1 | contig 12720 bp, 10 predicted proteins | sample AusTroGonzalo_MG_2_FD_207661 | JGI IMG/M metagenome (GOLD analysis project Ga0310690, IMG submission 207661) | Bovine rumen microbial communities from tropical cattle in Woodstock, Queensland, Australia - Gonzalo_04 (v2) (version 2) | ecosystem: Host-associated > Mammals > Digestive system >...
TAGATGATTATATCAGAGAAGTAAAAAAATTTGTAAAAGGCAGAGATATAGAAGGAGCAGATGGGATAGTATCATCTATAGAAGCAGAGTTGCAGAACATAGCAGGCACTATAAACAGAACGATATCGTTATTGGAAGCGGACACGAAGATACAATATTGTATAACTGGTCGAGATTTATCACAGATAAAGGGGAACAGTAGACGCGGGAAGGAAGTAAAGACAGAAGCGCGCTTTCCGAATTTGTTGAATCAGTATCGTGTTAATATTGCGATGGCTGCATTACGTAAAGCACAGGCCAATTATAACAAAAAGGTAAAAGAAGAAATTGCAAAAGCGACACAGGATGCATCTTTGGATGTGGCACAGTATATGTGTCAAAGAGTTGCAGTTGCAGAAACATCACAATCTTCTAGCAAAGGTATAACAGAAGAAACACCATTAACAGAACCATATTCAATTTCGTATGATATTGGTTCTGGGTTGTCAGTCAAAGAGATGACCAAAGGTGGCTCTGGCAGCAGCAGTGCGACATACGGCAATGGGTCTGGGGTTAATACAAGTGTGACATCTACGTTTGATCGTTCAACCAGAAATTGTCATATTTGCAGAACAACCACGACGGTGTCTTGTAGTAGTTCAAGTGGGTGGTTTAAGAGTTCAAAAAGTTGTCCTGCATCCACCAAGGGACCAACCTGTGAGGATGTTAAGATGTAATCATCTTGTTAAGGTATAAAAAAAACCGCCGTTTGGGCGGTTTTTTTGTTATACAAAGAAAACTGTTTAATGTTTTTATCAAATCGTTCCTAGATATTTTTAGTGTTTTGTTTGGTATAATGTGATTATGAAATGGAAAACAAAAGCAAAAGGAGAAAACAAATGAAAAAAATATCAATTTTAACAGTGATGGCTTTGTTGCCTGTATATGGTGCGATGGCGGGACCAGGTATGAAAAATAAAAATACTATGAATAATCCACAACCTGCATATTGGTCTGTGACCGAAGTGATGACTTTGCCAGATAATGCGCCGGTCACTATGCGTGGACGTATTACGAAAAATATGGGTGAAAATATTTATGTGTTTGAAGATTCTTCGGGGACCATTATGATGGAAATAGAAGAAGAAGATTGGAACGGCAAAACTGTTCGTGTTAACGATATTGTCACGGTCTATGGAAACGTGGACAAAGGAAACGATTATATTGAAATAGATGTTAATTCCATAGAAAAATAAAAATGCCCGTTTGGGCATTTTTTTATTCTTTATTTTTTTGCTTTATCCTTTTTTTTGATGTGTTTTTGTGATATAATTAAAACAATTATGAAGGCAAGGACATCATTTTTTTCGTTTTTGTGTGCATTGTGCATAATGCCTGCGTTTGCAGGATGGCAGCATAATGGATATTACATCAATGATGGTTATTTTGTTGATGATGGCTCTCGTTTTGTTATGAGTTTTCGTGGTGGCGTTGCGTTATCACGTGCGAATTTGAAAAATGATATAGGCAGTTTATACACTGAATATGTCATGGATACGGCGACGGGCGATGTAGTTTCATACACGTTGTGGCAAAATAATGGTGAACCAGATGGATATGCTTTTATCGGTCAGGGTGATATAGGTGTATTGCCTGTTAAGGGTGATTTTAAAAAGAGTACATTGACCGCGGGTGGCAGTATCGGTTTCGTTTTGGCAGATAATTCACAATGGAGATTTGAAGCGGGGTATGATTATATCGCAGAAACCAGTTATAACAGTACGCCTTTGTTTGAAGGTGAAATGACAACGTCTGGTTCTGAATATGGTGATGTTGTTGTTCATGTATCCAGCACCAGTGCAGAGTCCACAATTAGTACAGATGTTATTTCTTTGATGGCATATTATGATTTCTTTGAAGGCAAAGGTAAAAAATTGCATCAATTTATTCCATATATTGGTTTTGGGTTGGGGTATGCGTCGTCTGAAACAAAATTAAAGATATCTGATATGTATGGTGATTTGTCTTCGGATGAAGATTTACAGAATTTTGGAACTTTGAATCAAACGACACAAATTATTAAATTTGATAACCCAGTTGATAGAAGTAAATATCCACAATCTAATAGTATTGCGGTTTTGGGAGCGTTGGGATTGTCTTATGGAATTGCGCAATCTACATTTATAGATGCCAGTGTGCGTGTGCTTTATATTCCAAAAATTACGTGGAGTATTGCAAATTCAACAGGTACGCGTCATCGTGAATGGTTCAGTGCTGAAAATATGATTCATACTAATTTCGTAGTTGGTTTACGTTTTGAATTTTAATTAAAACAATGAATTCTGTTTTGGTTCGTTAAATAATCGTGCGGGGTCAACCGATTTATCGCCACGGCGCACCTCTAGATACATTTCAGGGCGATTTGAATTCATGCGTCCGATTGGTTCACCAGCCAAGACTTCTTGCCCCACTAATGCGTCAATAGAACCCATGTTTGTCATAACGGTGTTATATCCGTTTTTGTGTGACATGATAATCACTTTGCCAAATCCACGAAAATTGTCAGCGAATTTTACAATGCCGTCTGCGGGTGCCATCACCAATGCGTCGCCACGTGTATGTATGCGCCAACCGTCAGATTTTAATCCCAATGCGGTTTTTTCACCGTATCTTACGACCAATTTGCCGCGCACAGGTGTATTTAATTTGCGTTTGGAAAATTTAGTGTCAGCGGACATTTCTGATGAACCAACCCCCGCAGACAATTCAGAAATATTTTTTGCACGTGCAGATAAATCTTTTAATTTTTTCTGCAAAGCAATTTGTTGTTTTTTTAATTTTTCATTTTGTGCGGAACGCGTTTTTAATAGTTTGTCCAAGGTATTTTTTTCGTCGCTATAACGCTTGGCACTTCTGTCCAGTTTTTCTTTCTCAATTGCGCGTTGTTCGCGAATTTTATCAAGTTCTTGGATTTTTTTTGTGGCGTCCATAATTTGTGCATCAAATTGGTCAGCTGCAGAAGATAACAACACAGACGTCAAAATATAATCGTGCATCGTTTGCGAATCAAAATTAGGATTTGATGCGATAAATAAAATGCTGGCTGTGGAATCAGCAATCCCGTTGTAATCTTTTGTTAACTGATTATTTATTATATCGCGTTGGATATCTAATTCTGCGATTCGTTTAGCCAACGCGGTGCGTTGTTCTTCTAAATCGCTGACCTGGGTTGCGGCTTTGACAAGTTTCTTTTTTGTTTGTTCGACGTCTTTGTTGGATGTTTGTAATTGTTGTTCTATTTTTTTATTTTGTTGTTCTGTTTGTTTTATTTGGTTTTGAATTTTGTCTAATTCGTTGGTCGCAAAGCAGGGCAGTGAAATCGTGCCAATTAATACGCAGAAAAAAATATGTTTTGACCAATTCATTAATCGCATTCTATCAAAATGCATCAGGATTGTAAATCATGGATTTCATAAAATAATGTTGCAGATTTTTTCTTTTTCTATTATGATTCCGTCGTTATAACAAAAGGACAAAGGATATTTTATGTTGAAAAAATTTATCATTTTTATGGTTTTATTGTTTCCTGTGATTGCTGATGCGGCGCCAAAAAATAAAAAGAAGGAAGAACCAATCGTTCATTTAACAGATGAAGAGATTTATTCTGAATTAAAAAAATTGGCGCTGGTGTTTGAAACTGCACGTGATAAATTTGTAGAAGAAGCCGATGAACGTAAAATGCTGGAAGGCGCGATGAACGGTATGTTGGCTGCGTTGGATCCGCATTCGTCGTATTTGTCCAAAGAAGATTTCAAGGAATTTAATGACAAAAGTCATGGTGAATTCGGCGGTTTGGGAATCCAGATAACCAGTGACAAAGGCGCGGTGCGTGTGATTTCGCCTATTGATGATACACCTGCGGCCAAGGCTGGGATAGAGGCGGGCGATTATATCACACATATTGACGGCGAACAGGTGTTTGATTTGACCCTGAATCAGGCTGTGAAAAAAATGAAGGGTAAACCAGGAACCAAAGTTAAACTGACCATTGTACATTCAGGCGAAGAACCAAAAGAAATAACTTTGAAACGTGATATAATCAAGGTGAAATCGGTTAAATTCTCTGAGAAAGAAGATGCCGCCGCCGCTGATGATGACAAATTGCCCAAGATAGGGTATATTCGTATTTCTGATTTTGGGGCAACAACGACAAAAGAATTAAAAGACGCAATCAAAGATTTAGAAAAAAAGAAAGTTGCGGGTTATGTATTGGATTTGCGTAATAATCCAGGTGGTTATTTAACCGCAGCAGTCGAAGTTTCTGATGCGTTTTTAGATGGCGGCGAAGTTGTTTCTACGCGTGGCAAAGACAAAACGGATATTGACCGAATGTTTGCTAAATCGGGGGATTTGACAAATGGCAAGCCAGTAGTTGTTTTAATAAATCATGGTTCTGCGTCGGCATCTGAAATTGTTGCAGGTGCATTGCAAGATAACGGTCGTGCAATTATTATGGGGTCACAAAGTTTTGGCAAAGGCAGCGTGCAACAACAAAAACCACTGGGCGATGGGTCTGCCATACATATAACGATTGCGCGTTATTACACACCAAGTGGTAAATCTATTCAAAATGAAGGTATTACCCCAGACGTAGAAGTTTTACAAAGCAAATTAGAAGTGTTGGAAAAAAAGGAAAGTTTATTTACCGAAGCAACATTTAAAAACTCTTTGAAAAATGATGCGTCTAAGAAGAAAGATTCTGGAAAGAAAAAAGATTCAAAGAAATCAGGTACATCTGATAAGTCTGATGACGAAGATGAAGATTTCTTGAATTTGACAGATGAAGAAAAAGACGCGCGCGATTATCAATTACAACGTGCGATGGATATGGTGCGCGCTATGTCTAAAATAGGCAAAAAGAATCTTGAAAAGGTAGAGGATGAAAAAGAATCAGACAAAAAAGATGCAAGCAAAGAGATAAAGAAGGATTCAGAAAAAAAGTCAGACAAGAAAGATGATAAAAAATCCGAACCAAAGAAAGACAATAAAAAATCTGAGCCTAAAAAAGACAACAAAAAGTCAGACACAAAAAAAGATAGTAAAAAATAAAATGGGGCATTGCCCCATTTTTTCCGTGGTTTATAGCGTTATTACATTTCGCGGGCTTTGTTAACAAATCGACCGTCGTTCATTATAATCCAATCACACAATCCCTTGGTCAGGCATTGTTTTGCGAATAAATTACCGGCGCCTTCTGTGTTGTAATATTTATCTATTTCTTTTTGGGTCAATTTTGTGTTGCCCAAATATATGGTGCGCGATAAATTATCGTGTCTTTTTAGGTGTTTTTTTGCAAATTCTATTTCTTCTGTATGGTTTGCAGTTGCAGATATATCGCCAAAATGGATGAAATTATATGCGTTTTCTGCCATATATCTATATCCGTGTGTCCCAGAAACGGCGATGACACTGGCGCAACTGCCGGCGCGGTAAAGGTTGTATGTTCTGATGATTGCACCACGTGCAGACGCATAATGAAACATTGTTAATATAGGTTGTGTTTGCGCAACGTTGCCACCATTTGAATTAATATATACGTTTAATACAGGGATGTTTTCTGGAATTTTTTCAAATGGTGTATAAATTTTGTTGGGGGTCGTTGCGTTTGACATAACAGGCAATGGTAATGCATATACCCATTGTGTCAATTTGGCAATCGTTTCATTCGTCGTTGTGGCGTTTATGTCTGTAAAGATATAAACGTTGTTGTCGATCATGGTGTTTTCAATCTCTTTTGCCATGTTTTTTACCCTTGCTTGTAGTTTTTACATGCTATATGTAATACAAAATGTAATGTTTGTCAACTGATTTTTTCAAGATTGCGAGACAATATGATGAAATGGTAGATGTTTTTGAAATTAAAATGTGGTGTTGAATCCCAGATGTATGCTTTCTGTATCTGCGGAAACTTCAACATTTTGTGGTAAGTATTTGTCAACCAATATCCATGTGAATAATGCGGATATCGCAGCACCTGCAGCAACATCGTGCCAATAATGTGCGTGTGCTCTGACACGTGTGTATCCGACGAGAGTACTCATTACATATGGCGCTATGGCATATCGGATTCCATATCTTTTGTGGACAAATGTTGCGGCAGAAAATGCGCCAGCAGCGTGACCGCTGGGGAAAGATTTTTTATCATTTTTATTTGGACGGCGTTCTAGTTCCAATGCTTTGATTCCTTCGCTGGCTATTTGTCCTGCCACTGTTGTTTCGACCAATTGTAATGCGCCGCGGTAGTCATCAGCCATTATTGACAGTCCCAATGCGTATGCAGGTGTCATTACTAACAGCATATCGCCGGCTTTGTTCCAAGAAGAAAACGGGCCGCCAATAGCGTTCGCTTTTGTTGAAAACATTGTGCATAAGATTAAGATAAATCCAATATGTTTAAATAGCATTTTTTTCCTTTTCTCTCGTCCGGAAAATCATAAAACAATCATAGGAATAAAGTCAATTTGTTTTGATATTTTTATAATAAATCATCTTGCCTTAAATTTTCAAAAGCGGTAATATTGCAGAAACAAATAAAGGAAAAAAGATGTTTGTAATATTGAAAAATGACAATGAAGGTTAATTATACTTTCTATGCGTTTTTAATTGGAGATTTTTAATATGTCAAAGTTGATAGTTGATGGAAACTGGGCGGCGGCTGATGTCGCATACAGATGTGTTGATTGTGCAGCGATTTATCCAATCACCCCCAGCAGTACAATGGGTGAATTGGCTGATGAATGGGCGTTCCAGCATAAAAAAAATATTTGGGGTGTAATACCGGAAATCATAGAAATGCAATCCGAAGCGGGCGCCGCGGGTGCATTGCATGGTGCGTTGCAGATGGGGGCGCTGGCAACCACATTTACTGCATCCCAAGGATTATTATTGATGATCCCAAATATGTATAAAATTGCGGGCGAACAGACGCCATTTGTTATGCATGTTGCAGCGCGTGCGTTGGCAACGCATGCATTGTCTATATTTGGCGATCATAGTGATGTTATGGCTGTGCGTCAAACGGGTTTTGCAATGTTGTCTTCTCATAATGTGCAACAGGCACATGATATGGCGGCCATAGCGCATGCCGCGACGTTGCAATCACGTGTCCCGTTTTTACATTTTTTTGATGGTTTCAGAACCAGTCACGAAGAATCTGCGTTGGTGCGCATAGACGATGATGTTTTGCATGATTTATTACCAGATGATTTAGTAATGCAAAATCGTGCGCGTGGTATGAATCCTGATAACCCGAAAATTCGTGGGACTGCGCAAAATCCAGACGTTTATTTCCAAGGCCGCGAAGCAGCAAATTCGCTATATGATATGGTTCCTGATGTTGTTCAAAATGTGATGGATAAATTTGCACGTTTGACAGGACGCCAATATGGTTTGGTTGATTATGTTGGTGATAAAAACGCAAAGTATGTGATTGTTGCGATGGGATCTGCGTGTGAAACAATCGAAGAAACACTTGAATTTTTACCATCAAATGTTGGTTTAATACGTGTTCATTTGTTTAGCCCTTTCCCTGTGACCGCGTTTTTGAAGGCGTTGCCTGAATCTGTTGAACAGATTGCAGTATTGGACAGAACAAAAGAGGCAGGCAGTATCGGCGAACCGCTTTATCAAAATATTCGCAATATTGTTGATTCAAAAATATCTGTATTCGGTGGACGATATGGTTTGGGGTCCAAAGAATTTAAGCCTCGTGATGTCAAAGCGATTGTTGAATATATGATGCGTGGACAATTACATCATAATTTTACAGTTGGTATTGATGATGATTTGACACATTTATCATTGGCAACTGATAAATCTTTCACCATTGAAAACCCGGATGTCAAAACAGCGATTTTATACGGCATTGGAAGTGATGGCACGGTTGGGGCGGTTAAAAATATTGTAAAAATAGTCGGAGAAAATTCTGATTTATATCCACAATCTTATGCTGTGTATGATTCAAAAAAATCAGGTGGAATAACTCAGTCACATATTCGTTTTTCTAATGCACCTATAAAAAGCGAATATTTGGTGGAAAGCGCTGATTTTATCTGTGTATCTAATTTTATGATTGCACAACGTTTTGATGTGTTTTCATCTTTGCGTGCAGGCGGGACGGTTATGATAAATACGTCAATGACGCCAGATGAAGCGTTTATAAATTTGCCTAAATCTGCCCAGGAACATTTAATTCGTATGCGTGCGAATTTGTATTTTTTGGATGCTAATGCGGCGGCAAACGAATTGGGTTTGGGTAACAGAATTAACACATTTATCATGTTAAATTTCTTTAATTTGACCAAAGTGATAAACCCAGATATCGCCAAAGATGCTGCGAAAGCCGCGATTGAAAAAACTTATAAAAAGAAAGGAATGGATGTTGTCCAGGCAAATTGGGCTGCGGTTGACAGGGCAGAATCTTATTTGCGTAAATATGATTTTCCATCGTCTGTATCTGAATTGGCACCTGATTTTATTCCGGCGATGACGATTGATGCGCCGGCAGAGATTGCAGGCACTTTGGGCGAAATGGCGGCGGGACGCGGTGATGAAATTCCGGTGTCGCGTTTCAAAGTTGATGGTCTGTTTGGTGCAGGTCAATATCCAGTTGGTACATCACGTTATGAAAAGCGTGCGCTGGCAACACGTGTTGCAACGTGTGATTTAAGCAAATGTATTCAATGTGGAAAATGTTCAATGCTTTGTCCGCATGGTGCAATTCGTATCAAGGTTATGAATGAAGCAGATATGGAAAACGCGCGTTCAAATGGTGTGACGGTTGTTCCTATGAAAACACCTGAATTGGGGAATGGTTTGTTTTGGACGTTGAATATTTCGCCATCTGATTGTACAGGATGCGGTTTGTGTATGAAAAATTGTCCTGTGTCGGCGTTGTCTTTGATACCGATGGCAGATGGAATAAAAAATCAGCGGGCTTTTGATGTGGCGTTGAATATTCCAAACATAGACAGAAAAAAATTAAATCTGAATATTCCAAAGCATATTGAATTATTGCCTCATTATTTTGAATTTCCAGGTGCGTGTGCAGGATGTGGTGAAACGCCATATATTCGTTTAATGGCGCATTTGTTCGGTGACAATATGGTTGTTGCAAATGCCACGGGCTGTTCGTCTATATATGGCGGAAATTTGCCAACAACACCATGGTGTGCAGATGAAAATGGACGTGGCCCAGCGTGGTCTAATTCGTTATTCGAAGATAATGCGGAATATGGTTTGGGTATGCGCGTTGCGTTGAATCAAAAACGGTCTGCATTGCGTGGAGTTTTATTTGAGTTAGGATTTGAAAACGTTGATGATTTGTTTGCATCAAAAGACGTCGCGATACAACGTGAGATTCAACAAGATTTAAAATCTAAATTATCAACGATGGATAATGAACGCGCGCGTTATGCGGAAAGTTTATTAGATGCAGTTGTTGATAAATCTGTGTGGATTGTTGGTGGTGATGGTTGGGCGTATGATATTGGATACGGTGGTGTTGACCATATTCTGCACAGCGGTGCAAATGTGAATATTTTGGTTTTGGACACCGAAGGTTATTCGAATACTGGTGGGCAACAGTCAAAATCTACACCGTTTGGGGCGTCTATGAAGTTTGCAATTGGTGGCAAAGAACATGCCAAGAAAGATTTGGGATTAATGGCTATGATGTCCGGGGCATATGTTGCGCAAATTGCGATAGGGGCAAATCCTGTTCAGGCCATACGTGCGTTTCGCGAAGCGGCAGAATTTGATGGGCCATCTATTATTTTGGCGTATGCGCCGTGTATAGCGCATGGGTTTGCATTGCAAAATGGTGTTGAACATCAAACAAATTTGGTCAATACTGGGGCGTGGCCTTTGTATAGATTTAATCCAAATAACATAGGTTTGGGGCAAAATCCGTTGGTTATGGATTATTGTGTTGATAATCCGTTGGCATTGGAAGAATTTATGAAATCTGAAACACGATTTGCAGCGGCACGTTCTGTGAATGCTAATTTTGATAAATTGGTTGATTCTGCCAAGGCAAATAATCTTTATAAAACGGAATTAAAACAACATATTGCGAATTTCACGGTCAAGGTTAACAAAGATAACGGGGAAGGGTAAACAGATGAAAAAAATATTATTGTGTTTAATGATTGCGTTGGCTGCGTGTACTTTCCAGACTAAACATCGCGGGTATGTGTTCCCAGATGATTTGGAAACCAAAATTGCAAAAATCAAAACGACGGCTGCATTGCAACAAGAAATTGGTGACCCTCAGGCGCGTACTGTTTATGGTGACGAGGTTTGGATTTATTATAGTGCTGATGAAAATATGCATGGACCATTTCCGATAACTTATGATAATAAAACTGTGATTTTGGCGTGGGTCAAAGATGGTCGTGTCACAAAAACGCGTGTTTTGCATGATGCTGATTTACAAGATGTTAAATTGGCAGATGGCGAAACAGAAATTCCTGCGGCGATTGAATTAAATGCGCTTGAAGAACTGTTCAATAATATCGGGCGTTTTTCACCGGCTGGGTTGGGACAATAATTTTTCGCCAAAGATTTGTTTTTTCAAATTTTTGTGTTATAATGGACGAGAAACAGAGAGAGAATGGCAACCGCAAGGGGTATTTAAATATGCCAACAAAAAAACTTGATTTTAAAACTGGACAATATGTTGTCTATCCAACCCAAGGCGTGGGTAAGTTATTGCGTGTCGAAGAACAAACAATCGGCGACCAGAAAATAAAAATGATGGTTATCGATTTCGAAAGAAATCATATGACGTTGCGTGTTCCGCTAGACAGGGCTGAGATATCTGGTTTGCGCCCATTGACCAGTGTGAAAAAAATGGACGAAGCAATTGCGTCGGCTAAGGGTAAGGCTGGGGCAAAGCGTATGATTTGGGCGCGTCGTGCGGCTCAATATGAAGAAAACATAAATTCAGGCGATCCAATGAAATTGGCAGAGGTTGTACGTGACCTGCAACGTCGCAGTGCAACTGATACGATGACATTTTCTGCGCGTCAATTGTATTTGCGTGCGCTGGAACGTATGGCCCAAGAATTTGCAATATTGCATAAAATGGATTTGGATGCGGCATCTGATAAAATCGAAGACATTTTAGGTGTCCCAAAAGAAATAGATTTGAACGCCGTGGATGATGACGAAGAAGATATGGACGATGATTCGCCCGATGACGAAGATTAGTTTTTTAAGCGCGCCTGTTAAAGATGGGCGCGTTTCTTTTTTGCTTGTGTTTATATATTTTTTTCGCAATCATATAGTTATATAGAACAAAAGGAAGAAAAATGGCAGGTAGCATAAACAAAGTAATATTGGTCGGTAATATCGGTCAAGATCCCCAGGTTCGCACTATGCAAAGTGGTCAGAAGGTGGTTAGTTTTTCCCTGGCTACATCCGACAGATGGCGCGATCGTCAAACCGGTGAACAGAAAGAACAAACTGAATGGCATCGTGTTGTAATATTTAATCCTAATTTGGTTGAAGTTGCAGAGCGTATGTTGCAAAAAGGAACTAAATTGTATTTGGAAGGAAGCCTGCGGACACGTAAATGGCAAAATCAACAGGGTGTTGATACTTTCACGACCGAGGTTGTATTAAATCCATTTGCGGGTCAAATGGTCATATTGTCGGGTGCAAAAACAATGGATGGTGCATCAGATTCTGGTGAAACATCTGCGCCACAACCACGTGAAGAAGTTAATATCGAAGATATTGCAGATGATATTCCGTTTTAATGTGGTAAAAAAAAATAAAAAATCGCCGTAAAGGCGATTTTTTATTTTTTAATTTTGTGTTTTTATGATAAAATTATCCCCGTGGGGAGTGTGTTAATATATGGCGGGAAAATCAATACAATTTTTATCAAGATTGTTTATTGGCAGTATGGGTATAATGTTTGCGACTATTTTTGGTGTGTCTGATGGTTGGACGGCGCCAAAGAAAACAGAGGCATTAAACATTGGTACCAAAGTGCGCAGCAAAGTTAATGCGAATAATTACAAGCAGGAATGTTATGATGCATACTATGGTTGTATGGACCAGTTTTGCATAGTTGATAACGAAATTGGTGGATCATGTAATTGCAACGATGATATCAAAAAATATGAAGAAGCGTTAAAGCAAATCAAAGAAATGCTGACTGAGGCAGAACGTATCAGCACAGAAGAGGTTGAAAAAGTTCAGGCTGGGGCAAATGCAGATATTATATTCCAAGGAACCAGAACATACGATGAAAAAAATAATGTAGTAGCGGTGACTGCGACCAAGGATAAAAGTAAAATAAGAAAGACACAATGGAGTACATCATTTTTTGATACAGATGACGAGGAAGAGGATGAAGATAATCTTTTGGATGGAATAGCCTCAAAAACCGGGGATGAGTTATATAATGCGGCACATTCTTTGTGCAAAAAGCAAATGGATAAATCTTGTTCTAAGGATGTGTCTGTATTAACCCAGATGTATTCGCGTCAAATTGTTTCCGATTGCAAAGGATTGGCGAATGATATTGAACAGAGAAAATCAACAGCCAAAACAGCGCTTAATGATGCAAATCGTGCTGTGCGTGACGCATTAAAGGAAAGTTTGGAAGAATCTAATAAATACGACCGTGGGACATGTATGGTCGAATATAAAAAATGTATGCGCAGCGAA